>Ga0099797_100531_pt1 | contig 24395 bp, 22 predicted proteins | sample Uncmet_Sort48C_1_FD_89871 | JGI IMG/M metagenome (GOLD analysis project Ga0099797, IMG submission 89871) | Marine eukaryotic communities from CALCOFI LINE 67, Pacific Ocean - C012_Sort48C_1 | ecosystem: Environmental > Aquatic > Marine > Oceanic | place: Pacific Ocean: Monterey Bay | collected...
CCGTGGGGATTGAGCTATGGTGAACAGGTTGTCCACGAAGCTTGCCAACCCAATGACATCCCCATCGATGTTCAATCCATGCTGCTGCCAATGGCCCAAGCGGAGTGATGCTACGTCTAAGATGGGAAACCTGCCAGCCGCAGCTGCGGAGCGGCTGCCTGTGAACATCCCGGCTGCACGTTTGAGGAAAACAGCCCTCTCGCCGCCGACATTGAGCTCAATTCGGGGGCACGAGTGCATGCTGACAAGGGTTGTGATGAGGTCGATGCTTTCAGACCGTTGCTCCAGCCAGCGGGCAAGGCGGAGCACCACAAGACCATCATAGTATTTTTCTATGTCCTCCTGAGCTACGCACATCTTGGATTTATTGTCCAGTCCACGCTCAATTGCAATCGAAGCTGGGAAAGCAATATCCAGGACCTGCCGGTGTTTTTTGGCAGCCTCGAGGAAACCGAAGCCCAACTCGGCTGTCATAGTCTCGGCCATGTCGTTGAGTCTTTTCGCCACTATCACATCGATTGCCGCGACGGGCGCAGGGAGTGGCAGTATGGTTCGAAGCTTGGACGGACGTACTGGTCCCTTTGTTTTTGCCCTCACTCGCCCGACGATGGTGAGGGTTTGCCACAAGCTGGTGAGGACTTTCGCTAGGTACTCGGGAGAAGCCTGACTGAGTAGCAGGGCACTGGATGGGCAACAGCCAAGGCAATCGATAATGTTGCGGTGTCGAAGCAACTTGATGGCACTCACTGCCTCCTCCCCTTCAATTGTTATGCCATGGCCGCGGTGCCGAAGCAACCAATCGTCGACAAGAGGCCTCATATGTGGGTCACCACAACGCCACAAGTGACCAAAATAAGTCAATTATACAATTGTTTGAGTCCATGTGGCAGTCTCGATTTCGTGTTTTCTCTCTCAATGTTGTTTTCTCTTTCGAGTTTGACCTTCCCCCCTCAAAAAAACAAGAACACAACGAACTCGAATTACATGTATTTTTGTTTCAGTTGTTTCGATATAGTATTCCATGTACTTCGATTGGTTTGTTCTCTATCGTTAGGTGGTTTTTGAGAATAGTGTTCAATTGTTTGTGTCCATTCTGCAATTGTTTGGGTCCATGTTGTAATAAGTTATCCAATGTGTGGGTCCATGTTGCAATTGGTTGGTCCATGTTGTAATTAAGTGGATTCAATCTGCTTGAGGATTATGTTCAATTGTGCAGATCCATGTTGCAATTGCTTTGTGTTCGCAACGCTGAACAATATGAAATAGTATCCACACCCTTCGGAGCCAATATCAAATCTCCTGGGGTCCACAATCCTGAAAACGACGTCAAAAACAAAACCATCACTGGGGTGCGGGACCACTCCGGAGAGTTCAGGGTGCTGACAGGTGTGGCGTTTTTTTTTACATGTGTACATCAATTCATTATATGTTTTGTTGTGTATATATATATATATATATATATATATTCTCAGGGGGCTCGATTATGATTCGGCACATTCCAAATTTGTCTCATTTCTGATCCGGCGCACTTTGGGGGGCTGGCGCCCCTCACCCCCCCCGCAATCAAGCTGGGGGGCCTTAGGGCCGTGATTAAGTCGGCAAAATTTGCCGCTTAGACAGCCAATTCCATCTCCATTTTTTCTAGGCCCCCGGCCACCCAACAATGGGACTCATTTCTGATTCGGCTCGTTTCTAATTCGGCGTGCCTGCGCCCAATTAGAAATGAGCCCTCTGTATATAGATATGTATTTGTATGTTTTCTTCTGAGGGAAAACAATGGAAGTGTCCTATATCTTTCCTATAGAGTGGAATTGTCCTATATCTTTCCTACAGTTCTCCTATAACTTACGAACACAAGGCACCTCCGGTACCAAGGCCCAGATCGTCTTCCTGATCGCCGTCGATAGGCCCAGTCCACTTGGTAGCTTCCCTGGCAGCCGATTGAGATTGCTGCAGCAGAAATCAATACCCATGCCCAGTCGAGGCATCTAAATTCCTTGTTGGAAAGCGGTCCTATTGCGTTCTATCCACCATTAAGGATTCCCCTGCTGTGAGGGGGCCGCCTTCGGCGCCCCCCACTTCCCCTGTAGTGGATTCCCTACTGGTGAATAGAAAACGCATACCCATATCGAATGAGGACCACTTTTCGATTAACCAATTTAGACACCTTGATTGGGTATTGGTATGATTGTTAATCTTCTCATGTTTATCGGATTTAGTTCACTGCCTACTGCTCGTGTTATTTATTTATATGTATATATATATATATATAAATATATATATATATATATATATATAGTTATATTGGCAGCCTCAGGGCTGCACATCAGTCTTTGAAAATTGCCATTTGGGTGGCAATGTCCCCTCCATGTCGAAGCCCACCAGAACCCCATGGGGCTTTGTTTTTGTTAAGTCTTACTTTACGAAATTAGTGCTGATATTATCATAAGGCGGTTGGAGATAACCGCCATCGTGATCGGCTGCGAGTTTCCGCACGACCCGACGGTTGCCGGATGCGTGTTCCCGCGCGCAACGTACGGGTGCACATTTCAGAGCGACCTCTTGGCAGAGTCTTAGTTTCCCTGCAGATCTGTGTAGTGAAAGTTTCCTCGCAAATCTGCAATGGGTGCCACAGGCGTGAGGCCTGCGGCAATGGCTTCTATCATCAAGCACGTCCGGCAAGTAGCCAAAACACAGGAATGAGCAGCGGGACGAGGCGCGAATAGCAGCTCCGCTACCAAGTCGTAAGACACTGCATAGCATGGTGGAATGTATGGCTGTCTTTTCTCTTCAAGGGACAAATAAGCGTATGAAAACAGACACTTCTGGCCAGCCGCAGGACAGTGCAATAGGCATGCGAACTATATGGTAGACCCTAGGCACCCTTCGAATATATATATATATATATACATATATATATAAATATATATATGTATACGCATACATAACTATATATATGTATATAATATATATATATATGTATATATATATATACGGCATTGAATAGTAGGTTACTCGTTGGAATCACCTACTTCATCTGTGAAATCCGACAAAGTCCTATGACCCCTTTTTCGTGGCCGAGCCTTCGGAAACATTGTAAATACCATACTTTGCAAGGCTGAGCCTTCCCAAGCACAATAAATACAATGCTTTCATATGCTGAGCCTTCAAAAAACACAGTGAACACCATACTTTGCTCGGCTGAGCATTCTCAAACACAATAAATACCATGCTTTGCTCGACTGAGCCTTTCTCAAAAACAATACATACAATGCTTTGCTCGCCTGCGCCTCCGAAAACACAGTGGATACTCACTCTGCTGGGCTGAGAATTCTCAAACACATTGAATACCATGCTTCGCTCGCCTGAGCCTTCTAAAACACTGTGAATACCTTTTCAAACATAAAAAAATACCGTGCTTTGCTCGCCTGAGCCTTCGAAAACATTGTAAATAACATACTTTGCTCGGCGGAGCCTTCTCCGACACAGTAAATACTATGTTTTGCTCGCCTGAGCCTTTCAAAACACTGTGAATACAATATTTTGCGCGGCTGAAACTTCTAAAACACAATAAATACAGTAATTCTGCAGCTGTGCCTGAGCATAGTTCTGACTTGCTGCTCTTCCCTTCGAAAGCTTTGCACTGCTTTGCACCTGAGCCTTCACTTCTAAAACACAATAAATACAGTATTTCTTCGATTGTGCCTGCACATAATTCTGACTTGCTTACCTTCCCTTCGAAACCACTGCACTGCTTTGCACCTGAGTCTTCACTTCTAAAACATAAATGCAGTACTCCTTCGGCTGTGCCTGTGCATAGTTCTGACTTGCTTCTCATTCCTTCGGAACCACTGCACTGCTTTGCACCTGAGCCTTCACTTCTAAAACACAATAAAAACAGTACTTCTTCGGCTGTGCCTGTGCATAGTTCTGACTTGCTTATATTTTTCCAAAACCACTGCACTGCTTTGCACCTGAGCCTTCACTTCTAAACACAATGAATACAATACTTCTTCGGTTGTGCCTCTGCATAGACCTGACTTGCTTATCTTTCCGTCGAAACCACTACACTGCTTTGCACCTGAGCCGTCACTTCTCAAACACAATGAATACAGTATTTTTGTCGGCTGTGCCTGTGCATAGTTTTGACTTGCTAATCTTTTTTTTTTCGGAACCACTGCACTACTTTGCACCTGAACCGTCACTTCTAACACACAATGAATACAGTACTTCTTCGGCTGTGCCTGTGCGCAGACCTGACTTGCTTATCTTTCCTTCGAAACCACTGCACTGCTTTGCACCTGAGGCTTCACTACTAAAACATAATGAATACAGTACTTCTTCGACTGTGCCTGTACATAGTTCTTCGAATTCACTGCACTGCTTCTACCCGAACATTCTAATGAGGTGTTCTGAGTTCTGACTCACTGAAGATCTCGCTTGCGCAGACACTTCACTGCTTCGAACTGTGCTTTGTACGACTCCACAGGCGCCGAAAGGCACCATATGCGGATCTAGTATGCGGGCGTGGTGTCCCACACCCGTGTCCTTCAAAACACGATGCGCCAAGAGGTTTCAGAAGCAGCTCACACGGACAAAGCTCCAAATCGGCCGGCCGGGCATGCTGGCCAGCGCAGGCGGGACGTGTCATGCCTGACTGAGGGCACGGTGGGCAGGACAGGCCGGGTCAGTGACGCCGTGCTTTGCCTCCTTCATTTCACTTTAAAGACGGGGTGCTGCGGTTGTTGCGGTTGCGCGTCGGGTGTGGGTTGCCTTTTTTATCTCGCCTTAAAGAAGGGGTGGGTTGTGGTTGCGGTTGTGGCTTGCCTTCTGTATTTGGCTGAAAGGAGGGGCGGGTTGATGTTGCGTTTGCGGTCGTGGTTGTATCGTGGATGTGGTTTGCCTTTTTCTTCTTCGTCTGCTCCTTTGTGGCAAGGCATTGCTTGCGGATGTGGTTTGCCTTCTGTATTTCGCCCTGAAGAAAGCAAATGCAACAAGAGCCGGAGGCACACTCAATGAAAAGGTTGGGGCATGTCATGGTACATGCCTGGGAACAAGGACGCGGGCCCCAATAATGTGCTTCAGCCTAGATGCACTTAAGATAGAACAAATGCACTTAAGATAGATGTACTTGTGGGGGAGTGTGTTGAAAGTGCTGAGAAGAGCGCGGAAAATGTTTTGGGAGGTGCGTGGAAAGTCGGTAAGAAGTGTGCCTGGATTGTGTGGAACGTGTGTCGGGACAGTTGTGTTGCCAGTAAGTTGAAAGTGTGCAGCAAGTGTGTGAGACACATTCTTCGAAATGTCTGAACGCGAGGTGCAGGATGTGTTTGCGAAGGTGCACAGGAAAAGATCGGGAGGTGCAAGACAACGCGTGAGCACATGTAAGAGAACTGACTAAGTTGGTCGAGGGAACCATGCCATCGTCAAAACACCCACCGTGGGACTCGAACCCACGACCACAACGTTAAGGGCCTTGCGCTCTGCCGACTGCGCCAGGCGGGCCATGCCTTAAAGGAGATCTTGTTTTACGGGCTGCACCCCCGAAGTGGCCGGAATGACCCCTAGCAACCCGGAAAATGTACAAAAATCGTCACGGGTGTGGGACACCAAGCCCGGCATATATATATATATATATATATAATATTATATGTATACGCCTCTCTGGTCTGAAGAACAGAAACACATATTAAAAACCCTAGAACCACATGTGGGAGAATAGCCTGGGTCGTCGTGACGAATCAGACCATCGACAGCACATAGAAGTGTGAGCCGAATCCACTGCGACTAGTCCCGGCCGTCAGAAACCGGACACAAAACAATCTTAAACCTACGGAGGCGTGTATATATTATAACTGTATGTGCTTAGGAAGCCTCCCGGATCGGAACAACGATAAAGCAACGGAGCCGGAAAACGCTGAGCAAGCGCTGATCCGATCTCGGATAGCATAAACACAAAATCGGAACATGCTAAAAGTTGGTCGAACATGATCAATGTATAGCAAAACGTTGGGCTATGTTCAAGGCGTGCTACCGGAAACACACACACACATCAAACACAATTGATCACACTAGTTACTAGTAAAACTATTCCCGACGAAACGTCACCAAAACGCTGTGATAGTATTATGATGAACTAGATGTATATTATGGTATATATATATATATATATGATAAATGCTTTTGTTTTCCCAGTCCTATGAAAGTCTCCACATCCAATCAACTCTACCTAGGACCTGCCATGTGCACTCTGAGGGCCTGCAACAATCTGTGTGCGATAATGGTAAGGTTAAGGGTACTGGTGCATCATATATTATAATTCTACCTTAGCCGGAACCACTATGGGAACCAACATGTGACGATTGCGAACTGTGATAAGAACCAAAGTCACTGTTCAAGTCCACTTGGGATGTGGCGGAAAACAAATCAGCCTCTCGGTCCCTTACAACTGATATATATATATATATATATATATATATATATATATATATATATATATAATATATATATATATATGTATACCGGCAAACCCCCTCGCGGGAGTAGAAATCAATGATTCAATTGGTCCACTTGTCATGGTTCAATGTTCAACTTTTTCACTTGTCATCTGGTGCGCTGATCGATTGATGTCGGTGATCTCAGGTAGTGATCTCAGGATAAGCCTCTCTCCGTGAGCTGAAACACGAACCACCTTGCACCGTTGACCGCACACTCCACCCTCCACCCTCTACCTTCCACCCTCTCACCTTCCACCTTCCACCCTCTCACGCTCTCCACACTCTCCACCTTCCACCTGCCACCCTCCACCCTCTCTCCACTCCCCACCCTCTCCACTCCTTCCACTCCCTCGACTTCCCACCCCCACTCTCCGATGTCCACTCTCCACTCTCCACTGCCACTCCCCCCTGCCACTCTCCACCCTCCACTCGCCACTCAAAGAAACACAAGTTCTCAAAGGTAGACTTTGTCAAAATATGTTCAAACCAATGATCAGGTTCGGGATCTGGATCTCGATTGCTATGAGGAAAGACAAGGCGAGGGCTAGGCTCTTGATGCAGCAACTCATCCAAGATGAGCCAGAGTGAGCCAGCCGAAACGCCGCCGAAGGCTCCGGCGGCCGCCGGGTGCTGGCTTGCTGCCGCCGTGGTTTCGGATTCGCCGCTCGGGCCCCTTAACCCCTTGAACTAGCAGGTGATAAATTAGCAAGTCAAGTATGTCACAGGATTCCGACATATTTGTCAGATATGGTTTTGCCTATGATGCTTATATGACTACGACGGGGGTTCCATACAAATGATATTACAATGTGTCTCCCAGCCAATTTGGAAGCCCGTGTTGATGAAAACTCAAGGAATCAGAGAATCACAAGTTCGGAAAGGAGCATGTGAAGAATATATGACTACACAGGCTCATTTTGGACCAACCTGAAGCGTGCTGCCTCCAGAAAGCCTTCGAAGCACCTCCTGGCTCATTTCCATGCCTTTGTTGACCAACACATTGGTTAACAAAATGCAAGCATTCTGAATGTAGTAGAGGAAAGTGTGTGTAATATATTTGGAAGGTAGTTAATAGGGGTAAACACTAATGGGTTTGAATTGACAGGGGGATTAAACCCCATTTAGAGTAAGCCCCATTAAGGGTGAATATATGGAATATGGGAACGCATCTATTCGAATTTTACTGACACCGCAGGGGGCTGCGGCTGTCCATTGCATTCGAATAGATTCCTTCTCAGATTCCATATATTTTCTCAATAATGGGGTTAAGTTTACATAGGGTGTGATTCCCTTTCCGATTTCACTCCATTTGTGTTAAACCCTATTGAATACCATTGGATATATGACGCCAGAGGCTTCCATTTCCTGGCTTTGAAATCATGCACACATGCACAGAGCTGCTGCCAAACCCTATCAAGTTGCGGGCGGTGAGAACCATCTCCTGCACCTCGCAGCACAAAAAGCTGTGAGGTCCCCCCCACCGTATGGGCATGCAACCACTCCCAAAATGCAACTACATAACTTAATAGGCAGTACTGGGGTCTTGTTCAAATAGGGTCTATCGAACAATTTATCTGTTTGTTCTTGGAAATCTTGCATCCCCCCAGGTATTTTCGGAAAATCATGTTTTGATATGAATATTGGTTTGATCTAGTATATCTATGACTTTGCTTGAACATCTCGGACTATCTCGGGTCAATATTGGAATGTTGTTTCTCATCTAATTCATACATATATACACATAGTTATTTGTTAGACATTATTGAAGCATCGCCGGATCATCCGCATCTCTTAAGGAGATACGTGATTTTCTTTGACTACGTGCAGATCTAGATGAAAGTGAACCATAATACCAATATTTATCTAGGTGGTATCATGGGGCCATATGTTAAGTGGGTTCCTATGGAGCCCTGTTAAGGGAAATGCTATAACCATAAACCAATAGCAAACAACAATCAATGATCGATACACTTCACACAAATACTGAAACACCGGTTAAGGCAATTCGTCTCTATTGTTTGCCATAATGTAGAAATATGTGTGCACTAGTGCAAGTGTCTGACAAGTTAGTTTGTTTGTATGTCTTGAACACACCTTGCACTTGGACTCCCAACCGCGTCCATTACGGAGCAACACTTATGGGAATGAGTGTGCACTCAATCTGGAAAGTGTTCATGGCTTTCAAAGTCACGATTCAAGTAATTATTGCACACACTCTTAAGCTTCAATCATTTCCCAACCAACACTCCTAATAAAATAACCAATGCTAACATAATCGAACACAAACAAACACACACAGTCATTGAAACCCAGGAATTAGAGTGTACATACAACTGACAAAATGAACAATATTTGGTGTTATTGCTTTCTCAATGTGTTGAACAATTTTCAACTGCAAATTATATACAAACACCGTACCCGCTGCATTGAAACAACTTTCCCACGTGTTTTGACACGGTTTTTCATTAAAGTGAAACAAAGCCACACAACACAACTACTATTGTTGGATGGGGTGCGTTTTTCAAAGACGTATCTTCCCCTGAGGTGTGGCCAAAGAACGCCAACTAATTATATACAACACGACCAAGTATACACAAAGTACACATTACACACCACAAATGGTTAACAATCCATTGAAACATATCCCACGCTGCCGTTTGGAGGCTTAAAATAAGATATATATATATATATGTATATATATGTATATATATATATATATATATATTATTTTTATTTTTTTAAAGGCGCAAGTCCTGACGGCACCTTGAGCTCTCGGAGAGTGGTCCCCCACCCCAGTAGCCCATGGGCCAATTTCCAAAAATGCCACGATTCGGGTCGAGAATCGACCATTTGAGCTGAAACTTGGTCCAGTTCGAGGCGTATCGGTTCAAATAAACATTTAGACCAATTGAAACCATTACAAACCAATAAAAACCATTAAAACCAACAAAAACCTTAAACAACTTGGAAATACCTCCGAAACGGCAGACTGGTATCGAACATAATAATTTGTTTTTCACCAGCATAACTAAGTATCAATCATCTATGGTTTGCAACGGCCGTGGGGCCGGCGAGGGGCGACTGTGGGGCGGCCGTGCTATGTACATATATATATATATACATATGTATATATATATGTATATATATATATATATATATATAAACGTATTTCAAAACTCCCAGAAAACACCCCATGAAACAAATAGAACACACAATAGAACACATATATATATATATATATATATATGCTGTACATATACATACACACCACAGATGTGTGGGGTCATGGATGCTTCACCTCCGGCATGCACGCCAAGCCTTGACTTCGGGACTGCCAGAGCCCTCCGTGGACTCAGGCTCAGGTGGCGGGCCAACGTCCTGCACAATACCAAACCGAGAAGTAATGGTACGTTTGCTCTATAGGCATTCAAGAGCAAGTGCAGCTCTCGTTTCACAACTGAACTACTACAAGAGCAGCAATGTCATAATTACAACGTATGGTTTATGACTGAACTAGGTTCACTTAAACTGCACAGCCCTAGTCAGATCTGCTATCGCGAGACTCAATATCAGCTCTGGCATGCAAAGTCCTTATATATATATATATATATTATGTGTACATGCACACATGGAGAGAGAGAGAGAGAGAGAGAGAAATACATTCACAGGGCCACGCATAGAGGAAAAGTAAACTCCAACCCACCCTCCCGCGAGCGTCACCAAGCATTTTGTTTTTCAAGGATACAGGTGCGAGAGTGCAGGAACAAGTTATTGGACTTCTTTGTCCAAGGTCGCGCGTCCTTATCTTGTCACTGTCCCCTAGCTGCATTAGCGTGATGTCTGGGTGAGTTTTTGGTAAGTTGAGGCGCTGATCGAAGAGGCCTGCACCAAGAGTGGTGATGTGATGTACTTGAGTTGGCCTACTTAGAAGTTCGCTGCCACCGAACAGCCTGCTTGGTGCACTACTCGACCTCGTCACGTCCTACGAGGCACTGCTCACTAAAGTCGCCCATAGTCTTCCCTGTCAAGACCAGAAACGTGTCTCCAAAGTGCAACAAATGTAGGTGCCATGTGTTGCTGGTCTTCGCTCGAAGAGCTCCGAAAGTTGTAATATGTGATCGCATCGGATTTCATGCCAGGACTTCCGGAATTGTGATGCGGAAGCCCATGGGGTGCCTACCAAAGGTGGGGGTATTACATCTTACACCTGACCCCGGTCGGCGCCTTTTTTTTCTCTCAACAAACTATGAGTGTTTTGGATTGCTGTTTTGCACAATTCAGTAAAAGCTACTGGACTATTGGCACTCCCATCAACCAGGCTTCGCTGGCTTACACAGCACGTCCTCATGATTGCAACCATACTACACATGTAAATATGTTCAGTGTGTCCCTGTGTACAATCGGGGCGCGCACGGGGTATCAATTCCACTGTGTTAGTGTAAACACAAAGTGCTGTATTTTAGGGCAGTTTGCATATACACCAAAAAATAGTAAACAACCCCTTTCCTTATTGTCTCTAGGCCCAAACCCGGTGGTGTATATCTACATGGGTTCCCCACAAAAGAGTCCAGGAAACCATCTTGGGGTGATATTCGATGTACCCTGCTCCACATGGTGTTGCCCCTATTTGTTTGTTTCGACTGCAATTCTGGGTTTCCCCGAGAACAGGATTGGAAAGTGTTTCATTTCCGCTCCAAATCCACAGGCGGGATGTTTGCAAACTGCATCCTCAGAAACAACTGCATGCTCGACTTGGTAAAACCGGTAAAAATGCTAACAACATCCACGCAGCAGCCTGGCCCAGACATGGCCCAAAGAAGCCTGCCCAGGCCTAGCCCCCCAAAACTGATCCCCGAACGGGGCGAATAATATACAAATGTGACCATTCCGAAATCTGATACTACATCATTTCGAATTTGATTGCAAAGAAGAAAAGAAGAAAAAAAAACGCTCGGACCGGGGTCGGGGAGAAAATCTAAAATACGAGTTTGCTTTTTCTCCGAAGAACACACGGGTCGCACAACTTATTCCCGGTCGGCGGCCTCAATTTCCAATTTTGAAATTACACCTTTTTAATTTGAAATTACACCTTTCCAAAACTGGAAATGGCACTGTCGAGGCTTGCTGGCTGGCCCTGCTGCCTGTCCGGACAGCTGGCCGGGCTGGCTGGCTGGGTGACCATGGGGCCGGCTGGTTGGCTGGCTGGCCGGGCTGTTGGCTGGCCGGCTAGTCGGCTGGCTGGCTGGCTGGCTGGCTGGCTGGCTGGCTGGCTGGCTGGCTGGCTGGCTGGCTGGCTGGCAGTGCAGCTAGCTGGCAGGCTGGCTGGCTGGCAGGCCCTTTTGGCTGACCCGGCTAACAGGCTTCCCATCTGGATTAATGTAATACTGGCAAGTCAAATCTTTAATTTTCAAAAGGACGACCTACATTTAAACCCCCAAACCTTTAAAATCTTTCATTTGTTCAAGGGTGTGCCTCCATGCAGACATTCATCCTGACCTTTTGAGCCCTCAAATGCTTTAAAAATCATCATTTGAAAAGAAAACCATGAACCCCGTTTTTTACCAATGTAAATATGCATGATTTTGAAAACCCGTACGCCAAATGGCTGTAAATATGCAAAATTGAAATCGTCCCTTTTCGTTTTAACCCCCGCATAAAAATGCATGTTGTGACGATGTGCATTTTATCCCCCTCAAAAATGCATGATTGGAAAAATCGCCGCACCAAATGACTTCAAGAATACACAATTCAAACATCCGTCCACCATTGGCTAGAAATGTCCGTACATATGCATGATTATGAAAAAACTGCGAAAACCCAAATCGCCAAACATACGTAAATATGATTCAAACTCGAAGTGGTTGAAAACTCGCACGGTGTCCCTCTGCAGCCTAGCTTCGATTGTGGACATTTTGAAACATTTAGTACTCATTCCTACGAACAAAACTGCATGCCAAAACAAATGCTATTCATCGCAGTTAAGATAAATAAAAATGCATTGGTTTTGGGGGCCAAATGCCATATATAAAAACACTCCCCCTCACCGTTGGCTGGTTGGCTAGGTGGGCTGGTGGGTTGGCTGGGCTGGTCTGGCTGGCCTGCCTGGTCTGGCTGGTCTGGCTGGTCTGGCTGGGCTGACTGGGCTGGGCTGGCTGGCTGGTTGGCTGGAGGTGGTAAATTAAATTGGTTTCGATTATATATGTACATATATATATATATAGAGAGAGAGATATGTGTATATGTAACTGCACTCCACTAAACAAGCTCTCACAACGCTTTCCGGATGTTTCCAGATAAAGGTTTGATTCGTTTTTTTGATAGCGCTATATGTGCTTTTGCGGTAGCATTGTTAGCGTTTACCGACCGGCGTTGGTTCAATGCTATCCGTCGATGTCCGACATGTGTCACATATTTTGACTGTTGTGAAGCATCTTCGACATCTGCGTGTGCCTCTTGGTCTGTGTACACATTACGTGTTTGTGTTTCGTGTTGTCGGTCCCGTGTCTCCAACGTTTCCAGATTCCTGGGGCTCCAAATAAAATCTCCCCACACCATAACCTGGTCTTCTTTAAAACTAGTTTTCTCTTTCTATCTCTCATTTGTTAGAAACGTCATCCGCACACCAGCGACCACATTAGAGGCTTTCTTTATAAAAGAAATAAGAACCCCATCGCTCAAGCACTGTTTAAGCACTGTTTGGGCAACGAACGACAACTAAATGACAAATAAATGAAACTTGCATGCAAATGCGTGGAAATACATGGTTCTGCACATTCCACTGATTGTCATTTGTATTTCATTTAGAGTTTCAAATAATATTATTTACTGCCCACCTTCAGCCGATGTTTTCCATCCAATTTACATTACAATGTATGTCAAACATGCCTTAAATAGGCCCTGATGTTGCATCCACACCCAACAAACATATTTCGAGATAGAATATGTTGGCCTCCAATCCCGAACCAAGAAAACCCAACACCATGCCTAGATATACTATAGAGACACAATGATGGCATTACCTATTCAGCGCACAAATAATGCTGTAACTATCATTTGTGGATTACAATAATTAATTCGGTGTGCAATAAATGCTGTCACTGTAATATGTGGATTTCGTTCTGTTGGAGCTATCAAATTGGTTTGCCAGAAATATCATCTCGGGCTGATATTTGGTGTACCCGGCTCCAAATGGCGTTGCACATCTTTCTGATTTCGATAAACCATCTTGGTGTTCGAAAAAACGGGTCCCGATTAATTGCATTATTGATTTGCCATGCAGTTAATGCTGTAAATGCTGTAACAGTGAATGCCTGATATTACAATAAATATTTATTCAACTAATAATTGTTGCGCAATTTTATTGACACAACAGGGGGGCCACAGGCCTCTGCTGTGAACATCTGCTCAGCACATTGGAGTAGGATATATGCCCATGGTGTTGGCATGTCTTTTGGCACTGCAGGCCAATGCGTTGAACATATAATTGACATGTTCACTGGGGACACCATATGTACATATGCACCACAACCGGGTTTGGGCCTAGAAAAAATAAGAAAATGGTTGGTTTATAGCATTTCCTAGTGTATATGCAAACTGCTCAAATATCCAGCAACACACACAAGGCGCGCCGCGCCCCTGTGGTGGTGTGTTTTGGTGCGTCTTTGAGCGGTTCGCATATACACCAGGAAATGGTATACACCAGCCATCTTATTGTTTTTCTAGGCCCAAACCCGGTGGTGGTATATGTGTGGTGTCCCCATTCTCGAAGACCAACAAGTTGCCCACTTAAGTAGCACGTGAAATTCTGCAGAACTTTTCGACTGTCCTTGTAGTGCAACTCGAGAAACTCGTTCAATTCCTGTGCATACCTTCATTGCGCATTATGAGGCACCGCATAAAAAGGATCGGGCATGGGGTCCCCTCTCCATGCTCTTAACAAGCGTATCAACGAACTACATTCCTCTTTGCAACCATGGCCCATTTCTACACGAACTCTATATTGAACTTGAAAATGGATTGATAGGGTTTAACACAAAAGGTGTTGACTGCCCCTGGGGACTAAACCCCATCGGGACTAAACCCCATGAAGGAAAAGATATAAGGAATCTGAGAAGCAATATATTCGAATCTTATTGACACCTGTGCATATCGTCATTGTGTTCATGGCTGCCCTGCCTAGAAAGGATGGGGCACAAGGTACCCTGCAACAACTTCTTGACCGAAGTAAAAACGAGTTATCTTCCTCTCCGCAAATGTGGTTCCTTCCTGAGCGAACTCAACTTCAAACCTGAAAGTAAAGCAGTTGATAGGGTTTGTTAGCACCTGTACGGCTCAATGCCTATAGGGATAAAAATGCTTACTGGCACATTCCCGAAACTCGGAGCATGAAATATATCGTCCAACAAAGGCGGTGAAACGAGGCTACCGAACATACCTACATTCGCCTGGTAGCGGAAGGTCTTCTCAATCGCAACCGCCTCCGTCACAGCCCGATGCCCCGCACACAAATTCCACCAGTGTGCCCGCCTCAAGGAAGGGTCAACTCGCTCAAACGCATATTTTACCAAATTCGTTGTGGAAGAAGGAAAGCCGGATCCTACTCCTCGAAGAAGTTCTCGGCGCATCGAACGCCTTCCCAGTTGAAGACAGCCAGAGCGAGTTGTTTGTTAAGCTGTGTGTCTGTCGATAGAATGTGTTGCATCGTTCTCTCTTTGTTTGAGCAATGCTTTATGATGTGAAAATATCAATAATCTGATGACAATCGTTGGGGGCTCCCTCCAGGGGCTCGAAATCCTGAAAATGCATCAAAATAAATGCAAAAAACAATGTGTTGGGGGCCTCTCGTAGAGCCCAGGGTGCTGAACAATGCTGCATTTGTTTTATTTAGATTTGTGCATCTTTGTTTCTTTGTTCGAGCAGTTTTCTATGATCTCTGCTGTGTTGGTTGAATGCCCAGCCTACTCCTAAATCTCTGACTGTTTTAACTATAGCGTATGTGGTGTTGTGTTGCGTTTGGGATGCTTGGACTAGGACTTTGGAGGTGTGTTGTTTGCGCGTAGGATATTTATTTGCATGTGCATATATATATATATGTACACATTTATTTGGAGTGGACATGTTAGGATATGCCGTGTAAGCTTCATGTCAAGCTGAGAACGACGTGATGCAGGTATGTCTTCTTTTACATCCATCTCCTGCACATGAGGTATCCTGACTACGACTGCCATCGTTTATCTCTGCTGCCACCATTGTGGGTCCGAGATGAAACCCACTCGCTAAAGGGTGTAGATTGGTTACCACAACAGTTACATGAGAGGTCGTGGCGGGTACGCACCACGAGAAAGCCAAATGTACTCACCGTCGGTAAATGAATCTATGCCACCTCTCCTGCCAACATAGAGCCTGGTAAATGTACATATATGTGTTCGTGTCTAGATGGGAATGAGCAGAAATAAGCAAAACTACAAGCGTTTGGAACATTCCGGTTTGCGTGATTTGTTTTGTCAGGAATGTACTTTCCCCAGAGGGCGTGCCAAAGAACCCCCAAACATGGACATCGAAAACCGCACCAGGTTATATGCCAAATTATGGCACTCAATTATATATATATATATATATAACCATAATGTCTGTATCAAAAACATATAAGACAGAATGAAGAATGTACAGAAAACCGCTAATGATTGGAAATACAGCGCCTTTTTCATTGTCGGGCATGACCTCGGTCACCCTGGGGGGCTATGGGGACAATAACACGACCTGGCCGCCGAGGGCGGGGACCGCATGGGTCATAATCCCACCCAAATCCAAGAATCCAGCCATATTTGTTTGGCCCGGCAGCTGCTTGGCGTACTTTACACCGGGTACCTTTTTTTGTTCGGAGAGATGGGCCGGCCACGCTGGCCACGCTGTCGGTGGTGGTAGAGGTGGGAAGGGTGTTAAGCCACGGTGACCGAGGTCACCCTGTCTCGAATACAAAAACGGCATTCAATACAAAAACAAATAAATCCCAACCAGCAGACTGGCACGAGTTCCAAAGCGGCGCACGTGAGGAGTCTGCTTCGAGTGTCCGGCAGCACCGTCAGAGTGTCATTGAGGACCTCCATCTGCTTCTTGACATCGGACTCGCAAATAGGCGTGGGCATGAATACTCACAGGCTATTTTTCAAGAATTTGTTTTTTTGTTATTATGTTTTGTACGACTAGTTACATGATTCTATCTCGATTATCAGTGCGGGTTAGTGTGTAATTGAACGCGCCTGACCGAGATCGTTCCCGCAGGGGCTTTTTCGGTGTGGCCCCGGGTCCCACTGGGGCCCACATCCCCTATGGCCGTTGCTTGGCCCCAGGGCCGCCTGAGCCCCAAGAGGTCGAAATCCCCTTTGTGGTTCCACAGTGATCTGAAGCTTTGCCCTTTTACTGCAAAGGCTATTTTGAACCTCACGGTGCAGAAAATGGATACATCCAACAAAGACATTTATTGAGTAACCTAGAGTATGTGGAATGTATGCGATTTCACAAACCCCACTTGTAGCCCGTGTTTGTTCGTATTATGTTTGAATTTATTTTCACATGTGTCTCATAACTTAATTCGAATTGATTTCATAGTGTGTGTGTAATGATGTATTAGTCTGGCTCAGTACACAACACTTAACATAGATGTGAACTCTGTCCCCTCCACAGGCTGGCAGGAAGCAAAGATTGCAAATGGGTTCCAATGACCTGTGTCCAAATAAACCAGAAAAATCCCAAGACACCCCCAATCTATGCAGCACAACTCGCAGTCTCATTGTTTTGTTTCTTTCAGACTCACGAACAATTTAAGACGCACTATGGATGGCACCACGTGCAGATATTTAAGGCCTTGGAAATTCCAAACATTAAAGATATCAGCACCCTGACCTCTCACGGAGTTGTCCCCCTCCGCAATTTAGTTTTCAATAGCTTTGAGATTGGAGAACAAACAGCTGGAGGACGCACCCCGAAGGAGAAAGGGGGGGTATAAGAAAAAACAAAATATATAGAATCCAACAAACTTAGTTATACAATATTGAACGGAAACCTATATGAAACCAATAATAAATTACAGAAACTTACATAATATCCCGGCCGGGTGGTTGCGCCTACTCCTATACTCCGACAATATAAAGCAAAAATACGCGCCCAAGGCCATCACTGGCCTCATGTTCGGCCATTTGCACAACTCCTGCAGCAAATTCAAGGAATTTGTCGACCAAAGCTGATTATCAAGGTCCCGGGGTCTGGGGACCGGAAATATATATATATATATATATATATATATATATATATATATATATATTGCAAAGCAGGAGTTAGGTGGGTTAAACGGGCTGTCTCGTACGACAGCGGTATGCCCTCGAAGGGGCGATACGGGCCTCGAAGGGCCGACTAATGGGTCTCTTGGGACTCACGTACCCAGTGGTCGTCCGGCGGACGGTCGGCCGGCGGGGACACGGTGGGGTTTAGGGTTCGGTGGGTGAATTAGCACACACTTTTGGGCTGCATGCTCGCTTCCAAGACATAAGTCTTGAGCCAAATCCGTGCATTCTCAATGCTCACTCGCAGCCCTCTATATTCCTACATGCTGTCTCTCACAAGTGTTCGGTATGCTCTCACTAAGTAGGTCAATATCGTCATATTGTGGGCACATGGTTGGCACCCCCCAGACGGTGGAACTGCAGCAGCTTGCGCTGGAGTGGAATCGTCCCACGAGGTCGCTGCAATCGGTGACACTGAAGATTGCTCGGTACAGAGTTCGGTATTATGCCTTTGGAAGTCGAGTGTACATTTTAGGTATATTCAGTTTGTTTTTGGTGGCCCCAGGCCTTCGGTTTTAAATTGTTTTTGGTGGCGAGACACGGTGACAGAAAATTGAAGCGCTTTGCATACAGGTCGGTGTTCAGTGACATGTGTACAATGAATGTCGGCATGCACGCTTAACTTGTGCCACCTCGGTGGTGCTGTAATGGGGTTCGGTAGAGCTGTATAGAGCAAGTAATTATGGATTCGGGCCGCCGATGGGGCGTCGCAATGCGATACGAAAACCAACTGTTTCTCCACTGCGTTCTCGTCCTCATACGGTACCTGCGGTGGGCTCATCAGGTGTCTTTGAGCACCCGTGTCAAAGCCGATGCAAGCATTTCCCATGATCCTCCGCTGCCATGGGGTGCGACCGCTAATACCCGGTGGTAAAATGTTTTCCGCTGCCGGGAAGTTAGCAGGTCTGCCGTTGCGCCCGTGTGTGAGCGCATTCTTTGCACCAGTTCAGTTCCTCCTCCGGAATGTTCGATGGGTACTGTGCCAGAATCCCCTGAATACACATCATCCCCCGGTGTGTCTGAAGCTTGTGGCATTTCTTCGTGCTGTGTATCCGGTATGAATAGAAGCGAGGCGGAAGGCGTCGCGGGGTCTCTGCGGAGTTGGTCATAAAGTACTGGTGGAATTGCGCGGCAGTAGGAGCATTCGTGTGACAATAGAAGACTAGCTGTCTCTCCATTGTCTCTGGCTCCGGATCGGTATGACGCCCGGGTGGGCTGTCGGTAGAAGACGCGGCATGGCGAGCAGAGGCAGAACCAGTGTAGGAGGGGACTAGTGCTCCATGGTTGAACGCATACCCATCCCTCGGAAGGTTCCACATAGTCTGTTGTTCGTCAATAGGCTTAGAACCCTTAGGCGCTGAGGGTAGCGGTGTAATTCCGTTAGGTCCAAACCTGTATCCGTCTTTCGGTTCTGTCCATATGTTCGGTGTGTTATCGTTTTGCATTGGGCCCTCGAATTCATCAGAGTCATCAGAGTCATTCTCGGTTGCTCATGGATGTCCCTGAGGTTCGGTCAGAAATCCGTTTCGGTACGTCAGCGGTTGACCTCGGTGTACTGGGCAAACTTCCGTTTCGGGCTCGTTGAGTCGCTTCGGTGTGCGCCAGGTACGCCTGCATTTTGGTTCCGGGGCTCCTGCCACTCGTCGCGATGACTTCGGCCAGTTCGGTATCAGACGACTGATCTCGGTCTCTGGACGATGCCGACGTGTGGTCAAAGAGAGATGTAGACGATATAATCGACGCATCGGTGGAGTTCGCCATTGCTTAATTAGGCGAGGCGTGTGAAATCTAATGGTAGTGTGTGTTAATTCACCCTAATCGGTTAGTGTCCCCGCCAGACAACCGTACCACCGAAGTGATACGGCTGATAACCTGCAAAGCAGGAGTTAGGTGGGATAAACGGCCTGTCTCGTACGACAGCGGTATGCCCTCGAAGGGGCGATACGGGCCTCGAAGGCCCGACTAATGGGTCTCCTGGGACTCACGTACCCAGTGGTCGTCCGGCGGACGGTCGGCCGGCGGGGACACGGTGGGGTTTAGGGTTCGGTGGGTGAATTAGCACACACTTTTGGGCTGCACGCTCGCTTCCAAGACATAAGTCTTGAGCCAAATCCGTGCATTCTCAATGTTCACTCGCAGCCCTCTATATTCCTACATGCTATCTCTCACAAGTGTTCGGTATGCTCTCACTAAGTAGGTCAATATCGTCATATTGTGGGCACATGGTTGGCATATATATATATATATATATATACTAGATTTGCAAATGGCGCAGTACAATGATTTCGGAAGCAAGGAAGGCATATTCGAATCGAAGGCAGCATTACCGACCAATGATTTCGAAAGCACAGTTGAAGAAGCTTGGTATTGAATGTGCTTTAGGAGGCTCAGCCGAGCAACGCACGGTACGATCATTTGCTCTGCTTTCGAAGGCTCAACCGAGCAAAGTATTGTATTTCCAATGTTTCAAACTTTGCCCCTGTCCCCCTTAATTGCCAGCTCACTCTGATATCGAACAAAAAAACAAAAAGGATTTAGGGCTTAGGGTTGCTACAGGGAAGCTGAGAAAGCTAGCGAATTCAGAACAAATGGAGGCCAAATGCTGAACAACAAATGGCCAAAATCCAATAAACCTAACGAAGACTAAATGCCAATAAAAGAAACGGTCGCCGCAAGGCCGGGCCTGCGCCGAAAAATTGGTGCGGGCCGTTTCCGGGCCCCCCATAAAAAAAACACTTTTAGCTTCACCGTATGGCCACGGCCAGATATGGTTCTGTGCATGCAATTTAGCAATGCAGGCTGCTCGTAGCGCATGGTGTTATCGGTACAAAACAGCTTTCCAAGCCTCATCCACACCGTCAGTCTTCATCTGGGCGATTTTGCTGCGTTGCTTGCCCTCTTCCTGTGTGGGATTTTTTTGGGGGGCCCTAACCATAGCAGCCCTAACCATCTTTGACTGTCCCATATAAACCCTACACAATGAAACCTATTCATGTAAAGCCTGTTTTCCGGTCCCCTGGCCCTCGGACCATGATGATCAGCTCAGCGCCGCGATGTCACCTAAAACTTGCGCAGGAGTTGTGCATATTCTTCATTTAGTATAACCATTTATAGGATGTTGTATGTCATGTGTTCCTGTTAATTTTCCCTCCTTTTGGAGTGCCACCTCCGGGGGGGGGGGGGGGGGGGGGGGGGCCCAAAAAAAAAAAAAAAAAAAAAAACTAAACTGGGTTGGTGGGGACACCGGGAAAGCTCAGGGTGCTGAAGGGTTTTGTGTGCTTGGTATGATGTATAGTTGGGTCCGGCAGGGTATCCAATGGACTCGGATCACGATGCCGGTAGATTTACCGATGGCTTTGTGTCTGTAGCCGTTATGGCGGCCCGGTTTCTGCCCCAAATCTACTTTGGGACTCTGCCCTAAAACAACTTTGAATGTATGCCTGAGTAAAGATTGCCTGTGCTGTGGACACCTTTGAAGTACTTATGCGTCTACTTAGATGATCTTAGATGTGCTGCTTGTTTTCAAGCCTCGCAGGATTCCATGGAATTCACCGAGGTTTTGCAAAAGTGGTTCAAAGTAGGTTATCAGTAGGCCATGTACAATATATATATATATAGGTATGTAAATAAGTTAAAATTGTTTTGTTCTCAAGTCGTACCTCGAGTGTCTCTCCACATCTATGACTACTCTAAGTGCTCTCGCGCAAGCCTTCTGCACCCTTCTGTCTCCCATTAGGGAGCAGAACTCTGGCTAGCCCATAAGGCTGGACAGATTAGGGCAGCTTTGACATCTTGGATGGCGAAAGCCTGGGCTGCCTGGGGCAGCAAGCAGAGTTCGGAAAGAAACGGCTCCACTGTAGAACTTTGGCGAGCCCTTAGGGGCCCTTAAGGCTAGACAACTTGTACTCCTTAGGGGGCTTGCTTGACCTCTTAAAGGCCAAGGCGAGGTCAAGCTGGCTCTGTTATATAGGGCAGACAGAGCCTTGGCTAGAAGTCCAAACAGCAAGCAGATCTCGGGCCGAGGCCGCACCGCTGTGGATATCAATATACAATGAAGTTGTTGACAAGAGAACATGAAAGCGAACGGCAGACTCTGAAATCCTTGAATCGGAGAGCAAAAGAGAGAGAACGGCAATGCAACACCTAGAGAACAATAATGCAAAACAAGAGAACGGCAGACCCTTTGGCGAAACCAAGGGGTCGACCTTACATTGCGACTTCACCGTCGTTTCTACGTGGGTTAGCATTTAAGTCAAAAACCTACTTACAACGACCTGAGAACCGATGTAATAAAACCGTAGCAGGCCCTGCTATATTTCCCTATGTCCGTTGTGAATCTGAGTGGGAAGTCCTATATGTCAATCTGTACTTAACAATGCTGCATAATTGAATATGGTGCACAGTAGTTTTGCTACATTGTTTCTACATCACTGGCGAGTAGGCTACGCATAAGTTTAAGTACATGTTGATGGCGGGCACAGTTGTCTCAAAACCTAGGGAGCACTTAGAAACGATTTAGCAAACCCGTGGCAGATTCTGCTATATTTCCTATGGCTCTAATGATTTTTACCATAATTTTCCTACATATTGGTCTATATAGATGCCTACACCTTATACATTATATATATATATATATATATATATATATATATATATATCATCCACGACATACAGATCTATCGGCTTTTACTGATGACAACACTAATTGAATTCCGGATTGTGGGCAGCACCCTGGCGCCATATGGAATGATCCCCACCTGGCATGAACGGTAAGCCATATTGACGAATTCTGGCAGAACCCTGACCATATACGGAGTAGTCCCCCACCTGGACAAGCACTAGCTATATATACGTTTATCAATGAATACAAACCATACATCACATGTGAATTACAAATGTAATTCCACAAAATTGGAGCACACAAGTCCGGCCCGGGTGCGATAGAAATACTCCCGATCATAAAAACAACAATGAAGACAAGACGTAGTACAGAAATGATCTGATGAATCTTATCTTTAGCAAGTGTTGCGCAATTCTGTCGACGTGTTTAGCAGCAAGGCGGTGTGAATAACCATTTGGAGGGGGGCTTCCACAAAATGAACCAAATCATGTCAAATCCATAGGATACATATGGGGCACATGCAATATTAAATATCAGGTTGCGCTAACAATTTGAAGTGAAAATTGAAAGTCCAATTTCCGTAAATGCCATGCTACCATACTTTGATCGGCTGATCCTTCGAAAACACTGTAAATACTATCCTTGACTCGGCCGAGCCTTCGAAAACACAGTAAATACAATGCTTTTGCTCGGCCGTGCCTTAGCAAACACCGCAAATGACATAGTTAGCTCGGCTGAGCCTTCAAAAAGCACAGTAAATGCTATACGTTGGTCGGCTGAACCTTCGAAAACACATTGACTTCCAAACTTCTTTGGCTGTGTCTCCGACATTAATGCCTTTCGATTCGACTGTGCCTTCGCCATCACTTCTCGGCTATGCCTGCGATTCGCCTGTGCCTGTCTTAGCTTCGAAATTACTGTACTGCTTCGGCTTCTACTTTGTAAGAAGTCACCGGCGCCCTATGCGAATCTAGTATATATGTACATGTGTATATATATATATGTATGTATATATATGTATGTATGTATATATATATATATATATATATATATATATATATGAATCAATAAAAAGTGAAGTTACTTTTGGCACGTGCATATGCACGGTGCTATCATTTACACGTGGGTGTGACACTCATTTGTATTATTTCTATCGGATTTGTGTACCCTTTCTCCTCGTCCCCCTCGCTGGATACCCTTGGCACTTGCTCTTTGCTGAGCTTATCCTAAAGTAGGTGGTTCGTCAGGACTGTGACCTTGAAGTTAATTCGTAGTCCGGCAAATATACCAGGTGTTGCTTAGCCAATGCCGTCCACATAGGGTTTAAGGCTCCGGGTCTAGGGTTCAGCGGTATGACAAAATCCCATGGCACCTTTGAGGTCAAAGTTGTCCATCGCGACATCAAACCAGACAATTTCCTGGTAGGTGGTGAAGATGGTCAAGTGGTGCCTTACCTTGCATGTGCTAGAAGGCCATACAGATAAGCTGAACAAAACATGGATTTTTGGCTCCAGCCGGCGCAGAAATACAGTAACCCCAAACCCTAAACTCTAAACTCTAAACCCTAAACCCCAAACCCTAAACCCTTAACCCTAAACCCTAAACCCTAAACCCTGTATGGGGCAAAAGCAGAAAATACATGCGGAGGCACATGCTGAACATACTAGCGGGCCACATGATGTGGGGCGGCCGCCACCATGAGCTGCTTCATCAAGTGACCCGCTAGTATTTTCAGCATTTACCTCCGCATGTATTTTCTGCGTTTGCACCATCTTGTATTTTCTGCTTTTGGCCCATATTGGATTTTCTGGCATGTTCTCCATCAGCTTTCCTGCACCATCGGAAACCGGGGCTCTATATACTGGGTGGCTTTCTGGCATGTCACATGTCCCTGTGTCCCTCAATAGGGCTACATACAACCCTCGACGAAACTTAAGGCTA
>Ga0099797_100532_pt1 | contig 24392 bp, 1 predicted proteins | sample Uncmet_Sort48C_1_FD_89871 | JGI IMG/M metagenome (GOLD analysis project Ga0099797, IMG submission 89871) | Marine eukaryotic communities from CALCOFI LINE 67, Pacific Ocean - C012_Sort48C_1 | ecosystem: Environmental > Aquatic > Marine > Oceanic | place: Pacific Ocean: Monterey Bay | collected...
TTTGTGATACTTGTCAACGATCTTTTTACCATCCTTTTTAATTATGAATCCTTCGGTCCGTAGTCGTTGGTGGCAAGGGTTGCAAAAAGTATAGGGTAGCCCACATTGTTCATTACAATTCATGGCAAAGCAAAGCTTCGTAATTCCTCCTTTTGAATTTTCGCCAACTTTGCCCTTTCCGAAGCCCTTCTTACCTTTACCATAGGGACTTGGCGATCCACCCTTTTTGGATTTACCCTTTGTTTTGCCCTTCGAGCCTTTGCTTCCCTTGCTCCGATGATCGTGGACCCTACTTTCATATGCTTGATAATCGTAATCCGCTGCAGAATTTTCCTCCCAAACGTTGTCCGCCGAACCATCATAACAATCGTAATATTCTTCACTGTCACGAGAAACATGGCCATTCGGGTCGTATTGATCGCTCCAATTCGAAAGAGGGGCGTAATTAGTGTCGTACGCCGAATACTCGTCCGTAATAACCTCATTTTCAGACGCTGCAGGGTCATAATGAGGGTTAGGAGATGCCATGATGCAATGACTATTGATGGAGGCATCGTAGTTAAGGTCGTAAAGATGCGCCTCGTGCGCATAGTAGCTTTTGCGATTGCCTCCCTTTTTGTTCTCGGTCTCCTCGACATCTTTTGCTACTCTTTCTACCGTACTAAGCAAACGTTGAAAGTGTTTAGCCGAATCCTGTCAAGCGCGTTGGCCGGAAGTGCACCCGCTAGCTGCGCCAGCCCGCTATGTGCACCGCCGTCTAATCGCCCGTTTGTTTTATCTAGGTCATGTGCTCGCGACATCCTCGCGGCCATGCTACGTCTGCGCGGAGTGATCAGCTTGGTTTATATCGGCAATCGGATTGTTCAATCTAAAAAATAAAAATTTTGGCCATTGGGGGGGCCGTTCCAAATTTTCTAAATTTTGCGATTGTGGCCTTTGCGATTTACGATGCTGCCGCTTCCTGTGTCCGGCTTCTTGCTGCGAGGTGGGCGCCGCCTGCTGCCTATTTGCGCTGTCGAACCTGACCTGCTATTTTGCTATATGTGCCCGGGACCCTCCTTTGACACCACCCCCCTCCTCGTCCGAAGTTCTTTCTGATGCCTCATATTCCTTTCCTGATCGTCTCGTCTTTGTAAGTCGTAGTCCTTCGATCGTCCGTACTTGCATGGCCTTCTGCACCACTGCATTGTCCAGCTTAACGTAATTGACTCGCTTTCCGCTCGACCGTCTATGATAAATCGGCCACCACCCTAGTCGTGTCGGCCATCCATCTTCGAATCGATTTTTTTGTAAATCATATGCTCCATTCTGCAGTAAAAACTCCATAGACTCAGCAGGAACCACCATTAAATCCTCGATACTCCTTTGGAACAATCTTTGATCCCTTAATTTCGGCGTTTCATATTGTACTGTCATTTCTTTACCTCTATCCCTAGTGACCCTCTGAATCCATCGAGTCATCGGCCACTCCTGCGCTTTATCTGCAGCTGTAATTGTATGTTGTATTATCTGTTGTATCCTATAGACACCACCCCCTCTCACTGGAGTATGCCGAATCCATCGTCCAATCACTCTTTGCGCAGGTGGGCGTAGGATATCGTGTCGGCCCTCCAAGGAGCCCCAAGCCTTTTCGCTTCCATTTGCTATCCATCTCTCATCTTTGTGTGTCATGTTATCCTCTAACCATATCCATGCATAATGGTCTGTCACACCCTCTTTTTCTGTTTCATCCAGTCGAATCCTGCCAGGCCCTGCAAAGGTATCGTTGGCAGATGATGTGCCAGGTAACCATCTCTCTGTGTAAGCATGTGTAGTCACTCCATTAAATCGTATTACCACTGTTTGAACCACCCACAGGTGATTAGGGCGTCGGATCCGAGTGATCCACCCAAACCTTGACTGATCCTTCACTTTGCCTACCCAACCCTGCAATCCAATGTCATCCAGCTGTGCGCAGGTATCCATTTCCCATAGCTCCTCATCGTCTGAGTCTGTCACCTCGTTAGAAACTGCTCGTTGTTGCGTCTGCGCTTTATGACCTGTAACAATTTCAGTCCATAGCGTAGGGTTTGACGTAGGTGTAGATCCCACCATGTCTGCTGTGCTGCTCATTTCTGGTGACAGTCCTGTGTCCTGCCAACCCAATCCATCCTTACCTGTAGCATCCTTCATGTTTGCCATCTTATCCGCACTGTCCACCACTGCACCTTCAAATTTACGTTGGTTTAACCCATTCGAAGGCCTTGTCATTTCCTGCGCAGGCTCAAGTTGCAGCAATCCAGGTGTTTCACACATAGTTGTCGTGCTGTCCCGGTCTTTGTGTCCTTCATTGTTTAAATCCACCATTGCATTTGTTGTAGGGCCACCCATGCTATCGTCGATACCTCGGATTCCACTTTGCTGCATATTCTGTATTTCCACAGGCGTAGGATTCTCTGCACCGTTGGAGCCCTGTGACACCGAGTCTGTTTCGCACTGTGAGGTCCCTACGCTCTGCCTATCTCCCATAGACATTCGCACCACATTCCCACCGTCATATTCCCCTTGATCGCGAATGTCCAGTAAGTTTGAGCATTTCGCAGGTGCATTTTCAGGGTCTGTGGCAGACACTGCGTCGGTATGACAGCCCTCTCTCATACTTTCCATGTTGTTGATCTGCACCGTAGTTACATCCGTTGCATCACCCTCAGTACATTGAGCTTTATCGAGACCGATTTCCGCCCCCTGGCACCTCTGACTCACTGACGCAGGTATTATCGTTGGCTCAGGGGGTCTTTTGGTCAGAGGCGTTGGTGAAGATGTAACAGGCACCTCATCGCCACTCCCCGTTTCTATCTCATCGATCCCATCGCTCGAATCCATTCCATCCATCACATGCTTTGTGTTGTCACCTCCGTCCCGAATATTGCCCAAAACATTAGTTTGTATTGCTCTCGAGGTCTCCGCAGGCTGTGTGTTTTGCACCTGATTTGAGCCCTGGGAGCCTTGATTTGTTGTATTATGTAGGGTCTGTGCATCATCCTTATCACTAACAGGTGTCGACGGATCCCTGCCATCATCATGCTTCTGTTGCCGTGACGGATCCACGGAGTGAGTGAGCCCCGTAGGTTCATTCTGCGATTTTGTTGTAAATGAGGCGTAGGCATTAGGGTCCTCCTTTACGTTGCACATGCTGTTCATTAACTCCGTTACTTCTCTTATCGTAGATGTGTCGCACTCCATGCCCCCATCCACGTCGCATACTGCCTCGCTCTCACCTCCATGATCCGGTGTCGCTGCTGATGCTGCTGGTGAAGGTGGTCCTGTGGTCATCGGCGTTGGTGCTTTCGGTTGACTCAGGCTGGCACTTTGGTTAATGTCGGGCTCTACCATAGCCCATTCCTCTTCCAACTCACCCTTGTGCGTCACCATGATGTCTGCATCATCGTGTTCACCCCGATCGAGGGTGCCCGTTAAGTTTAGACATTTCGCAGGTTTATTTTCAGGGTCTATGGCAGACACTGCGTGGGCATCCCAGCTCCTTTCCATTGCATTTATCTCTTCAGTTTGTAACGTTATCCCTTTTGTTGCGTCCTCCTTGTCACATTTAAGCCCATCAGTATCATCTCTCCTCCCGTTACATTCTTGATTTACCGATGCAGATGTAGTCGTTGGCTCAGGGGCTCCTTTGGTTTTCGACGTTGGTGAGGACACAACAGGCGCGCCATGGTCACACTCCGCTTTGTCCTCGTCAATTCTCCCCGCGTGGCCCATGTTATCGACTGCGCATCTTACCCTGCCACTCTCTTCCAGGATACCAGCCAAATTACTGTTCTGCATCGTTTCTGAGGTTCCCGTAGGCTGTATGTTTGACGCATGATTTGATCCTTGTACGCTGTGGTCTGCTACCTGATGCAGAATCTGTGCACGCATATTGTCATTTGCAGATGTCACCATGTCCTCACTAGTGTCATACTCAGGTTTTCGGGGCGAATCCGCAACACCGACACACCCCGTAGGTTCATTTTGTGGCCCTACTGTGAGTGAGACGTAGGCATGAGAATCCCCCTTTGAATTGTTCTCGACGTCAGATAGTTCCATCCTCCCATCTATCGCGTGCCCATCACACCTTGTACCATTACCCACGTCGCACACTGCCTCGCTCTCACCTCCTTGGCCCGGTGATGCAGGCAATGCTGCTGGTAGAGGTTGTTCTACGGCTACTGGTGTTGGTATCTCCAGTTGGTCCAGGTTAGCTTCCGAGCTAGTGTCACCCTCCGCCACGTTCCGTTGCGCTTCTAATTCATCCCTTTGGACCATGTCAATCATACCATGCCCTTCTTTGATAAGTTCTAAGTCCATGTCTTGAGCTGTTTGATCTTTTGTTACAGGCGACATAGGTGACCTCAAATGTTCGCCTGCCGCTCTCGTCGGTTCCTCCTGCTCAGTAAGGTGATCATCCATGGTCTTGCCGCACGTCACATGATCTTGCCATCCTTCCGCGCTCACTTGATAGTTCTCATGGTTATCACAGACACCCCCCCCATGAGATTCCTCACATTGTTCTGACTTTGGCTCCTCAGGTGTTCGTGTTTGAAGTGTCGACGATTCCACTTGCACTGGGGTGATGTATGTCACATCACCCTCAGCACATGCAGGTTTCCCATGTACTTCTTTAGCTTGGCTTTCCCATGTATCTTCACTTAGGGTTCCCGTTGCGTCATCTAGTATAGTCATTTCAACAGTTGTCTTCTCAGGGCTCAGTCTAAGCTGTTGTGCTGCGCCATGAGTCAGTAAAGCTCCATCATCCTCATCCATGCCGTTAGGACCTCGCATATGTTCTTGCTGTTCTCTTAGCGCGTCACGCCCCGTCTTTGGAATATCACCATCCTTTATACTGCTAGTGTTATGGTCCTGCTCCATCGTTCCCTGGATCCGCGTATCATTGTCAGACAGGACTCTAATTACATTCTCTTGCCGTTGTAATGTGTCTTCACAGTTTCCTATGTCATCCAGTTCATCCTCAGGGTCTCCGTGCGGTTTGTTACGTCTCGGTTGGTCTTCATATGCCCTGCCCGTCTGACGATTTTCACCCACCTTACGCCCGTGTCTGTCTGTGTTCCATTCAATCGCATTTCGGTTAGGGTGTATAAACCCAATCCTAGATCCGTCGGCGTGAGATATAAACGTGCCCCCTTGCTTCTGTAAGAGAGAGTCTTGTGCTAAAATGTTGAGCCTCCGCGCCCTAGTCACCGCATCCGTCATATCCACTCGGATCGTTGCACAATCCTTTCCAATCCTTATACATCCTCCTTTAAATTGCATCCGTTGAATGTGCAGAAGCCATCTCACAAAACTGTGTTGCCATCCTTGCCAGGATCTCTGCGCCTCTCCAGAAGCTTTGGATTTGTCGTGAGCTATGGAGGTGATCCACTCAATACTAATGTCGTTTCCCTTTGAGAAATTTCCTTCGTCTTTTCCTCTACGTTCACATTCCCTCAACCATGCATCACCCACGCACCGTTGCACCATGTGCCTTTTGTTGTAGAAAGGGTATGCCACTTTCTTTTTTTTAGTAAGTGTTGTCACCGTTTCATCATACCATCTTTCATCCTCCTTCTCTCGCTTAATTTCCCGGGTACACATGGTCCATAACCATATGTCCCACCTATCATACGGCATGTCTTCTATGGGATTTGATGTGAGGTTCTCGTGTGATTTTCCCGTAGAATCGTCACTAAGGTTGGGTTTTGATGCATCATCCTGGCGCTCAACGTTCTTACCAGTCAACGCCACGCGGCCCCTCCATAGCCTAGCACATTGTTTATGGGCTCTAGCCATGAGTAGCTCAATGTACCAATCCGACATAAGGCTTGCGAGCTCACCCAACTCATCCCCCGCAGTACCGATCACCGTCTCAATTCGCGCGTATTTCTGCGGCGCTGCTAAGAACTCCAACATAGCAAGGATCTCCGCACTCTTGCCCTTGAATCCTTGTTCAGCCCTAGTCACTGCGTGTTTGGTCTTTCTTGCAGTCCTAGCGTCTATAATGTCAGGCTTAGTTGTATATCCTCCCACGTATGCGTCCCATATCACGCTGCGGTATTTGTTGGCCATTTCACGTACCGCTTGTACCACTTCAAAGCGCGTTGTGAATCCATTATATGATTCTGGTTGATCAGGGGGTCCCCCTAAACACAGTGCCAGTATCTTTTGTACCCGATCCATGGTTGGTGTCGACAGTCCTTTCATCTCATCTTTGAACATAAGGTCATCCTGAAGTGGTCCCATAGCTTCCCCAAACACATCCTTTCTTTGAGCGTCCATTGCAGTCATGGCACCCTCCCTGCTCCAGCGTCTCACCTCATGTTGTAGACCATTTAGGAATAGCATGGTGCCAATATATTGAGCTTTAACCTTCTCCTCCCGTCTCCTCATCTTGTGTCGCTCCATTCGTTGCCGTATTACGTCACGCATAGCGTCGTCAATATCATCTTCTCCCATCCCTTCTTCACCTCGCATTAGAGGTTGTATAGATTCTTGTAAGATGGCCATGGTCTCCTGCTTTATTAGTCGTGTTGTAACAGAAATCCACCATTTCATACGTCGTGTTGAGTCTCGCCATAACACCTCTGGTATAGACGTTGCCACCTCTTCTATGTCTCCACCCATCGACCCAACACGTGTTTGATCCGCTGTTGTTAGCTTCTTGAGAAACTCTTCTTTCACGGAGCTCCCCATTTCTTCGATCGTCGTGATGATCCCATTCCATGACTCATTGGTGGTCCTCATTGCCGCCTTATGTCCTATCACCACCGTAGCGTGAGTGCACCTACTGAACGTCACACATACCCGTCCATCGTCGTTTATGAATTCCCCACGTGGTGGGAATGACGTTCGAACAGTAGAGACCACTACTAGCTTCCGTTCACCCCCTTGCCATTTATCCACTGTTCCAACCGTCACATCCTTCAACCCAGATTCTAGTAGCACTGCACTGATACAGTCCACCTGGGCCGAATACAGTGTGATAATCGCTATGTCATCCGCAATCAGCTCACCGTCAGCTCTCTCCAGAGCCCATTTCACAAATTCTACACACGTTTTCGCTTCAAGCTTGTTGAGAGAGCTGTATCCTGATCCTGTTTCCTTCTCCTCCACACCCTTGACGTCGATCCAATCGATGGGTTTAGTGTGATCAGTAAACATGTTCCACGCCTTGACATCAGTTGTTCTGGCAATCTCGACACTGTCTGCCACTACTAAACTGTTGTTATAATATTGCTTGTTGACAGGTGCTATGCAGGCCCTGCACATGCGCCAATGCTCAACCAACGTTTCGGCGTACTTCAAGTCCCGGAGTACTCTATGGAAGAAAGGTTCAATGCGCATCCTTCTCCCTTCACTTGTAACTTGTCGTGCTTTGAGTTGCTGCTCATCACCCACTAGGACCATTTGATCTGGACCCAATGCTACCGCTGCTGTTGCTGACATTTCCTCTACCAAGCCAGCCTCATCAATCACGATCAATCCGAACCTCTTCTCTTTCAGGACACTCAGTCCGGCTTGGCACGTTGTCCCAACGATGACCTCAGCTCTCTTTATCACCTCTTTGACCGCTTGTTTGTGTAACATCTTGTAGTTTTTCTCTTCCTCAATGGACAGTGGTTTACCGTTGTCAATCTTACCCTGCCACTCACGAAGGCGATCCCAGCCCAGATTTCTTGAGCCATCCCTCTCTCGCAAGTGTGTTGCCTGATATCCCACGGTTAACTCCTTAGTGTTACTCCTAACACGGGCACAGTAGCTCCTCGAGGCCACCCAACTCACCCGCATGGAGTCCTCCCGACCGTTCGTTGCTGCGTCCAATGCCATTTGTAGGCCCTCTACCTTTCGCAGATTATCTTGGGCCGTATTGTTTGTTGGAGTCAATACCAGTACTGCCCTAGGTTCTTTCAGGTTCCTGTACGCAGATACATGTAAGCCTACCAATTCTGCAATCGTTGTTGACTTCCCTGTGCCAGGCGGCCCACGAATAATCGACACGCGCCGCTTCGATGTGGATACCAAGGCCTGCCTTTGTGAGGGACTTATGGTCTGTCGGCTGAGCCACTCGTTTAGCCTTAGTGAAACCACAGAGTTGGACATCTCATTGTTTCCGTTGTTCATAAGAACATCCCGTAGCTCCTTTACCCCCCGGCGTTGTGGGTGTGCCTCATATGTTTCTTTGATAGCACGTCTAAGCCTAATGAAGTTTGCCCCTTGCCACACAGCTCCAACATCAACCTTAGATATATCTGGCCTTTCGTCATGCTTGCCAACCCTTACCGTCATATTTACGGTATCATTCTTTCGCTTCTCATCCTTCACTGATCCCATGAGATGCTTCTTCTCCAATCCTTCCATGTATTCCATGCGGACATCTGCGCCCTTAATAGGATCTGATCGCCCTGCCTGTAGTTGTTCCGTCTTCAATATCAGGTAAAGGATCCCATTATTTTCGTATGTAGGGCTGAACCGGATCATCACATTTTTGATCATGTCAACGTTCTTCTCTTTACTTCGTTCTACACGATCTTTAAGGATGTTTAGACTCTGATTCCATCGCTCACCAATTCGCCGATCTCGATATGCCACGTGTTTATTTATTCCATGGCGTTTCTCAAATAAAGAGAGAAACTCACTCGCTTGGTCAGCGTTCTGCACCTCCATTTCACGTAGTGTTTTGTCGATAATGGCTTGTTCTTCTATCTCATCATCATCACGTCCCCCCAAAACACCCCGCATCACCTGCCTTTCACAAATTTCCACGTCTAGTGCTACACCTGCCCTTTGCATGGCGTCCCACATTGTCGATACAATTGGGTATACATCACCAGCTACGATGGGATGTTGTAGGTTCCTCATATTCGTGAGGTCCATGCCATCATTCTCTTGGTCCTGCTCTTGCCTATGCCTGGCCAAGTCACATAGTGACGTTGTAGTCAAATCATTCTCCGTCGCCAACTGTTTAAGTTTACTCCATCCGTCCCACCAGTGTCGCAGTCCATAAGAAACTGGCCATTGTTGGTGAGCCCATTCACGCAGAGCTTGGACACTGTCGCGAGCCACGTTGACTTGCCCTTTGGGTACCCGAGGTCCTAATAACTCCTTCAGCGTCCTGTAGTTATCATGGCGCGCTCTATAAAGGGCTACGCCTTTGTTCAGATCTTTAGTCATCACTAACTCTCCTTTCGCATTAAGCTTACAATTTGCCGTGTCATCACGTCTGGCTTCTTGAATAGATCCCACGACGCTGTCATTTAGACACACCGTCACGGGTCTAGTCTTGCTCGTTAGTATCCAGCAGTGTTGCCCTAAACTTTGGTCATCTGCTTGTAAGCATTCATGCAGACCACGCTGTTCAGCACCATGGATTACACTGCCTATGATTTGTCCACGTCGCAACGTCTTCATACATGTGATTTGAGCGTCCATCTCCCTTCCATGCTCATCCATGATACTGCACAGTTGTATCGGCTCACGCGTTGTCCAACCATGTGACTCTATCCATCTATTGTGGCGCATGGCTCCTTGTGCCCTGCGACTCAAAATGTGATACAAATCCTCATGCCTTTGGACCCTGTTGTCGATTTCACGCCATATAGTTGAACCCACCCAGCTTTGGACCGCTGCTTCACCCGTCACGTTGTAGAGGAGTACGTTACAGTAAATCTTGGTTGGGTATGTTGCGCTGCAACTGAGCCTTAACAATTCATCAGGATGTAAACACCATGTGAGCTGCTGTGCCCCAATCTCCTGGATCATACCATCCATCCATCTTTGTACAGGACCATAGGGGTCCTCCTCCGTACATTGCACATATTCAGACACTCCCTTTGGGTACAGGACGTGAGGATTGGCTCCTTTTATGAATTTCCATATTAACATTTGAACCTCCACCTTGTCCTGATCCTCATCACAGGTCTGTTTGCCTTGCCATTGCGATACTTTTAGCCATGTCTTGTTCCGGTTACTCCGTGATGGATCCCACCACATCCCGGTACATGTTGTAACGATAGGTGCATTGTCAGGGTGCTTAGTTAAGTCCCATCGCCCCCATTCCATACGTTTCCGGTTTTGATTGAGTTCTTGTAGGATGCGAGACCTCATATATTGATCATCCTTCGATGTGGTTGTCCCGATAGTTGCTAAATGCGTGCATCCAATACATCGCATCAAGTACACCCAGTCTCCACGCTCCAGTCCTGAAGCATCACCCAGATGTAGCGCCCACACCTTGTGCTTTGTTTTCATCAACGTAGACATCACTTCGCGGAGTAGGCTACCCGCATATGGTGTATCAAAGCCACACGCATAAATGATCTCGATGCACATATTGGTGTCTAACACTGTGAGTAATGCCATCATAGCTGTTACTGGGTCCCTTGTCAGTCGTCGTACGTTTATCACACGTTCTACACAATCCGGATCCCGCAATTCCCGTAGCCGCGGTGTCTCCACACGTTCACAGTCCCGGACACTGTTTCGGGGGGTCACACCGTAAGCGTCGATGTACCGCATTGCCTGTAACATTTCAGTCATACTTGGACTCATTACACGGGTCCCATCGTGTTGGATCATCCCAAGCATGCACTCTATGACGATTGTAGCCTGCTTGTCATCCATACTATCGGTATGTTCACCATTCATGAGTTCAGTACCACACACCTTCTCGTTACCTGTAAGGCAGAAGAACTCTCTCAACCTAGCCGCGAGGGGATCCCATATCCTCTTTTGACTGTCTGTGTCGCTTTCCTGTGTCTTTTCCCATGCCACATCGAGGTCTTCTGCCAATACCATTTTGTCCCACATTTGCATACGGCTATGAGCCTGTGAGTCCTTTAGACAGTTCTCTACTCCTCGACGCAGCATACCCGCGTCTCCCACGATGATGCATGAGACACCCAGTTCTATGGTTTTGTTGATAATCCCCCGCGTCTGGGTTATTGTCATGAAAGGTAGCACTTCCCTGAGGTCCAATGTTTCACACGTATCTCCCCTTGCAATCAGCCGAGTTAGCTCCGCAACAGCGTTCCTCACCGTCTGTCGTTGTTGCTTACGATTACTCAAATGTCCTGGACCATAAAGCCTAACATAGGGCCTATCCAGACGTATCGTCTTCTTGGGCTTATCTGTGTTCCGCTGTCGTTCTCGGGATGGGATTTCCCACTCCATTTTGTTTACAGCCTTGAATGGTGTAGGTAGTGACGATAACTCGTTATAAAAATCGTCATCACTATTATCGTTGTTACCATTGTCCTGCAATGTGTCAGCACAACACACCCCCTCCATCACATTAACCAGTCGCGGTACATAGGCATGGCGGCCTATTCGTGCCCATCCGTCTGAAGCTGTTGTGATCTGTCGACCCGTCACGGCTTCAATAGCAGGTGCAACGCCATCCGGTGTTTGAGCCTGTCTCCGCCATGTTATGACTGGGTGTTGGGCCCCTTTGATATCATGTTGTGATAGTAATGACATGATGTCTGATTCATGTGTATGAATCTCATGCGATTCTCCCCATGCCGTCGTGTCGGTCTTTGGATTGTGCAGTAGGAGTTTCGACACGTCACCTTCAGCGTTTGTCATTACAGCTTGCACAGTGCAACCCCCCATCACTCCTGCTGCGCGTCGAGTTTCAGCGTCCTTGAACCTCCTAATAGCGTCCCTTGCGTTACCCAACATATTAGACCGTACCCATTGGTATGGATTCTCGCCATCGTGTAGATCCTTAGGGTTCCATCGGACCTTATACCACGTCACACCCTTATCAGTCTTCTTGTCTGTGATCTCCAAAACCTCCCACTGCTTATGTTGATCTCCCATGTCACATTCTCGATATGTGTTGACATGATCTTTAACCTTTGCACTTAGCGATTCAAATTTATCGTATATCGCCGCCTCGCTGATCCTAATGACGGTGTGCTTTGGTACTTTGGTAGAAGCTGTGAGCTTCTTTGAGAACAGGTCCTTGTTAAGTGCCATAAGCCTCACCACCGGTATACATAACAGATTTGCCAGTGTAGATAACTTAGGTGCACTCTGTGACACTTTGTAACCCGCGTATTCCGTCGAATCAATGACAGGCTCCACGTCTCCCCAAGGGGCCATGTCAAATCCATCCCTCCTCGTCAATTTGTGTGATGCATCGTCCCCAATTTCCTCATCTAACACCGTGTCTGTCGTGTGTTGAGATCCAGTGTACTCTTGGTGCTCCTGATCTGCAGTTAAGGGCAAGTCCCACCCGGGTGACACTTCATCGGGTATCCGGTCTTTAAGGCTTGACTGCATTTGTTGTACGTCATTGACCGTCACACTCTTGGCAGGTCTGAACCCTAGTAACTCATCCGTTATGCTAGGGTTCGCTGGAGTCTCATCATCCTGCAGATTGAGCCCTTCCATCGTGGTATGAGGTGTCACAGTCTCCCCCTCATCCGTGTAATACCTCTTGATCCGCTCCACATGAACCGGCACACTGACCGCACCCTCTCCCGCATGTAGCTTCCGCACCAAGTACGTGTGTGATCCTTGGGGTCTAGCAATTTCATATTCCGCAGTCCATCGTCCTAACAGCTTTCGAGCTAGTCCTTGTTCATTTGGCACCGTGGCCAAGAATATCTTCACCCTGTCACCAGTTTTAAACTGTGGGGGTTGGGATTCTTTCCAACGTCGCTGTTGCTGTTGCAGTACTTGCACCTTGTACAGTACCATCGCCTCCGCACATGCCTTCCATTCTGCTTGTAGCTTCTTTAATGCCTTATTAACCCATTGGAACACCGTTGATCCCGTGTCTGTTGGTTGGAACCCATACTCTTGCTCAAAAGCATTGTGAGCCCTCCTCCCAAACATCAACCAAAAGGGGCTCCTATGTCCTAGTGAGACATGTGGTATTTTGTTCCATGCATCTGCGATACCTCCGATCTTAAGATCCCAATCTCTTGTGTTGCCAGCCAACGTAGCCCTAAGGCCGCTGTGTATGAAGAGATTGACCCGTTCCACGCGGCCGTGACTCTGTGGCCTTAGACTGGATGACTCCGTTTTTGTTATACCTGCGGCCTTGTACCATCGTTGTAACCCCTTTGCGATCAGATTAGAGGCCCTATCTGATTTAATGTGTTGTGGTCGTCCCATGTACTCCGCCCATTGTTGTAAGCAACCACACACAAACTCCGCGTCCACCTTTGGAGTCGAATACACCCTCACAAACCGTGTGAACTCGTCTTGTATCACCAGTGCTGCCCTGTTGCCCCGGTCTGTTTTCTGGTTGGTGGCGCCGTAAGGACCAATCACGTCCATAACAACGGCATATCCTGGGACACCTGTTTCAGTGGTGAGCTGCGTGTATCCTATCTGACCCATCCGTGGTTTAGGGTCTTTGTAGATTTGGCACGCGTCACAGTATTTGACATATACCTTACACTCGTAGTGCATCCTGTCCCAGTGATATCTCTGCAGCATCATCCGGTACATAGTGTCAGCTGAAGGGTGCCCCATTTGATTGTGAAAATCCGCCACTAATCGAGCTTGTAGTTCTCGTGGCACGCATAGCTGTAACCATGAGTCTTCTGGGACCTTCTTATTTTCATTAATCCTGAAGACTACGCCATGCTTAGTCACGTATTTATCCTTTGTTTCCAGGACACCGCGACGTATCGGGCACCGTGGCACCTTGCCCGTCTCGCAGTACTCGGCAATCGTACGCAGATCCAGGTCTGCCCGCTGCTTCTCAGCAAGGGCATGCCATACATCCACATCGCCTGTGAGCAGTGCTTCATCACCCCCCCCCAATATAGTGTGTAAGTCTTCAGCCACATTGAGTGATGCATAGTTTTCATGTTGTCCTTGCACACTACCTCGTCGCGGTGATCCACCCTTTTGACAACGGCGGTCGTTTGTTACAAAGATTACCTGCATAGATTTGCCTTCGTTATCCTTGGAGCGCGTGTTCAGGATTCGCTGTAACTCCCGTCGTGTTTGTCCCGGGTCGAACTCCTTGACTTGCATTATTGAAGCAGGACTGTTACGCCCATGTACCGTCAACTTATGTCTCACAATCATCGAATCCTTTGTAGAAACTCGATAATCCTGCCCTGTGGTGATGCTACCGTCATCAGGAATTAGGTTTGTGATGTCATGGAGCCGGGTCCGCTGCCGTGTCGTGTCAATCTTAGATGTTGTGTGTACCGTTCCTCGCGGAATGCCTTCGTATTTAGTGTCTTGCATATATTGTTTGGCGAATCTCCGTGCGTTAAGTTCTGCTTTCCACACTGCCAGACACGCTTCTGCTTCCTCCTTCAGGCGTGCTTGTGTTACAAAGCTCTCGACGTTCTCCGCCTCCGAGAGGTTTTGATCCATTTCAACCTGAAATTTATTCACAACCCCCTGTATTGATGGTATCTCCTTTGGTCGTTGCGTGGACATCATACCATACCACGGATTATTTTGGGCCATATGTGTGACATGGTCCTTCATCCACTCCTCATTGTAGTATAGCTTGGTTGCCATTGCCAAGGATTCTGCAACCTGCATGACTACCGCACCACCAACGATAGCATATCGCCAGTGATCACCTGGTTGTATCTGTGTGCTAACCTTCATACCATGTGCTTGCATGCATTCATACGGCGTCAGTCGTCGTACCCCCATCATCCCATCGGGTGTGGTGTCCACTACGTATCGAGTATTGCCAAAACTGGTGATTGATGGCCCTCCTTTAGCAGCCGAGATCCAAATGTTAGGGTCATGCATTGGGCCTACTACACCATCCCCGATCCGTGTACACCACTGTTGCATTCCATTCAGGTCCTTCGGGTTGTACCGCCAAATTCCCCACTTCTCTATTGGCAGATAATATTGAGGGTCCACCGCGTCCCATGGTAGGAGATGCGTCTTTAAGGCTTGGGACTTCGAACTATGGGCCTTAGGTAACGGCCACACGAGACCACCCTCCACCGTAACCGACTTCTCCAATCCAGCGTCTTGTATGAGTTTGAGCAGCCCCCCATGCTGCCGCCAATACGACAATAGTTCCGCGCGAGCAGCTTGCACGAACACCCTGTCTCTGCTAACAGCACCTCCATAGTCATAAGCATTCATCCGTTTGAATCCCACAACGTACCCCGCGTCAGTTAGCCGTTTTGAGATTTCGTCATATGGTGAATTGCACTCCCCGCTTCGCTGTTTAGACTTACTTAAGACGTCTGGAACGTTTTCTATAAGGATCACGGGCACCTTAGCCTCCATCAGAGGGAAGATGACGTCCACAAAATAGTTGGCACGCTCATCTTGCCATCCCATGCGATGCCCAGATTTAGAGAATGCTTGACATGGTGGGGATGCAAATGCTAAGAAATGTCCTGCCATGTGTGATGGTTTGATGTGACTGAAGTCCCGTATTGCATCCTGCCCCAGCGCGTCCTTCACGCATAACCGCTGTTCATTTCCCGATTCACACGTAGTGCCGACATCCCATCCATAAGTTTTGAAAGCTGTAGCTACTGTAGCACTGCCTGTAAATATATCACACATCACAGGTTGACGGGTGCTCGTCCTTTGAAGTTGCGGTCGCGTAACATCGCCCCCAATCGCACCGCCTCTCTCAGGCATCGTTTCTCCCGCATCATGTTCCCCAGTCTCCAACCCCGCCATGAACTCCACGTTGTGCCTTTCACTAGGGTCCGGGATGTTCTCTTCAGGCATTAACTCTGTCAAAAGCTCATGCATCGTACCCTTATCCTCGATCTCGAAGACTTCAATGCCCCACTCCAGTTCGCCCGTTTTCTCATTGATCTTTCGAGTTAAGTATGTGCGGTGTTCCCAGTCTTCCTCTAGTTGCGAGTCCAGCTCTGCTACCGTTGCTTCTGCCTCTTGTAAGTTTGAACCCAACCCTACTTTCAAGAGTTCTCTCATTCCACCAAGGGTTGAGAGGGCCTTCTCTTCATTTCGATTGAGGAGTCCCGGCACGTCCGTTTCGTCTTCTGGTTGCTCCTTCCACGCTTCCATAATCGCCGCCATCCTCCTACGTTGAGTCTCATGAGTGGCTTCCAGTTCCCTCTGCGCCGTCATCAGATTGTTGTGTGCAGCTCTTAGCAACGCCCTGCACAGTCGTCTTTTGTTTTGGGACATGTAACTATTCTCAGACACCGTCTTGGGCCCTTTCAACTGATGAAGTCCCACTATCCCTTTATCAGTAGATTCTGGCACCATGGGAAGCTCCTCTGAAACTTTCATGGTTTGGTAAGTTGTGGGCTCTCCTGTCGTAGGGTCCCTCACTAAGTCACAATAAGGATTGAGTCGACTAATCATGTCCGGTACTGGAATCTCCGTGCCACGTCTGATTTGACATTTAGCCCTGAGATGCGCGAGTGCCATACTCCATTTGTTTAACTTAGTGTTTTGGGATCGCCGCTCGATGCATGTCTTTAACGCAGCGTGATCGCTCACCAGCGTGAAGTCCCTGTTGAATAATAAGTGATCTTCCCATTTGGAAACAGCGAATCTGATCCCTAGCATTTCGCGTTCACTAGCCGATCGTTCTCGTTGTTGTTGAGTTAACGTTGTACTCTCGTAGCAACAAGGCTTCTCCTCCCCCGTTTCCGGGTCCACCACAGCTGCTACACATCCAATCCCTATCTGTGATACGTCCGTAATGATGACAATTTCCACGTCTGGGTCTTTAGGAATGGCCGTAAGTATGGCATCGCTACAAAGGGCATCTTTGAGCGTTTCGAATGCTTGTTCTTGTTCCGGTCCCCATTCAAACTCAACGCCCTTTTTGCATAATTGATGTAGTACTCCTTCGATGGTGCTGCATCCTGCTATGCTCTTCCTAAAATAGTTTAGGCTTCCACATAATGTACGGACCTCTGAGACCGACTTAGGGGCCGGCATTTTCCGGATAGCCTTCGTCTTGTCTCCTGGTTGGATCCCAGCTTGTGACACAGTCCAGCCTAAGAATTCCAGACGTTTAACCAGGACACTAGTCTTCTGTGCCTTTAGCCGTATTCCATGCTCATCCATCTGTTTTAACAAGTTCTTCAAACAGAATAGAGTGCCCACGAGGCGTTGATACTGTGATCCTGTGGATGACATGTTGATAGGCTGCAACGCGTCATCCACATACAACTGAGTCAAGCATGCATGTCTGGTGTCATGCATTGGTATCCCGTCACAAGGGTGTCCTAAGTCTAGGGTGAACTCCCCGTCTTCCCCGACCCGCTTCTTCAAGGATCGTTCTTCCCATACTTGCCAGTCATGATCCTCTACCTGTTCCTTGAAAGATTTCCGGTGTCGATCACACGTTTGAGCATCGGGTTGTGTCGTGGCAGTCTTGTTATCCTCAGACCCTTCAGCCTTTCCACACTTCTTAGCGTGCTCCCGTTTCTTGATCTCCTGATTCCGTTTTGTCAAGTCGCAACATCCCTGCCTCATACGTCCCACACATCTGCTAAGAGCGTAAATGAAGGCCGCTGCAGAATTTAGTCCGCCCTGCGACATTACGGTAGGCAACAGGGAGTAGGGTCCTATTGTAAACGCCAACATGTGTTGTATCGAGGGATCAACTCGAATTTGATGGAACCCGGAGTGGCAATCGGAGGTGTTGTATATATCGTATCCACCCGCCGTTTCTAGTGCCTCGAAAGTTGATCCAAAACTGTACTTTAAGGCAACAGTACGTGAATTTAGCTTTCGCATGTCGATACAAATCCTGATTTTAGGCTTTACATCGCCGCGCGCCAATGGCTTTGCCACTGCTACCACATTAGCATTGAAAGGGCTGACTCCAATGTAGACTTGTCCTTTAGCAATCATTTGTTCCACTTGTGCCATAGCGTCATCCAGTGCCGCCGGTGGTAACGGGCGGGGAGGATCGTATACTGCTTCTGGGGTTATAAGAGTCAGGAATCGCTCATCAAATGTAACACCTTTGATAACAGGGGCTCGCCATGGGTCAATATCAAATTCTTCAACACACTCCATCCCAATGTGATACACCATCATGTGCACTAGGTTCTGTTCTTGACGTCGTGCTTTGGCCTGGGCCTCCTCTGTATCATCATCTGGTGTTATCATTTCACCCCTCGTGCCCCACTCCACCTGCTTCAGGTAGCTCTTTGCTCGCTTTGTCAATCGGTCGGACTCCCATTGCTCTCGAAATTCCGGGAATTCATCCAGGTTCTGAAGCCACCAAACCTCTGATTCAGGTTTGTCGTTTGGCAACTTCTCCTCCCCCGTGCCGAACCCTGGTTCCGATGTAGCATCTCCATGCATATCGGGGTGATTATTGATTTCAATATCTTCATCACCTTCATCCGCCTGAAAGTTCTCAGGGTGCGCTATCTCCGCCTCACGCCAATTCTTCAAAGCCTCTGTTCTCTGTTGTGTTTTGGCCTCCACCTTTGCGGCGGCTTGAGCTTTTATTGAATCTTTGACCTGCTCCGTGATGTCATGTTCGCTATCCTTTGAAGCTTCCGTTCTCTGTTGCATTTTAACCTCCACCTTTGCGGCGGCTTGAGCTTGGTGCGGCGTGTGCGTTACGTTGTTGATGACCCCATGAGATGAGATATCAAATAACTGCGTCTTCTCCTCTTGATGTGCTTGCAGGGCTTGTTCCCCTATAGTCGTACGTGTTAACATCACCGTTGAAACATGCGCATACTCCTCTGCCTCGTGTAACCATTTCCCACGAAACTCCTCATCCTGTTCCTCCTGTTGTATCCGCTCAGAATCTTGTTGAACATGCACTCTGCACTGTGAGATAATGTTTCTCATCAACGTTTGTCTGTTCTCGCTGTTGGGTGATAATAACGTAGAGGGTTCGTTGCCATTTTGCAATCGCAACGACGCATGTCCCTTCACCAGCCGTGTCCACATGTCCTCATTAAATTTATTTAGCTGTGGATCCTCACTAGGGATAGTGGTCCAAGGGGCCATGTCATAGGACGATGGCAAAGTCTCATCTATGTTGACCTCCATGGATCCATCATCCCCTTTGGCAACCGTGACCTTATCTGATCGATCTCCCTTTCGTAGTCCTGCCCTTGCTGCCTTTAGTAATACGAACAGGCGTTCCACCCCACTCCGGGCTGCCTTCCACTGCCGTCCCCTTTGCGTCATTATGTTGGATAAGGCTCGCGGCCATCGATCATCGCTGAGGATGTCTTCGGTGAAGTGTGGCGCCGCATCAATCAGGTATGCTACCCATGACAGAGCCAGGGTCACAGACTCTGCACCCTTGGTCACGTCCATATTACCCCTTTTCATCCACGTGGCCATCATTTCCCTTACGTGTAGCCGATGCCGTATCTCCCAAAACCGTCCTTTAACCTGAGTTTTAAGAGAATGTTGTAGTTGATCCGTGTCGTGTCCAGCTGCCCCTTGCGTCATGAGTAACATAGATCGAGCTGACGCACGCAGTTCATCGTTCTTACTTGGTTCAACAGATTCATTGTTCCATTGTAAACTTATGATGTCACTTGCTGTGAATGTATCTTCATCCGGAGCCATGTCACCACCTCCAACGCCAACAGTATCAGTACCTAATTCGAAGTATGCCACCGGTGTACCAGGTAATAGCTTCATTGACCCCGCCCCCGTCCACCGGAGCTGAATACGTGCTGTTGTTAGTTGGGATTCATGATGCTGTAGTGGTACAAGGGCATGTGTGACATCGATCCCGGAGCGGTACTCATCCTGCGTCATCGCATGAGTCATATCGATCTCATGTGGTTGTTCAGCAGTATTGTGTGGTAGTGGCAGTACCATAGCCGACGTGTACCTCTTAAGGTCCACACCTGCCAAAGTTACGTCTACGGTGTAGTAATTGTCAGCTCCACCATCCTCCCTAGATGCCCCGTCCAACTCCACAACGTGCGATATCACCGCCATAGTACGTGGGTTTACTCGTTGTTCCTGTTGTGCTGATATTGCCACAGTACACCCTACTCCTTCATCATCCACTAGTGTCATAGTGTCTTCCTGCGTGATCGATACAGTGTCCATTAATAGCCTGCTCGCACGCGGCGTCCGGCATGTTGACCGCCAATTGATGCTTTGTACCCATTCCTGCCATATCGGCGTGCCTAAAATCAAGTCACATGATAATCCTTCATACACATATGCTTTCATTTTAACGTCGAGTAATGCCACGTCCGTGTCATCGTATGCGGATGCCACGTTTGGTAGACTTAATCCAAACGTAATGATCCCCTTTGCTTTCATCACATGTCCAAACGCGCTGCGTGCGCCGCGCCCTTCATGCCACTCCATTCTCACATCATCATACTGCTCTATGAGGCGTTCTGCCATCTCTAAGCTCATCGCCACTAAGGAGCATCCCCCGTCCCACATGGTCTTCACGCATCGCCGATCCGAGGGGTTTAGGGTATCCCCGGCCCATGCCCACATCAGGAGCGGGTACATGTTCATTTTCACACATTGGGCTCTCTTCTCCACTAGCCTCCGCCGCGACTGCAATTGTCCGTCACAGTCACCACCCACTACACCGGTGTTGTCTAGTCCGGCCTCTTGGGCTCTCCGCGCCTCTTCTTCTTTAATAGAACCCCATTCTTCGTCCACATCATCTTTACGAACCACGTCCATAATGTTGTGAATCCCTTCCATGAAGCCTATAGGCTCCCCACCAGATACACCTAGTCCACCGTTAGGGCCAGATCCGAAACAATGCCACTCAGGATCGTACATCCATCTGTCCGTAACAGAATGCGTCCTCAGCCAGTGCCACATTTTAGTAATCCCCCCGTCTAGTAAGCCATCGAGTACCCCTTTAGTTGCGGCTGTGATAGCTCCTTGGTGTATGGGTGTCCAGGTGCAATTCTCATTGCTGGGCGTCACGTGAGATCGTAAATCCCATGTGTGCCAGGTAGTATCTCCTACCTCGTGAATCAACGTTCGCCCCACGCGTTTAGGGTTTAGTTGTTGTGGAGTGACTCCGTATAGTGTCAACAGCTTTGTCACACAATCATTGACGGTCTCATCATCCTTAACGTCTGTCACATGGAATTGCCCCGATGCCGGTGCCAACACCCTGTTTCCACATCGCAGACACACCCCTATATGCCGTGCACGCTCATCGCGTGTGTGTTGTAAGCATCGTATGACCCTGATAACATCATCAACGTCTGCACGCTTCCACGCCCTGTGAGGCTGCGGGTCCATCACTGTTATCGTAGTGAGGTATCCTTCCGGAAGTGGACCTTCAAACTCGTGTGTCCTTGACATGGTCACGTGACACCCGTACTGCATTGCACATCGTGTCACCATTGCATCCAGCGAAGGTAAGTTACCGTTGCCAGCCACATGCAGTGTATCATCGTCCTCACGTATCACCACACTCTTGTCACCCCGATATTTAACGACATGTCTCCGTATCCGTCTCGCTGTTTCAGCTATTGCCGTTACCGTCACGTTCACGTCTGTATGCCAGGCTTTGGCGCATAACCGCCATTGCCCATACCATTGCTTACCCAAGCATGTGTTGATGCGTATTAAGACGTTACGCCATTTCTGTTGAGATGTGAGCCCCCGACTCCCGCTTGCCTCTTCACCGAGTGAATATAGGGTTTGACATACATCCATCATTTCGTGATCTTCTTCACTCATCGTGCATCCTTCGGGATATGAACGTGCAATCTCACGGTCTTTCCCATTCGTCGTGCATTCTTTGTTGGATTGGGCATACCTACGTATATCTTGTAAGGTACAGCAGTGGTTTTGCGTCCTCATGTTGGTCTTGAATACTCGAGTAGCGGTCTCTTGTGCATCCCACATTTTACTTGACGGTCCTGCCCGGTCAGCGACCTTTTCCATCATCCACTTGTTCACTGTAGTCATGCTGTGTGTAAGGCTGTACACCATCCGACGCGTTGCTTCTGACAGTGTAGATGCCATTATGAGCCTCCACTTGTGCCCCCATTTTTCGTCTACGGATAGTCTCCTTTGCCGTGGCACCTCCCCATCTCGTCGCAAGCGCATATCTTTGTGTATGCTCTGCATCCAACGGAGGCGTCTACCTGCCAACTGCATACGTCCAGCGTCGATAGCCATACTAGCTTCTGTCATAGCATTCTCCACAGCCGTTATCCCTTGACTCCTGTGCCTCAGCACCATTGCTCTCAGCATCCATCGTGCAACATGGTATCTACTCTCTAAGTCGTATTGTCTTCGAGTAGCATCCTCGCGTAACTCCAGTTGCTGTTGTTGTGTTTTAACCGATATCTTCTCATCCATAGCTTGTCTGCAAATAACAATGAAGCCGTCACCATCGTCACACCCTTTGGTATAGATGTGCGATTCCATCATTCCCACGTTACCCGTTAATTTGCTCCGTATGTCTTCGCCAGTTAACCCTTTCCGGGAGCGTCCTCGTTCCTTGTTGATTAGCCCCCCTAGGACCCCGTTCGCTACAGCCACCAGGGCACGACCTGTAATGATGTCATGGGACTTAATCGCATTGTTGATGACCCCTTCTATGTCCGCCCCTGACCTGGTTTGCCTAGTCCACTCATCAACCCGCTCCTCCTCCGTTCGCATTTGTGATTGTATCTTGGTTGCATAACCAAGAGTAATGTCCCAGTCCCAGTCTATGTAGGGTCGTGCCATTGGAAGGGTGATTCCAGCATTTCGCCGCCTAACAGCACACTTATCGTCCATGTGTCTCAGGACCGCCTGTAGTGACGTTATCGACTTTTTCGCCGCCATTAAGGTCACATCTCTCTCGACACCGTCGTGAACCCCTGCTATATGGCATGCTGCATCTCGCACCAGAAACGGAGCACAGGTACTAAGGATCCATCCCATACCTTCGCGAGTGCTACACTGTCGGCGTCGCTGGATCGCATACATGGTGGCGTGATCTGAACCAGCTGTCACGTCATCCCCGTGGCCAGGGTCAAATTGTAGATATTCTAAGCATACGAACCGCATGCCCAGCTTGTTTCTGTCACCATATGTTGCGTCATCTTGTATCATCCTAGAGCACGTGTAAACCTTGTCCACTCGTGCGTTGACCTTGTGACCTCCAGCCCAGTCTGATTTTCGTAGCGTTTTCAGGGCTGCTAAGTGTTTGAAGTCCAGCCTAACCGTAGTCCGTTCCCGTGCCCCCGTCATGGTGGCACGACGAGCCTCCACATCAATCATGCCGGCGTTATTAAACAGCTCCGTATTCATCCTCGATTCGCTGTCGCGTGCAGACGCCATACCTTGAGTGCATCCTTTAGCATTAAGCATTTGTGTGGGGTCCGCTTCTGAACCATTGACTAAGTGCTGATCATGTCGGGAGCTGAAGTTGAAGTCTCCCACGATGTGTAGTTGCCTCTCCGGTTTGAACCGCTTCCAGTACGCAGCCGCTGCTGCAATCTTTTCAGCCAAGCGAATTTGCTCCTTTAGCGTACGTTGATCTGTGCCCGAATTAGGGGCATAGTAGACGATGTAGTCATCCACATCGCTTATGTCCATTGATTCCATGATCAAGTACCGACCCTGCTTATTGTCGTTGTCACGATACGCGAGTGGTTTGCCGTCCTCATCAAGGCCCCACCATATCCTGTGGTTCCAATCGTTGCGGACCACAATTCCGACTCCCGCTTGCCTCTTCTCCTTATGACTACATAAGTAAGCCGTCCATGAACCACCCACCTGCGCTTCCATAACATGTTGGATAGCCTTCTCCTCACATTGACGTTGTGGGTCTGATCCATGAGTCTCCGTTATAAAGAATGCACTCACATCCAATCGCTTCATCATCTCGAATTGTGCGTGCCCATCATCCTTCCACGATTGTATCTTCTTCACACCCCCATTCAAGTTAGAGTACATCCAAGACCGTGTACTGTACCCTGCCGTTGCTTCCAACGCCATCTGTTTCACCATTGAGTCACGTAACTCAATCATCTGTTGTGTACCTTTACGCTCATGTTGGGTACGTTTGCGTTCAGCGGTGTTCGTGAACCCTAGCGCCGTTAATGTTGCCTCTTGCTGTACGCTGTGGGTCCACCCTTGTAACTGTGTTTCATACATATCTTGGTCGTGTTCACCTGGTACAATGGCGGGCTCCGGTACCATACAACAGCATATGATACCACTCTCGTCGCTCTCGTCCTCACCCAATTTCACGCCATTTATCGCATAATCATCATCGTTCCCGGGGTCATCTTCTTCGGTACATGTCACCATTGTGATGACCTCTTGACCAACCTGCGTCTCCGGGATCATGTCCGTGCCGTTATTAGCCCCGGGAAGATAACCCGGAGTTGTATTAGTATCATCGTTCTTCATATCACACAATTCCATGTCGTTTAACGGTCGATGCCTCACCACACTATTGCCATCCAAGCCACACACCATCGTCAACC
>Ga0099797_100415_pt1 | contig 24334 bp, 28 predicted proteins | sample Uncmet_Sort48C_1_FD_89871 | JGI IMG/M metagenome (GOLD analysis project Ga0099797, IMG submission 89871) | Marine eukaryotic communities from CALCOFI LINE 67, Pacific Ocean - C012_Sort48C_1 | ecosystem: Environmental > Aquatic > Marine > Oceanic | place: Pacific Ocean: Monterey Bay | collected...
GCAACACCTTTTTGTTTCCGAGTTATGAACGGGTGCCCAAATCCATAAGCGAGGTGACGTGCAAGTAAGCATAAACAACCCAGGCCTGCTCGGGCCAGCAAAGCACGTTTACTTTTATAGTTTGTTGGCTGAGTTCTGTTCAGGGATATCTTGCATTGCATTCAGGACGCCGAGACATCGAATTAACCGGTGGTCTTGTGCCTGTAGCGTCCTTGGCGGTCAGCGTCGTGTACCAATCCATATTTTGAACCAAATGGTTTCTTTGATATGCCAAAACAGCAGCATCAAAATAACACATTAAAACTGCAACCATCCCAGGCCAACAGTGGAGTCATATTCGATCATTTTGCGCAACCCCTGCGGTAATTTCGATGAAATCGCGGCCCGGAGCTGGCTATGGGAATCCCGGCATCTGTCTGGGGACCGGAGAAATTGTGTAAGTCTTTGTTTCGTATAAGAAACATTGAGATAGTGTATTCAAAAAAAGGTATGCTGGCAAGACCAGGTATTCCAACTTGTATCTGTGCTGAATTTGCTGCCACCCACCGCCCCAATCAGCCCTTCGAGGCACTGATGCTGGGCCACGGGTCCAGGCTGTGACTCCAAGGTCAAGGTCAAGCCCGTAAGCCCGAAGGCGGCCCATTAAGGGCACGATCGTTTGCTAAGCACATCCCGGCACCAAAGCCGATGACACACGTGCGAAAAGAAAACTGCAGAAAACAATGAGCCGACCAATCCAATTGTTACAATCGAGTTTGGAAATCTAGTTTGAGGAAATGAATTTTGGGAAATCGGTTTCATGGCAATCTGGCCAGGAAATTAAAAAACATGATACGAAGCTCACAAAATATTCGGGCAAGGCGAGACCCCGAACACAAAACCCCAAAAACAAACCAAAACGCGCACAAACACACAGAAACACACACGCACCAGAACCCCTATCCGTGAATCGATTTCCTTATACCATGAGGCCAGCTAATGACTGCAATCAAGGCATCTGGAACATGCAAAGGGAAACAAGGCGCACCAACTGAATCCAAACTACCTTAAAATATTAATAATACATGCACGTGCAACAACTAACTTCCGCTTGATATAAACATACCAAATAGACTGACACACCAATACAAAACTCATACTCCGTGATATTCAACGGAATTGCAATATTGAGGGTCGGTTGTTCGGGGGGTGCGTTTTTCGAAAATGTGTTCTCCCCAAAGGGCTGGCCAAAGAACTTCCCAAAATGGTGAACATCCGTCAATGTTTGGATCTTATCGGCTAAATGGTTTCCGCCATTCTCACATGGAAATTCGATGCAAAAACCACCACGGATGCATTTAAACACGTCCCCAACCTCTTTTGAAAGGTTTTTAAATTAAGTTAGAAAGAAAATCAAGACAATTGTAGAAGATATTGCGGAAATTAGTTTTTGCATGTGGGTGTATATTGGCAAATTTATTGGCGGTAAAACTTTTTCTACACTGTCTGAGATAACATGTATTTCTTGCTCTTTGGAGGCAGTCTCCATATGTCCTTTTCCTTTCCGCATGTAGAAGACGAGTTCGCCATGATCGCTGGTCTCCATATGTATATATGTATATATGTATATATGTATATATATATATATATATATATATATATATATATATATATATATATATATATATCCGCCACCGTGCCCTGCGCACAAGTGGAGTGATCACGAAGAGTTTTAATACTTGTTTCTCAATTGAATTGTTTTAGGGGACTACAGAAGCTCGGGGTATGACTCAATTTTTGTCGGAAGCAGTTGGTATTGTAAAAATTGGGGTTGGGTCACAAAAGTCCGGTAAACAAATATTTGGGAAGTGCCTTTAGAGCCACACATAAGCATACACACTCGATGTCCCGTTTTTTTCTGACAAAAATGTGTTTTTTTAGAGTCCTCCATTTGGACCCACAAATATCGGGTCCAACTCACACTTGGGACGCTTCATGGCACGTTTTTTCTTTAAACAAATACTGAAAACTTATAAAAACGTTCAATGGAGCAAACATGAAAATTAACGCGAAAATGATCGCAAAGTGACCCCCAAAGTGACCCCAAAGGCGCCCCAATGGACCCCCAAAGGCGACAAATGGAGCCCAATGACACCCCAGAGGGCCCCCAATGGATCCGCAAAGGTGACGAATGGAGCCCCAATGGCCGTCCAAAGGCACCCGAGGCAGCCCAAGGGTCCCCAAAGACCACCGAAGACAAGCCAAAAGAGCCCAATGAAACCTAAAACTCAAAAAATTGCAATAGTTAACACACATTAAGCAACAAACAACAAACAACAAACAACGAAAGCCTTAACCCTTAATCCTTGCACATGGAGCCAATACATGTGCACCTTCAATGTGTCTTTTATGCAATTCAGAACCCCGATTGCACAGGCCCTCCGCATGTCAACGTCACATGTGTGTTTACCTGCACCCGAACATCTATTTTTGCTTCTCTATATATGTATGTGTGTTCTATACTGCCCAACACAATGAACAAAATCGCGATAGTGGCCCTGTTTAATGTACGGTATTGTGGTACCGTCCCTAATTTGAATGTATTGAGCGGCGGTACTCGGGCACAAATCACTTGCACATTGAGCCAATACATGTGCACCTTCGATGGCACTCTCCAAATATGTCCAACACACTTGAAAACCCGAAACAAAAACACAAGCAAACACACAAACGAACAAACAATCAAACAAACAAACAAACAAACGAACAAACAAACAAATACACGAACAAACAACACACACACACACGCAAACAAACAATTTGCTGTTTCTATCCTTCATCTTCAATGCCTTATAACTTGCTTCAGCTAATTTTGCCCATGTCTCCGGTTATGCCTCAAACATGTTGTTGGTATTTTATTTCTGCACAAACAAACCAACAAACAAACACCGATGATTTTTCAATTGTCTCTCTGACTCGTGCACGAAAACACAATAAGAAACAACAAACAACACACAACAAACAACAAAAACCTTAACCCTTAATCCTTGCACATTGCGCCACTACATGTGCGCCTTCAATCAGCCAATACATGTGCAACTTTATTGAGCCAACACAAGGCACGGTGGCGGGTAGGCCGAACTTAAGCAATTGGATATATATATATATATATATATACAGATATAGATATATAGATATGAATATAAAAGAAACCGTAAATAAGCACAAACTTGCATTCCCGAGGTTTAGGGACCGACCCCGGGATCGGAAGATAGGGTTTAGGAATCCGGGACCGGCAGAATCAAAAGACAATCTTTCGAATGACGATTCCGTGCAGGTTGGAATAAATGATAGACTGGCGAAATTATTGGCGGTAAACTGTTTTTTGGTGTTTGTGGCTTTTCAGGTTCCCAAGTCTAAGATAACATTTATTCATGCTCTTTTGAGGCAGTCTCCATATATGTATAAATATATATATATATATATATTTATTTATGAAAGAAAACGTAATTAGAACAATTTTTTCGTGCTTAAGGAGACCGTAATTAAACATATATAGTCGCGTATATTGCCACCCGCGTAAATAGTCATATATTAGTCGTATATATTTTCGCATAATTAGACCAATATATGAATATGAAAGAAGAAACCGCAATTTGACATGTACAGTCGCGTATATTTTCGTGCTTAAGGATATCTGACAATACTCCAACCTGCGAGGGACCGTCTTTTGAAAGACTGTCTTTTGATTCTTCCGGTCCCGGAGAACCTAAACCCTATTTGCCGGTCCCGGGGTCGGTCCCCAGACCTCGGGGATGCCATTTTGGCTTTATTTACACCGATACGGATCGATGTGGACCAAGTTTCAGCTCAAACAGTCGACTCTGTACGCTTTGAGCTCAGGGTGCTGTCAGGAATTGTGCCCAAAACCTCGATGATTGGTCCAAGCTGTGCGGGAATGTCTTTTGAAAGACAATATGTTGGGAGACTTTCTTCTGAAATGTCACAAGACAGTCTTTAAAAAGACAGTCCCGCGCAGGTTGGAATATTTTCGTGCTTAAGGATAAATCAATATAAATCAATGCAACGAAACTTAAATGAAACTATTATCAAAGCTGCTGATGTTCAATGGCTTCGCTCTCTTATGTGCCCATGCGCATAAGTATGGGTTCCACAGGATAGAAGTTTATGGTGATGCCAGGAAGAAAGGAAAGCCATTCTGTTCTAAGTTGCCAACACAGTTCAACGAAACATGCATGTGATGAATCAAACGTTGCGTTCTCAAGATATGGGACGTCCAAGGGGCAAGAATATCCAAGGAGGATGCACATTTTCCGAGGACATCCAGGACATCGACAAATGTCCAGATGTTTGAAGAAACAAGCATGGCTTGTTTGGCTCCAATAAACATGGTGCAATGCATGACCAAGAAGAGGAAAGCAACACAAATGCATAAAACGACCAAACACATGATGTACTTGTGATTCCAATCTCCGCCACCGTGCCGCCAGGCACCAATGGAGTGTCTCTAGGGAAGTTCAACCGGTCACCAATTGACCATTCTGGAATGTTCTTTTAGGGGCCCACAGGGGCGTTTTTTGGAGCGGCCTGCAGCTCCCGCGGAACTTGGTGACCACCGTTTTCTATCGTAAAAAATACGATTACAAAAGAGCGGCTAACGAACTGACTTTTGCTCACCAAAATAACACTCAAGCCCAAAGGCACCCAAATACAGCCCCAGAGGTACCCAAATATAGCCCCAAAGGCACCCGATGGAAGGCCAAGGGAGCCCAATGAAGCTCCACAGGCGCCCAGCATGACCCCAAGTAGGTGCCCCACGAACCCACAAGGAGAGCAAACAATGCACAAAGGAACCCAGCAGCATCATGTATTCTTGCAAGCCGTTGCAATCACTCCCGAACCCGCACCAAAAACCCTTAAAACTATGTACACGTTTTGGTTTGGTGTTTTCGTGTATTTGTTAGTTCCTGTGTTTGTATTAAAAGCCGCTCGCAAGTCACCGCCTCGTCACCAAGAGAGTTAGCACAACCTCCGCTTACCAATCCAGAGGAAGGGGCACGGTGGTGGGGAGGCCGTAGGCATTTGGATAATTTGTGGTGAACCATTGATTTACCAAACAACAACTTCTTGGTATTTGTGGTTTCTTGGTTTTCATTTTGATGTCTGTTCAACAGTAAATGCAAATATGATGTTCCTTGGACCCAACCGAAGCATGGCACTCTACAGAAGCCAAGACATTCCTAGTAAATGAAAAAACTTGGCAAATCCTGTCGGGTTTCATGAGATGAGAGAGCTTTCGAAGCTTAAAAAATTACGTGTCTGGAAGCAGATGGGAATCCTGAAAGGTGTGTTCGACAAGATTAGACACGGACTGGGTCCAGCATCGAGAGCTTTGACAATTACGAAATGTTTTATGCACATAACTTCGGGACGAATGCCATGAATAACACAAAATTGCCCAGGCACCCATAAGACGTGTCAACAAATGGGTTTGGCGTCTGGGGGTTGGGGGTCCGAAATTAAACAACAGAATAAATACATTCGAAACACACAACCATGATGAGGTTCTTAGAAAATCCCTGCAACTCTTGGCCTTCCTTGATTTCCTTGGAACATCTCCCGGGAAAATGCTAGACTTTATAAGTGCTGCCCAAGGCTCCAACCATATAATGTACCATATTTGAAAAAGGCGCTCTTGTTGCCGTCTCGCCTAGCGGGCAATACCATAGTTAGCCTCCCATAAGTGTTTTGCACCCCACTAGAGGCTCCCAACTCCCATAGAATGAAAACTACATTCATTTGATAAGCCGCCGTGGGGCGGGCGTGCTATACATAAGCATTTATATATGTTTATATATGCACACTTATATATACATTATGTATGTGTTGATATATATATATATATATATATGTTGATATGCATCTTTACTTATATGTTTTTTGCCGAAGCGAACATCGCAACACTTCAGCAACACTTAGTCAAGACTTCAGAGACGGCGACCCGAGCTGCGGTGAGAAGCTCGATCATGAGAGCCTCCAGCTCTGTATAATATGTATATGAGTAGAAACGCGATAATCGAAGCTGAACTTAAGGTAATGGTACAAGATGTGAGTGACAGCGAGCAACCTGAGGTCGATGGGGTTCCGGGAAAGGGCAAGACGATCGACAGCAGAAAAAACAACACTGAGCTGGGTGGCCTCGAAAACCAGGGACCACAATATAGGGCACTCAAGGTAGTGAGTTGAAGAGTCAATGCATGCGGTGCGAATTTGCCGGTGCTTCGAGCAACCGAAGAGACAAGGCTGTACAGGAGTCTCGTGGGAATGGCCAGAAGGCAATGCTGGAAAGCCACACGGACGGTAACTTGGGGTTCATGGTAGCTAGGGCAAAGAACCTGTATCCTTCGATGCAGGAGCTCAGGCCAGTCAGAAGTGGGGTTTCACCGGAGAGTTGCTAAAAACCGAGACTGCAACGAACAGGTTGGGTGTGCATGCCAATAACTGCCAGCGGATTCCAATCGCGGGACGACGGAGCTGCCGAAAGGGGCATACTGCAAAGCACTGTACAAATTAGAAGCAAAGGCAGGGGAATCCCGGCCCAGGGGCCTAAGGCTACGAAGACCGATAAGCCGAAGCGAAGCATACTCGTCCCTGGCATTTAAAAGAATACGGTGCAACAAGTCAAGCCTAACTATGATTTTGTGTGAAGCACGGAGCATGCATGACTGCAAAACTGGGACAAGAGGGTTAATATTCAGACCTATGATATTGTTGAGGTCGTGGAAACTGGAAAGCGACAAAGCGTTGGTGGCCAAGTGAAGAACCCTGTGAAGAGAGCCCCATTCAATAGCTTTTGTGTTTAGGGGGAATTGCGAGTTGAGCAATATAACATAAACCGGCAGAGCTCCCTGGTGGTAGGCCAAGAGGGCAAGACCAAGAGCCTCGTGGAGATTATGATCAACTCTAACTTTAAATTTGTTCAGGGCAGCTTGCCATTGGATGGTACCCGAGGTTGGTCCGATGTGGAAGCCAAGGTAACGGCCCTCATTGCAAATCTAAAAGTCCCTCCAACTGTGGACATTGACTCGCGGCCACTCCCTAACACTACTGCAAACTGAAGAGAAAGCAAACACAGAGGACAACACTAGGATGCACTTTGCCGGCTGGAGGCTTACTCCAGACACTGAGGTAAAAATCCGAAAAATGCTGTAGATCTTGCGAATCTAACAAAGGTTATACAACTATATGGCAATGTCGTCAGCACAAGCAAAAACTCTACCTAACTGCATGGGAACAGGGGCCTTAGAGAGCAGCCACAACAACGGGTCGCTGGCAAGCAGGAAAAGGACTGAGGAAAAGAGGGCACCCCTGCATGACACCACCCTGAACCTCAAAAAGTCTGTACGCGGACCCTTGTTGGAAAATGTATGCAGTGGTAGGGAGATACCTATTACGAATGATATGAATAAATGCACTGGGCATGCCGGAGGATTCCACTACCCTGTGCAACCGCTGGTGAGCAACACTAGCAAAGGCTGTAGCAAAGTCGAGAAGAAGAAAACAAGCTAACTCCGGGACCTTATGGGTAGGAACCATACACTCAAAAGAAGTGGCACTGCGCTTTCGCTGGCACCTGAACACAGCAAACCTGGCTTCTAAATCTAAGTCAACAGGATTCTGCAACAACTGCCGGCCCCGAACAAAGCCATTTTGGCTGCTATGTATGGCTTGTTCAAGGGTGGGTCTCATGGCCAAGGCAGTGGCGCCGCATACATATTTATTATAAGTATTGCTGAGGGTTAAGGCACGGGTTTCCTTGTGCTTCCTGATAACTTGCATGTGCTGGGGGTCGTTCGGGAGGGACTTTGTAGGGGGAAAAATCCAGAGGCTATCGTTATAATCAGCCAGTGGCTCCGCCCTGTCAGTTTGGGCCATCCACAAACGATGCAAACAAGAACTAGCTTGGGGGCCTCCAGCTCGCCAAGCAGCAAAAGGCACACCGTCGCGGCCAGGGGCAGAGTCTCGGGCACGAGCCAGCTGAGCTTGGGCAGAAGATTCAGAGGGGCAAGTAGCAAGCGACCAATCGAACTGCTTTCAGAATCGTACTGGCAAGAGGAGAGTTGATGTCCCGGTGAGCAAAAACTGGTGACCAAGCATTGCCAGGGACCTGCATGATGTCAGCATTCTCTCTGTAAACGCCCTGCGCGATACACAATTCAGCAGCCTAGCGCGCATCGACTTTGACACCTGCAAGTGCCGTGTGGGGGCAACACCTCGACAAATGGTAGCCTTCCTATCAAGGTCGTGCATTTGGTATTTTTGTAAATCCCCCTGGGGCCCTCCGAGGAGAAAATCGCCTGAAGGTGTTTTCGTTGCAAATCGAAACGGTGAAGTTTGGCTTCGGCAAATTCCGCCTCGACTTTGGCCGGTTGGAGGAGTTTGGGAAAATTATTTTGCACAGTTAAACGAATTGGGCCAACCGCCCTGGAAATGGTGGCAAGTTGCAAAAGAGTAGCGTCCTGCGAATCTGGCTCAATTTCCAGAACAAACTCCCGGACCCCTTGGGCAGCCGCCCGAAAAACAACCCAACAAACATCAATGCCCTCATCCCTCATTAACCGAACAGCTATCGAAATCGGTAGTCCGAAAGGTCCGGGAACATATTTTGGCAAAAGCTGGGTGCTTGCAACACCGGACCTGAATTCGGGGGGGCGGGATGCTGGCGGGAGGTCGGTGACGGATGGACCAATGAATATCAGAGTAAAGTCCCTAACATAGGCCGTCATGGGATCCATGCCAACCCCAAAAGAATGGGTCATGTTCCAAAGAAACCTGGGGGGGAAGGATCCACAAATGCGGTCTATTTGGCTAGTGGAGCTAGAGGCGATATTCACATGGGTGTGGGTGCCAACCGGAATTTCTTGGAAAAGGTTAAGGATTTCTTGCCAAGCCCTTTGGTTTGGCCTGCTATTTCGGCCGGGGGCCAAATGAAGAAAATAATTGGAGACACGAAGTCTGTCGCGGGTGGGGTGTTGCATCACTTGTTCACCCTCCCTAAGAGAATTGAAACCGCCTACTAGAACACTAACATTAAATTGGGGGTTTAGCTCACATACCGAGGCACGAGTCTTGAGAGGCTGAGAAACACGACGCATCGCCCTCGAACCCGACGCCTGGGGGTTCGCACCCGACGCCTGGCGACCTGCAGCGTGTGAGGCTGACGTCATCGCCACTAAGCTAACGGAGCCGTTGGGGCCGATTGGTCGCCTGAAGTGTGCGGTTTGTGCATTCGTTTGCATGTCTCCATCCTGTCTCCGAGTCTCAAAGTGAACCACTCGTGCTGGAATGATAGCTTCAAAGTCGGCAAGCCAACCTGAAACATGAGATTTGCGAATAAGCACCGGGACGCCACCGGAGCTGTAATCGTCTGTGCCATCCGGGTGCACACAAGGTGACTGAAAATAATCACAAATATTGTCCAATCGATGCATCTCCGACCGAAAAAGGGGGAGGCTGCCATGGCACTCTAAAGTAACAACAATGCCTTGCTTAGAGGTGAGATGAAACAAAAATGTCGAAGACGTTTTTTCCGCACCCTGGTGACGGAACGCATCAGCCCCCGAGCATTCCAGGAGGTGACCGAAAACGGAACAACATTGCTCAAAGCGGAGAGGGGGGCATTAGGAACTTGTCCACTGTATGTGGAGGTCCTGGTTGAACAATTGGAAAATATGGGCCTTCCGTATGTGATGCGCTTCCATCATGGCCATGTTCCATTGGAGCACTGTGCGGGAGCTGTCAACGGCCACCACCTTGACAAGCTGTCGCCGCTCCACACCAACAACATCATCAATGCGAGACATGGCACACATGGCTGTCCCTGAGCAAGTTGAAAACATTCCGGCAACCAATCTCGGTGCGAATGGTTTTGAGGTTCTTGTCAACATTGGTGAAGAGCAAGGACTCTTTGGGGTTCCCATTCCCATCGTTCTCTGTGGATTTGATGTACCGTTGCCGCCACTCGATTTTGCCGGTTTTCTGGCCATCCAAAACTCGCCTGACTCGCCTGGCTGCCGTAAGCTCGTCGCCTGCGAACGTGGCAGCGAATGTGGTGTTCGTAGGGATGCCCTCAACCTCAAAAGGGGTGTCAGCATGACTGCCAGCATCACCAAGAAGAACACGAAAAATCCGGCCACATTCAACTCGGGTGAATAGGGCTCTAGAGGAAAACTTGAGAACGGTGAAGTCAACTGCACGGTCAAAGGTATTGCTGCTGGAGCCCGTGTAGGTACCACCACTGCCACCGGGGCTGCCACCACTGTTGAGAGTGGGGAAGGCCGGGACAGGGGAACTCCAAGCCGGGGGGCGGGGAGCTGGAGCACCGGGGGTGGCATGACCATCGAGACTGCCAGCCGGGGACCCGACTGGGGTTATGGCATCGAGTGTGGTCTGAATGGTCTCGAACCTCTCCTTGCTCTCAGCCTCGGGTTGGGCAAGTGCATCGCCGTAGCCGGCACCCGCCATGTCCGCATCGGCCGGCACTGCCGAACAGTTCGAACCTGGCACTGTGGTCAGGGAGCTGCTCCTGGATTTTGGCACTGCCAAGCTGCTCGACAAGCAATGCATTGTTTTTCTCCAAAATGGGCTGCATGCAAGTCGGAATGAGCTTGGGGAGCTTGGCCTCGACTCCGGCAGAGAGCTTGCGGTCGAACGTTTGTTCAATGGTGGAGCTGAGCAACTGCTTGAATGCTGGCGAGCCACGAATGTCCTCAATCTCCTGCTCGGAGAGGCTGACCGGTCCAGAGGGGCGGCGAGGAGAGCGGCTGCCCTCTGCGGACATGATGTTGAAAGACTGAAAAGCGAAACCACCAAAGTGGTCAAAGGAGCACTCCCAAATGGCTCCGTGCACGGAATGCCAAGGAAGGCGAACAAAACCAAGGTCTTGAGCACCTGAAGGCAACACATCTTGAGCCAAAATGGATACGGGCATATTTACTCATATTGCTTGATTATGTTCACATCTCTCTCTATATATGTATTATGGATATCCTGTTTAATTCAAGACATACGGGCCCTAGTGAAGCCTCTCGGCTAAGCACATAAGTTGCCCTATGGCCTATCCCGATGTAGTTGAAAATGAGCAACTAAGACTGCAACCACCCCAGGCCAACAGCGGCCTCATCATTTTACGGAACTCCTGCGGCGGGGGCATCCACTTTTCGAAACAAGACCCACTCTGTGATCTGAAACGCCATTTTCTCGATCTCTTGTGAAAGAAGTCCAATCAAAGAAGTTAGCGGTTGGAAGTGCCCCGAGATGAGCTCGCCGAACTTGCAGGTCTCTTTAAAACTTGCTGTTGCGGGTCCACCTTCTTGACAGACGGTTTGTCTCTGAGCTTTGGCTGCGGCTCCGACCTGGCATTGATGTGAGCAGACTTCCCGTGGCATTGGTTAAGGCAGAACATGCCTCGCCGAATCATGAAATCTGTATATCCACACTCGGTGCAAGTGAGCCTCCTCGTATTCCAAGCTTCTTTGACAGAGTCATACTGGGCCCCTGTCTCAGGATTTGTCATGGAGAAAGGCGGATATGGAGCAAGCACATGCTTTCCCCTGGCTTTGGCTGTCTTGTTGTGCTCTGTCCTCACTTTTTGAGCATTCGGTACCCTCAACAATTGAGCTTGCAAAGTGTTCCGACAAGTAGGCAGGTCTGCTTGTACAAAGTCGCCACCAACTTGTGCGAGAGCAGGCGGTGCATATTGGACTTGGTGCAAGATGTTGTGGAAGTCCGGGGCACCACCAAAGATGGGAGCTTCAATATTCAACTGTTTATTGCGGTACGAAGCCGTAACATGGTAGAAAGGAGCGAGACCTGTCCTGAATTGGACCCTGCCGGCAATGGCAGCAATAGTTGGCATTTGGACGTTGACAAGCTCAAAGCAGTTCTTCCTGGCTTCGACACCCTTCGGAAAGAGAGACTTCATTTTGCAAATCTTGGCCATTCTCCTGGCGATGGCAGCAAACATATTGGCAGTCTGCAGCAGATCCCCAGGCTCAGCAATCTGCTTAGAGGAGATGGTCAGACCCTTTGACATGACAAGGTCGGCCGCGAGCAAGGTCCAAGGAGTACAGATCCGTGGGACATGGTTGAGCTCCGTGGCTTGCTTGCAACTCTGTGGATCTTCGTACTTCCAGCCGCCGAAGTACCATCTGGAAGCCTCGAACAGATCTGGGATAGTTCCATTGTGTGTGGTGACGGTTATCGGCTGTGTTTCTTTCCCCTGGAACATCAAGTCTGTTCGGAGCTGGTCCAATAACCGGGCCATCAATCAATTTCGGCTCCTTGACCGCCCTCGCGTGCCACCAATGGAGTTCGAAAAGGTCCCCCCTGTTCTTCCAGATGTCAGCCGGAGTCAAATTGTTGATATCCAGGTGGGCATCTGTAGGTTCAGCAAAGCTTTTCAATGCTTTCTCCATTCCTGGCTGGTCGTCAGGAAGTGGCTGATTGACAACCTGGTTTGGCAAATTCCCATTTTCCCTCAGAAACTGCTGGATCTGCCCGGCTCTCTTTTGTGCAACCTTAACATACATAGCTTGTGCATATACCGTAGCAATCGTTCTCCAGTGTTGGAGGTCCATAGCAGCTTTCGATGGTTGCAAAGGATGTTGTGCAGCCATATTACTGGCCAGCGAGTCAGCTGCATGATTACCCTTCCTGTCCAAGGTTGAAATGAGTCCTTCATCAACATGTTCTTCGGTTGCATGGGCCTTTATCCACATAATGTCATAGAAACTTGGCCTGTGAGCTTGGATGTTTTCTACCAGAAGCTTCCAAAGTTGGGCATGGTCCCAATCCTGCATTTCAAGAGCGAAGTCCTCCAGGTCTTGGTGTGTTGCCCTTGCTTCACAGATTCGCTTGAACCTGTCGACCACAAACTGGTTGTCACACTTGATAAGGACAAGAGCCCAAGCCCAAACCACAACAACAACCACAGCCAAAAGTTCGCCGAGCTCATTTGGATTGAATCGGGCCCTCAATGTGAAAGGCAAAGTTTGCCTGCATAGGCCCCCCTGCGGTGCTCATAGTCTGCCTGATTGGTAGCAGCTCCATCAACCCATACCAGCATCCTAAATCCCTCATAGTCAAAGGGTGTGGTTGAACTCTCCTCTGTCGGGTGGCGGTGGCGGTGGAGCGAAAGTCTTGAGCGCTCCAAGTCTGTTCCTGTTTTCAATCTGCCGACCACTTTCCGGTAGAATGCAAAGTGCCTTCCACACACTCCCAAAGTCGGTGTTCTTGATGACCAGCAAGAAGTCTTGTCTAACTTCTCTCCAAGCTTCACATTCCCATAACATGTGCCATATGTCCTCCTTGATGTCCTTCTTGCAGAAAGGGCAAAGGTCAGTGTCCACAAGTTTCATGTGTTTCATCCTGTCCATAGTAGCAACAGCACCCGTAAGGATAGACTCGAGAAAGCCCTTGGCAGGGTTGTCCCAAGCCCCATGCAGCGATTTGGCTTTCTTGATGGCAGTAGCAATGTCTTTCGTAGCAGCTTTAACCCTGAGGAGGAGAACGGTGGACTCAAGGTCAATATTGCCATCCAAGTCCTTGACATCCTTTCTGCCTCCTCTGGCTACCATGGCCCTGATTTGCGAGTTTTTGATTTCCATCCTGAGCTCATGTTGTAGCCATTTCTTGGTACCACCAACAACTGCAAAATCTGGTGCTTCAGCTCTGGAGAAAGTTGTTGCCGATTTCCACTGCCACTGAAGTTTGCCACACATTCTGCAAATGACATCACCAATTCCTTGGACCTTGGAGTTCCCAGCAAGAAGGCGGAGACTTCTAACTTGTTCGAGTTTGTCGACAACAATATTCGATCGAGTGGCCTGTGATATCAAAGCCAGGAGAGCATTGTACATCTGGAGTTGTTTCAAATCTATCCTGTGCCCTTGCATAATGATGGTAGTAACAAGTTCTGGGGTGCGCGATCGTCTGCCAACTCCAAACAGGGCTGTGGCGGCAGCAGTTCTGATAGATCTGCATTCCGACCTTAGGTACTGTCTGTATGGGGGACCATAGGCGAGTCTGCCACCGATTTTGGCTGCAGCGAACATAGCCAAGTCTTCCTTAAACCTCGAGAGCAATTGGATTTTCCCAAGGTCCTGGATCGACTCCTTGACCCTTTCTTAGAGGTAGGGTCTTCGCCATTCAAAGTGGTAACCATATGCACACCAAGCTGCTTCTCATCCTTGACAACAGTAACCTCCTCCGGCAAGTGTTGAAGAAGCCATTTTCTCCCAATGTTTGTAGTGGCCCAAGCAACCGTCTTCTGCCAGTTCGTTCTCTGTTCTGAGAACTTGTCAAAAGTTGGTTGCTCTTTTTGCACCAAGAGTAGTTGTTCCCTGTGTTGTCGTTGTACCGCACTCTGGGCATCATCGATGTAGGTGCCATTGTAGACTCGAGGTGCAACCCTCTGGGCTCTCTGCGAAAGGACTGAGAAAAGTAGTATGCATCTCATCACCACCGAAGCCAAGCCTTGGGGTTCGCCATTTGTGCCTGCAGGCCACCGCTTAGCAGCCTTTCCAATGGTCAGCCAGTCCTGTGCCCTCCTGCCCCGAGAAGCCAAAGCTGTAGTAAAAGTTTTACTTGCACCGACCTCGTCCATGATCATGTTGTTGATGTCGCCCAGGAATCTGTCAAAGCATTTTTGCTTGTCCCGCAAAATGCCAAAGCGAGGCTCCTTTGTAAGCTGAGCAAGTTCGATGTCCAAAACGACCGGATATACGATGTCATGGGTCGACATACCCTTGATTCCTCCACAGATGCCTGAAGGGGCAACTTTCTTGATGAAATTGCTGTGCACGTGAGTCCTTTCACCATCGAAGTTTCTGGTAAGAACCGGGTAGATCGAAAGGCCTCTGAAGTCTGTTGGTTTCGCCCCCTCGCCCTGATCGATGAAGTTGAGCCTCCTTGAGCACAAGACTTTTGGCCAATCTTTTCCATCCAAGATGTTGCGGAAGAATTTCCCGAACCATTCGTAGGCTCGCACAGGCAGAAGTTTCAGCTCTTGCATCCTCCAACCATCCAGTCCGTGTGCATCATGTGGCTTTGCATGTTTGACTTTGTGGTACAAGGCAGCCGGCAAAAAGTCCGAAATGTGGACTGCTTTCCTGAGGTTGTGTAACTCGTAGGCATACTCCTGCATGAAGTCCCCAGCCGATGGTTTTATTTCTCCAGCTGCATGGAGGTCGTAGATGGGCCTGGTGGCTTTGACAACCAGATCAAGGAGCTCCTCCGGATGCAAAAGTCAAATTTCCATCTTCCCTTTCCAGTGCCGCCGTGGCCGGTGCACAAGGTTTCCTCAAAGCTCTCCAAACCGCACCATTGGAATCTTGGAGGCTTTTCCCCCTGGACCTGAGTCTGTCGTAGGCCAAAGCTCTCTGCCTGGACTGAATTTCTTTCTCCACCACTTTGATGTTGGCATCGGTCACTGCTCGGTTCCCCAAATCCTCAGTCTGAAACTCGAGTCCACATTGTTGTTGTAGATCCAGCACCTTCCCCCAAAGTGAAACTGTCTCCTGCGCCCAAGTAGAGTCGGGATCCCGGTGTTTCTCAATGTTGTTTGCAGCGATGACCATTCGCACTCCAAATTCCCAAAGTTTCCTTTTCAGAGAAACAAGCCTGTGGATGGTATGGTCCCCAGCACCAATGTAGTCGTTGTCAAAGACCTGTTTGGCAGCCATCCTGGTTTCCTTAGTGGTTGGCATAGTTCCTCTAAAAGTTGTTCGTTCCTTCGTTGTAGCCCCAATTTGGAACAAATATTCCAGACATACTTTCGCAATTTCTGCATAGGCCTCGTCCTGCTGCCCAAGTTGTATCTGCCGATTGATGCATCTAGCCTTGTCTCCGATAAGCACATCGAAAAGCTCGTCTGCATCGTTGTCGGGAAGATTCTTGACATCGTCGAGGTTCAAAGGTCTTGAGATGTGGAGTTTTCTGTATCTTGTGTCCAAGGCTGCCTTGTTCAATCTAATTCGAGCATTGCATGCGAGTCACATCCCAAGCCATAGGTTTGCCTGAAGTCGGTGATCATGGCAAAGGCAGGGCGGTTGGCAAGAATGATGTCAATCCGTGTCTTCCCAGGGCTGACCTCTTTGGTGTCCCACTTGAGGTCATAGGTTTTGTGAGTGGCTTCTGGTTGGAGGCCCCTACATTGATAGTGATGAGCACCAACATCGATCCAGTGTCCCGCCACAATTTGTTGCTGCAAGTTCGCCATGTTCTCAATGTCACTGTTGGTATCTATAGTGATTACCACCGGCACATCGCCAAGTTGTGTCACCCTTCGCAAAAGCATCTCAATGAGGTTTCTGTTGTTGGCTGCCTTCTGTTTGACAATCGCATTGTTCCCAGTTTTCGCTCCACTGTGTCCATAGGCATTCAGGCCAAACTAACAGCCTCATATTCGAGGATTTTGCGTAACTCTTGCGGCGATTTCGATGAAATCCCGGCTCGGAGCTGGCTATGGGGATCCCGGCTTCTGTCTGGGGACCGGACAAATTAAAAGTCTTTAACTAAATCCGCTAGGATTGCGCTTTTCGAAAAGGTGTTCTGCCCAGAGGGCTGTCCAAATAACTCCGCAAAATGAAGAAAAAACACCTAAATGTTTGGATATCATCGTTTGTACAATGTTTTTTACAATTTCCACCTACAAGACAGATGCAAAAACCATCCGCGATGCATTTAAACACAACACCGATTTGTTGAGAAAGGGTTTTGATTGACATCGAAGGGGGCCCCAACAAAAAAAAAATCAGGTCGCTCGATTCAAGTAAGTCCGGCCTTGAAGTAGGGACTCGAAAGAAGAAGATTCGGAATTACTTTAAAAGTGTGGTGGCAGTATCAGATGCAAAAAAGGCTGCGCGGCACGACACTAAGAAGTAATTAGGTAGTCTTTAGAAGTTGGTTATGGTTTCGCCAGCCGCCCGCCCGCCTGGGCCCCATGGGCCCACCGGGCCCCATGAGGCCCCATGGGCCCATGGTTCCCATGGGCCCCAATGGACCCCTCAAGAAGTAGAGCCGCGGAAGAAAAATATTGGGACTGGCCAATTATTTTTAACACTTTTAAAGCAGGACCTATAGCAATATTTCATATGCAGGCATATCAGCATTAGTTGCCCTGTTGCTCTAAGTGGACCTAGCTAGCTGTCTGTTGTGGACCCCATCCTCAGCGTCACGGCGCCCTCAGGCGTGCCTCGCAAGGCAGTGACCTTGCAAGCAGTTGCAATTGCATTGAGTGTGCAAGGCGGGGCCCATATAATACACCCAGGTGCAAAAACGAATTTTCACAATATATTTGTTCATTCTTCTGAATTTCCTTCGATTTCAATTAAAAAACATGTCAAAAGAGGTCGGGGGCGTGTTTCAATGCATCTGTGGTGGTTTGTTCCTCGAATTTGCATGTGGAAATGGTTAAAACCATTGTGTAGCCGATAAGATCCAAACATTCGGGGATTTCCATATTCGTTGGAAGTTCTTGGGCCAACCCTTGGGGGAGAACACATTTTCGAAAAATGGACCCCGAGAATCGACCATGTAAATTTCAATTCCGTTGAATTTCACGAGTTTGTGTTTTTATTTGTGTGTTAGTCCACTTAGTATGTATGTATCAAGCGGAAGTTAGTTTCTGCACGTGCATGAAGTTCCGGACCTTAGTATTTCCGCCATTGCTCGGGCATGCTTTAAAACTTTTCGACCGGGTTCCAAAATATGCAATCGGACACTGAACTGAGCGCCAAGGAGGCTACAGATGCAAAAACACTGGCAAATTCGACGTCTCCGCGACCCGAATCCAATGGAAGACGTCGCGGACAAGGATTCGGCCAAAAATCCAGAAGGAAAACAAGTTTGCACTTTAGTTTGCTGGCCCGAGTAATCCTGGGTATTATTGTTCCAGTTGGCTGGAAGGGCCAGGGTTTAATTCAAGGTGGCTCAGTTGAAACATGGGACTTTCAAGGAAACCCGAAGTTTCCCAAGAGGACCGATAATAACAAGACTAAAAAACGGTCCCTATCCCTAAGACTGTCGGTTCCCAGATCAATCGACCATCATATGGAGCGACCATCTTAGGGATAAGCAGAAACGCGAAACGGCATCAGATGCATTGGAAAAGTGTTTATCCCTACGATGGTCGATCTCTGTGATGGTCGATTGACCTGGGAACGGACCCTCTTAGGGATAGGGACCACTTTTTGTTTGGTGAAATTGATTAAATGTGGCTCCATCGAAATATGGGATCACTTTTTGTTGGCCGGATAGGCCCGGGTTTAATTCAATGTGGCTCAATCGAAATATGGGACTTTCAAGGACACCCAAAGTTTCCCAAGAGGACCGATACTAACAAGACAAAAAGCGGTCCCTATCCTTAAGATGGTCGGTTCCCTGGTCAAGCGACCATCATAGGGATCGACCATCTTAGGGATAAACACGTTTTCCCATGCGTCTGATGATGTTTCGCATTTCTGCTTATCCCTGAGATGGTCGATCCCTAAAATGGCCGGCTGACTTGGGAATCGACCATGCTAGGGATAGGCATTCACTTTTTTGTCAGAAGAAATTATTTAAATGTGGCTCAATCGAAATGAAGGATAATTGTTTGTTGGCCGGTTAAGCACGGGTTTAATTCAATGTGGCTCAATCGAAATATGGGACTTCCAAGAAAACCCAAAGTTTCCCAGGATGACCGACACCTTCAAATCAACACATGAGAATCGTAGGGAATCCTGCATCCCCCAGGAATGTCCTGGTATTCAAATGGCCTATACCCGGGATTGCTCGGGTAAGCAAAATAAACTTTGAACTTTCGTTTACAAGGTTTTTGGCCGAATCCTGGTCTGGAACATCCTCCATTGGATTCGGGTCGCGGAGTCGTCGAACTTACCTGTTTTTTTGCGTGTGTAACGTCCTTGGCTGCCAGTTTCGGAACCTGGCCGAGAAAAACCTTGAAAAGTAGCTGCAGGCAAGACAGGGAATGGTTCCGGCCATTATTGTTGTTCCATGGGCCCTGTGGAGCACATGGAGCCCAATGAATTGTTCCGTGGGGTCGCGTGGGGGACATGGGCCCACGGGGCCCTATCGGGATCATGGGGCCATTGGGCCCAAGTGGATGGACTGCGGGCGGACGGGCGGAACACCGGAACATTAATCGGAACAGTATTGGCCAACGGCACAAGTCCGATGAGAACGTTCAACTATAGTTCCAAGACATCCAAGGATTTCATGACAATCACAAAGACTGACAGAAAACCCGCGGAATTTGTGTCTAAACCGGGGCGAGGGGAAGGTCCTCAAAGAACGACGAGGAAGTTCATATAATAGACCGCATCTGCATAGGACACTGAGACCGCATTTTACATATGATATTCAACGGTGTTCTATGTTTTAGTGTTTGTGAAAGGTTTCTCCTGTTTGTGCGCGTTTGCCTTAGCCCGGTTCCTATATATATACACGATATGTGCTGAGGTTAAAGACCATGACAAAAGCTGATAAGAGTTAGGGGTACTCTCCCGGTGACACCAAACTAAGAGAGCGTTTTTTTATTATCCTAGCTGACCTCGGTCAGCCTGGGGGGGAGGGGTGGGTTTGGCTATCTGACCTGACCAGGCCGCCGTGTGCGGAAAATGCCGTGGGCTGGGAAGTGAGGCCACTGTGGTCCCCACGTGGGCCGCCGGGGAGTAGTAAAACCAAGCATATTTGCCCATTTGCCTGCGCACGGCAGCCGATTAGCGTTTTCTTGAGAATATTTCGTTTTTTTCAAAAATATGGGCCGGTCAGCCAAGTGGCGGTCAGCATCGGGGGGGAGGCTATCTGACCAAGGTCACGTTGTAATGAATCAAACAAGGCACACTAATCTTCGATTTTGTTGACCCCATCGGGGGGGCGAGGCTTTAGTTCTTCGTGTTCCGTCATCCTAGCTCTGTTCATATTTTCAAGAGATCATTTCGTTTTCCATCTAGTTAGATGTAGTCGCAAAGACGATTCGTTGGTGTTCCGTCTTCTGATGACTTCTAAATTCGTGGCATCCAGTCATATGACTTTTGTTGCTGGGTCTCGCCATGTCTCGCCGGTAGAGTATGAGGCCACGAGCGGCGTACACCCAAGAACGAACACAAGTACCTGGGGTTACGAAAATGAGGATAAGCAAATGAACGCAAAGAGAACGAGAACACTAAATGCGTCTATTTTCCAGAAGAGTCTTTGACGCCAAATCCTTACATGTAAAATCTTTCACAACACTCGAGCGTCCCAACCCCCGTGCTACACAAACAAAAACCGCATGTAGGGATTCCCATGTATGCCCTATAGGACCAGGGCATACATGGGAATGAAATTTACGTGGGTGAGCTTTCGAGGCTCAAACAAATCACAAAATATGGGGGTCTGGAGTTGCATGGAAATGCTTGAGTTGTACTTTGGACGAAAGCGGGCACGAACTGACTCCAGAATCGAGCATTCGCAAAATTGAAATATGCTTTATGCACACAATTTCGAAACTAACGCATTAAACAATGGCAAACTGCCCAAAATGCTTACAACGCTTCAACAAACGGGTTTGGGGTCTGGTGTCGAGGGTCTGGGGTCGAGGGGTCCGATTTTTTGTTTCGTTTTCAAAGTGTTTGAGGTGTTTGGTACGGAGGACACACTCCAAGCTGGAAAACTAACTGAAGCTAGCAAGCAACAGACACGACACGACTCCATGCAATACTAATACGGTGTTTCGTTACTTTATTACATGTATATACCCAAGGCCACATATGTTAATCGAAACTGGAACTTCCGTCTGTAGTGTTGCCATGGAAACTAACATCGGAATCTCCGTCCCCGTTTATCGAGTCCTCCCCTTCTAATTCAGAAGGATCCTGAGCAGGCATGCAAAATGTGGGGCCTTGGCCTCGCATTTGGCTCTGGATGGACTTTATTATTTTTGTATGGGGAGGAAGGAATTTGGTGTAAGGCCAGTCGGGATAACCAAGAGGGGCCTTACCTTTATTGTATCTTCTCACATTGGTGTTCCCATACGAGTATTCGTCTTCATACAAGCCTTGGCAACTACCACTTAGGTTTACAAGTTTATTAAGTGCAGAGCAACCGCACTTTATGCATATTATGACACCTCCATATAGAACGGGCTGATGAGAAGGGTGTGTGTGCTGATGGCCTTAGGCTACCGCAATTTATTTATCTTGTGGCATGCATTTAGCTGCTACAAAGTCGAAGACATGTGATGCTTGTATTGAGACCGATGAATTACCAATTAACACATATCACTTTCTTGCTCTGTATAAACAGTGAGTGTGATGAAAGTGCAAAGGAGTTATAAAGCAACTGTGTGTGAGACAATGTTGCTTTCGGTATAACTGATATATTATGAGGTCTCTGTGGATGTAGTGAGATGACATGCAGAACTCTATTTTGTATCAATTTGAGTTTTTTAAACATCAATTATAGGCTTAGCTTTATCTATCGGGATTCCATTGAAAACAGCTGCTTGATCAGCTAGCTTATCTGCAACATTATTACCTTTTACATGCCATTATTGCATTCGAAGGGGTGCCATCTTCTTCTTTTTGGGATCTGTGTCTGTATGATTGGGCATCCAGTATACAGATACATGAAGTCCTTGGTGCTTCATGAGCTGGAAGAGCCGCCCCCAAAGGTCTGCATTTGCTGCAAACTTGGCTCTATGTTTGCCTTTATGGTATGTGTTAGCAATTATTTTGCTGTCTGTGAAGAAGTCAACAATAGCTGCATCGTGCACATTTATGGCTACTAGTAGCAGAGCTGTAAGCTCCGATCTAGGCACAGTTTGTGCTTCGCCTGGTAGTGTTTGCCCCCAGCTGTATGTTGGTACTTTTTCTGGACTTACACGATGAACTCCTACGTACTCCAGCTCTTCTGAGCTGTGGCATTCCCGAGTACGGGCCTCCAGAGCCATCACCAACATAGTAACCAGAGGGCTAGATAGTGGAAACTTGCTCTTGTTCTTCTAACTGTGGCTCGGCTGTAGTGTTACTGGTTGGTCTGGCATGGTTATTGCAAGGCTCAGAGTCAGGGTCACTGGGTTAAGTATCTACTGGGCTTAAGTCAACATAATACTATGCCTTTAAAAGCACACCTCCGTTTAGTATTGGGTCTGAGGTCACTCATTATCACTGAGGGTAATCTTGACCTGACTCCGAAGTGGAGCAACAAACATGTTTTCTGCACAATTTTGGGTTGTTATAATAATTACCCTGACATTAATCCGGTTATTCTTACTATTCCTACTTATTGTGTTTATTCCAATTGGATTCATTTATTCCGATTATTCCTGTCATTCCTATGGCTCGGGGTGGGGGTTGCCTGCCCCCCCCCCCCCGATTGATTTCCAAAAGTATTCCTATAGCTCCCCAGGTATCCCTATGGCTATAGGTGATGCCCAGCCTCCAAGTGACCAGGTATTCCTATGGCTTCCCAGGTATTCCTATGTTTGCGGTCGACGCCGGTATAATCTTGACCTGACTCCACAGTGGAGCAACGACCATGTTTTTTGCACATTTCGGGATGTTAGAATAATTGACCCGACAGGAAACCAGCTATTGTAAAAGACCCGGCTATCGCTGGATTAATAGGAAATATATTATGGGATTTTTGTTATGTTAATTCTCCGACATTTTTAGGATTTGGGCTTGTATGGGCAATGGGAGGCTTTAATAAAGGGCAAAAGAATGGGGAGAGGCTAACTAAGATTTTGCCCGCCAGCCAAACCCATTTTTAGGAGTTCTTTTGAGCGCCCTTCGGGGACAATCTTTCAGGCGTCGAGCGGTGAGAAGCCTCTCCAGTCCTCCAGTAAATCAGCTAGTCAGCCAATTAGCTAGCCAAGCCAAGCCTGCTATACTGAAGCTTCTAGTATTCCATTCTTGCATTCTTGTATTGTTGCAGTAAAGTAATATAAGGGGTACGACCCCGATGCCACAGCCCGCCACAGGGGGCCACAAGGGGCCACAGGGCGGCAAACCCCCTGGCCCTGGGGGCTGCCACCTGGAACTCCAAATGGCACCCTGGAGCCTCAAACAGCCACCTGGAGCTCCAAATGGCCACCAGCAACTTCAGACGGCCAACTGGACGTCCAGATGGCCACCTGGAGCTCCAAACGCCCACCTGGAAGGCCAAATAACCACCAGCAGCTCCAAATGCACACCTGGAACTTCAAATGGCACCCTGCAGCTCCAAACGACCACAGGAGCTCCAAACGACCACCCGGAGGTCCAAACTGCCACCTGGCACTGTAAATGGCCACCTTGAGCTCCAAATGCCACCTGGAACTCCAAACGGCCACCTGGAGCGCCACATGGATATCCAAATTGCCACCTGCAGCTCCAAATCGACACCTAGAGCTTCACATGCCATCCTGAAGCTCCAAATTGCCACCTGGAGCTGCAAATGGCCCCCCGTAGAATTCCAAATGGCACCCTCGGGCTCCAAAGGGCCACCTGGCTGACCCTGCAAGCTGCAATCCGAGCCTCCAGCCTGCAATCTGCGCCTGCAGGCTGCAATCTGAGCCTCAAGGCTGCAGTCTGAGCCTCCAGGCTGCAATCTGAGCCTCCAATTTACAATGCATCAGAGCCTCCAGTTTAGGGTCGGCGGCAGAGGCGAAGCCTGTAAATCCACCGCGCTATGGTTTAGCATGCGGTAACGGCGTGTTGAGCGGGAGGCCGTTTCACCATTCTGTTAGATTACTGTACATTGTAAATGTAAAGTGACTGTAAAGTCACTTAAGGGCATTCCACCAAGCCGGTTTTCGAACAAACGATGCTCCCGTGTCAGGGTAAAACGCTCACTTTCGATGAAAATGTGTGTTTTACCAGCACCCCACGAGGGCCGTGCCCTTGCTGCAGGCTTCGCACAAATCCACTGCACAGGCATCGCGTATGCTGACTTTCGCACCAGATCCGGTGCACAGGCATCGCATTTGCTGACTTTCGCTTCAATGTCGCTTCAAATCCGCTGCACAGGTACCGCATATCCTCACTTTGGCTTCAAATCCGCTGCACAGGCATCGCATATAATGACTTTCGCTTCCATGTCGTTGCAAATCCGCCGCGCAGGCATCGCATATGCTCACTTTTGCTTCAAGCCCGCATTCGCTTCGCACTAAAACTCCGAGCGCAGCGATCTGGGCGACGCCCTCCTGGATACGTTTTCGAAAAACGCACCCAAGAAAATGGGTGATAAAAAACAAACGATCAATTTGCGAGGCCCCCCCCCCCCCCTTCCGTTCGTAACCTGTAGGGGG
>Ga0099797_100533_pt1 | contig 24316 bp, 18 predicted proteins | sample Uncmet_Sort48C_1_FD_89871 | JGI IMG/M metagenome (GOLD analysis project Ga0099797, IMG submission 89871) | Marine eukaryotic communities from CALCOFI LINE 67, Pacific Ocean - C012_Sort48C_1 | ecosystem: Environmental > Aquatic > Marine > Oceanic | place: Pacific Ocean: Monterey Bay | collected...
GTTCAATTTTGCGCTCTAGAGTTTATTATATGCAAAACTGGATTGTTAAAATGTGTACCGTTTCTCTATATTGAAGCGTTGGAGCTTCTACATCTGGTTTTCGCGAGGGGGGAGATGGGTCTAAGGGTCGTGGAGTGAGTATCTGTAGGAATAAAAACTCTTTCAAACACATAGATTAGAATGTATACAATTACTTTTTTCTTCGATTTTCTTTTTCTTCAATTTTCTGTCCCCTTCCATACATACTGCAGAACTCCCGGCTATCATGCTACAACTCCGGGGATATTTCCATTTTGTGACTCTACTAACGGGCGTTGCGAATGTCGCATTTCTATGATTTTGCTGAGAAATTCTCCTAGCTTGGGACCTTTCATGAATTTTTCAACGACTCTGTCATCAGCGTTAAGTCCCGCGTTTCCCGTCTTGACAGGCTCAGGCAGCGAGGGAAAATCCTGGAACGGCGGGAACGCAGCTTGCAATGTCTCGTATGCGGAGGCGAAATCGCCGCTTTCGGTGTCCATAGTAGTCTGGATTTCTTCGCAGATGTCCTTGACATGGGTGTCGCCATTGGTGTCGTATTTGCCTTTTGGAAATAAAACGATTATCATTTTTTTGCGCACAATGTAATCATAGTTATTGCGCTGCCACAATATGGACGCCTACCAGATGAAAAAACTGTGTGCGTGGAATCCAAGGGAACCATTGCGCGCCTGCGACAAAAACTCCGAGACCGCTCGCGCCGCCAACATGTAGCTGTAGCCGATGCGTCGCACGTAGACTGAGAGACCCTGTTGTAACAGATATAAATATGGCTTCATATACTTTTGATTTGCTTTAATTTATGATACGGCCTGCTATATAGTTTTTACCCACTCACTCCAAGGATCTGCCTGACGCAATGTGCTCAGCCTGGTGAATAAGACACTAGAATCGACGGGCCAGCGGGATAAAAAACCAATCAATGTTAAATATAAATTTCAAAAACAAACAACCTCTTTGTCACCGCCCCTACTCCGGGCTTTCGCGAGCAGATCCACTCCCACACCCATGCTCCCCTTTTTTTTTTGTTTGCCTGTTGCTGTTGTTGTTGTTGGTCCTACAGCGTTTTTTTCTGGTTCTTCACTCTTCAATTCGCCTTTGACCGCCTTTTTGGTTCTGAATGATCGCGAAATTGTATAGATCATGAACAACATCTGGCTTTCGAGAGCCAAACTTGAAAATTCGCTAAATTAATGACTTACAGACATCTATCACAAAATATAGACCGGGGTCGACAACACCTTTCAGGTCGGGCAATAATCATAATGTTTGATTTGATAGGATAAGGCCGGGCGCTATCTATAGACTCTCTGCGGTAGCCGTACTCAAAACTACGCAAAACTAGCAAATCCTACGCAAAATATACGGGAAAACACTGCCACTGCCAGAGGGAACGGGGGGCACCCGAAAGAAAAAGAGGATTCAATTTTTATTATCATTTGATTATAATCATGCCTATGGGGCCAGGATGGGGGACATAAGCGCCCCCTGCGTCCCAACACTCCCGCCGGGCCAGGAGAGGTTGATCAAACCACCTGTTTACCACCCGAATAAGCGCAGTCCACGCTGCTCATCTACACTACACATATCACTCAATATGCAATTACCTAAGAACTATTTGTTACGAACATGCACGATCCACCATCCGATCTAATATGTTTACGCTCACATAACACCGGATGTACGTAAAAGACGAGGGAGGTAGGAGATAGTGGAGCTAGAACGAACTAAACAAACAACCAAGACTGAGGTATAGCGAACGCGTCGCCCATACCTCTATATTAATTTTTAAAAAAGAAGTCCTCCCGCTTGCATACCTTTTTTCTTTTATTTCATGATCTTCCAACCGCCAGATTTCTTACCAATGATATTTCCCCACGAACTTTGAACTACTTATGCAACATAATATTAGGTTTTTGTTCTTCCACTTGATTGCCCACCCATGTCAAAACAGGAACCCTTGATAGAATTGATTGTCGCGCTACGTAAACCATAATTAATTGGCATGTGACCAACCACGCACTAAAAAATTCAAAAAACAACCAACGGAAACACACCAATAACCGGGGCACTACAAATTAGTGGCGGAATGGGGATCGATCTATAATACGCAATGCTTGGTCTACCGAGGCCTTAATCCACTGGGTCTGACAGTTCGCCGCAACGCTGGTTACTAGGGGAAAAAGTCCCTTTTCGCAGAACCCTGTCAAAGTAGAAGTCCATTACAGACTACGGGTGGAAAATAGCCAACCCTGCTACCAACCAGCATGAAAAAATGTTTGATTTGATAGGATAAGGCCGGGCGCTATCTATAGACTCTCTGCGGTAGCCGTACTCAAAACTACGCAAAACTAGCAAATCCTACGCAAAATATACGGGAAAACACTGCCACTGCCAGAGGGAACGGGGGGCACCCGAAAGAAAAAGAGGATTCAATTTTTATTATCATTTGATTATAATCATGCCTATGGGGCCAGGATGGGGGACATAAGCGCCCCCTGCGTCCCAACACTCCCGCCGGGCCAGGAGAGGTTGATCAAACCACCTGTTTACCACCCGAATAAGCGCAGTCCACGCTGCTCATCTACACTACACATATCACTCAATATGCAATTACCTAAGAACTATTTGTTACGAACATGCACGATCCACCATCCGATCTAATATGTTTACGCTCACATAACACCGGATGTACGTAAAAGACGAGGGAGGTAGGAGATAGTGGAGCTAGAACGAACTATCATAATATAGACCCTGACAATATGAACTACACAGAAAAACAAGAGGAAAGAAGAACCAAGTGCTGCAGCATTTGGCGAAACTGGATCTTCACTAAGTCTTCCTTGCTGAAACTGCTTTCCATCTTTTTCCAGAGGGCCTGCTCGAAAACCAACAAATTGGAGTACCTGGCGAAGGCATTCGGCTTGTCCCTCTTTTCCGGAGCCTCATCTTGACCCCAGGCATTTACTGCGAAACAAGACTTCGGGGTGAGGCCTAGTAACTGCGCGTCGTCGGTCTCGGGCATCATCTTGGGCCCGTTGATCTATTAAAGTTTATGTAATGTTTTGTTTCCGTTGATAAGATTCACCATAAATTACCTCGCAAAAAATTATTCGCTATGAATAAAGCGAAGACCAGATGCTCTTCTAAACGCTCATAGCTCATGTGTATCACTAGCTAATTATAGTATTGTACCAGCTTGGCAAGGTCCACCCAGGGATCGCCGAAAGACATGGGTCGCCGGTCGATTATTTTCAGGGCGCTCTCGCTGCCTTTGACTTTCATCGATTCATTTGTAATTTGTTCCATTGTATAAATAATATCATTTGTACTACACTACAGTCAGTATCATGAAATAATTTTTTACTACACTACTAAAGGAAATATTGTAGACCCGTTGTTCCATTATTTGCCAGTTTCGGATTCCACATCCAGTTCCCGATGTGGCCTTCCCCGTGCACCAGAAACTGACTCGTGCCGTCTCTTAGCAAGTGCAACTCACTCGCCTGGACGGCGAACCGCATCAAGAAATGGAAGGGGTTTGGCAAATCCTGGCACTCGGGTTCGCGGAAGAATCGCAGCGGAACCGGTTTCCGCAGCACCACCAGGTCACGCAGGCTCCCGAGCTGCCGCGCGAAGGCGGCGTCGTTCTCATACGCAGGAACGAAATCTGCTAAATTAACGTCGAAAAAATCGGCTCCCGCCTTGACCACGCGCTGGAACACCTTCAGGAGAAACCTTTTTTTGTGAAACACACCAATAGCCACGCTATATCTAGTCTACCCAATTATCATATGCTCATAATACTTTAAAAAAATCATTTCATTGTATTACATGAATATTCTCTGCGGTATGACCGCATCGAATTCTCTGCATTAAAAAATAAATCTGAAATCTGAAATTTATTAACCCCCGCACGTGTTGCAGCGGATCTGCATTTTCCACAACACCGACTGCTTTCGCGTCGTCATTCGCGCGGCTGAATTCCCGCCAGAACAGCTCCGTGAATTTTTCAACACTATCGGGATCTTCAGGGTTGTTCTCGATTTCCTCTACTGTGTTCTTCACGGAATCACCTGATGTTATTATTTGGTATTTTCGATCAACCTATCATGGGGAAAATGAATAAATGGAAATATATCAATATCATGTGTTCGCATGCTCGCTTCAAGTTCATTTCAGTCGCGAAATGCTAATCGGAGAGAGTGACGGCCGGATTTTTTTAGAAGAATAGTCACGAAACCGTGCGCGAGATCCATGTCCACGAACTGGGCCTCGACAGAAATGCCGTACTCGTCCAACGCCGCGACGCTGGGATTATTCAAAGCATCTTGCACGCCTCCTTTGAGGATGGTGACCTGTAATTTTACTCGATATATTATCTGTATCATTCTGCATGATTTGTCTCATAGACAGACTCTGTGTCAGAATATCATAATGCATTTCAGACACTACTTTTTCGTGATAGTTTGCAACAAACAACGCTGTGTAACAACATATGAAGGAAACAATGTCCTACAGCTCACGGCTGTAAACAGCTCACGGCTGTAAACAGCTCACGGCTGTGACAATAGCTTCAACATTATATTTAATCATTCACGAAACTATTTCTATTTCGTACACATGAACTTAGGATTTCTGACCGGGGGCTCCTGGTCCTTACTGAGCAAGTTCTGCAACATTTCCTTTTTCTTGTCGATGTCAACATCGAAGCCTGGCTTCTCGACGAACTTCGCCACGATGCAGGCTTTCCTGAATTTTCCAGCGGTAATGGGAACGTGCGTGTATGATATTATTTCAATCTCGGGACTCTCTCTCTAGAAAAATAGACTCTCGCCAACCAATGACTTTTTACAAGTCTGGCCGATGGCACGGGGACAAGTTTACAATAATGACTCAAAAAGTGATGTGATCGAAGAAGAAGATTAGAATTGATGCCTGATGTTGGTAAGCCATTTCCCCGCGAACTTGACCAACGCCGTGCGCTTGCTGGCGTCCTCGCTAATTTCGGGAGGCAACGCCCGCTGGTCCAGAAACCGGAAGAGCGCGTCAGCGTCGCCCGCCTGCTGCACCGCACCTTGAATGAAGTAGGTATGACGTCCCTATGATTCTATACTGATATCATGCCACCACCATGGGACCCGATTTTGTATTTTTATGTGCACACTAGGCTGTAATAATGGGAATTTGCTGTTAATCATATGCTACTAATTATCACCAGACATTGTGTTTTTCAGTAAATGTTACGAACGTATTAATTTCTTTTTTAAAGAATAGAACCCGGTGAGCTGTCGGTCTCCCCGCGAGAGGCCGCGATGTATTTCCGCACGAATTTTTGGGACCCATCGGCATAATTTGTGCTTTCGATAATGAGAGCGGCCGCCCCCGAGGAGCCTCCTCCCAACTCTTTTTTTTTCGTTTCTGTTCTACCATTGATGTAGACACGTAAATTCGGACCCCATTTGTCCGTCGTTTGGAAATCGCTCGCTTCGTTCACCTCCTCCTGAAAAAGCCGATCTGATGCGAGCTGACCTTTTTCGTTTGGGGGTTGGTTCTGCTCACAAAACAGATACAGCCGGGGACTACTGCTAGTCGCTATCCGTTTGTCATCTCTTGAGTATGTCGATGTTATTGTTTCCGTTCTGGTCCCCCTACTTTTCGTGACTGCGCTTAACAAAACGGAATTTCGCAGGAAAACCATTTTGCTTTCGTCCTTTCAATTTACTTGTTACAGAGACATGCTGGATTCCTGAAAACAAATTATTATTATAGACTATTATACGGAATGCTCGGTCTGCGCGGTTTTATCGCACTCTTAGTCTTCGTGTTAAATAAACAAAAGGTATAACTTCATGTCCTTCCTTTATCCCAAATTCATTTCCACTTAAATATTGCGCACGCCTTGTTGCATGGCCCTACCACGGTCCAACCACGTGGACATGTAAACAATGAATTTTGCACGTGGAGCGAGCCGCCCCACGTGAAATGGATGTAATAATAATATGAGTGATGGTCCCAGCTGATCATTGGTATCATCAAAAACCACACCCCACCACGGGAAAGGAAGGTTGCCTCTTCTCCGCCCTATCGAAGACATGTTTGATTCGAACGTAGTACCCGGGTCCCAAATGTCCTATTATCTTCACACGACCGTCACGAATCAACTACGATCGGCCCCCCGCGCTACAACTGCGAAGAAAACCTCCATCGATTCATCATCATACAATTTACATTTACATGGGAAAAAAAAAAAACTAGGGGTGCTACCTATCTATGGTCCCACATGCGAACACATCCTCAATGGTCGAACATTATTTTAATTCACCAGAGTAATACCAATATTGACTATTAATCACTTATTCTGAGGGTTCGTTATGATACGTTCACTATGTGTACTGTACTATGACCTGTAAATTAAATAATATGAAATTCAAAACCCCTATCTATTCGCTGCTGCTGCTGCTGCTACACTGAAGCCTTAAAGCTGCTACATCAGGTTTTTGGGGGGTGATGGCGAAGTGGAGTGAATATAATGGATTATACTCTCTCAAACACATCCTTCACATCAAACACATCCCTCATATTTAATTCGCTGCGTACACTACTCAAAATGTGCGTCCATGTTGGTTGTTGCAATAGCCCTGTCGGACTCGGAAATTGATCACTTTCGGAATACAACTGCAGGGTTCTGGGGCCTCTACGGCCCCAGGAGAGAAATAATAAAACATCATTGACATTTCACGAGCATCCCTCACTGGAGTTGAACATAGGCTAGCACATGCTGATAATTCACATTCTCTCAACACATTCAATTCATTCTTGTTTCATTCGGTTTCGTCGAATCCGCCCCAGCTAGCCGCACCGCCCGGTCCGTGACCGGGAATCCCTGGGTTCAGCCGTCACCTCAGCCGCCCGTTCGCTTCAGAGGCAGTGCATCGCACTGACGTCCGTGTGGCTCGTTCGCTCACTTTCACTTCCAGGAAGTGATGCGGAGTGTACAGACAGGGTGGTGCCACAAGGGGTCCCAATAAATTAAAAGCTACGAGATGTTGTATCTCTCTTTTTCGGGGATTTTTCGATAATATTGGAGTTGTTATTTAGCGCTGCTTTTTTTGAGCTCGTTTTGTTATGATTTAGCTCGTTGTGGCGACGGATTCTTTCAATCATTTTTTTTTCCATAATATTTGCTACCGGTACTACCATTCACACTTGCGGCTGCGGTTTTAATTTCCAAAACTTTGTTTCCTCCTCTTCCGATATTTTCGACGGTGACTACTAATCATGTCATCATTATTTCATTCACATTTTCTTCATCCAGATCATTTTCCATTATGCGCATCCTCTATGCGCATTTCTTGCGTACCACGCTCAAAGGTGCGTCCATGGAAATACTTTGACACTGTCCGGTTGATAACAATACTCCGTCACCATGATTGTATCGCCGGAAAATGCAGCGGCTTTATGGGCAAGGAAGCTCCCAAAAGAGGCGATGCGATTCCCAGTCCTCGCGTCCCAAACTTCCCAATCACCATGTCCAGGGTGATGCTCGAATTGCAGCAACAGGGCCGTCCCGTCCGCCGAGAAAGCTGCCCCCGCAACAAGGGGGCCGCCGAAAAAGCCGCCGCTCACTATGCGTGACGGATCAAGCATGATGTCCCGTTCCAACCTGCCCGTTATCGGATCCAAAATGCGCACACGATTCACACTCCGGAATGGTTGCGTAGCCGTATGAAGTAGTCCTTCGCCAATGGCCAACTTCGAACCGTCCGCAGAAAAAATTGCAAAACGAAAGACATAATTATCTCCAATGCTCCAATCCTCTGGACCACCGGCATAATCCTCCAAGGCATTGTACTGGTGCTCGAAAGTGCGATCGCTCATCTTTATATTCCACATCTGGAATAGCCTTCCCGAGAAGAAGAACAGCTGGGAGCCGTCTGACGACACCGTCATCACACGTCCGATGTCGGGAGTGGCATCGAGCCCCGCGAATTTGAATTCTTGCGGTTCAACATGGGCCTGCGTGAGATCCCAAATCAACACTTTTTGAACTCTAGACCACAACTCGTGCGACAATATCAACACTTTAGAGTCATCATCGAAAAATATGAGCGAAGGATCTTGGGGTGAAAGGGGCTTGACAAAGGTCCCGTGTGAATTTAGAGTCGTTGTGTGGAGGCAAGCTCCCGTACTAACGTCCCAGATTTTCACGGAGCTCGAGGGGGCACCGGGCGACGTGACCAAACGAGAACCATCCATCGAAAACTGCGCAAAACTGAAAAAGGGTACCTCACCGGGCAGCGTAAAAAGCAATCGATTGCTGCGGACGTCCCAAATTTGCAACTCATTGTCAAAGTTTGAATTATGAACAGTTTCGAATTTATTCAATAATGCCATTTTGGTTCCATCTTTGGAGAAACGCACCTCGGCTGAACGGCCTGAATGTGGCGGTGACAACAGCGCCGGGATATCAAGCACATCATGAGAAGCGGGTGGTTTTTGCATGCCTCTGCGCAGCAGATTCGCAGTGGGCGCTTTGGCGACAAGCTGAGCGGTCGTTTGCTCAGGCTCCGTACCGAAGCGCGCCGTCTGGACGAAGCGTGCATGCGTGCGGTAGTCCAGAAAAGCGGTCATGGCCATGCTCTCACGACCGGTCAAATGCGGGTTCGCGGCAGCCCAGACCTCAGGACGCGCACCCGCACTCGCCGCCGCCTCATCCGGTCGTACCTCTTCATCATCTTCTTCTTCCCGCGAGCAAAATCCAGTGCGCTGCTTCTTCACCGAATCCGCACGGAGGGCAGCGTCGCTCGCAACATCGATGGCAGAATGACTGGCTGCGGCGAAGACCGAGTAAAACGAAAAAGACAGTAGCAGCTCGACGACAACTTTCATCTTTTGATTTGCTATGATGTAATGTACGGTTGTGTATTGGGATAATTTGAGTGCTCAGAATGTTATGAATCAATTATTCGTTTTTTCAATTGCAAGGATTTTCAATGATCGATTACGGAGAAAGACGTAGTAGAATTTTGACAATGAGGGAATGGATAATATTAAAAGTTGTCTGTTTTGATTTGATTTTTCATGATAAACTACTGCTTGAAAACGAGCTCGAAAAGAGAAAACATGTGATGTGATCAATTTGTGACAGAAAATCTGGGCAACGCCGTGATAAGACGTTTTTTCGAGAGAGCGGTATGTAATGGATAACCTCCACAAAGAATAGTTGATGTGATCAAACTATTTTGATGCGACAAGCAGCCCCTTGGTTCAACAATTTTTCGAAAGGAGGTTGGATTGGATGGATTGGATTGCTGCGGGGTCACACCGCTAATATTGTACAGGGTTCGCACAACAAATGCAGACGGCCTATATAGCCTAAAATAAATCAAAGAACAACGATAACGGAAACCAATGTAGGATGATGATTTTTTAAAAATATAACGTAACATATAGGGGGGGGGGGAGAAAATATCATCAACATCAAATTCGAAAGGAGAAATGGAAGTGAAAGATTTTGAAATGCTTCAGCTTCTTTTGAAATAATGTTGCCTTGTATACGTCACACGCCATGATCCTAAAAATGCGGGGACCGAATTTTCTGCCGCACGCTCAGTAAACAAATCACTCCGTTGCGACTAATTCCATCATTAGCTTCTCGATTTCTTTTCGCAAATTCTGCACCACGGGCGATTCCTTTTCCTCCTCCTCCTCTGTTCGGACGCTCTTGCCACCACCTCCGCCTTCCTTGCCGGTGTCTACGGAGCTGCCCCCCAAACTGGCGAAGATGCTTCGCGTCAGGGCCAGTTCTTCCGCTGCTTCTTCGTGCTGCTTTTGTAAATCCGCAAGCTTCTTTTCGTAGAGGGGAATCATCTTTTGCTCTTTCTCTAGTTTGGTACTCAGAATCGCGATTTCCCCCGTGAGCCCCGCTTCCTCTTCGCGAAAATTGTCAGCCAACTCACGCTCCTCCTGCAGCAAACGCTCGAAGCTCGCCTCGTACAGGCGGCGCTGGTGGTCCAGGTTGTCCGCCAGCAAGAGATCGAACTCCACCGCCATCTGCGCGCCCTCGGACGGGAGCGGGGGCCGACAGTCCGGCAGCAGAATGAAATCGTCCGGCACCACCTGCTCCGAGCCGCCCGGCGCAGCTCCCGCTCCCGCTCCTAGGGCTAGTGCCGGGCCGTCCGCCGCTGCCACGGCTTTCGACGGGAGGACGCCACCGGCCGCGACGTCTTCTTGGGGGGTGTTCAGGTTCTCCCTCGGGGGGGAGCCAGATGAATTCTCGGGCCCACCGGGGGGAGAAGGATCGTCAACGACATCCACGCGAACGTTGCTGAGGTGGGGGTTGCCCTCCACTGCAAACTGTTCATCAACCAAGGCGGCCTATTTTTTTTTCGATGTGAACGGTACACATTACACAAATTTACGAAATAAAGAGATTGGACAGTCATATAATGTGAATACAGAAAAACTTGTTCTTGAACAATCCTCGCACCTGTTGCTGCTGCCGCGACTGCGCCATGCTCTGTAGCAAGCGGCGGTGCACGAAGACGTCCCCCAAATAATCCCAGATGCGCCCGCTCCGCAGTTCCATGCAGAAGCGGTGCAGCGGCCCCGAGCTGTTCTGGTAGTGCGAGAGCGAGTGCTTGCCGGCGGAGTAACGCCCGCAGCCGGCCTGGCCGCAGGCCAGGCAAACCCAGATTTCTTCCTCGGTGCCGCACACGCTGCAATTTAAAGTGCCCGAATCGGCCGCGGTCTCGATCGCCACGCAGGCCGGGCACGACTTGATCGCCTCCGGAATCTCGTACCACTGGAACGCCGAGAGCCAGCCCGCCCCGTGGCAGAGGATGCCGGTCACGGAGACGTCGAGCCGCTCCAAGCAATAAGGGCAAGTTGGGAGCTCGAAGGACTGCAGGCTCCAGGGAGAGGAAGAGCTGGAAGTGGTCGTCGCTCCGACATCAGTACTCTTCTTGCTGTGTTTGCTGCTCTTAAGAGGGGGCTCCTTGTGTGATGATGAGTTCAGTTGACGTTGTTGCGCTTTTGCTACTGCTCTTGCTGAGGAACCGGTCGAGGAACCATTTTTGGGCTTCGTACTCTCCGGACAGCTGCTGTCGGCGCCATTGTCGGTGCTACTACTGCTGGTCTCCTGCGGGCTCGCGCGAAAATACTCGGTGGGGTCCGTCTCGCCCGCACTGTGATAGAAGACGCCATCTAAAAACACGAAGTAGGCGCACGCGTTCTGGAATTCGCGAGGCGGCGGCGGTTGTTCTTCTTGCGAATTCTCGTTGTTCGTGTTGCTCTGGCCATTGCTATGTGCAAAGAGACGTCCGTGGTTCTTCTGATAAAACTCGTCGGCGGTGAACTGATCGCGGAAGAAAAAGACCACCGCGTAGGTATCGGTCTTGCCGTACCTTTCGTAAAAATGCGCCTCGTCTACCAGGTCACCAGGATTTAGGGCTTCCACGTCACTATTGAGCGAGATCGGGTCCGAGCAGAGCTTTTCGAGGGGCTGCTCCGAGCAGATATTGCTCCCGCCCGCCCGTTGCTGCGCTTTGTTCGAATAATTCACGGGCTCCTTCTCGATCACCCGATACTCCTCCACCATCTTGATGGTGTCCGCGAAGACCCGCTCGAGGTCCGCTTCGGTCATGTAGAACGGCACCGCCAGCAAACAGAGCGTGCTGGATCGTTCCAGGGGCAAGTAGTGGTAGGCCGGCAGGAGCGCTTGGCGACTACTAGCCGCGGTGGTCCCGGCCTGCTGCGGGAGCTGTACGAGGGAGTTGGGAGACGTGTTACTCAGCTGGCGCTGCGAAATACCGCCGCCGCTGGCCGGACTGCAGAATTCCGCCACGTTCTGGCCGCCGGGGGGGCCCCCCGAGCCCAAGGGGCTCGGATCCTCGTCGAGACCCGGTTCGCCCGGACAGGGCGCCCCGGCCACGCTCCCGGCGGCGTTCGCGTTGGTCGACTCTAGCCCAGGAAACAGGAGCTCGTAATTGAAGTCGTGAATCATACTGGCGTTGTTCATGTTCACACCAGACCCACCAGCACCTTCCGCGCTACCACTAGTACTATTGTTGTTCCCGATATTTTTGCTACTGCTCTCCGTTCTCGACGAGGGGTCGTGTCCTCCTCCTAACACACTCGGATTCGTGGTACCAAGGGCCCGTCCCACGCGCCGCAGCCTCTTGTCGTTGTCCGCGATGCGCCGGAAGAGGCGCAGACGGCCGCGGAAGCGCGCGCCCCGCGACGCCGTGAGCACCCCGCTTTCGGAGCAGACGAGCGGGTCGATGGCCGCGAAACGACGCATATCGGGCCGTGGCGACAGGTGCCGAGCGGAGACGCCGGGGCGCTCGCCGGCGCTGCTGCCGGGGGGCCCAAGCGGGGCAACGCCAAAGGTCAGGCTGCTCCGACTGGGGCCTGCGCCGGTGCCACCGCCTCGCGGCGCGGCGCGCAGACTGCTCGCGGGGCTGTGCTGCCGGTGTAAGTGGTCTCTCGAGGAACCCGCGCCCCCCGTGGTGGCGACCCCCGGGTCACTCGCGCGGGTCCAAGCGGCTCTCTCCCGCGGCATCGCCCCCATGCGCATGGACGGCTGTGGACTGATAACTGCACTGCCGTCGGTTTGTTCCAAGCTACCATTTTCTGATTGCTGCCCATCTTCGAAGAGGGAGTTTCTACCACCAACAGCCTGTAATCCTCCTAGATTGTTGTCGTCCCCGGCAAGTTCTTCTCCTCCGAGTCCGTCGGCGAAAGCATGCGTGGTCCCGCTGGCACTGCCATTCGTCGGGCCGGCCCCGCGAAACTTCACGTGGGGGCCGAGCGTGTTCTCGAAGATCCGGTACGGAGCGAAGCTGAGCTCTTCATCTCGCACCGAGACGAGCAACCGATACATGTATTGTACTCAGTGCGCGGCCAAGAATGATTGACAACTTTTGTTGACCCCGCAGCAACCCACACGCACACACAACTAACTTTTACTAAGTAAAGTAACTACCCCCTGGGGACCGATGACTACACCGTTGCCATGGATTATTTCCAATAAACTTAAAGTAAACAATTCACCCGCCCAACTGCCACCACGGTAATATAAACGTCACTCAGCGAGAATTCTTTTTTTGAAAACTGTAAAATGGTTCGAGCGAGAATAGACGCGCAACTATGATGAATTTGCAGGGGCACATCGGTCTCATGAGATGCAATTCGAGGCATCTCTTGGGGGAAGACAGAACATATTACAAGAGTCCAAGCCAATTTATCATGCACAGATCACAGACACAATTTTTTCGATTCAAAGCTCGTGACGGGAACACACGCACACCGGACATGCATAGCTGCCTCCTCCGCGTAAAAACCAAATTCATGGGAAAATCAATGGTGAAATTTTCATCACCACATACGACTTCGGGTAAATTAATGTTTTCGGGCACACTCACACGAAGAAAATACAACCAATCAGGCGGGACCGATCAATTTTGTACATAGGCTACAACATGGTTGATGGAAAAAACAAAAACACTGCTTGCATTAAATGTGAAGTGCGGTATTCCCGATTGTATGATATTCGGAGAAAACAAACGATCTATGTTCTGGGGAAAATCTTTATTCAGCTACCAACACCGGGGTGGTGTTATTTAAGAGTAGGTCAGTAGCTGGTAATTGCTGTTACACTCATGTTGTACCACTCGGTCACAGGCGCCTACGCTTTGTGACTCGCCTACTGACCGAGTGGTACAACATTATACCTCAAGTACGGAGGTCCCTGGTTCGATTCCCGTGGAGGGATGTTTAGCGGGTCCCGTGGAGGGACGCTTTACGACTCGAAGGGGGGAGTGGAAGGCACTCGGGCTCGGTTGGTAGGCGAGTCACAAAGCGTAGGCGCCTGTGACTAAGGAGCAGAGTGTAAGGATCACCACTCTGTTTCCCCTACTTGAGGTATAATGTTGTACCACTCGGTCAGTAGGCCTACTGACCGAGTGGTACAACAACTCAATAATCCATGCTTGCATGATTAAATTATACGTATCGAAGCTAATAATCCAAAGCAGAAGGCGATATTCTCACGGACATTAATATACCTGCCATAGCTGATCTATACTTCCAAAAACTGCAATAAATATCATAGTCGCGTCATCCAATGCTCATGATCGGTCAAAATTCAGTTGTTGCGACGGTCCTCCAGCTCCCAACTGATCTTCCGGTGAACCGGCGGGTGATCCCTGTTCCGCCCCCGCCTCCCGCTGTGGCGTATACGCAGCTCCAGTCGCGGCGTTCGGCGTCGCGGAGTTTTCGGAGAGTTCGATGGTCGGGGACCCCATCATCATGTAATAGTTGGGACTCCCCTGGTACGCACGCGCGTTGGGCGGTAGGAGCGGCGGCGGCACGGGAGCACTCCGGTGTCCCGGGGCCCCTCCTCCGTACTCGGGCCACCCATCGTTGGTCGCATCTGCAGGCGAGGAACCACTACCGTATTGATGAGGGTAAGCACCCGTGGGATGACTCATGTTTCGGCGTGGTGCGTCCGCGGAAGAAGGGCCAGGTGCCGAGAAAGCCTGGGAGGGATGATGTACGGTCCGCATCTGGAGCTGCCCTCCTGCTCGCGCGTTAGGATGCTGATTGACGGCACCGTTCGGCGCACCCGCTCTTCCGCGGTTACCCGGTTCTTCTTGCAAATTATTTGCTGTCATAGGAGTCGTACTCCGATTACCAACACCACGACCACTCTGACCCACCGCTGCGGGATCGCCCACAGACTCGGACGGCGCTCCTCCCATGTTGTGGTTGACGTTGCTCGGTCGACGCTGGGTGTCCATCGGCGTACGGGGGCCCCGTAGTTTGCGCTCTTCATGCAGAGTACCCGCTTCCCGCACACCGTACAACCACGCGCCGGTCCAGACGACGGCGAACCCCATGCTCCACAAGGGGTTGAAGATCGGGACGTTGCACGTAGCGTTCACGCGGTTGGCGATACCGCGAATGAAATTCGAGCCGAAGGCGCTGATCCACGATTTGGCCTTCACTTTCGCGGTTTTGCTGGTTTGCAGGTACAAAACTTCCACCAGGGGGTTGTTGAACGAGAACACCGCGATGTTACATAGCACCGCGCAGAAACTGCAGAAGAGGAACAGTGCGTAGTAGTGGAAACTGCCCCCCGTGGCCGCCGTTTTGTGCAGCTCCAGCGTCTTCCGCGCCCCGTTGGGCCCGCCAAGAAGTTCGGGACGCTCGAACTTCATCAGGTACTGGCGGTACTCCTTCTCACCAACGAAGAGCGTGGGGGGGAGGAAGTTTTCGTTGGCCTCCAGCTCCGCAGGTGCGGCCAGTTCCTCAACCCTCTTTCGTAATAACGGGTTCACCAAGATCACCGCAATGGCGCCAGCCCGCCCCGCCTGCTGCACGGTTTCATAAAAACTGCACTTAGGGCGGATCAGGTGAAACTCCTCGCTGGGGGCACGCACCGCCGCGGCGCCGCTGTGCGGATAATCGAAGATGCGACACAAACGTTCCTGTGCGCTGGTCGCGGCGAGCTTTTCGACCTCCTCCTCGTCGTAGTGCACGAGAAAGAGCGTGCACCGACTGCTATTCTGATTCACGCCACTATCGCTGGCACTTCTGCTCTTCGTCGACGACACGGACCAGCCATTGCAATTTGGGAAATGGTCCAAACAGGCTTGCTCGCACTGCAACCGATTCTCCGTCAGCGTGCCGCCACGGTCCAAACGATGCCGGTGGTCCGGCATGTCCGTCGAAAACGTTTCAATGACTTCCGCGCTTTCGCCACGACGCGTGCCACTGAACAAACTCGTGCTACTGCTCCTGCGCAGAACATCCCTACACGGGATGCTGTTGAGGAAACCCGCGAAACTCCCGGTCTCCGGGTGCTTCCACTCGAAACTAACGACCTTCCCACGCACGTCGGGAACCCTACTACCCGTACTGCTGTCCAGGCCCGTACAAGACTGCAAGCGGGTGATCCCCTGGCTGGTGACCACGTCCGACGCCGGCGTGCGGTCGTTCCAGCTAATTCGCGGCCTGTAAAAAGTGACATCCTTGCCGTGCTGCGTCTTCAATTGTAGATATGAGTGCTGCTCCGCGCGGCTGTAGGCCATCGAGAATATGCCCAAGGCCACGAAACAGAGCAGCGGCGTTAATAGCAGGACACGCTGCACGCCGAACTTTCGAATGACCACCTCGGTGCCGTAGAAGGAGACGGCCGCGTTCAAGACACCGTTCAACAGCAGCATCGCGCTGATCAGCCCCGTCCGCTGGTCGGTGGCGTGCTTCGGATTGGGGCCCCACAGCGAGAAACCCGTATCGCTCGGGTACGGGTAGACGTAGGCGACTAACAAGGTTCCCTGCAACTCCAGGAGCGTTCTTATGGCCAAGTGGTTGCAGCTCGCAATGAAGATGAGAAACACGTACTTCTGGGTAGCAATGATCCGGAGCCCGTCGAACATTTGCCCAACGACGGACACCAACGAGGCCCGCGCGGCCTTGCGCGAAATAGCGACCTTGGCACAGGCGGCCGTGAACAGGCCGCCACCTCCTTGTTTATTTTGCGCGTGAAGATACTGATGATGGCCATTAAGATGATTTTGCTGCTGCTGCTGCTGTGTGGTAGTACTTCTTGCACTAGCAGGAAAGGCCTGGGATCCTCTTGCACTACGGCCGCCTGTTATTGCTGGGCTATCACCATGCTCCAGATTCCGGATCAAGTTGGTGCACTCGTCGTCGTCCGAATCGTGGCGCGAATCCCGGCTGTCGCTCCGCTTCCGGCGCAGGCCGAAGGCCGCGGAGGCCTCGCCCTCGTCTTCGGCGCCGCACAGCACCGTCTTGCTGTCCCGGCCCCCCGCGACCAGACTGGTATACTGCTTCCGGTCGTGCGGGGGCAGCGAGAACAATTCGTCCTCCATGTTCTCATCACGACTGTCGCTGCTGAACCGCGCGTGCTCGGGGATCGGCGAGTGCACCACGCTGCGCAGCCGCGCCGACGTCTGGAGCGGCTGGTGGCCGCTACTACTGGCCCCCGGACCCCCGGTCCCCGGCAGTACATTTGCCGAGCGCGTACTACTACTACTAATATTCGGGGCCCGCGCGGTCAACGGCGTAGCACCAGCATTCCCGCCCATAGCGTTCGTTTGGGCCGCAGCCTCCATCTCCAGGACATCGAAGGCCGGCAGCGCGAAACAGGGAATGGCCAGCGTGCCCGCCCCTATCATGAAGAACAAGACCGAGCTGCCGGTCGCCGTCATGCCCCCGTGCACGGAGCTTTCCAACTGCAGCGATTGCGCGAAAACGCCGCCCAAGGCTCCCACCGCACCGCCCACCTGGCACCAGAAGTTGAAAAAGGGGTACGCCAGGTCCGCGGACTTGCTTGTGGCGGTGGTTGAGACGGACGGCGTCCGCTGGCCCTGGAAGAACAGATGCAAACAACTCCAGACCATGGACAGCGAAATGGCCGCCTTCGTGTCGCAGAGCATGTAACACACGTACAACAAAAACCTGAAAAAATTTCAGGTCTACTTCATAGTTTGTATTTTTCAGGTTACCACTATGCGACTCCTACACATCTTTGAAACAGAAAAACGAATTGACGTGATTTGAATCCAGAATCAACCATACAACTAGACGACTTAGTTACCAGGAATAATATTTGTCGAAATAACAAATGAAGAAATACCTTCTCATTTTCGCACTGTAGAAGAACAGAGTTGGGGACCACGTTTCGGAGTCCGCCATCTGCTTCAGAAGGGCGTTTTCGTAGAGGTCGAACACGGTCAGGTAGACCCCAAAGAACACGAAAAGCAGACCGTAGAAAACGCACACCCACGTGACGACCTGCTTCTGCGGCACCAGCGTGCACAGCAGGTTATAGAGGATGACGACGGGAATCATGCACAGGGTCGAATACTCCTTCACCGTGGCCTCCTCATACGTGTTCACGTGCCGCTGGAACACGCTCGACCGGATCGGCTGCGATAGCCACTGCGTGGAAACGAGGAGGATGAAGACGATCGCAATGTTGGCGTACGCGTCCTGGCGTGCCGCGGAAAAAGCCTCCTGGGCCCCCTGCTGTCCGGGTCCGGGCCCCCTGGCTGACGACGACAGTACTCCGGTTGTTCGGGTGTCCACAGCAAACCGCCTCCTCGTCACCAGATGGACCACGTGCATCAGGAGGAAATAGCCCCCTACGCCCCAGAACAGGAGGCTCCACAAAATATTCATCTTGCTGAAACTACCAGTACTGCAAATAAATATGGGGGAGACTAGCAGCACTACGTAAGAATCATTTCAATACACAGTAGCACGAATCTACTACTGATTGGAGCACCTGCTAAGAGATGCCGCAGCATGATGGCCTAATTCCGGACCCATCAAGCTGCGGTCTTGAAAGAATTGCGCCAACATATACCTGCTGCCTACGACGCGTCTTTGTTCCGCATATTAAGTACACACAATTCAGGTAAACATCCCGCCTCTGCTTAACCGATTGAAAATTGACTAAAGAGATTAAGTTCTTTGCAGCCCGCATGTACCGCACGCTATATTACTTGTAAGTCGTGATGTGAACTTACATTCCTACTACACTTTCATTTCAATGGGCTGACTAAAACCAGACATAATGATAGCAGAATGCTCTGCCAATTTATCATGCCTCGAATCTGGTTTCTGCTCGAACAAAAAGAGGTTCGGCGATCTCCGATGTTTTTGCACACGCAAATGATCATGATACGTGTGATGATACGCACGAACCACAACTTTAATGAAGAATCTAACGCGCTATACTCTATAGTAATAATATACAACTCAGACAATACAAACTTTTTTGTACATGCCAAAAAGGCCGAAGGGATGGGAAAATACTCTGGCAGGGGATGTACATAATAGCTAGACGACGTGTTAATAGAAATCGGATAACAAATCATGGGCCCGAATGCCACATGTGAAAGTGAAAGAAAAAGAATGTCACGGAAACAATTGTCTTTGCAAAAAATATGTAGAAATGAATCGAAACGTCTTAAATAGGTCAGTGATCTGGCATCTGCTGCTCGAATAGTATGTAGAAAGGCATAAAAGGAATTTTATAAGTTTGATCTTGATTTGTTTTTTCAGAACTATTGCTCTACAGGGGACTTGCTCTACTTAAATACTCCGCGTATTGCGCAACGCGGTTACCGTGTTACGTGTATTTACATATTATAACAACAACAACTATTTACAAAAGAACCCTTTTCAAGGGCCCGCCGCAGCTATTCCCAATTTTTCGCCGCCGTGCAGTTTTTCTTTCGCATATAATTTGTTCGAATCAAAACCATTACTCATGAGCACGTCGGCACTTGTCAACACGTTCTGGCACTGGCTCACCTCGCAGGTCTTGCTCCCGCAGCAGAATTCGTGCTCCTCCGGCAGCGCCGACCGCTCCAAAATGGACCGGCACACCCCGTGCAGCGCCTGCAAGGCATCGTGTTCGGGGGTGCGGGCGAACCACCGGAGGTCCTCCTCGCGGGGTCCTCTTTTTTTTTGGAACCTGCTGGTTGTTCCAACCGGTGGTGGTGGTGGTTGTCCAGGGCCGGCCTCGGAAGCGGAGGCGTTTTTCTGAACACAACCAACACTGCTCAAGGCCTGCTCGTAGCGCTGGAGCAACTTCGAATTCTTATCGTCGGAGCTCTCATTATTGATCGATGTTCGTGCAGAAGAACCGCTTCTGGCAGCACTATCGTTTTTGGCTCCTTTTTTTGCTGCCACCTGACCAAGGGTAATGCGGGAAGTAACCATCGTCCCGGTTGCGGCTGCTTTTCCCGAACTTTTTGAGGGCGCTACCGACTCTTTTGTTGCAGGCTCTTCATCGCGAGTATGGACGTTCTGCAAACGGCTGGCCGGCAGGTAAGTCACCAAAGGTTTTGGGAACGGATCCATTTGCGAAGACTCCAGAGCGAAGAGGGCGCCGCCCCCTATACTCTGAGCGGCTTGTGATTGTCGGTTGGCGACCTTTTGCGATATTGCCGAATCAACGATGCCAACACGTTTCGTCGGAGAAACACCCTGGAAAAAGAAACTTTCGTCGCCGAAAAAGGTGTCGCGGCCCGTGTACAGGGGTTGTTTTTTACCCGAATCAGTTAAGCCACTACCACCATTTCCATTTTCATCACTGGCAAAGACCGAGGATGCTGATGCGGTATCTGCCGTTTTTTGGATTTCAGAAGAATTGATCCGCGACACACCCGGAATATTTATATGATTGCCGGACCCCGGGGGCGTGTTCTGCGACACGACTGATTGCTCCTTCGGGCCACCACGTTTTTTCGCTCCCGCCGCCGCGGTCTTCCGCTCAATCTTGGACTCGATGAAGTCCGGTAGCTTTCGGATGAGGTTTTCGAGTCTGGCCACGTGCGGCCCCGCAAGGTCCGGCATAGGTCCGGGACCTACTACTGCTGCAGCCGAAGCCACCACGCCGGTATCACCGCTGCTGGCGGCTACTGGCTTTTCTTCGCCAACGATCGGGGCGCTGACCTCGTGGCTAACCCCTGCTGCTGCAGCCATCGTGGTAGTTTTCCACGGGGCACCGCCTGTAGGGGAAGCTGGAGGCGTAGCAGTAGCAGTATTTGTGCTCGACGTAGTCGTACTAGCAGTTCTCTGGCTGCTGTCGCCGATCCTTTTCAAGACCTCTACGGAGCTTTCCGCCGCTTTATTTGAGGTCAGGCCGCTGTCCTTTGGGGATTGCGGAGAAGGACTGGAGTTCTTGTCACTACTCTGCTTGGTAGGCTTCTTGGGCATCTCCCGTATTTCGTCCTCTTCGTCGTCGGCAGTTGTATGATTGTCGGCCCTTTTTTTCGGTGCCTCTTCTGGTCCCTTCGTGTCCTTCGCGGGGTGGGGCCTGCGCAACTCAGCCTTGAAGTCCGCCTCGCGGAGCCTCTCCTGCAGCGCCTCGTACTCGCTTTTTCCCTCGACCTCATCTTCCTCCTCTGATTTGTCCTTTCCAACACTACTGCTTTTAGCAGGATTGACCGCAGTTGTGGTTGTTGTCGTGCCAGAGTCGGAATGACGACCATCTTTCTCCACGCCATTGTCCTTATTACCCATTTTCTTCTTTACCTGTTCCGCGATCTCGATTTGCAGGGTCATCAACGCCGTCTTGCTCTTTTCCTCTTCCTCCTTGGCCGCTTCGTAATCCCTTTCGGCCGCTTCGGTGTTCTCGTTCTTCAGGGCTTTGCGGATTTTTAGCTTTTGCTTGCTCAGCGCGGCGAGCTGCGCGTCGTGCAACTGGTCCTCCGCGTCCACCAACCGCGGATCCTCTATTGACACGCCCCCCGGGGTGGCGCCCGTGCGCGCGTGGCGCCGGCGCTCGTCCTCCGCCAGCTCCTGCCCCAACTGGAGCACGGCCGCGCGCTTCGCCAGGCTCTGCTGCTCCAACAGCAGGCCCTGCTTCCGCTCCCCGTCGTCCTGGGTCCGCTCGAACGCGCTCAGGTGTTTTTCCGCCTTGCGGAACAAATCCACCATCTGGCGCGCGGTCTCCGTTTTCTTGCGCTTCAGTTTCTGCCGGTCGACGTCGCTTAACAAAATCTCCACTTCAGAGGAACTATTATTTGGCTCCGTCGGAGTAGTATGTCCTGGCTCTTTTTTCTCAGCCCGGTTTTTTGCCTCTTTTTCCGCAGGACGATTTTCCTTGTTTTTACCGGCGGATGGACGGTCTTCTTCTTCTTCTTTTGGAGGGCCATTAGCGGTGACTTTTTTGTCCTTGGTATCATTCTCTGGCTCCTTTTCCGCGGTTTCCTTTTTTTTTACGGTATCATTCTCGTCACGATCCGCTTTTTCAACCTGCGCAGCAGCCTGTTTGATTCTTTGGACCAGACCATCCTTTCTCTCTGCGTGCCGCCTCTGCGGCACGTCGGGGTCCTCTAATTCGGTGTCTTCTTTCGAACCCCCCAGCAGGTCGTTCGGAACCCCAGCACCACCGAGCTCGCCGCCGACCAGGTTTTGCTGAATCTTTTGCATCACCTCACGTTCCATCTTGTCCGCGGCCTCCCTCTTGATCTTGGCCATGGCCTCGTTTTGCATCTTGGCCACCGCCGCCTGCAACCGCTCCTCGCGGTCCTCCGCCTCGTCCCTGAGACGTTTGGGTATACGATTGCATTGTGTTGCCCTCACCGGTACTATTGATTAAATTTAAAGTAAAACCGACTGCTCAAACGCGGCCTACTCATTTATTACGTGCATTTGTAAAATCGTTCTGTCGTCGATCATTCTACATTTGAGATTCTTTGGTTTCCACTGTTGGCAAGCAGACGAATGTAAATATCCAGCTAGCTATCATGTAGAGTGCGAACAATTATAGTTTATTTTAACCTACGCTTCTGCTCCTCTTCTTTTTCTTTCTCCTTCTCGCGCTCTCGCTCGGCCTCGCGCTGCGCGCGTCTGCGCAGCTTTTCCGCTTCACGCTGGGCGCGATTTTTCATGTCGGCGGCCGCGTTCCCGGCGCCGCGGTCACTAAGAATGGCAGGCGTTGTTGCTGAGGAATTAGTTGTACCAGTACTATTCTCCTCCGGCACCACCTCGTCGTCGTCGGAGTTACCTTCCCCCAGCGGGTCCAGGTTCTCTTTTCGCAGCGACACCACGTGGCTGTCGGTGTCCTTGCGTACGCGCCACCGCTTCTTCGTGGCGTCAAAATTGAGCAGCACACCCGTCTGCCCGTTCATGGCAGACAACTTCTTCAGGCGCGCGAAGGTCACTCGCTGCTGCGGTTTCAGCTCCTGCTCATGATCACTTCTTCCATGATCATGATGGCTATTATTATGATGATTGTCACTACTTGTGTTTCTATCATGATGATCACTCGTACTATGGTCAGTGTCGGTCTTCTTGCTCATGCCGATCGAAAAAATGGGCGAGACGATTTTGTCTTCTTTTACGGAGATCACATTGCCGTCCCCCTTCTTGCGCACGCGCCAGCGGCCCTTTTCGGCGTCGAAACCCTCCACGAAGCCCTCCTCGCCGTTCAAGCCGGGCTGCGCCGCCAAATTGACAAAAGCGACGCGCTCGCCCGGGGCGAATTTCGCGCTCTCACTAGCACTAGTGCCACTACCGCTGCCGCTACTGCTGCTGCTTTCACTTCCGCCAGCACTACTACCGCTCCCGCTGCCACTTCCGCTGCTGCTACCGCTGCCGCTGCCGCTGCCACTCCCGCTGCCACTCCCGCTGCCACTCCCGCTGCCACTTCCGCTGCCACTACCACTCCCGCTACCACTCCCGCTGCCACTACCAGACCCCGTTGCACTACCACTTTCTCCATCGGACGCTAGCCGCGCTTTTGCCGTCTCTATTGCGTTGTCCGGCCGAAAAGCTGGTCGGTCCAGGCGGCGCGCCAGAAGCTCTGTATCTCCTTGGTCTGTAGACGACCGCGTGATGCGGGACACCCTTGCTGTTGCAGCTTCTAGCGATGAAATGCTTTTTTTACTACTACGTGGTGCGGCCTTAACAATCTCGATGACCTCATCGTCGTCATCGTCATCAATAACCTCTACAATCCTCTTGCTCTTCCTCTTGTGCTGTTCCGCCTGCGTTTTGTCCGCAAACGCGTTTGGTGGTCGCCGCCTGGCTGTGACACAGGGGGCCCAGACGTGCTGTAAGGGGCCCAGAGAACATAGAAATACTGACAGAAGATGGGCGAGATAGGTACGAACTACTACGGAAGAGGAACCCGAACGTCCTACTGGGTCCCTGGGGCGACACGAAAACCTAATAGGATTCATAATAGGGAGGAATGGGGGAACCCCGTTAAGGGAAAAATGACTGACTTCCAAATCAATGTATTAATATACGGTGCCAGCCATGACCTATCCATTGACATCGTCATTGAAATTTTACCGTTGATAAATTCCGTGCACAGTTCTGATATTAGACCGTACGACTTTACGACTTCACATATTCCTGCAAGAATAGTCATCGAGATTACTTTACTTTAAATGCAAGCGAACATTAACAAAACACGATTTTTATATCGCGTAACGCCACCATTTTTTCGGTTTTTCCATGGTTTTCAATCTATAAAAAACCTAAAAATAAACACGAATCAGAATACCCTACCGTGACTCCCGACGAGTGGCAACGGTTCTTTGCTGTGAATTAATGCTGGGGCCCGAACGGACCAGAGAAGCCGTCGAAATTTCGCTATGGATCGGAAATATCGGTATTATAGGCTATTCCTCCTCGTGACATTATTAGGCGTTAATCAGCGTAAGGATAATAATTAGTACTGCCTACCAGTCCGGCGTCATGCCAAAAGGAAAGGCAA
>Ga0099797_100534_pt1 | contig 24302 bp, 14 predicted proteins | sample Uncmet_Sort48C_1_FD_89871 | JGI IMG/M metagenome (GOLD analysis project Ga0099797, IMG submission 89871) | Marine eukaryotic communities from CALCOFI LINE 67, Pacific Ocean - C012_Sort48C_1 | ecosystem: Environmental > Aquatic > Marine > Oceanic | place: Pacific Ocean: Monterey Bay | collected...
GGGTCTACCCTTGGATAGAGGCACGAGTACGTCCGCAAGAGCGAGAGCGAGGTTGTGAGAGTGAACCTCGAAGGGCGACGTGAGGGCGTGATATTTATTAAATTAAACACCAAATAAAAATTCTGTATTCTTTACTATGTGTTCTTATTCAAACATATCTACGAGCTTCGTGCTCCTCTTCCTTTTTCTCATCCGCAGTGTTCTGTTTACCAGTAAGGAGTGTTCCACTTTAGGTTTAGAGGTAATTCTATAACTATAGTTGTCTTGAGTTTCAAAAGGATACAAATTTAATTTGTGAAATCAACATATAATATTTCAAAACGTTATCAGAGACATTGAGATAATTTTTCATAAACATGGGTTTGCCACTTTCTGGATGTGTAATATTTGTAAAACCATATGGATTCACCAAAAAAACTTAATACAGTATGCTATTAGGACCAGAAAAGGCTAGTATGAGTTCAAGTAGTAGTCTCAATGATAATGGAGTCAACTGGACTTGTACGAAAAACGTCTGCCCTCCCTCCAAGCTAAGTGTGGGCAATGCCGACAGTAATGAAAATTTTGGAGATGATGAGGCAGCTCCCAATCTATCCGACCACCAGTTGAAAACCAAGACGAACACTTTTAGTTGGGAACTAAAGACGAAAATAGAAGTACAAGATAAAGGTTTGAGCGTCCGCGACGAAGTTATTCAGGGTGATCCAACAGCAGATTGCACCGATAAATCTGTTGTAGGAGGTGCGCCTTCCAATGAGGTGTTAAGGAAAATCAATGATTTACACAGAGAATTTGACTATAGCGCAGGTAACGATAATTTTTCAGGAATCAGTCTTCTACCTTTTCAGACAATGCTACGATCACTGGAGGGAAATCCGGAATCACTCAAATTTCAACTCAGAACTCACCCTATGTCGGGACCAGAATCAAGTATTTCAGAGGAAGCCTTCGTTACTTCCCTAACTGAAGTAGCGGACCCATTGAAGGCAACGGCTCATGAAATTGACATCTCATTTTCTGAAGCTGAGAACCTGGATTTGGGACCGGGAAGTGACACTAGTATTGGCAACAGCAACACAGTGGGTCTTACTAAAGCTAATACTGGTGAGGATACGTCAAGTAGCAGTAGTAGCTCAAGTACGTTTACGCTCAAGACCTCTCTAAAAGACGCTGATGACGAGGAGTGTAAGAAATTGATGAATATTCTAACCAATTCCAATCACGCAAGTAAAAAGTCTGACCTCTGGACCTGGGATGAAAAATTACCACTTCGCCCGGAACAGCAGCGTGTCGTCGCATGGATGCAGAAGAGGGAAAGAGGTGTTGAAGAAAAGTATATTCGTATAACGGCACGTAAGTATGCGAAAATCAAGATTCAAAATGTGCAGGTTCTACTTGATTTCGAATTGTCTTCTCTGTATCGAGCGTCTGGGGGCTTACTGGCTGATAAAGTGGGATTTGGTAAGACCGCAAGTTTTCTTGCACTGGTGGCAGCCCAACACAATCAAAATTTGATTCAAGATGGTGAAAGTCTCAATAACACTCCACTCATAGACGGATATTTCGATATGAGAAATACAACACTCGTGATGGTGCCCTCTAGTTTACTTGGACAATGGGATCAAGAAATCGACAAATTTCTTGGATCTAAACATGGTAAGTCTACGAAAGGTAAACCTCGGGTTCTCCGTATGGACAACGTCAGTCCTCTCAAAGTCAATATTAGCAAGGAAAGACTGAAGAAATTTCTAAGTAGCTATGATATCATTGTGTGCACATATCGTGTTTTATACTCTGAGGTTTACTCAAGACGGCTTAATGTCATTCTCGATTCACAGATCACGAAGAAGGAAAGAAAGAAATGGAAAAAGAATGAAACTGATGAATGGCAGCAACGTGTAGTTGGTGAGAAGATTAGAAAGGCTACTGAAAAAATGGTTCAACACTACAATAAAAGTTCTCATGATAAAACTAAACCGATACCCGGTCCATCTACTACTGATGCGACCGCAGGTACAACTGTCTCTGATGCTTACATTCTCCTACATCAATGCCACTTCGGGCGTATTTGTCTAGATGAATTTCATAACTGTTCTGAGTTAACCTGGAAAGCCGGTCGTTTACTCTCTCTACTTCGGTCTGATGTAAGATGGGGATTAACAGGAACTCCACCAGTCGCATCTGTGAATGATGTCAGATTTCTTTCCAGCTGTCTCTTTGGGCTGGATATTTTGGGCGGACAGAAAAAAGAAAAGGAGCTTGAATTGTATGAAACAATGTATCAGAAAGCGAAGAAGAGTCAAAGTCGTGCTTTAAAAGAGTTAACATCCAGAAAACCGGAAGATGATTGGAAGTTTTCTGTTCGTAATGCGGAAGAAAGTTTTCGCTATACACCCTGGAATGAGGGTGTAACGGCAGGAATATGTGAAGAGACCGGCGAAATACTGGATGAGCCGAATTCTAATATGGTTATGAAGAAGACTCGAGGTAAACCTACTATGAAGAAGAAAAGTGTTACTGGCAATGTGCAAAAACTCAGGCAGAGTTCTGGTGATGCTAATATAAAATCAAGTAGTAGTTCTAGTGGTAGTAGTAGTAGTTCTACAACAAACTTAAAGAGTGACTTAGGTAAATCCAGTGCCAGTGATCACACATCTGCCGCAGCTATGAGCGAGAGTGCAGAGAAGCTCATAAACATATTGAAGTCCAATGCCGCTCAATCATCATCTAGCAGTGGTATTAGTAGTGCTTCCTCTGAACTTATTGATATTAAAGAAGAGTACCCATCAAGACCACATAGTGATTTGTCGTCGTTGAAAATTGATGATTTCGGCTGTATTGTTATTGACTCCAGTAGCGAGGAAGAATCACCCAACCTCAAGAAGTCTGAGCCCGAATCCAGAGTTAAAGTCGATGTGAATTCTAATAGTGATGAAGAAGAAGTCAAGAGGTCTGAGCCTGAATCCAACTTAAACTCTGCGTCGTCTAATAGTGAAAATGTTGATACTTCTAGTCCCAGGAGTAAGGAGAGTAGCCAGGTGGCTAGTAGCGATAGCCATTACTCAGAATCACCAAGTTCGAAACTCGAGACCTCTTTTTCAGCTGGCGCTCCTGAAGCAATGACAAATGACGAGAAAAAATCCTTAGTACTCATCAACCCTAATGTAAACGTTCGAAATCGTCACTTGAATATTCGCACCCTTTGTACTGACTCTCGACTAGCAATTTTATATAGCAAGCAAAATATATGTAATAAAATGAGGCTAGAAGTGCTAGAAATTTAGCTAGATGCGTCGGAGAAGAAATTGGAAATAGCTGAAAAAAGGCTAGATGAACTTAGAAAAGCCGTAAAGAAAGGAGAGAAGTTTTATGCAGATAAGATAGCAAAAAAGACGACAAAATTCGATAAAGATCTTATTATCGCTGAGAGAGACAGAAAGGGTGGGACTTTGGGGAGAATGAAAACGCAAGAGACAGCCGCTCAGAAAAGAGAAAAGACTCTGACAGAAGTAGTAGAGGAGAATAGGCAAGCGGTGAAATGTGCCAAAGACCTTCTCTGGCAATTCGAAGATGGCGGGGTTGTTGATTCATTATTAAGCATGTCTCAGGCAGATTCTCAGACTCAGATTATACTCGAAATTCTTGCCAAAAAATCTCGTGCTCTGTTTCCGCGTCGTCAATCTCAATTAGGTTATAATGCACGAAAAGGAACCACACCTCGCGACCGATTTGGAGACTTTACTCTGTGCTTCAATTCGGGAAAGATTCTCAGAGTTGATATCGATCCGGATGAACTTTTTTCGATATATACTGAACATGAATTGCGGAGACAGGAGCAAGAAAGTGCGAGGAGAATGGCTTACTATAACCACAGTATGTATGGAGGAGGTGTTAATAATAGAAATGGAACCTCTGGCTCAAGTAGTGGTAGCAATTACAATATTTTTGGGAGCATATGGGGCTCAAGTTCATCGTCAAGTATTTCTAATGGAATTCGTGCAAATATTGCTAATGGATAAGATAAGAAACCAAAAGCAGCATCGAAGAAGAAAGTGGATCTAAAGATTTCTTATAAACAGCCAAAGGGAACAGCATTATTCTCTCCTAAGAGTGACTGGTGCTGTAATTTCTGTGGAGAAAGCTCAAGCTTGATAACAAAACTTTCTAATTCAAACTTGGTCCACTCTGGTAGCAGTACTGATGTGGAAACCGTAACTCTCCAATCTTTTTTTGTGGTAGAGGATCATAAAGATGTAAATTTTGTTTGCAGAAATCCCTTGTGTGGACGTGAAAATCATGTGAATATTGAAGGAGAGAATGAAGTTGTTTATGAGAAAAGAGTTACTTTCGGAGGCGAGGTCATAGACCCTAGGCCTAGTAAACCAAAGCCAACTCTCAGTCATGGTAGTAGATATAATTCTGGTTTAAGTAGTATATCACGTACTCATACCGTTACTTCTAGCAGTCTGAGTAGCCTAAACAGTGGTAGTTACGACACTGACAATGGCAGATTTAGTGTTAGCAGTAGACAGGACATGCTCGATCGAATTTATAATCAGGTATACTATGATGAATTTGGTCCGCATTCAGACGATTCATTTGAGGATGAGGACGAATTTTTTCTCGCGCCCAGCCGTAAAAGAATCAAGACGGCAACTTCGGATAGACCTAATGAATCAAAGACTAGCAATATTCTGGCAAGTTCATCATCAACAAGTCTAGCTGTACCAAACGCCACAGTAAAATCAAATCTGAACTCCGACTGTGATGCTCCTGAGCCATTGAAATCTCTTTTGCTCACTTTTCCCAACCCTGCTGGTCTTCTTCTACAAAGATGGAAAAATGTATACTCCATGGGACATCCTCTGGACCGCTCCAAAGTACTGCAAAAGAACTGTCAGAACTTTCTCGATCTATGTGTGCGTCAGAACACACAACTACAGTGCATTGATGACATCAAAATAGTGAATCATCTGGTACCTGTGAAATTCAGTGGGGCGGAGAAGTTGCACTACTGGCGGCAGGTTCGTAGTCTAGATTTTGATCATAATTCTGTGGGGTCAGGATCGTCTTCTACTGAGAATAAGTCCTTGTCATCTGGCCAACCTAATAATTCTAATAATGAATCTAAAATTCGTCTGACCGCTGAAGATCTTCAGAAACGAGACAAATTAATTCATTTATGTTGTCATTTCAACACTCGGTCAGCCGTGGAACAGCACAATAATCATTTAAATAATCCGATGGCCGGTCTTCTCGGAGGGTCTCACTATAACTCCATGATGTCTCCCACTAAAAAGTCTCTCGCTGAAATTAATAAAATGTCTTCAGATCTGAAATTCAGTAATGCCCACAAATTGGATGGAGCAGACGGTGCAGAAAACGAAGCTAATCTCATTCTTCATCAAAAATTAGAAAAATTCATTGAGGCCTGCGAGGAAGTGAAGAATTCTCTTCGTGAAATGGATTTGTGGAGACGCGCAGCGGGAATTGGGACAAGAAAAGGCGAGTGGCCCCAAACTCCAGAACAGGTGGCTGAACTGTATAATTTGAGAAGAGTTGGGATAACAGACTCAGAGGGTCCGGAAAATACTAGTATTAGTAGTTCTGCTCTAGTAAGGGGATCAGCTGTTTTTTCAGAAGCGTTGGTATTAGCTCGAGAGTCAAACGAGGAAGAGTCTGAGAGTGAGAAAAATGATTTGGATGACGAATTAGATAAAGATGCGGATGAATCCATGAAGAAATGCCTTAATAATGGACTGTGTCTCTTCGACTCTGCTAGTTTAAAGTCTCTTCACAAGCGAAAAAAGAATGCCAAAGATATGTTAGCTACGGTAGAGCCAGAAATTCATGCGCTCCTGGAATATCTGGATAAAAAATTTCTTCCTCGGCTAGTGCGAACGCCGAATGCCGAAATTCTATGGGCATGTATCTTTGAACCTCGACTACATGCTTTCAACGAAGAACTGCAGAATCATCACAAGAATCCAGCTTTACATGATATGCCGGACAAAGTACGTATTTTACATCTAGGAGATAGGGGGTCCGATAAGGTTTTAGCAGGCTTCTATGGCTTACAAAAACATAATTTTGACCCGAGTGTATTTGATTCAATAACAGTAAGATCCTATAGATCTGACATCAACTTCGACAACATCACATTGAACATTAATAATAGGAATGATCATTCTAATTCTTTTGCTACCCAAGAACTGCATTGTCCAAGCATCTTTGATTATAACAGCACAAACAGATGGCAATTTATGCACGAACCTGAACAGCAAGCGTACTACGGGCTCATGCAGAGGGTCGCTCAGTCTAACTATCCACTAAGAGTAATTTCTAGACATTGTCTGACTCGTTTTACCAATGCAGTGAGACAGGCAGCGCTAAAAGCCAAGCCCTGGCGTCACTATCAATCTGTGATGAAAGTATTTCTAGAGGAGGAGTCAGATGAGAATGCTGAAGCTCGCTCCTGCTCCATCTGTTTAGAAGAAGATATCCCTCTTACTCGATTATGTTTAACACCATGTTCGCACTTGTTTTGTGTGGATTGTCTCTACTTTTCGGTTCAAACCGTTAAGCCAGAATGTCCAGAATGTCGTGGAAAATTGGATCCTTCGAAAGATCTCCGACCTTTGATGGATGAGGTTGTGGGATTTGGTGGTCGTGGACAGTCTAATAGTTCTAATCATATTAAGAAACATAAGTCTAACTTAAAAAACATTAATCGTTCTAATGTAGAAAAAACTTTAACATCTGAAGCAGAAGGTAAGAAGTTATTAGATAACACCGATGGCGATATTAATGATGAAGATGTCGATGATGGTTCTGAAGCGGGATTTTCTGATGAAGAAGATATATTTAAAGTTAGAAGGGTAAAAAAGAAAAAAGCTACAAGTAAGAATACTAAAAGTAGCAGTGATTATAGCTCAAGTTCTACAACGGCAACCTCATCAAGCTCATCTCTAAATGTGAATTCTCCTTGTAAGGCTGTAGTTGCAGTGTCTAAGCCTAATAAGGTCCAGAGAGATCTCGATAAAAAACTCAGTGCCAAAGAGTTTTTAAATCGTGCTATCGCCACAGGATCTACTACAGGGAAGAGTCTAGGTACCGTAAAACCAACTATGGAAGACCTAAGGGACCTACTGGCTGGTAAGGGCCCTAAAAACTACCATGTCTACGGCCAGGATTTGCAACAAGTAAAAGATAATAGAACTTTTGAAGAGTCTGATGAATTCGATATCAGGATGGGAGATTGTAGTAATGATATCGAGTTAGCCAAAGCAGAATCATTGGAACTTCTATCGAAAAAGGATGTTGAGAACGGGACTGTTCAGAATGTAGATGAGAAGGCAATTGGAGACTCGAAACTTTATAATGCGTATGGATCGAAAATTCAGGCCCTGTGTAGGGTATTAGACAAAATTCGGAATGAAGAATTTGAGGATAATGCGGATAGTGATCAAGAAGAATCGGAACGGCCAGCATGTTTGGTTTTCTGTCAAAATGAGCACCTGAAGAGCAAGATTGCGGCTGCTTTTACAGAAATTGGATATCCATTTCTTGAAGTTAAAGGCGGTGCTAGCACTCAAAGTCGAGCTATTTTAAACTTTCAAAATGGCACTCCTATAGAAGAGTGTGATATTAAACCGAAACTAGGTCCAGGTGCATCTACAAGTTCTTCTAGTAAATGGTCCATAAATGGCGCTAATGCTTCAAAAAAGAGTCCCAATAAATCTAAGGCTAACAGTAGTACTAGTAGTACAAATCTGAATCAGGATAATGATGTATTATCTAGGTTTCATAAAAGAATCGGTCTCGGTTCCTCCAGCAACGATCTAAACAAAACGACAACCACAGAATCACCAAACAGAAAGTTAAATTTCGTTTTGCTATTGTCTATGGAAACTGGTGCAGCTGGTGCTAATCTAACAAGAGCCAATCATTTACTGTTTGTTCATCCTTCCAATTTTGAAACAAAGCAAAAAATTGTAGCGCATGAGAAGCAAGCGATCGGACGCATCAGAAGAATGGGACAAAAAAGAAAGCATATTCACGTTTGGAGGTTTTTTATGGTAGAAAGTTTGGAAGAATTGATGATCAGGGAATGGAGAAACGGAAAAAAAGAAAGAATGTTGATGTCAAACAGATAATTATACGCAGCTGCGTGTGGAAAAACGTGACACGTCGACGGCAGAATGACGGTCACATTGTACTATTATTTTTACATTTTATCATGTTGTTCCAAACCTGCAGTCAACGGGTAACTGGATATTGGTTGAGTTCGATTTAACAGTGGGAACAGTCGATCTCAATTTCAGACGGAATCACAACAAAATTTAAAGTAGAAAGAAAAGAACAAACATATAGTTTAGACAACTTTTAAAAGGACTGTAATTGTCCAGTAAGTTTAGGTTTCACTTAACAATAGACTTGAATCAATCGTGATTCAAGCCAGGTCTACACATTTGGAAAGTCAAGTTCGATTTTTATTTGAGGGTCAAATAAAATACTAGTTAACTGATTTTCGCACGATTGACACGTGTGAATAAACGTTCTTCATCCTATTTTACTATCAATAAAATCTTACTTTGAAAAAACAGTGCGTTGAATAGAAAAAACAATGTCACTCTAACTAATTTCTTACTAAGCTGTCTGTTTAAAATTTCATGCTAGCCCGGATGTAGTTGCTAATTATAACAACATGAAGCGCCTCTGGCAGGGCTTACTGGAAAAACGCTTAATAGATGAGGCTCGTGACCACTTCGCCAGGGGTAATCATTCATCAGAAGAAAGTGTTAGTGCTGCTGTGGATCAAATTGCTCGAAAGAAGGGTGTTTCTGTTGCTAAATTTGACGGTCTGTTTGCTGGGCTGGCGAAAATTAAGGAGGCCACTGCCGAGATACAAACCCCTCATTATGATATAAAGAGATCGAAAAGCGCGATTGCGCAGAGTATTGATCACCACCAGGTACAAAAAATGAGCCGGATCAACAAAATATTAAATGACTACAACGATGTTCTTCAATTAGAGTCTAAGGAAATATACCACACTGGACGCGACGAAAAAGGCGCCCTAGCCAAATTCAAATGTCTAAAATGTAGAAAGAGTTTTGCTTCTAGTATTGATGCTATGAAATTACATGCTGATCACCAATAAATACACTTCGATTGGTAGAATAACTAAGCCTGATTCCGCGAACTTCGGTTACTACCAACCTGAACAACATGCGTACTACAAACAACTGAGGAGGTTCAACTTTGGGTCTGAATGTCAAATAGCCCAAGTTATTGTCCCATCTGGGGCATTAGTCTCTGGAGGCTCACTTCGCTGCAGGAAATGCGGGGACTACAGAATCCCGTTTGGCTCTCTGAGCGGCTCCACTTCATCCGGCTTGACCAATCATAAGGAGCTGAAGGCTAAAGCAAAGGCTGCCAGACAGATGAACCAACACGAAGAAAACTGTAAGGGAGAGGTAAAATCCGATGAAAGGAAAGCGTTAGAGGCGGTCTGTGGCGGGGATGTTGAACAGCATGAATGGGCCAGAAATTGGATGAACTATATGACAGTGGATAATTCGGAGTTGGAGACTGTGTGTAGTTTGCATGCGGATAATTCGGAGTTTTTAGACTGAGTTGTAGTTTGTATGCTGAATTAAATTTTAGTGCAAAGTCACTTTGTTAGATGCATTAAATCTGGCTAAGGGTCTTTAGTCCGGAAGTATTCTATATAGAGGTAAATACTCTTTTTCTGTTCACAAACTTTCTGCTATTTTGTGTATCTAATTATTAGCCCCAGCGCATGCGGGGCGTTTGTAGTACATATTATTTATAATACTATTACAGCTGTCACTAGATTTTTTACTGCTAATACTATTCATTTATTGCTGCTACGGACCCCTTTGGGGTGAGTCATTCATTCATTCATTCATCACTCTTCACTCGGGACATCCTACGTGACGGTAACTCCTGTAAGGAAACTTACTTACAGATCAGTCTAAATTAATATTAAGTAAAATTTGTCGATGAGAAATGATTATTGATATTTGATTTCGAATGTTTGACATTAGACTGTTATGTAAAAGAATTAAACTAAAATTTTAAAGGAATACCAAGGTAAATCCGTATCCGTTCCAAACGGGATAGCAGTAATGAGCAAGGTAGCAGGACTCGCACTTAATGGCCGTCGATTATTTTTTGGAAATAGTGAATATGCAAGTGAACGCGGTAATATTTTATCTGGTGTGCGACAAAGTTTCAAACCAGAAAATTCGAAAGAACCCCCACAGGTGACAGTCGAAACGGTAACACAAGCGTCAACGAAAGTAGTGGGAGTGTGCATGTATAAAAAGAATGATAGAATAGTTTGGATTATCCAAATAGTTATTGAGTATATGATAGATTACTGTTAAACTTAAATATTCGATTCACACAATAACTATTTTAATTTTTATCCTTCATTAGCTCTCATACCGATCTTTTCTTCACGGATGGAGAATCAACACTATATGCTATGCCTCGTTCCTGAGGGACACCAAAAAAAATTGCTCAGTTTTTTCATCTAGCTAAGGGATGTACCTTCGACCCCGAATCAGGAACTATTTTTGTCGTAGATGGTAAGTCCGTTTTTGCGTTACCGGGTGCTAGGAGGATGTCGGGGCAAACTAGTAATCTTGGTGAAACATTCGTTTCAGGAATGCAGAAAATTGCTGACCTACAGGATGGAGAACAGTTAGTACGAAAAGTACGAGATCTATCGTTTACAGACAAAAATGATCCGTTTTATCGCTTTAATCAATTGAGTCGTTCAATAATTCTGTCAGCAGTAGAAAATTCAAAAGAGGGCAGATGAAATCAGCGAGCCCTCCTCTGATCGTTCTAGCTTCTACTGAGAGACCTAAAGCTATCATTATGGCATTAACAAACACTACCTGGAGCATATTAATTATCATTTCACAAGACTGTTGCATTTCAAAATCAAAAACACAGGTACAAATGACATTGATTTTGAACATTTAGCAGTAATACATGAATCTTTTACGGACTCAGTTACACTTACAGTACCATCCATTGCTATGATTGTCAATTATTGTTGGAATAAAAAGTCTTATTATGATAGTATACTAGAGTTTAGAGTTTAATTAAAATTTGAATCATGAGCCAAGAAACCTTACATTCCATCGCCTACGTTCTCATGGGCATCGGAGGTCTCCTAGCCATAATTTCAATCGTGTACTGTTACTGCCAATGCAAGAAGCCCAGCTACGGCAACACGATGATTGAACTCGGAGAGGAATACGGGAAAGATGGAAAGAAAAAAGACTCATCTGGTAAAAGAAAGTCTTCTACCAAGCAGAAGGTCGGTTGGAAGGAGGTAACGGACGAATATACGGGGAAGAAAAAGATAGTGTGGGACGTGAATGCGGAAAAAATGGATTTTACGCGTCATGTGGCGCATGTGGAGATGAGAAACGGTCAGGAGGTGGAGGTGAGTGATTCAGATCAGAGTGATGAATCGGATGTTTCAGCGGATATGTCTGAGAAAGTAACTACCAGAAATATGAGTAGTATGGATATGGACGGTAGTCTTACGGGTGGTAGTATTTTTCCTTTATGTTATAGTGATAGAGAACGGGTGGAGTATTTGTCGATGAATTTTAAGAAGTTTTTGGCAGCGAATGTGTTGAGTGTGGATAGATATTCGAATACTTTGACGATTAAATTCACGGGGGGAGGAGATATGAATGAAAAACATTTTGTGGAAATAGAACATGTGAGAGTGCCGTTGCGGGCGGGGGAGATGGCGATGATAGCGGTTTTTGAGACTCATCATTTGGAAAATTCCCCGACAGGTAGGAGAAGTGTGAATAGACATTCGCCGGGAGCGGGAGGACGTAAAAGTTTAATGGTAAATGATCATCATAAACATCTAGTGACTGGTAGTAGTCGTACCTCGACCTTCAACCGTATATCGTTCAATAAACACACACTGAATAACGCTGGACCTAATAGTCCTCATCCTGGTTCTCCAACCAATAATCACAATCACAACAATATAAATTCATTGCAAACCGTAACCTGGGTGGGTCCCGTCCCTGTGAAATCCTGCATAAGGAAGGGGGGTTTAGCTTTTCTCTACACCATTGATCTGGAGACTCCCGATGGCGGTCACACATCGGTGGTGAAGGGATCGGACGAAATTAGGCGGTTTTACCAGACGGGGGACATTGTCATGGTAAAAATGTTGAACGGTAAGTGGGGACGTTGTAAGGTAGTTAGGATACCGACCAACGAACAGAATCACCATGATGTAAATGACCACATCGATCATCATAAGCGTGATTTAAAACCTGTCCCTGATCCGGACATGCCTGAATGGGGACCGAGTGCAATTCCAATTTCCCAGCAGGAGTCTCCACACCAACAAAATCAGGGCGGTAATAGGAGGGGTTCTCAACTGGTTCCTAATCCCGTGCACAGTTCGGGAGTTACAGGTGGAACAACACATGGTCACAGGGGTTCTGTTGTCTCGAATTTCGGCACCAGTGTGTCCCCCCACATCATAAATCAACAGGTCGGAGGCGATGATTTGTGCGACGCAGATTCGAAATTGACGCTGGATCGAGAACTGATTGCAGCAATACCCACTATGGGCTTGCTAGGCCCTCCTCGGGGATTATGGCTAAAGGAATTGGATGGGCCATCGAGTGAGGAACGTGGTATGTCAGAAATTCATGATGCTGATGAAGAATCAGAGCACGAAAAGAATAGACTGACTCATTACGACTTTAGGAAGGAGTTTGAGTACCGACCTGGAATTGGGATGGTGATTTTACCGTATGAGATAGCAAGTTCGGTAGATAGTAGTCATCACCATCATCATCACCATCATCATGGGGTGGAAAATTTAAGTCGGGATGTTAGTAGAACAAACTCCACAACAGGGGCTGGTTTAGTGGAATTACATTCCCATCACAGGAAGAATTCGCAAAGAATGCACAGCGGAATCAATGGAACAGAGAAATTAAATAGTAACGATCTTCACTCACTCAATAATACAACCAGTAAAACTCGAGTTAGTTTGACTGAAGGAAAATTTGGTCGCACAAAACGGTCCTCCCTTAATTCTGATCCTTTATCGGAACAAGAGGTAGAAGATGTCATGTCCAAAATTAAGCTGCATAATCAGACTGTCTCACCCTCCAAACCCGGTGGAAATAAATTTGCAAGTTCCATTACCAACCCGGTAGTTAGCAATAAACTTTCTAAAATCCAAGAGTTTATGGGCGATGACAACTTCGAAACTGTCGAAAATAGTCAAGCTCCTATGACCAAAACCCGTACCGGCAGTCCGCCCACCAGCGGACCTGGTGGGGCTGGAGAAAACCCGAATTATGATTATTACAGTGGTCCTGATGTGAAGTTAAACAAGACTCCTGATGGTGTTCAGCCAAGTTCCCTACAGTTGCCCGGTCCGCCGATGCCGACCAGGGCCGCCGTAATTAAGCACGAAAAACCGGCGCCACCGAAGCCGAAGCCGAAACACGCGCACCATATTCACCATCACCAGAAAAAATTTGGGACGCCGAATCGCGAGGCGGCTTTGAATAGAGGCGCTACGAGGGAGATAGAGCAAGGGAAGGGACTTTCTCTGCAAGAATGGCCGGCGGAACAACAGATGTAAATAGTGTTTGTTTGTTTGTTGATAGTCTAAAATTAGTCCTAGAAAATTAATAAGAAATGTTACACGTATTAAGAATTTGGAAGTCTAGAGGTAATCATGTCGATCTAAAAAGAAAATTAAAGAAAACTGGGACTCAAATTTTATGTAAAAAGAGTACAATAATCAAAGATAATTTTGAATAATTTTATACTTCATCGTAATCCTCTAATACCTATTTATGCGTTAAATTATGTCGATTACTTAGGCCGGATTATTATACTAATAGGTATCACTGAGTCTGAACTGAACATAATTATTATTAGATAATAGAAACTAATTCTAAAGAATTTAAGCTCCCAGGACCTAAAGTTAAAGTTTCAACTTACTCGTTTCTCGTTTGATTAACTCGTTTGACAGCGTTGAAAAGAGGGAAGATGAAATCAACGCTCCCTTACTCACGCTGTAAGACTTTCAGTACGATTGAACTTCGAATCAGTTAATAACATTTGAAACATCTTTCCTCTTGATACCAACTGCAGTAACAGGTTGACAGTGGTTATTGCGCAATCTATTACCCTGAATATGATAATTGATTTTTGCTTACCTCCACATTGGGGACCGTTCAAAAAATAGAAGTATGGATGAAACTACCAGATGAATAAGCAGTAACTGTAGATACTGATAAAATCGTATGAATAATAGATACAAATATAATTGGAAAAAATTTTGATTACAGAAGATTATCTTGCCAGAAGCCAGAATAATTTTAGCAGTTTAAATTTAAGGTGAAGATAGTCAATAATAATTCCAAAGAGTTCCTTGCGTAACTCAATTAGTTAAGTCTTATTCAGGTAACTACTATTGAAGTTTAAACTGTGACAGCATACTATGAATTCAAATATGCTAGTGCCAGTGCTTTCAACTCTGAGTCTCTCACTTCTACTACTCCCTCAATCCGCCACCGCCAACCACTGTATCACAACCACCACCACAACCACGACGAATTACGTGCAAAAAGTGTGTTACGACGCTGCTCCCATCCGTCTCACCTCTAATTTCACCAACCATCTGGACGAAACAGTGGGGAGCGGCAACCAAAAACTGATTTTTTGGGACGTTTTAGACCACGTGGGTATTCCTGGTATTCGCGCCGTTTTATAGGTGATCAACGGGGATTTTGGGATTCCTCCGAAGGCCTCCGACGACTACAATGAGACCAGATTGTTGTCCGAGAATTTGTTTCAAATCGCGGCGATGTGTAATCCTATAACGAGTGGAACTCGATCGTCCGCTTGGAAACTGATGTTTGAAGACACTTTGAATGGGAATGCGCCGTATACACCGTCCTCACATTTCGTATTTTCCATACAGGATCTGAATTGGGGGAAGTTCAACAATGGAGTGTACGAGCGTGACGTTTTTTGGTTATTTAACTCGTATCCGAGTACCGGAGCTTCGCCATTCCAATCGTGGCATATCACATACAACCCCTATCTGATTTTTCAGTACAACGGGAATAGTATGCTATGGAGTGGTGTAGATTTTTTGAGAAAAGCTCAGAATGCTGGCCCGAATTATGATACTGGACAGGTTTATTATGCAAAATTCGTTTCCAAGAAGCAGGATTAGGATTTCTTCCCAGGAAATCATCCGAGAGAGCTGCCATTGACGGAACATGATGATGCCAGACGTTCGGCTGACGTGGTGTATAGCGGGGTCAGTGAGATGCAATTTCTTTATATGATATCATATTGTGACAAACCCAACTGGAATCGAATGATATTCTCGATAAGCCCAGCAACAACGTGCTATATCATGCATACAGAGGGATATCAGCCTCCCCCAAACATAACTAATACCACTTGTGAACACGACACAACCACCACAAGCACAACGACCACAACTACAAGTACGAATAACACAGCATCAATAGTTAATAATGTGACTTCCACTTCTAGTCCTCCTGTTTACACCAGCGGTAATAACGTAACCATGTCGCCGGCAGACGTGCAAATTCTTGCTGACAACGGCTTTTCCTTCTCTTCTTCTCTGACTTCAGCGGGTGATTTGACAACGCCCGCGCCCGGCGCAGCGCTCGATCCAAGTGTGAACATAGCGCGAATTACTCTCACAGCGACGATGCAGGTAAATCCGAACATTACCGAGAACATACGGAGCGGGAGTTTGAGTCAAGCCAACAATTCCACTTGCATGGGAAGTAGACCTTGGGACTACACGGGGAGTACATGTGGGACGAGACAACCAACTGGTGGTTTGACACAGTATGCTGTGCCTAGTGGGGTTCCTACGGAGTTAGTTAATATCGCAGTAGACGTGTCGGAATGTATGAGCGCTGCGATTGGGATTTTGACGTCCCATCAGACGAAAGCTATTGAAAAGGGTGTGAATGAGGTATTGAGCGCGCAAGGTGATAATGATCTTCCTACGTTTTCTTGCCCGAATTGGCGAACTGTGATCCACAAACTAGTGTTGGATGACTGTCTTAATGTAAATCTCGGGTTCAGAACGGATAATAACTGTCACCTTGATGAGACTAGCAGAAGAAATCTACTAGTTAAGAACGCAGTGAATCAGAATCTGTCAATTAGCGGTCTTAAAAGTCAAAAGAAGTCTAATAATTTGAAAAATTTTCTTCGAAAACTTACCGCCAATCCCACTACAGTTTCCCTTTCCATGGAATATTCCTACGAAGTCATGCAAACCGTCGACCCCAACGGAAATCTAAATCCCGATGTCCAAAAGGCCCAGGCCGAAGCTATCGCCAAGTATCTATCCGACAATCCCACCGCGGTTGCCAGCACCATAGAGGCAGGAGTTTTAGATAGTTTCGGGTTTGACGCGAGTGTGACCACTACAGCGGTGGGTGAGGCGGTAATAGTGCCGGGGTCAGTTGGGATGTCGGAGCCGATTGTGAACACGGACGCTTTGATTACTGGGGGCAATGCGTGGAGTTATGGGAATTGGGATGTCGGTTGTGGGGCGACGGAAACCTGTACTACTAGTGAAACTAGTGGGGCTGTGATTGCACTAATTCAAAAAATAAATGCTAGTGCTGTGATTGACAGTGATGTCAAATATTATCGCGGACTCCAGAACAGAACCGCTACCTGTCCAACGACACCCTGTTCTATGGCTGAACAGCTCCCACTCCAGCAAGAATGCTACACCACATCCTGCATTGCAAATTCTCTCACAAGTACCTCAGATGATCAGTCAGACATTTCTACCGCCGGTGATACCGGTCTCTCCATTATGTTTTTCATTCTTGCCGGCGTTATTGGACTCATAATAATTTTGTATTGCAGAAAGAATTATGTGAGACCCACTCAAGGCCAAGAAATGGTGCGAGATGTAGCCTCTGGTCGTGTGGAATGGCACGAAGAAATCGACGAGATCTCTGGAAAAACAAGGATCATTTGGAAAGTAGCGGGTGACGAAATAGAATTTATGAAGAAAAAAGATGCTGAGGGGAATCCAGTGAAAGAAAGCGCAGCAGAAAATGAAGTTGATTTTGGGAGTACAGATAATCTGAGAGAGAGTGGAGATGGATCAAAAGTACAGACTGTTGATGGGAATGGTAATGTAGCTACTAGTACGAAGAAAAAACAGGGAGTATTTGCTGCTGCCAGAGTGTTTATGCAGATGAAGATGATAGGGAAAAAACAAGTTAAACAAGAGTCAAGTAGTCCATCTTCCATCCCCAAGTATCCTAATACAACTAGCAGTGACAGTGCTACCACTGCTGGGGCAAGGTCCCCAGAATCCATATCTAAGTTACCTCACCACCACCACCATCACGGTCACCATCACCAGCAGCCTAAAGAAAAACTTCTCTTCCCTGCTTGTTATTACAACCACGAAAAAATCGAATATTTTTCTCTCCACTACAAAAAGTTCATCTCAGCCTCCATTGAAAAAATCGATCCAGTCTCCGAAACATTCACCATCCGCCACTCTGGGGAGGTTATGCACCATTTTCTCTCTTTAGAGCACTTAAGACTTCCCTTACGGCCTGGCGAACTGGCACAGATCGCGGTTTTTGAGGAAGTGGTTATTGACGACAAAGCCGGCAAAACGGTTAGTGTGAATGTGGTACGAGGGGAAGAAGCAACAAAGGATATGCTGCATAATCAGCATATTCACGAGGTTTATAGGAGTGAATTAGAAGCAGGTCATTTAGATAACGATTATGGAGGAGGACAGGGTGTAAATAAGCAGAAGACTGTAACGAAGAATGTGACTACTACTAGCAATGCAGAAAACAGTGTTTTGCATCATCATGAAAATATAGCCCCATCCACAACCGTTAAAGTCCGTCTAACTTGGATCGGTCCGGTCGTTGTCCGGAATCACTTCTGGAAACGCAACTCACTCTTTTACCACGTGGAAACGCCCGATCCACATTTAAATCTAAGTCATCAAAACACTGGACCGCGCTCAAGCTCGACTGTGGGCCCACCACCGCCCCATCTCGCCACCGTAAAAGCGGAGGAAATCAGACGGTATTTCAAGGTGGGGGACGAAGTCCTCGTGAAAACGTCTCTGGAGAATTATCATGGGGATTGCGAGCACGAGCGCGAATCTATGATTCTGAATCATGGGAAGTGGACGAAATGTGAAATCACGAGGGGGCCGGATTATTCGGTTCCTATTGAGTTAGACTCAGAGGAGTGTCATAATTATTTGGACTTAGTTACGGCGGTGAGTAGTCATGGACACGGCGGTAGTAAACGGATACCAAAATTGCATCATCATTTTCATCATACAGTGGAACATAATGTGCATAGTGGTGCGGGCGGACAGTTGGGAAATACGCCGAGGTCTATACATCATCATACTCCGCGGTTTAATAATAATCATAGTAATATGCATACACCGACGGGCCCGTCACCGAAAGCTTCACCAAGACCCGATGTTAAAACGCTATCAGAAGTAGTTACGGTTACAGTCCCAAAAGATCATCGTCCTGGGTTTCATAAACATACTGATTTTAAGGTGGAAAAACTGTTATCCACTCCGGGCGATGGTACATCATGGGCCCCAACGAGTCCAAGAGGGTCTGGTCAGCCTGTCACTCCGAGGTTGGCTCCTAAAACGAAGTCCCATCATCGTCAATTTCTGAACGAGAACATCGAGAAAACTCTGGCTAAACTTGACAACAATAATACTAATAAATCCACCACTAATACAAATTTACCCCTTCCCTCCATTCACCAATTGAAGGGAATCACTTTCCTAAACATGGATCGCACCAAGAGGCTCGTGCAGTGCAAAAAGGTCAATTACGTGTTAAAAGACGAGGAATTACTCGAGGCGCTCCCCACAAAAGGGTTGCTAGGTCCCACAAAAGGGCTGTGGTTTAGGAGGAAAAGACCGATGGCCAGAACCGACGTTATGAAGGAAATGGGCTACAACGTCGAAGACTGGTCAGAAGAAGAAGATGAAAATCATAAGAAACATCATCATCATCATCATTCAAGTCATATTAATCATTCGAATGATTCTAGTCAAAAGAATATAGTAGGCATTGGCAGTGACTCGACACCAGGTTTAGATTCTGAGGAGTTCCAATTCGACCCTGGTCGCGGTATGATGATTCTCCCTTTCCGTATGGCTATCGAGACCGAACACGGACGAACAAAAACCGATCTAGTAGAAGGTCCCAAAGCCCCTCGGCGGAGTCTCATGGAAGATTCGTTTCTACGACGAATGGCAACGCGGAGCATGGAAACAGATCCGGATGACCACGAAAAACATCTTAAGTCTTTGCTGTCCGAAAAGAAAACAACCTTCGCACACGGGGTGGCTGGGGCCGTGGTGTTCAAAAAACATTGGGGGGAAGAAGAGGATAAAAGGTTTAAGGAGACCAATAGTAGCAGCAGCAGCAGTAGTGAGTCTAGTTGCATCAATATGGACATCGAGTCTATTACGAGTCGGAGTCGGGCAGAGTTACATCATAACCATGACCCAGTGAAGTTGAATCATGACCATGATAGAGTGTCCGATATACCATCCGAAACGCAAGAAGAAAGTGGGGGAGAAGAATCTTTGATGGGAAATAAAAAGAATGGGACAAGTGCCGGACCAACAAGTAGTTTATCAAAAACGTCAGAGGAATTATCTGAAGTACGGTTAGATTTTTATTAGTAAGTAACGGTAATTTTAAAGTGCAATTAAATTATAATAATTATATGGTTGTTAAATATAAATTTTTAATTTCATTGTTAATAGAACTTATTATTTTATGTTAATATGTTTTAAGTATGTTGTCAATAGCATAACCTATATCTAAGGAGTACGTCTTAGCAGTAATTATGAGAAGCAAATGCAGATTCACTTCTCATTTTTTTATTAGCCAAATGATTATCTTTACTTGAGATGGGTGGGTTCAAGGAGCTAACTACTCCGGAAAACTGACTCGCTTGTCGACGGTCTGGTCTATTCCATTCACCCAAAGTGAGGAAGAATAGAAGCGCGTTAGTCAAGCAACAGCCTTACCCAAGGTCCTTTCTAGTCATAATTCGATGTTACTGTCTAGTGCGCAGAGCATTACTTAATACTTGATCAGACTCGTTATTTTTTTTAATTGAGACCGAGAGAAGAAATGCTGCATGCAACTCTCGCGATGAATAAAGATTTTAATAATTGTAAGTCGTTCATCATTAACCTTGATAAAGACTTCCTAAGGCTAAATCTATACATTCCCATCCCTTTCTTCTCAAAATAACAAAAGACAGCACTGTGACCCATTATACTTGACATTATTCAATAATTGATTTTAATACCCAGAAGTTAGCAAGTATTGATATCAGTACTATTAAGTCTACAGTTATTGGTAGTAGTAGAATCATTATTCAGTTGTCAATGATGTTCAATTTGAATTTGTTTTATATCGATCCAGCTACTACACTATCAAAATTCAGTTTATTGAATAAATTAAAGTTTATATTACTACCAGCCTTATTAACTTTAGTATTAAATGGTTCGGCTCAATCCGTTTCCTCTTTATGTGACCCAACCACAACGACCACAACGACTACAAATTATGTCACAAAAATCTGTAAGGACTACTCCATGGACCTTGTGCTCAGCACTTTTGTGAACAGTTTTTTGCCGGACCCTGGTAATCTCTGAAACTTTTCTGGTTTTGATTATAAACATAGTCTCGTTTGATACGATGTATTTCGAAACACCGGTCCAAGTAATATTCAAATGGTACTACAGAAATTAAATGGTAATTACGAAAACCGTTCTATATCGACCAGATTGGTATCATCATGATCGGATTCAAATAAGAATCTTTTTTCATTGGGCTCGTATTGCGCAGATATGGGGAGCGATGTTGTTAAATATGGAGACTTTAGACTCTTTTTTTTGGATGATAATAGAAACAGATATCAACCAACGAAACCTGTGGTTATGTCTTTTTTGGATGTTGATTATTCTGGTGGTGACGCAGGTGGTTGGCATTCAGATTCTCGATTTTATTTTGGTGTCGACGACACCGGTGATGAAAAGTTCCAAAGTTGGATCACGGCGGGTAACATGAGACAAAATCTTGCATTATATCATGGCTGGCCTAATCTGAAACACATAACAGATGAAACTGCATTGAGTCAACTACAATAACTGCAGCAAACTGGACCGAATGCCGATCAAAGCGGGTTCGTTATTTAGGGTCAAGTTTAATCGCCGTTGCTCGCAGAAGATTACCCGACTAGTCTTCCATTGACCGACTTTGAGCATGTTCGCAAAAGTTTCGACATTGTCATAGACTTTAGCGATAAAACTGATTTCCGTTTCTCAATGGGCACCACAATATGTAATACCGCTTCCTTTATGGATAATTGGAAAAATTAGTATATTACTGTGGGTCATCCAGCAGTGAGTTGCTGGCTGAGTTCAAACAGTACTACTGCAACTGCACCCACACCTGAACCAAAAAGTACTCCAAAAAGTAGTTGCATAACCATTACCACAACGAATGCGCCGGATTCATAGATCATTGCAGCGACCACTACAACGTCTACTGAACCCACCACAAGTGTAGCGCCAATCGCAGCCGCCGTCTTAAATGACGACGACTCGTCAGATGCAACTGCTACTACTAGTACTACAACCACGACCGAAGGTCCCGGCCCCCTTTCCACGGTCTATATCCCACCAGCAGAAGAAGTGAAAGAGCTGACCAACGCTGGTTTCGCCGTTGTTACCATTCCTGTGATCAACGAAGACGGCACTGTGGCGCAGCCTACCACCCCTGCCCCCGTAAACACGACTTTGGGGGAAATCTAGCCGCCCCCCGACCCGAGCAAGAACGTTGCCAAAATCTTTCTCTCGGCCGAAATCACAGTTTCCTCTGCCATTACCGCTAAACTGGCCGCCGCAACAATGTCGGGCAACAGTTTTGTGAGCGCGAGCGCCGGCGGAGATGACGTCACCTGTGTAGGAAGTAGACCATGGGACCATTATGGGAGCAGTTGTAGCAGTCGGGAAGACGCCGGAAATTTAAAAACTAAATACGACGTGCCAGAGGGGGTGCCACTGAATCTGAAAACAATGGCGGAGGCAATGAGTGGGTGTATGAGTGCGGTTGTAGGTATATTGACAGCATCACAAACGGGAGAGGTAGGAAAAGGAGTTGACAAAGATAGTATAAATTTAGATTGTAGTGACTGGAAAACGACGATAAACAAAGTGGTCTTGGATGGATGCCTGAATGTTAATTTGGGATTTAGCACGGTAGATAACTGTGCAGCTGCTACGGACGAGAATCGGAGGAATGGGAATAGTATTAGGAATTTAAGGGCCGCGGCGAAATTTTACAATAACACTGCACTAATAAGTTCAAAAGTCGGACGACTACTCTCCAACTCTCAGCAGATCACTCTCGGAGTCGATTACTCTTTCGATATCATGCAGAAATCCGATTCGGAAGGTAATGTGGATCCAGAAAAACAAAAAGCCCAAGCCACGGCGCTCTCCACTTTTCTCCAAGAGAATCCCGAAATTGTGTCGGAAAGTCTTGAAAGCGGGTTGGTGCAGAGCATGGGCTTCACGAAAGAAGAGGCTCAGGCAAACGGAATGGTGGTGGCGAACTCGGCCAAATTAAAAGCTGCGCCGGTTGTGAACACGGACGCGTTGATTGTGAGTGCGAACCCGTGGAGTTATTCGGAATGGCGAGCGTGTAATGAGAAAATTAGTCTTAGTAAATTAGTCAATACCACTGGAATTGCTGCATCGGATGTGAAATCAATAGATTTGTGCTCGCAAACTCGGACCATGTCTTGTCCAACAAAACCGTGTTCAAAAGTTGAGCAACAAGAATTGGAACAAGAATGTTCAAACAAGCCCCCACAATGTGATCCGAATTACAAACCTCCAATCGCAGAACCAGAGCCGAAATTCCTCGCAGTAGTCCCAATCGAAGAAGAAGCCGGCTGGGGTAGTGTGGGTGGGATGGCATTTATCGGCATTTGCGTCGCCATATATTGCCAACAGGGCATGAAGAAGCCCACCAAGGGAAAAATTAAATTAGAAGGATTAGAAAAAGAGGGTGAAAAAAAATCCAGTAAGAATCAGAGGATAGAATGGCATGAAGAAAAAGATGCGGTGAGTGGGAAAACGAAGATCATTTACGATGTTGAGGGAAATGATGTTAAATGGATGCGGAAAAACAGCGTTGGTAGTGAGGGGAATGAAGGTGGGACTACTAGAATGAGCGCAGCAGAAGGGGTGGCACCCGGTGAAGAACCGGAAATTATAGAGAAGAAACAGAGTACTGCAGCGAAATTCAAGGAGGCAATTTCGAGAGTGAGAGTGATAGCAGGTTTTATGGTCCGGAAATCGAAAAACGAGCTAGATGTGAATGAAGATCAAAATGGGCGTACTAATGAATCTGATAAGACATCAAGTGGCCTTAATAAGCTGGACAAGACCCCCAAACCCCGGCCCAAACTCGCCCCCACCTGTTACACAGAACACGAGAAAGTGGAATTTTTTTCCGTAACCTACAAAAAGTTCGTTTCTTCTTCTATCATCACATTAAATGCAGAGATCCAAAGATTCTCTATACGACTTCCGGGTGGAATAGAAAGACACATGCTGCCAGTGGAGCACCTGAGAATCCCACTCCGACCTGGAGAACTAGCTCAAATCGCGGTGTTCGAAGAAGTGTATGCGGAGAGTCACAAATCTCATGTTGTGGGACACAACAAGGCGGCGATCGACCTCACGATGGGGCTGGGTAACGTCCCCGTTAAGTCGGAGTTTATGACGAAATTATCGTCGAAGGGGGGTAAAATGGCTAAAACCGTCTCAATGGAGCGCGTTGAGAAGGCTTGTTTAACCTGGGTTGGCCCTGTTAAAGTGAAAAACCACTTCCGAAAAAGGAACGACATTTTTTACACCGTGGAAACACCTACAGGAAAGAATAAAAAGATTCACACTAGTGTGGTGAAAGCCGAGGATATCAGAAGATATTTCCAGGTTGGGGATGAGGTCTTGGTGTTTTTAAGTTTGGATGGGAAATGGTGTCGATGTGAAATAACTCGAGTCCCGGATTATAAAAAGTCGGAAATATTGGGGGTAGAGGCAGGAAAAATCAAGCAAGCTA
>Ga0099797_100535_pt1 | contig 24299 bp, 9 predicted proteins | sample Uncmet_Sort48C_1_FD_89871 | JGI IMG/M metagenome (GOLD analysis project Ga0099797, IMG submission 89871) | Marine eukaryotic communities from CALCOFI LINE 67, Pacific Ocean - C012_Sort48C_1 | ecosystem: Environmental > Aquatic > Marine > Oceanic | place: Pacific Ocean: Monterey Bay | collected...
GCGCAAGACAGCTTTTCGCAGGCCCCGCTAGGATCTTCGCATCATTCAATGTCAACGGTGCCGGTTTCTCAGGCTGTTCCCGAATCGATGCGAGTACATACAAATCAAAACGCACCACAGGTGAGTCAGAGTTCACAACACGACCTCAAAATAATATCGAACTCTCCCAATAATGATAGAGCAGCTGCAGAAGTTATTCAAACGGCGTTAGACCGGCAGAATCAGACGGGGACGAAACAAACCATCCGAGTTTTCGTTGATGGAGAAGTCCGGTACGAAATCGCAGCGGAAGATGCAGAGCAGGTTTTGCCATCATTACTCGAGTCGTAATCGAGGGAGGATAGACGTCTGATGTGGAGCAGGTTTTGCCATCATCAAGTACTCGAGTAATAATCGAGGGTGGATAGAAGATGCTGTGAGTTTTGAAAACAGACAGCCACTTTTTCAAATTACGAATACAGCTCTCAATGATCAAGAATACAGCTCCCATCAAGAATACGCTTCCCTAAAGGGGTGTAGTTGACAAACTTTCAACGAGAATACAGATAGCCTTTGCTTTGGGATTCTTTTGAGAACATAGATAGCCCTTTTTGATAGCCTTAGCCCTTTTTGATAGCCTTTTTGCGTATTTCTCGGCTAGCAAATTTCGTATTTCTCAGGTAGCAAATTGCGTATTTCTCAGGTAGCAAGTACTTGCTGAAGCAAGAACTTGCTGAAGAAGCAAGAACAAGGCAAAACTTTTGGCCAAGCGGTAATGTCGCATGATCATGTCACTCAAAAAAAAAAAATCTAGTTGATTTGTTCTAACACAGATGTCATTCTAGTTGATTCTTATTGATAAACAGATATCATGTCATTCTGGGTGATTCTTATTGATACACAGATTTCAAACAGCTAGAGATGAAGTAACTTCTGGAGATCCGCAGAGTCTGCGGCCAGTACTAAGCAATGCTTTTGATGTTTTCCTATGCTGTAAACTTCCAGCAGCGATACTAAGAATTAAAATTTTGTAGAATAATTCATAAACTTGCATGATGGGAATCTTTTCGGTAAAGAAAGTTGAGTCTATTTATTGGGGGAGTTTCAGGTGTTCACAGTTTGAAGGAGTCTATTTGTAACTGGAGGAGAGGCAGTCGACAGGAGACGCGGTTGACAGGAGACGCAGTCGACAGGAGACGCAGTAGATGACTTTTTCCATTGTAGCAGCTCAACATGGTGAAGTGAATTTCAGAGCGAGTCTTTGGATTTATGAAGGGTCTCAGTTTTGTTGCTGTTTACAGTTTAACTTCCTGGGGAGTCCTGTTGACATCTACGGTTGACATCTATGGTCGAAGGGGAAGATAAAAGCCTCTCTGGCTCAACTGAAAAATCGTTGGAGTCGTCGCGATGCGGTAAAAGCGTTTTGTCGCAGTTCTTTGACAAGTGGTTTGAACGATGCATAAAAGTTGTGAAGGCATTCGTGTGGTGGCGTTGTATCCCTCGCCTCCATAGTCTGACGGGAGCCCAAAGCACTACTCGTGGTGGCCCAGTTGGTGCAGCGGCAGTTTTTGTTTTGGAGTATCATTGGTTCGATCCCCGCCGCGCATATTTTTGACATCATGCTAATCATACGGCGCAGAGGCATTCAGGCCAGGCGTGGCATTTTCAATTTTATGGTTTTCACAGTTATTTTCTGGATCTGTCTCGTTTTTGGGGGGAAGTGCATCATTGTGCCCCAGGCGTTTGATTTTTTTTTTTTTTTGTGTTGTTAAGACCATACAAGAAAGAGCAGGAACTCGAAGAAGTGTCCAGATTATTCAAAAAACAAAAGCGAGAATAGCCGGCGAAACTGTGATAAAATGATATTGTTGGAGGAAAGCTAAAAAGGGGATCCACTTTATTGGAAAAAATAAGGTAGGAGAGCCAGGAGCAAAGCCAATGGAGCTGCATGGAGCATTCTCTTTCACAAACATAATCTCAAGAGAGCGACTGTCAAAAGAGAAGATCCAGACCCGGTCGTTGTGTTCATTCATTCATGGTAGATTTAGACTAGCTACATTTTCGAAAGGTTTTGGTTGTTGTAAATTTGAAATTAAAAATTTCATTCGCGGGGGTTGTGAGGACGGCATTAATTTGATAATCTCTACCACGGCTGTTGTAAATTTCATTCTCGACTGCCGGATGATGAGTCATATGCTGTAGCTGAAGTCTCTGCAAGTTTTCCAATTGAAATTCTATTCCAAATCCAATCCAATGCAAATCCAATTTGAAATCCCATCCCAATTCAAAACTCTCTGCCAATTTCATCGCTTCTTATCTTTGAAAAACAAAACCACCAATTGCATCCCAATTCTCTCAAAAAAAATAAGTCGTCACTTTCTTTTTTCACCCTCACAGCAGCTAAAACCTGTTTTCACCTTTTCAAGATTCTGACTTCGACTCCAATTCTGTCGTTTAGTATTTGATTTTGTTTGTCATTGTGTGTGTTTATTATTCAATTGAATCTCTCTGAGTCGAGTTTGAGTTTCAATTAATTTTTGGTCATCAGTGGAAATTTGCGATCCAAATTTTCTTGACTGAAACACGGAAAATTTCGCGTGGCAATCGGTTCTGCCGGTCGGAATCCCTGTGATTGTCGTCTTTCCTTATTTGTCTATAAATTTTACGATTTTTCTTTTAAATTTTGGGACAGTCATTTTTTCTTCAAATTTTGGATCAATTATTTCTCTAAGGTGCGACTTATTTCTCTAAGGTACGACTTATTTCTCTAAGGTGCGACTTATTTCTCTAAGGTACGACTTATTTCTCTAAGGTGCGATTTATTTCTCTAAGGTACATACGACTGCTAAAATTTGCAAGATCGAAGGAAGATCGTTGTCAGTCGAAATAATTTCAGCAAAGTTTTTACTACAGCCCAACACAAAAACAAAAAATGCCGGTCCTCAGCAAGTTGAGCATTCACAAACGTCTTGCGTTTGTTGGGTTCCAACTGACGGAGATGGGTATGGGTATTCAGGTCGGAAAAAAAACAGTTGGATCCCAGATCAGGAAAGAAATCCGGGAAATGGTTGCGCAGCCATTTCAATCCCAGATCAGCAAACAAATCACGAAAGCAGCTGCACAAGCAGTTCTCAGTATACCAATGAACGACTCCGTCGGAGTCTCCGAGTATACTCCTATCAATGAAGCTTGGGCCACAATGGAAAACTTGATCGATCGTTCGCTGGTCGAGGAGTTGGCTGAGTCAGAGAATCAGATCAATGATGTCAAGCAGGTAAAAAAAACAGAGGTGGAGTTCTCGAAAGAGGCTGACGCGGTTTGGGCAAAAATCAGACAGCTGCTCGCTGTCACTCCCAGTACATTGCTCTGGAATACTCCCAAGGCCAAGCAATTCGCGTCTGCAGAAAAAGCTTGGGCCGAGATAAAAAGGCTAAAAACTCCGAGCACACAAAGTCTTCTAAGCAAACTTTTTACTAAAACTCCGAATGATACCGACACACTGAAAAAAACAATCAAAACTGAAATCGATAAAGCAAAGACAGAAATGTCACAAGAATTGAAGCTCTTCACAGTCGATAAGAAAGACGGTCAAGGCGAGAAGTCTGACGCCGCTTCTGAGGTAGCCGAAGTGATCTGGCAATTCTGCGCTACCGGACCCAAAATCTGCAGGGATCTAAAAGCTCTCACTGCTAAAGTCACAGAATCTAGTAAAACTCCTTCGATCGGCGACTTCCTCTCTGTTCTTAGAGACCCAGAAAACAACAAACAAATCCAGCTCGACAGGGACCTTGCAAAGGTCGAGGCAGGTCTCGTGAGTGCCTTCTCCGAATATTCCAAAAAAGCTACAGTGTCTACACAGTACGACGTAACGATGAATTACACAAGGAAAAACATGTTTCATACAAGGAGAGACTTTCTTTCAATTGTCCAAGATGAACGTATGACTCAAGACAACAGATTTGAAGACATGACTAAACTACTCACAGAGGTCAATCAGCTTGATCAAATTCTAGCTGATTCTGTAGCAGAAACAATCAAAAATAATAGCCCTAAAGAAATGCCAGAGCTTGATCAACAAATTCCAGAATCAGGACAAGAAACAAAGCGAAGGACTATAGTACAGAAGGGAGCGCTTGCGTTTCTCAAAGCCCATCCGTTGTTTAAAGATGTCCATGAGTATCTCTTGTCGAGGATGAAGAACATGGTTAACGTCGATCATCGCAATCTTGTAGAGAATGTTTATGGTTTACTCGTTGAGAATGCGAAGTCTTCTAACGGTGCTGGAGATTATCATAAGAAACTGTTGACGAAGATTCGAGATGAAATTGAGACTCTAATGCAGAAATTGATGACGTCGTATGCTAAAATGACACAGCAAGTGATGACATCTACGGATTTGTGTATTTCCAAGGGTGAGGTCCGCACTGAGGAAGATAAGAAGTGTACTATTTCCGAGGATGACAAGACTCAGGACATATCCGAACAATCTATTTTGGAAGTTTTGCGAAGGCTGAAAAACAACCATGCGGATTTGGAAAAGAAACTGGAGAAGGTAACCCCTAAGACTAAGCCGTGGAGCATCTTCAGCTTGAGGAAATCAAAGACAAAAAGTACAACTGATGAAACTAAAGACGGATCAAGTCCTGAGGAAACAGAAAACCCGAAGACGATTCCAGAAGTTCTAAATGGCATGACTGCAGACCATGAGTTGCTGCAAAAGAAAGTGGAAACATCGCGAGAAAACTATCTGAAGAAAATGCTTGAAAGAATCAAGATCCATCATCAGAATTACGAGGATGTCAAGAAAAAGCTGAAGACTAATGTCGGGAAGATTCATGCATTCAGACAGAAACTACTGGAGTCTATAAAATCAGATGCCAATAATTCGAGTGCTCAGAAGCGTTTGGCTCGTCTTGCTGCTGACAAAAAGAAGTCTGCCGTTGGTATCAAAAAAGCGGAGCTGGAGGTTCTAGAAGAGACGATTATAAACGCACTGATAAGATACGGTCAGGACACAATAATGAATCATGAGCCCAAGGATTTGCCCGAGTATACTGCAGATGGTTGTATGGCTGCTTTCGGAAGCACTAGAAATGAAAAGCATGAAACCAATGAAAAGGCGTCTGCTCTCGGAAGCACTGAAAATGAAAAGAATAAAACCAATGACAGGGATGAGATCAATGAAAAACTGTGCAATGCCGCGGTCGTGGTCGCTCGATTCTGCGACATGGACAAGAATTTGACACAAGAAATCGGGTTCAGTCCCTCAAGCGCATCAATCAAGACGAATCCCACAGATACTCTCTGCGAAACAACTTTTAAGCCACTCTACAAACTCGCTAAGTTGAAAGTAAGTGACAATAATGCTTCCAACGGCCAGGTTCAATTCGTAGAAAAGATTGAACAAACTGCAACAACGACGAAAAAAGACTACGAAATCATCGTGAACATCACGGCGCCAAATACTGGCGATGGCCAACTTTCCATTCCCTCCACTCTAAAGCTTGAGGACCATCTACATGCCTTGAAAAATGTCATCGACCAAGCGAACGTCATGAGCATAGCTTACTTAGCGTTTGCCTTCAATCGATGGAGTCCAATTAGTCCGAATTTCTGGCAGTCCCAACTCCTCACTACTGAAAAAAGACGCGAAGACTTTGCAAAAATGCGACCCGGTGCTAAAAAAAATCTCGATGTTGGGAAGTCCAATGTGGAAAGCATTCAACAGTTCAGAATTTTGGTTAAACGAAGAACAGGCCAGATAGACAATGCGAAAGCTTCTTGGAAGACTCGCAAGGCAGAACTTATGGCGAAAAATTATACCACACTACTTTTGGGCAGTATTTTTTTCTAAGTTGGTTTTCTTATTCTAACACTGTGAGTCGGGTGGGGAAATTCAACCCCATTCGCAGTGACATTATTCCTCCTCTTTCTCCTCCTAATAATGTCACTCGTCCTCATCCTTCTAGTGATGTCTGTCTTCCTATTGATGTCATTCCTCCGAGTGATGTCTGTCTTCCTATTGATGTCATTCCTCCTAGTGATGTCTGTCTTCCTATTGATGTCATTCCTCTTCGTCCTCCTCCTAGAGATGTCATTTCTGCTAGGGATGTCATTCTTCCTAGGGATGTCATTCATGTCTTTCCTCCTCCTCCTTCTCCTCCTAGTGATATCATTCTTCCGAGCGGTGTCATTTCTCTTCATCCTCCTCCTAGTGATGTCATTTCTCTTCATCCTCCTCCTAGTGATGTCATTTCTCTTCATCCCTCTCCTAGTGATGCCATTTCTCTTCATCCCGGACCCTCTCCTAGTCACGTGATGCCATTTCTCTTCATCCCTCTCCTAGTGATGTCATTTCTCTTCATCCCTCTCCTAGTGATGTCATTCTTCCGAGCGATGTCATTCCTCTTCATCCTTCTCCTAGTGATGTCATTTCTCTTCATCCTTCTCTTAGTGATGCCATTTCTCTTCATCCCTCTCCTAGTGATGTCATTCTTCCGAGCGATGTCATTCCTCTTCATCCTTCTCCTAGTGATGTCATTTCTCTTCATCCTTCTCTTAGTGATGCCATTTCTCTTCATCCCTCTCCTAGTGATGTCATTCTTCCGAGCGATGTCATTCCTCTTCATCCTTCTCCTAGTGATGTCATTTCTCTTCATCCTTCTCTTAGTGATGCCATTTCTCTTCATCCCTCTCCTAGTGATGTCATTCCTCCTAGTGATGTCATTCCTCCTAGTGATGTCATTACTCCTTGTGATGTCATTACTCCTCCTCTTTCTAGTGATGCATTGTCATTCCTCCTCATCTCCTAGCCAGATCATTTCGTGATTGGGTCAGATTCTGAGGCCATCACTACACCTGGATCATCATAACATGCCTGCAATCTGGATATCATCTGGATCATCACGACACGCCTGCAGTCAGGATCTGGACCACCACAACACGCCTGCAGTCAGGATCAGGATCATCACAACACGCCTGCAGTCAGGATCTGGGCCATCACAAAACGGGGCCTGCAGTCAGGATCTGGACCATGAGAACACGTCTGCAGTCAGGATCTGGTCCACTACAACACGTCTACAGTCAGGATCTGGGTCATCAGAACACGCCTGCAGTCAGGATCTGGACCACCACAACACCCCTGCAGTGTGGATCTGCATCATCGGAACACGATTGCAGTCAGGATCTGGACCATCACAACACGCCTGCAGTCAGGATCTGGATCATCACAACACGCCTGCAGTCAGGACCTGGACCATCACAACACGCCTGCAGTCAGGACCTGGATCATCACAACACGCCTGCAGTCTGGATTTGGATCATCAGAACACGTCTGCAATCTGGATCTGGACCATCAGAACACGAGTGCAAACTGGATCTGGATCATCAGAACACGAGTGCAATCTGGATATGGATCATCAGAACACGAGTGCAATCTGGATCTGGATCATCAGAACACGCCCGCAGTGTGGACCTGGATCATCACGATACTAAGCGGAATCGGTGTGGAATCAGTGTCGGGTAGGTTGAGTGTGAGAAAATTCAAGTGATATTTATTCTTTTTTCCAGATTTTCACAACCGAGGAAATCTGAAAAAGAAGAGCGAAGGCCCTAACTTACGTAACCAACTGCTGCAGCTACCGAATCATTTCGCATATGATTTAAACTATATAGCTCTCTGATGCGTTTCTATTCTGAGGCTAATTATTCTCTTATTCGTTTCTATTCTCTGACTCGTTTCTATTCTTTGACTTGTTTCTATTTTCTGTCTCTTTTTCTACCCGGTCCTGTTCTACAGTTACGTAACAAGACTAAATTTAATTCTGAGTGTACATTGAGTATTGTCTCTTATATATAATTCATATGATTTTTCTTTTGCAAAAATTTATTCTGACGACATTTATTAGATCTTTTCGAGATGTTTTTCGATTTCTCTATCGTTTTTGTTGAAGTTTCATTCTTGATCGATTTGAGAAAACTGATCTACAAAAGCCGGATGATTCTGTCAGAGGTGATAAGAGCAGAAAAGCCGGATGATTCTGTCAGAGGTGGTAAGAGCAGAAAAGCCGGATGATCTGCATAAATTTATACCACCTCTGACAGAATCATCTGGCTTAAGTTTTCTGCTCTGCAGACGTCATAAGCCGGATGATCAATTTATGCAATGATTGTCTTGCTATTATAGTTTAGAGTTTATCCGTTTTATTATATTTTTCTGTCAGTTTTTATCTTATTTTCCTAGGTTCCAGAGAAGTATTTTGGAAGTCTTTCAGTTTCAGTTGAAACTTAAAGTCTTGCCATTGAGTTAACCGATGACGTTTCAGCTGTCAGATCGAGGAGGTTTCAGCTGATCGAGAAGGTGGAGTGTACAGCTGATTTACACGATCATTGTTATGTGCAGTCATATAATCATTGATAGTGTAAGTTCTGTGTATGTCATGCAAATCATGAGAGTGCTCAGTGGAACTTCTACAGCCGTTCCGTTCTTTAAGTAGTCAGTTTCAAATCTCGATTGTAGAAGTAACCAGTTGAGGTTTAAACTGGAAGTGATGACTCGAAGACGGTGTTTGAAGTCGGATGATCCTGTATCATCCTACGAGTTGACGCAAGGCGCAGTGTCTACGGGATTTCTTGTGCGGTCTTGTCCCGTCGTCACTTATTAAAATTTACTTTTCGCAGCTGAGTCGTGCGGTTTTCTATGTGGTCGGTTATCATGTAGTCGGTTTTTATGTCTAATATTGTAGTACCAATGCATGCTGTCATTAAGTTACTCATTATGGATTCTCTTTTTTCGTTTTCTAAATTTAATTATGTAGTCATTTACGATTTCATGTGTTATCATGGAAACGTTACATGAAGTGTGTTTAAATTGTTTATGTTTCAAATTCAAATGTTATTATGTTGCCATGTGATTTATTGGAACTTTAATAAACTTTATTGGCCTGGGTAGTAGTATTAGACATGACATCACTAGTCACAGTGTCAGTGAATCAGATGCAATAATGAAGCGCCATCGAAGAGACCAGAGACTATAGTATTGGATCCGAAAATCTGAAATCATTCCCAACAACCAGTACTATAGCCGTATACTATGCAACAGTTACAACAGTTACAGGAGGTGTCTGTTAATCAGAGGTTAGTTACAGTAGGTACCGTTACAAAGGTTAGCAAGGCGAATGATGTCAGGTTCCTGGTTCCCATTATGATTGGGCAACACAAAGACTCTATTTGGCAACAGTATACAGGCGGTGTGCTCTCTCTAGATTCGACCCTCTAAATCCTGTCAGACTCTCGTCCCGTCACGTGACTCTGAGACGAGTCGAGTCTGAGACGGTCTCAAGCAGCTGTCAGTCTCAACAAACGTTATTCTCAATCGTGGGTCAGAACTAAGAGGTTAAGCTAGAGTCCCTGAGCCTAAGCTCTCCCTGGGTGAGCAAGGGCTATGACATGTTGAGCAAGAGTTTAATTATTTGTTGAATAAAGTTCGAAGTCACATGGCAACATAATGCTCATAGCTGTTAGAGAGGCCCTGCTAGAGGGAAGTCTTAAAGTCGGACTTTCTGATCTAGTAGGACGGAAGTCGATTCTTTAGTCTTTCTCTTTTTCTCTTCGTTTCTCTTCATCTCTCTTCATGTCTTTATGTTGAGCTTGTATGTTAGTGTGCATTGTATGTCAGCGAAAAAAATTGAAGTCTTAGTCTGAAGTATATAATTGCTTTAAATTTTACAACGAGAGTCGAGACCAGTTGACGAAAAAAAATCAAAAAACCAAAAACGTCCCTCGGGTGATTTCAGCCCAAGCCTGAAAGAGTGCGTCCGTGAGGCGTAAGCCTGAAAGAGTGTGTCCGTGAGCAAAAAAAGCAGTGAGCCTAGGCCTTCAAAAAGAGGGTTTAAGTACCCCGTGGGTCTTAGTAGTTACTACGTTAAGTTTAAACTTTTTCTGAAAAAAACCAAAAAGTCAGCTGGTTCGTAGTTTATCCAAAGTTTTGGAAGGGTTTATATTGGTACGGTTTAAATTTTGATATTGCCAAACTTTAATTCAAGACTTAATTGGTCAAATTCAATTGTGCTGAGTAGTAGTATTGGTGTCAGGTGTATCGGCTAACATCCTAACCACTAGAGCAACTGCACAGTTGCTCTGAGTCTAGTGGTTAGGGTAGTGGCCGTAGCAGCAAAAACTTCCAGAGATGTTCTCTAGATTTTGTACGGCAAGAGTTTGAAACTTCTCCAAATGAGGCTGATCGTCATCTCTGACAGTCATATCAAGAGGAGGATGCACTAGTCTCTTATCGGCATCATATGCATAATGCGAGACAATGGAATTGAATCGAAACAGTCACGGCCAAGAATGAAGAATGAATTTGCATCAAATTGAAATTAAAAACTTTGTCGCTTTTCCAACTCAAAATTTCCGATTCAATTTTCAAAATCTCCTATCCCAATTTCTTCCTAATCCGACTAAGTCGTCGTTTCCCATCTTTCTTTTGCAGCAGTGAAGTCAAACTTGCTTTAAGCCTTTCAAAATTTCGAATTCTGTCATTTAATTTCATTTTCCTCTTTGATTCAAAATTTCCTATATAATTTTCATCTCTCTGACTCGAGTTTGAGTCACTGTCTTAATTTTTGGCCAGTCGTAAGGAATTTTTCGTGCGACAATTGGTTCCGCCGGTCGGAATCCCTGTCATTTTGTCGCCGTTTCTTTTACAACTTTTTTTTGTTTAATTTACAGCTCAACACTGATTCTGATTCTGAACACAAATCAAAACTCTGTCATTGATTCTGAATTGCGCAAAATTTACCAAAAAACAAAAAATGCCAGTCCTCAGCAAGTTGTCTACGCAGAAGGCTGCAAGTCTTGCGTTCGTTGGGTTCCAGGGGGCGGATAATATGGGTATGAGTATGCAGGCCGGAAAGAAAAATTTTCTGGGTAATTTATTGGGGGGCGGGGTTCGGTCCCGGATCAGCAAACAAATCAGGGAAACAGCTAAACAAGCAGTTCTCAGTGTACCAATGAACGGCTCCAAGTATACTCCTATCAATGAAGTTTGGTCCACAATGGAAAAGCTGATCGATCAGCCGTTGGACGTGTCGAATGTCAAGCAGGCAATAAAAACTGATGCGGAGTGGTATAAGAAGGCGTCCCGGGTTTGGGAGAATATCAAAAATCTGCTCGATGCCATTCCAAATAAGAACAGTACTCGTCTAGCGGGCCAAAAAGTGAGAGAAAAGCTATTCGACGGAGCAAAACAGGCTTGGAACAACATAAACGGAAAGCGAAGACTTAAACTCATGGCTGCAGAAGGTCCGAACGGCGCTCAAAGAATTTCCGAATGGCAAAAAAAAGCGGCTGAAGCTCCGAAACGCACGAACCTCCCACAACAGCTTGGTTACCCCGCAGAACAGCATAAATTTGTTGATCTCAAAGGTCTCACAGATCTCAGAGAACAAGATCCCAAAAAAGAAATGAAAACTGCAATCGACGCAGTACAGGAAAACCTGTCGAAAGAACTGGTGCTATTCACAGATGAGAAGTCTAACACTGCAAATGATTCCGAGAAGTCAAACGGTGCAGAAGATTCCGACGGTCCAGGCCGCACTTCCTGTAAACCTGATACTATCAGCGATAAAAAACCGCAGTCACAGTGTCCAGCCGCTTCTGAGGCAGCAGCGGAAGTGATCTGGCAATTCTGCGCTACCGGACCTGAAATCTGCAAGGATCTAAAGTCCCTCACTCCTAAAGTCGCAGATACTTCTAAAATCGCAGATACTTCTAAAGTCACAGATACTAACTCGAAGGAATCCTGGCAGCTATCCTTCCTCTCTGCTCTTGAAAACCCAGAGCTCGATAAAGACCTTGCAGAAGTCGAGGCGGGCCTCGTGAGTGCTTTCTCCGAATATTCCAAGAGAGCTGCAATATTTACACGCGGCAACATCTTGAGGTACCTGGTCCTCCATAAAACCACCCACAGTGAGCATATGACAAAAAAGACTCTTGGCCAAGAAAAAAGTACAACTGCTGGAACGGAAGAAGGATCAGAAGCTGCGGAAACAGAAAATCTGGAAAAGAATCTGAAAGCCAGGGAAGAGAATGTGGAAGAGGAACGTCTGGAAATGTCGGGGGACGAGAAGCTGAAGAAAATGCTGGAAGCCATGAGATCAAACAGCAAGCGCCATCATGAGAATTACGAGCATGTCAAGGAAAAGCTGAAGGCTGATGTCAAGAAGATTCAGGAACTCAGGCAGGTAATATCGAATTCTACTGCTAAAGATGAGAGTAGTAAAAAGCGTATTGCTGCTGATAAAAAGCAGTCTGCTGCTGATCTCAAAAAAGCGGAGCTGTACGTTCTAGAATATAAAATCATGAGTGTAATGATCAGCAATCACAACAACAACGCATTAAACAAGAACAGAGAAGAAGAAGAAGGAGATGATGTATCGAAGGAGAAGAAGAAGCTGCTGGCCCAGGATAATGGGGCAACTAATTGTATAAGAACTCTCGGTGACACGAATAAGACCCTGTGCAAAGCCGCAGCAGCGCTTGCGCAATTCTGCGAAATGGACAAGAAATTGAGAGAAGCAATCACGTTCAGTCCCGCAGGCTCATTGTGTAGCACGACTTTTGGACCTTTCCACAAACTCGTAGAAACTCCTGGATCTCTCGACTCCTCGCAAGAGGCAGTCTCCTTTGAGTGGCTATTATTATCTGAGAAAAAAGATACTAAGTCTGAATCGTCAAACTCATGGAATGTGTTGAAAAAATTCCAAGATATTTTCGTCGCAAGGAAAGAAGATCACAAATTGAAACTCACGGCGAAGAGTGACACTGGCAAAACAGTCACACTTGTCGAGATTCCCTCCACTTTGGAGCTTGACGAACATTTGCTAGCCTTGCAAAAGTGCATCAACAATATGAACTCCGCGAACATAGCTCCCTTACAAAGGTGGGGCTTTAATCTTCCGCAGTCCCAATGGGAAGATTTCAAAAAAATGCAGTCCGCGGCTAAACAGAATATCGCTACTGGTAAGTCCAATCTGGAAAGTATTGAACTTTTCCGAATTTTAGTAAAGCAAAAAACAAAGCAGATAAGCACTGTGAAATCTTGGTGGGAGATCGGCAAGGCAAAACTGAATACTTGGTTGTGATAATTTTTCGAAGTGGGAGTAGGGAATTTTGGAAGTATGGAGTTATTAAATCAATCGAGTTGCGGATTGATTTTTCAAGTGCTCGAATTCATTCGAAACGAGGGTGCTCGAATTGAATACAAGAATGACAAAAAGTCGACATCTCATTGACAACACCTCACACAACTGTCAACAAGTTGCCATTGAGTACAGTCATTGGAAAAAGTGACAAGAAGACCAGTCCTCCTTCTCCTCCTTCTGGTGATGTCATTTCTCCTAGTGATGTCATTCCTCCTAGTGATCATTGATGTCATTGTTCCTCCTCCTCCTCCTGTTGATGTCATTGCTCCTCCTCCTCCTTCTAGTGATGTCATTCCTCCCAGTGATTTCATTACTCCTCCGCCTTGTGATGTCATTCCTCCTAGTGATGTCATTCCTCCTAGTGATGTTCCTAGTGATGTCATCCCTTCTTATAGAGGTGTTTAACACCTGAGGATGATTCTGATGTTGTGATGATCAGACTCGATGAAAACAGCGAGCATGAGATATATGTTTCGAGTTCTAATAGTAATGAGTGACTCGATTGGCGAAAAAGGTCATTGACGAATATCCGTGTGGAAAAAAAGAAAGAAAGGTCATTGACGAACAAAAAACATCGTGAAGAAGAAACAGCTGTTGACTCTAACCGCATCTCCAAACCGAAGTCGCCGCTTCATGATTGAGTCAGATTCTGAGGCCATCACTACACCTGGATCATCACAGCACAGCGGGCCCACAACTGAATCTGGATCATCACAACACGCCTGGAATCTGGATCATCACAACACGCCTGTGATTGGATGTGGATCATCACGATACTGAGCGGAGTCGGTATTGCGCACAATAGCTTCCGTTTCTATTCTGTGACTGTTTTCTATATTATTATTCTTTGATGCGTTTGTATTCTGTGACTCTTTTCTATATTCCAACTTCTTTGATTCGTTTCTATTCTGTAATTCGGTTCTATTATGTGACTCCTTGATATTCTGTGACTCTTTTCTATATTCTTTGACAGTGATTCTGTGTTTATATTCTGTAATTCGTTTCTATTCTTTGACTCTCTTTGTACATTCTTTCTAACTTTTGGCCTCCTTTCTAACTTTTTGCCTCAAAGACGTCTCTGATTCTCTTTAGACTAAAGATACAGACATCAGATTCATTGGAAGCTGCAGTGGCATGCTCGATTTCTTAGACTCTTGTGTGAAAGTAATTCTCTTCTACGTTTCTAAATTCTCCTCTACAAAGTTTTAATTTATTCTAACAAAATTGATTTCGATTTTTTCTGTATTTCAGATTTCTCTTTCCGAGAGTCGAGACGTTTTTCGATTTCTCTATAATTTGTTTTTTGAGACACCAGATCTAGTCCACTTTTCGAGACGTTTTTCGATTTAAATTCTCTGTCGGATAGTATCCTCTTTCATTGAAGTTGTAAGTGATTATCATGTTTATCCGAAGTTTTGGAAGGGTTTATATTGGTGCCGTTTGATATTGTGATTCGTGAAGCCTTAATTTGAGTCTACAACTTAAATCGTCAAAATTGAATTTGTGTTGCAGTGAGTAGTGGTATGCAATTGGTGTCAGGTGTACATTTTCAGAGATGTTCTTTAGATTTTCTACAAGAGTGGCGGCAGAGTTATACAATTAGAAACGGCGACAATGGCATATGTATCACTGTTGAGTTTGAATTTTTCCCGGTATGGTATGGCTAGTATCTGATCATAAAATTTATATCGGCAAGTATGGATAACAACCTCCGCAAGTCATTTGACGTATGGGTTGGCAACTTCTCAAAGTCAGATTCTGAAACCTTTAGAAGAAGAAGAAGAAGCCGTTGAAATATAATATAGGGGATGTTGCTCAGGGGGATGTTGCTCAGCGTTTAATTTTTTTGTCAGCCCCGATTTGATTTGTGGATATAACGTATTAGGGGGGAAATATTTTTTGACGATTTGAATTTTCGCAAGAGACGGGAACTCGGGTGGGAGCGTGTTTGTTTCATTTCTTTGTTTCGGCTACATTCGAGGTTGGCCTGTTTTTTCAATTTAATTTTTACACAGCGTTTAACTTTTTTGTCAGCCCCGATTGATTTGTGGATTGACCAAATTAAAGGGGGAAATATTTTTTGACGATTTGAATTTTCGCAAGAGACGGGAACTCGGGCGGCAGTGTGGTCGTTTCATTTCTTTGTCTCGACTACATTCGAGACTAGCCCGCTTTTTCGATTTAATTTTTACACAGCGTTTAACTTTTTTGTCAGCCCCGATTGATTTGTGGATTGACCAAATTAAAGGGGGAAATATTTTTTGACGATTTGAATTTTCGCAAGAGACGGGAACTCGGGCGGCAGTGTGGTCGTTTCATTTCTTTGTCTCGACTACATTAGAGGCTAGCCTTTTTTTTTCGATTTTGCGCAGCGTTTAACAGTAGCTTTTTTATCAGCCCCGATTGATTTGTGGATTTATCATATTAGAGGGGGAAATAATTTCAGACGATTTGAATTTTCGCAAGAGACGGGAACTCGGACGGAAGCGTGTTTGTTTCATTTCTTTGTCTCGATTACATTCGAGGTGAGCCTGTTTCTTCGATTTTACACAGCGTTTAACATTTTTGTCAGCCCCGATTGATTTGTGGATTTATCATATTAGGGGGGGAAATATTTTTTGACGATTTGAATTTTCGCAAGAGACGGGAACTCGGGTGGGAGCGTGTTTGTTTCATTTCTTTGTCTCGACTACATTCGAGGCTGGCCTGTTTTTTCGATTTTACACAGCGTTTAACTTTTTTGTCAGCCCCGATTTGATTTGTGGACTTAACACATTAGGGGGGGAAATATTTTTTGACGATTTGAATTTTCGCAAGAGACGGGAACTTTGGTGGGAGCGTGTTTGTTTCATTTCTTTGTCTCGACTACATCCGTGGCTAGCCTGTTTTTTCGATTTTACACAGCGTTTAACTTTTTTATCAGCCCCGATTGATTTGTGGATTTATCATATTAGAGGGGGAACTAATTTCAGACGATTTGAATTTTCGCAAGAGGCGGGAACTCGGGTGGGAGCGTGTTTGTTTCATTTCTTTCAAGAACAGATCCCTGTCATGGGGAATGCAAGAGCAACCAATCTCACAAGCCACAAGAACAGATCCCTGTCATGGGGAATGCAAGTCTAACAGCCAATCTCACAAGCCACAAGAACAGAGCCCTGTCATGGGGAATGCAAGTCTAACAATGATCGACTCAATGACATCTCATAAGCTGTAAACTCATAAACTGTCATAAATCTTCTGAGTAGAGGTGTCAGTTGTAGATTTCCAGAGATGTTCTTTAGATTGTTCTTTAGATTCTCCCCGGTATTGTATGGCTATAATAAAAAAATACTGTAAAGTTTTAAATTTATATCGGCAAGCATGATGTATCATCCATCGAATTGAAACAATCACGGCCAAGAGAAGAAACTTGAATCAAATTTGACGGTCGCGCAAAGTTAACTTGAATCAAATTTGACGATCGCGCTTTTTCAATTCAAAACTTCCAACTCAAAATCTCCTATCCCAATTTCATCCCATTCAAAATCTCCTATCCCAATTTCGTCTCAATAAGCATCCAACTCAATTTTCGATCCTAATTTCATCTCAATCTGAATCGTTTCCCTTTTCAGCAGCGAAAACTGTTTTCACCCTCTCAAGATTCGACTTTCAACTCTTAGTATTACTCAAATTACTATTGGATTGCCATTTCTTCATATTTTCTTAGATTCGAAATTTCCTATCTTCATCTTTCTGAGTGAGTTTGAAACTTCACTCTAAATTTTGGCCAGTCGAAACTCTGAGAAGCAACACCTAAGAAGTAGTAACATTGTCTCACTTGAGATTCATTTCTTCAATTTTTTCTTGTTTCTCCTTGAGTCAAGAAATATCTCGCACGGCAATTGGTTCTGCTAGTCGGAATCCCTGTCATTGTCGTCGTTTCTTCTCTATTGTTACGACTTACGTACTACCTAAATAATATTTCAATTTTTGCATTTCTAGACGCCCCTCGAGTCTAGATTTCAGTTAGGAATTCAGTCTGTTACTCAGGATTAACAAAATTTGCAATCGAAGCTCCTAAATTTGTCTATTTCAATTTTCAACCATTGCCAAGTGTCGACTGAATTTTAGCTTTAACTTCTACAAGAACAAAAAACAAAAAATGCCAGTCCTCAGCAAGTTAACTACTCACCAAGCCGCACGGAGACTTGCGTCTGTTGGACTCCTTCAACTGATGGACATGGGTATGAGTATTCAGGTCGGAAAGAAAAATCTTCTGAGCAACATATTTGGCGGGGGCCAGAGTTTCTCCCAGGTCGGATCTGAGATCTTCAAACAAATGGACGCAGCAACTACACACGCCTTGCAGATCATGCCAGGCGGGGAGGTTGGCGAAGCTTGGAAAAAGATGGAATCCACCATAGAAAGACTGATGATGAAAGAGACGAGAGCGGAGCTAAACAAGGAGGCAGAAACGACGCTCTTGAAACAAGCTGAAGACTCTTGGACTACGATCAAAAAAGTGCTCTTTGATTCGCAGTCTTTTCCAAAGAAAAACACGGAGTCTAAAGACACGAAGGAAAACACGGAGAAAGACACGGAGGAAAACACTCAGACAGCTGAGAAAAAAACACTGAGCCCGGTCTTGGAGGCTGAGCAAGCCTGGGCCGAGATGAAAAAACGGCTCCAGAGTGACGGAACAAAACCCAGGCAGACGCCTCCGACAAAACTTGGAGAACTTGAAGAGAGTGAAATTGAAGAACTTGAAAAACAGAAGAAAAAGATCAACGAGCTAATCAATGGAGCAAAAAACACCATGAAGAAAAGGCTGGCGCTGTTCACAGTTGATAATTCTAACGGTGAAGAATCAAACCCCAGAATTCGGCGTCGAGACACTACCCTTCTCCAAATCAAAACCGCTACAGGAACGAAAGACGAAGCAACGGCTATGAAGACGGCCATTCCGGTCATCGACCAATTCTGCGTCACAGCTGCGCCAATCTGTGAGAAACTGAAAGCCCTCTCGGATTGGTTTGATATTGATACAAAAGAAAGCCAGACCAAGTCAAAGACAACAAGACCGAGTCCCGAGGAAGGCCTCAAAAAGAAGATGGCAGACGTCGAGGAGATTCAGAAGATTGACGCCGAGCTTGGAGAAGTCGAGGCGGGGCTCGTCTCGGCCTTCGGCTTTTATTCCCGCAAATCCCTTTTGGGTTTCTACTTCGGGGAACTTCGCAGCTTCATGTTGACAGAAAGATCGACCAACCTGAGAGAATTGCAGACTAAGAATAAGAACAAGTCTCACCACACAGGGCTCAGTCCGTACAAGAAGGTTGACCGTTACGTCACTGAGAAGTTTACGCCGGAACTCAGAGATGATCATGAACGTTTGATGGAAAAACTGGATAAAATGGAAAATGAGCACCAAATTCTGAAGCAAAATTTACACGACGCGAAATATAGCAAATGCGACAAGAAATGTCAGGTATCAATGCAGAAACTGACGACGTCTTATGAAAAATTTACGCAGAGACTAATGATATCTGACGGCATCAGTAACCACGATTTAAAATCACTGCTGCAAGAAGTACAAACCATGAAAAACAAACACGGCGAGTTGACCAGCCTACTCGTTCCAGCGACAAAAAAAGCCCTACTCGTTCCATCGTTCTTCAAAAACCGCGACACTGCATTGAACCCCACGGAAACAGAATTAGAAGTCAACATCATGGATGGTATTGGTAAGCAGATTCTGAGCCAGCTGATGCAGACGTTGAAGAAATCTAAGACCGAAAAGCAAAGTGCTTGGCGGGCTAATCTTGAAAATATTGATGGCTCTTACGAAAGAATCGCCAAAAAACTGAAGGATGATATCGAAAAGATTCGGAATCTCAGGAAAGCTAATTCTCCGCAGACTTCGTCTGGCGCAAATGCTCCTATCAAGAAGTCTACGAAGTCTGGCGCAAATGCTCCTATCAAAAAGTCTAGCACAGATTCAGAAACTATCGAGAAGTCTCTTGGTGATCTTAAAAAGGAGATATTAAGATTGGAGATTTATTCAGTTCTGATGGCCAAGAATAAAGATGACGATTGGTTGGGTGAGAAGGAAGCTAGGAAGAAAGAGGAGACAACCAGACAACAAATGCTCGAGGACAAGGCGGGAGACCAAAAACAGAAAGTCAATAAGAAGGGTTCTAGTATCGAGGCAGATATTTGTGCGAAGATCAAGTTTGCTCCCAATTTCAAGGAGGGATCTATCAAAATCTGCAACGCAGCCATGGCTGTGATGCAATTCTGCGAGACCGCGAAAACGGTTCGTCAAAAATATTTACGAACAGGAAAAATAGCTCCACTTTGTGGGAGGGAGGAACTAAAGACGACTTTGGAGCCTCTTTTGCGAGTCGCTCAATTGCTCAGGAATCAGAAGTCAGATCCTGTTTCACATCTTAACGTCGAGGTACCCAAGTCTGCAAAAAAAAAAATTAAGTCATTCAAAGACTCCCTCCAGTCATGGACAATCACAGCCGTAACGGTACTAGAAGACCGAACCCATAAAACTCAGAGCTTTGCCATTGACTCGCTTTTGGAGTTTGATATCTTTTTGAGAGAAATGATCAAAGCTCTGAAAGTGGCAGGCTTTACGAATAGATTCGACTCGACACTTGTCAGTCCGTTCGTATCACGTTTTAACCCATTGCGTTCCTGGCTGTTCACAACAGAAGAAGAACGCAAGGTCCAGCAGGCATTCGTAGAAAACAGTGACAAGTCTCGCAAAACATTCAGATCCGATAAAAAAAAAATTAAAGCTTTCAAAAAGTTTGTTTACAACGAAGCCCTCAAATTTAAAAGTTCGTTAGAGACGGAGTCTGAAGACGTCCTCCCATATGATGATGATGATGATGATGACGATGATGATGGTGAAGAAAAGTTCGTTAAAGACGAAGAAAAGATGTCAGGACTCAGAAAATCCGAAAAAAACCAAGGGTCAGTCGAGGAGACAAAGCAAGGAGACACGAGAGAAGAGAAAGCCAGACTGAAAGCAGAGCGAGAAGAGAAAGCCAGACTGCAAGCAAAGCAAAAGGATTGCAAGAAGAAGAAACTTATCGGGCAGGAAATTTGCAGTGACATACTCAGTAATAAACCTACAATACCGCCAAGCAGTTCAGAGGATATTTCGGAGACAACAAATCCCCCCACCTGCACCAAGGCTGGCGCATGTTCCTCCCCCGCGGCTGGCAGAGTTCTGGGAGGAGGCGTCTGGACTCTACTGGTCATGGTGGGAACATTCGCAGGATTTCTCCTCTGAATATCTATTCGAGTGATTTTCTGCACAGCGCTTCTTTTTTGATAACGCAAAACAGTTCAACGGATATGTCAGAAAAAACCGTCAGAAAATCCGAAAAAAACCAAGGAGGCAAAGCATTGGCAAGGAGAAAACGAGGAGGCAAAGCAAGGAGACAAAGCGAGGAGAAAACGAGCTTGATTCAACCGCTTCGGTTGAGTAAGAAGTGAGTTTGTAGAGGGTAGGCAGTTGGTCGGTTAGATTGATGAGTTAGTTAATAGTGGTTCTGATACTCAATCTTTGGCCTCCTTTGGGGTTAAATTTCTCCTGAAGTGCCATTGTCAATGTTGAAGTGCGAGCTGTAGTTGAATATTTACAAGAGTGCCAACAAATCTGCCGACTTGTTGTCAACTTAAGTCATTGAAAAAAGTGACAAGAAAACTGCTTCTCCTCCTATTGCCAGTGATGTCATTCCTCCTAGCGATGTCACTAGTCTTCATGCCTCAGCTTCACGTGATCACTACGTACGGTAAGGCTCAATATTATCTGGATCATCACAAAACACCTGCAATCTGGATCGTCACACAATACAGGCTACGGCGGCAATCTGGACCATCACAATGCTAAGCGGAGTCGGGGGCGGCAAAATGTGAGATATTTCTATAATTTACGTGGGGAATGGTTATAGAGATTTCAAATTTGACAAAAAGAAAAGAACGAAGCTCTGCGTCTTGATTCTTTCCGACACTTTTCTGATTTATTTCCTCTTCTAAATATTTTCTGACTCGTTTCTATTCTATCAATCGTCTCTATTCTCTGACCCGTTTCTATTCTCTGACTCGTGTTTATCGTTTCCTGTGGTTCGTTTCTATTCTCTAACATGTTTCTAATTTTTTATTTCAAAGCTACAGACACGGGAGACTAAGTAGGTCATCCGATTTCTTTAAATTTCTACAATCTCTGCATTCATCTTCGAAAAAAATTATTCTACAATCTCTGCATTCATCTTCGAAAGAAATTATTTGTAACGAAGTCCTTATTCTGTCCTATCCTTCTTCTTATTCTCTCCTATTCTCTCCTACTCAGACTTTTTCGAAACGTTTTTCGATTTCTCTATCGTTTTTTCTTGAAGTTTCAAGTGATATGATTTTGGAATATTGAGCTGAAAATCAGGGCGATTCTGCAAGAGGTGGTGAGAGCAGAAAAGGAAGATCTGCAAGAGGTGGCGAGAGCAGACCGATTTAAATTCAGTATCTACGCAATGATTATTAGTGTCTACTCAACGACTACAGAGCTGGCTATGAATTTGATTGAAGTAGTTATGACAGGAGGTGGCGGCTTAGCAGGGAACTCGAAGAGAGAATTATTGGGCTGAGCCTACAGATTATTTAGTATAACCGGTTAGTATACGATACGGTTAGTATACGATACGAGTCCAGGTCTACAGGTTGCCATGCCGTATGGTATTATTATACGACACGACACAGAGGCTCTAATAATGGCACGAACATAATATACAGAAGATATGTTCTACGACACGACACAGAGGGAGGACCAGACAAGAGGTCTGGGTCACGCCGCAAGTCACTGACAGTGCAGTATTGAGTGCTCGAGCCTCTGGCTGCAAGTCACTGTCAGTCACGTGAATGAGTCTTGGCTCTCCCTGTGTGAGCAAGGGACTATGCCTGTATCCCAGTCTGGATCCAATAAATATCCTATAAGTCTAAGCTAAGCCTACAGTGGTATCTCTGATAAACCTCTAGAAGCGGCGTCATAATGATAGCAGATTTGAGTCTTAAAGTCCGATGCTCTGACTTTCTGAACTATTATATGACGGAAGTCGATTCTTCTTTTTGCTGTGCAGCGTGCTAGTGTGTATGCAGCATGGCAGGCCGCAGCGAAGCAAATTCATTTGAAATTTAGAACTTGAAACTCTACAACGAGACCACTGACCAGCTGACGAAAAAAAATCAAAAAACCAAAAACGTCCTGCGTCATGATTTCAGCCCAAGCCTGAGAGATTGAGCAGTGAGCAAAAAAACTTAAGGCTGCAGTGAGATCTAAGACCAAAGCTCAGTAGTATTACCGGCGTTTCTGAAAAAAAAACAACAGAAAAAAAACAACAGTCAGCTGGCTAGTGTTTTATCCGAAGTCTTGGAAGTTGGTATTGTTGCTGCAATTTAGTATATCTGTCAAATTTGAATTTAGAAATTTAGAAATTTAGATCTCACTGACACAAATTTTAACTTAGAAATTTAGAAATTTATTTCTCCGACATTGACAAAGAGGAGGGCGTGTTTTCATATCATTACGAAATGTTCTGTCTTTACAGGGTATTGGTGTACATTTCCAGCTATGTTCTTAACTTCTCTAGAGTCATTTTCAAATTTCTACAATAGGAGTGACGGCAGATCTACATATATAAGTACTTAGGAAACGGCATTGCATGGCTAGCATCGTCAATATGTCGGCAAGCATCATCTATATCGTCAGGAAATTGAAACTACTCCAAATGAGTCTGATCGTCACTTCTGCCAGTCATATGGAAGTCTAGACGTACGACGACTATTATATCACGCAAGACAATTGAATCGAAACAATCACGGCCAAGAGATGAAACTTGAATCAAATGTGACGGTCGCGCTTTTTCAATTCAAAACTTTCTATCCCAATTTCATCCAAATTCCATCTCAATCTGAATCCAATTCAAAACTTCTCATCCCAATTTCATGCCATTCAAAACTTCTTATCCCAATTTCATCTCAATCTGAATCCAACTCAAAACTTCTAATCGCAATTTCATCCAAATTCCATCTCAATCTGAATCATTTCCCTTTTCAGCAGCGAAACCTGTTTTCACCCTCTCAAGATTCTATCTTCAACTCTATTATTCGACTTAATTTCTCATCTGTGTGACAGTATTAAACTTGGTGGACTACAATTTCTTCGTATATTTCCAAAAACTTCTATTTTCACCTTTCTGAGTGAAATTTCACTCTAAATTTTGGCCAGTCGAAACTTTGAGAAGCAACACCTGAGAAGTAAGATCTGATTGTCTCATTTGAGACTCATTTCTTCAATTTTTTCTTGTTTTTTCTTCTAACAAGAAATATCTCGTACGGCAATTGGTTCTGCTAGTCGGAATCCCTGTCATTGTCGTCGTTTCTTCTCTATTGTTACGACTTACGTATTACCCAACAGCATTTCTAATTCAATTTTTGGATATTGACAGACTACTACATTAGGAATTCGATCAGGGTTCATAAAGTTGCAGAGCTAAAATAATTCTCAATCTAAGTCGTTCATTACGAGCAAGTCCTGAAAGCAAACTCGTTGACTACACTTCTACAACTTTCCAAACTTGCCTACTTCCACCAAGACTGTTATACAAAAACAAAAAACAAAAAAATGCCAGTCCTCAGCAAGTTTTTCACTTCTCACAAGGCCGTGCGTCTTGCGTCTGTTGGATTCCTTCAACTGACGGACATGGGTATGAGTATTCAGGTCGGAAAGAAGAAATATTTGGTCAGCAGGTTCCGTCGTTTCCAGAGCCGCAAACAAATCAATGCAGCAGCGACTCGAGCATTCCAGATAATGGGCGGCCAGACAAAAGACGATCAGGACAAGATGGACAACATCATCGACAGACTGATCTATGTCAATCTGGAGAACAGTAAGTCAGACAAGGAGGCGAAGAAGACACTTCTGAAAGAAGCCGATGAGGCTTGGGTCAGAATCAAGGGAGCACTCTTTGATCCGAGTTTTCCACAGACAGCTGCGCAAAAAAAATCGAGTCCGCTCGTCAAGGCTGAGCAAGCGTGGTGGGAGATGAAAAAACGGGTCCAGAGTGACGGATC
>Ga0099797_100536_pt1 | contig 24294 bp, 22 predicted proteins | sample Uncmet_Sort48C_1_FD_89871 | JGI IMG/M metagenome (GOLD analysis project Ga0099797, IMG submission 89871) | Marine eukaryotic communities from CALCOFI LINE 67, Pacific Ocean - C012_Sort48C_1 | ecosystem: Environmental > Aquatic > Marine > Oceanic | place: Pacific Ocean: Monterey Bay | collected...
TCGAACCTGGATCTTTTTTGTAGTGTAGCATCGCTTGCTGCACAGCTCGCGACGCAGACGCGGCTGTGGAAGGGGCTGGCATGTTGAGACCAGGTTCAGGTGGGAGCTCGTCGTTCTTCTCAGCTTCTGTATCATCGATCGGGTCGATAGCTGGGGCCAGTCGTGTGCTGCCTAGACCTGCTGCTATCACTGGTTTGGCAGCTGTCTCTGGTTTGGGCTGCTGCTGAGCAGGCTTAGGGACTTCGATAGCTGTGTGTGACTTGAACCAGGGCTTTCCATCCAAGCGCTCAAAGGGGCATTGGCTGGTGTGGTGCTGAGGCACAGAGTGATGGTTATTGCAGTTGAGGCAGGCGTCAGGCCCTCGGGGCCATTCATCTCTTTCCTCCTTTGTGGCACCTGCCATCGGATTCGGCAGGTAAGTTGCAATCTTTCCTTTGTCCTTTTTATCAGAGGCATTCTTTTTGCGCTGTGTCTCCTCCTTGTCACCACCAGGCTTTTCAGTGTCTGTAGCTGAATCCTTTGACTGTTTGGGAACTTTCGTAGGTTTGGAAGACGTCAGTGCCGCAGTGATACCAGGAAATGATCTTTCTTTTTGCTGGGAAGCTTCCAGGTAGAGTGTTGCGACAATATCCATTGTCAGATCTGACTGGTTGTAGTGTTTGACATTTTCCAGCAGCCAGAGAACCTTGGTAGTGTACTTGCGTTGTGCTTTCGAATAAACTGTGTCCAGTAGAGTGTCTGGATGGGGCTGGAGATGCCCCTTGCCCATAGCTCGAAGTCTCGACTTGCACTTGGTGTAACCAGCATGGATCCGGTTGAAGAATTCTTTGCAGGACTCATCTGGACCTTGGGCATCGTAGTTGTTCAGTTCTGAAATGATCTCGTGAGTCGAGAGTTCCTTCCACTGTTGAGTGAGGATAGCACAGACACACTCCCATAGGAAACACCAGTGGCTTTCGAAGTAGTCAATGTTTGTCATTGGGTCCAAACGTTTGTACCCTGCAGTCGTCATGATATCGGAGGGTGAGTAAGTTGTCGTCATTTGAGCAGCAGATATTGACGACGAGTACATGTCCCTGCATTCGTTGAGAAGATCCTTCAGACCCGAATGAGGCGTAGATACGTACTGGAGGATGAGAGCGAAAACACAGTTCTGTCGAGTTGATGACTCAGTTGCCCATAAGAATATCATCAGTGCATATATGAATGCTGAATGAAGCTCCAGGCTGAATTCATCTCAACATGCCCCTGTGCGGGCTTACCACCACAGCAGTTTACAATGCACCACACGTGCACGCAACACCCAGGTGATGCCGAACCCAAAACCGGATGTAATACCGCACGGAATACCGCAATGGGATACTACGGTATTGGCCCGCACCTACACCCAATACCGGAGCAATACCGCGGTATTGCCTCCCCTCTGTGATGCGGCAACTCATGGGAAAGCAAGAGGACAAGGGTGGATTGGGCGGCATGGCCACCATGGACTATGGGGGCGTTAGGAAAGAAGCAGAGAGGCTCCAGAAAGTTGGGGGCCTAGTGAGTGAGCACACACGCAAGGTCTCAGCTTGGCATCCTGATGAGGAGGGCTTTGATGCACCAGCCCAAGCCTTGGTAGCTGGCACGGTGCAACGCATGGTCAATGCGCCACAATGGAAGGAGCATGGCCTCACGGCCCAAGAGAAAGGGCGAGGCGTGACCAAGGTGGACATTGACCTCGGAGGCTCTCAAATGCCTTTGCAAAAAGGACAAGTTCGTAGGTGGGCAGGACCGCACATCAACGGCCCACCGTTGATAGATGGCTCTCGGATTTGGATGAGGCCTGGGTCGGTGCGTCGGCCTACGTGGCAGCGATGAGGGGGGCTGTTCCACAACCACTTCGCAAAGTGGGCATGAGAGACGCTGACACTGACAGGCACGATCGAAGTTCGACGGGGTGGCACGATGTGAAGAAACAGTAGCTGCGGCAGTCACGGCAGCAGCAGTTCGATCGGCGTGGCGAAAGGTCGCCTGCCACTCCACTTGTGGCTTTGGAAGAAGATGAAAAGATGGAGCGTGCGCGGATAATCCGATTGTCAACAACGAGATGGAGTAGCTGCGGCTTCGAGCAGCTGCGCTAAGGCTGGCGTGCGACGCAGGCACTGAAGTTGAGGAGGAGAGAATTGTGTGCACTGTCGAGGGGGGACTCCGTCATGAAAATGATTGAGAAACTGATAGTGCACATGAAGGCCAAGTACATCGAGGCATGCACCGGCCCTAGCCCCAGCCCTGATAGCCCTGGAACTACGACCCCCTTGAAACATCAGGCCCCCCTTTGGGGCACTAATGTAGACGAGGTTGAGGCACCTAGGCATACGAACTCGTTGCTTGGCGTTAGCTCCGCCTCGAGTTCTGACCACAGTGCCGGTGATACTGACCCTACTCGGTGCCTTAAGGATGCACCCGATGATGATAACCCTAACCCTGCCCCTGGCCTTCGCCCTGATGCTAATACTAACCCGAAAGTTGAGGCGCGTTGAAGATATTGATGATGATGACCCTGACTTCCTGAACTGGATTGAAGCGTGGGGTGACCAGTTTAAATTTGGGGATGACACTGACGATGAAACTCGCGTGCAAATACGTAAGTTAATATAAATTGCTTTCCAGGAAACTGTTGCCGTTAACCCCCGAGCCCCCAAACAGATCACAGGAGTCGAGCATACTATCCCCCTGATCCCTGGAGCTGACACCCGACCTCGACGAATCCGATTACGACCTCACTCACCTAAAGAATTTGATGCAGTTAAAGAATTTTGTGACACAGCATTAGAACATGGCATAGTGCAATATAGCACCTCACCCTGGTCCTGTGGCATTGTCTTGGTACCTAAACCTGATAATACCCTGCGTGTATGCTGTGATTTCCGCGCTTTGAATGACATTACTGAAAATGACGCCATGCTATTGCCCCGTATTGATGACGTGTTGGATAAACTACAGGGTGCCACCATTTTTTCAGCCCTAGACATGGCCAGCGGTTATTGGGCCTGTAACCTTCGGGAGGAAGATAGGCCTAAGACTGCATTCATGACCTGGAGCCATGGGCTATTAGAGTGGGTTAGGATGCCTATGGGGCTAAAATGCTCAGGAAGCACGTATCAACGCATGATTATGCACGTTATGCAAGGGATATTATGGTGCGCACTTACTCGGCAGCAAACTGCCAAAGCCAAAGCCTCTGCACCAACCACTACCCCTGACCCTGCGACGACGTCAGAAACTGACCCATTAACAAAACATCACAAGGCAAAAACTGACACCCCACCTACCTTTACTTTACCACCAGAAATTGAATTTGACGCTACTGAACTTGACGTGACCACCTTGACCGGCGATTTTAAAGAAATACTAATGAAGGAACAGGATAATGATTACTTCGCCTTGGCACTTAAACCTTTATTGTTGAATTCGGAGTTGCCCGAGCACGACCCTATCACGAGAACAGCTCGCTCAAGCCCAGAACCAATACGACATTATCAATGGGATAGTAGTGCGTAAGTTTGAGCGTATCAACAAGGACGGCTCCTCACTCCCCACCATTAACCAAGTTTACGTACCCTCACGACTCCGAGGGTTTATCACTAAATCATACCATGGCGGTAAGTCAGGTCACTTGAAACCACATAAGTCATATATGCGAATCAAAGAACGTTACTAAGTCTTCTGGCCTGGTATGTATTCTGATGTAGTACGGTACGCACGGTCTTGTAGTTACTGTCAGTCACATGGACGTAAGCCACCCAAACAAAAGATTCAGGGCCACATACATAGTGACGTACCAGGAGAGGTATGGGTATTGGACGTACTGCACTTCAACAAATCTCGTAGAGGTAATAAGTACGTGTTAACGATGGTAGACGTTGCAACACGTTACGCTGAAGTAGTACCATTACCGGAGATAACCTCAGTCACAGTAGCTCGGGCGGTAGAGGATCGTTTAATTGGAGGAGCAGTTTCACCTAAATTGTTCATATCCGATAATGGTAGCGAATTTAAAAAAGACATGAAACGTATGTGCGAGATTTATAGTATACAGCAGCGTACACTACAAAAAAATTTCTGGTTTGAACCTGGGTTTATCCCTGACTTAATTACCCCAGGTTCAAACCATGGACAATGAATTTTTCACCAATGGACTTCTCCATGCTCATTGGGAGTTACATGGCAAGTGACACATCACTTTAAAGCCCGTGAAGTAAAGACACAGAAAAAGTGAAAAAAGGAAAGAAAAAAGTGCGATGCAATGGTCATTTTGACGATCAAATTATTCATTGTCCATGGTTTGAACCTGGGGTAATTAAGTCAGGGATAAACCTAGGTTCAAACCAGAAAATGTTTTGTAGTGTACCACAGTGCCCCATCATGCTGAAGGTCATGGTATGATTGAAGCATTTAATAAAACCCTGACTGATGCGATTGCACACCTAATTGATGAAGAGGGGGGAGACTGGGAAGATAACTTAGCCTGGGCACGCCGTGCATATTTATCAGCCCCTCACGACGCGATATCGTCTGGTACTATGCCCTTAACCCACATTGAAGCTTACAGAGGATGGAAATGTAAATTCCTATTGGACATTAACGTGGATGACGCTACACTCAACTCACCTATCGCACGTTCTCAAAATTTTTACGACAACGTTAATCGGGCTCAAGAATGGATCAGATCTCACCGCATTGATTATGAAGCTAAAATGGAAGCCACACGACGTAACGTTAATAGACGTGACCGGAAGTTTAAAGCCGGTGACCTGGTGTCCTTATACCGGAAGCCTAAGTCTAAAAGAGCTGGTAAAACTGACCGCACTTATTCAGGTCCATACCAAGTCATTGAAGTAATCATGAATGATGACGTAATTTCGGAATATTTACTGCAGAGGATTGGTCAGGAGGCAGATACATTCAGAGCTCATATTGAACAGCTACGTAAGTATGTTGAACCTGAAGAAGTAAAGTCTAATCGTACACCAGAAGAGATCGAGGACTTGATTAGAAATGCCTCTACAAAGAAATTTGATGTTGAAAAGGTAATAGCTGAACGAGGAGAAAGAAATAAGAATAAAGAGTACCTCATACGGTGGAAGAATCATACATCTGAACATGACTCATGGACCCCTGAACACTTGATTGATGCCCCTAAACTCATAGATGAATTTAATAAACGACGGAACAGCCTATGTTACGTTAACAGACACGAGAACGCGAGTCGTATTGAAGCCACCATAACCCGCAACATTATGTCTCTGGACCACCCTACAGCGATTTCTGACATTTGTCGAGAATTTGACCTTGACCCGAGCCAAGTCATAACCATTTGGGCTAGCCCCCCTTGTCAAACCTTTTCCCCAATAGATCCTTCTAACCTGTCACCATACCGTGATCATTTTGACCCCACTAAACCACCTACTAAAACTGATCCTGAGAAAGCTAAAGTTGCACTTGAACATGACCAGTTAGTACAACACATAACCCAAATAATGGCACACCACAAACGTAATTATCCTCACACCTTTAACGTCATTGAAAACCCAGATGGATCTTTACAACGCCGACCATACATGCATCCTGAGAACCTTCCATTGCCTTTACGTAAAGTCACAGTGGACCAGTGTAATAATTACGACCGCCCCTTTCGTAAGACCACTAATTTATTTCATGATTCGCATTGGGTACCTCACGGTAAGTCTGGAGATGGGCGATGCCATTTCGAGTGTGGTCAAGGACAATGGGTTAATGGACGTTACACACACAACAAGGCACTTGGGATGCAGTCCATTCGGAAACCAAAAGGGCCGGGGGCCATTAAGGTGCGAAATGCTGTGGCCCCTTTTAATACTGCTCGAAGAGTTTCTCACCGTAGCTTTACTTGCTTCCCCTAACCCTAAACCACGCGTTATCATTGACTTATGCTCCGGTTACCAAAGTTTAGCACCAGTAGCACGGAAATTAAATTGTGATTACATCGCTGTTGACATCAAAGGGAATCGGAATCATGCTTTACGCCTGAGCCCTGATTTTAACCCTAGCCCTATCACGACAAAAGGATCACAAAGTGCTACCGTTAATAATATCCGACAGACTCCTAATTATTGTGTTTCCCTATAGCTTGATCTTTAGTCTAACATCCACCTCAATGGGAGGAATTACGGCTGAGCTCATGCGCCGTGGCTAGAGCAACTAACCCCCGACAGATTTGTGGCTGAGCAGGATAGAATTTAGGATTTTTTTGGCTCCCACCAGTTTTGAGTTAGTAACAGTTCATTATCAACCTTGATCTGAACTTTCAGAATCTGAAATCAGAATTTGAAAATTTTAAATATTTCAGCCGTTAGAATTTTTAAAATCTTTTTTTAATTTTTTGACCCACATTTTTGACCAAAAAAAAAGTGCTCAAATTCGCCTGAAAATAGCACCAATCGCCCGGACGACATCAAGAGTGGGCCAAATCTGGTCTCAGATCGTTTTTTTGATTTTTCTCAAAAAAAAGTTTTCGTCCTAGTTCCTGAATTCTATCCTGCTCAGCCACATTTGCGCTTCGCGATTAAAAGAGGGGGGATGTCAAGAAGGCATTCTTGTACTACGACATCGAAGACGCACGGAATAAAGAAAACCAAGAAAGGGCATTTAGAGAATGAAAAGAGAAACCAAACGGCCAATTGGGCCTGCGAAATAGCGACAGAAAGGCAGAAATTAGGTAAAAATAAGTTGACAAAACAGAAATTTCAGACAGTAGAAATAACGGCTATTTATGGCGAGTTACGGTTAGCAAATAGTGAGCGATTCGAATCCATTGTGGTTCCCTCGCCTTGCTTCATTAAGGTCCCTGCCAGAACCGGGTCTTTCGTATTTTGTGATGCAAACCGCTTGTTTTGACACACGGACGATTGAACTGCATGGCCAAAGTCACCTTGGGTGGTACTATCAACATACAAAGAACGAAAAAAATCTCTCGGACCAATCTCGCACACCTGCGCGAACCTGCAAAAACGCCAAGGGCGACTGTGGCCGCACTGCTCAACCCTTGCTCTTCCTCCACTTCTTTCTTGTTCTTTTAGTGCGAGCCTCCACGAGCCTCACAATCGTGCACACGAGCGCAGCAGCCCTTGTAGGAGTGAGGATGTCGACGTTCATGTCGATCTTCAACTCCCCGAGTGCCTTTCGAAACGCCACTTCAACTTTTGACGTCAAAGTGCTCTCCCGCGCGCACTCGGTTGGCCAACAATGCTCCTGCACAGATGCCTCAAGATGTTGTCGTCCTCCAGCCGCAGCGATGACCTCCTGTGAGCGCAACTTCGAAATCGAATTTCTCCAGGCCTTGAACTGACCCCACTGCTCTGAAGGGTCTTCGAAAACCTTGAGCAACGATGCCAGGAAGGTTGGAACTCGATGCAGCTCGAACGCAGCTGGCGGCCCCCACAACAATCGCATCATCGTGTCGTGCATTTGAACTGTTGTGCGCAGCGGTGCGCGAAGCCAATGGATCTTTGACCAGGAAGGCGCCACCAAGGCGCCACACCCAAACGCTACCATGTGGGTGTTCCTGGTGTTCATGGTCATCCAACGGCATCACATTGTGCTGCCCACACCCAGACGTTCCCCACATCCCATCCTCCATCATCATGGACTTGAATGGGCTCCCCGAGGAACCCCAGCCCCATGCCCGGCGACTTCTGTTCCCTGATGAACGTCAGAAGGTCATCGTGGGATGCCAGCTCCCTTGTGCCTGGATTCTAGGTTGGCCACTTCTTCAGGACCCTTGCAATCGCTACCGGCAGACCGCCTCGGGATCACCATTACTCCCCGCACTGCTCCAGCGCGGCACCAGCCCAACGAAACCAGCGCCTTCAATCGAATGAGTGGCGCCTGCCCGCCTTCTGTGAAAGACACGACGGGAAGAGGAATGCAAGGTGTTGCGGGGTAACTGCCATGAAGACTCGCTGAGAGAAAAAAAGTGAAAAAGAAAAACGGCGTTTTGGCGTTGTGAAACATGGACATGATTACTCAGGTCGAGTCACCGGACGATACGTTCGCATGGGATAGTCGTCTGCGTAAACTGGCTGCGTTTTGCCGCCATGCTAACACTGCCCCGGTATCTTTCTACGGTCTGAGAAAGGTCCTTTCCCCTTTGCACCGTAGGCGGTACAGACAAATGTCTCGTTGCAGGCGTGCGACATTGAGCCACTGAGCTGGGAGGATCGCGACATTATCCGCCTCGAGGTCAAGCAGCTGACTGAAAGCTTTGAAGCCGTCTGCGCATCCCTCCGTTCCACCGACGAAATGATGGTGGCAGGAAAGAAGTAATTTGTACGTTTGTTCGAACGAGGCTTTGACACCTCTGTCCATGATATAGGATGGAGCAAGAGCAGATTCGGGCATTGGCATCCAGCTTCTCTCAAGTGCGAGATGAGCTCGATCTTAAAGATGCTGCACTGGTGAGCTAAGGGTGTGGGAGGGTATACATGACCCACTGTGGAAATGTGCAGGTGGCTTCTGCGAGAAAGGAGAGAGAGCTAGAAACAGAGATGCTGCAGGAAAAGGTGCTGCAGTCATGAGTGTCTGATTCCGCATTTGCACTTATTTTACACATGATCATGATTTAGATGAGAATGCACTTCCCTGACCATTGTGTGCAGGTTGGTAGGCTCACAGCCGAGGATGAGAAGATAGAGGCACAGGGAGCCTACATGAGCAACCACCGAATCTATTCTGCAATGGAATCGGTATCTTTAGTGACACTTCTTTGCAAAGTACACCTTAGTACATTGTATTGCTGTGCAAACACAAAATGAGTAAGCCGTTGGAAACTGTGTGGAAAGTAGTTGCGTCACATGTCGTGTATGTGCACTGCAATGTTGCATGTTAGACTGATGCATTTTTCTCTACAGGTGGTGTTGCATACCAAAATTGATTCTGATGCGCAGCATGGCAAAATGATCATGCTCCTCAAGGCCATACTCCAGTCCTTGTGGTGCTTGTTTGCATAGGAGCCCTCATTGTGAACTCGCCACCATGTGATTCCTGACAACTGTTCTTCTTACCTCATTGCTGCAGACTTTTGACTCATGCCCAGCTCACACCTGATTTATTAGGAACAGTTGTTGGATGCCAGCAAATACATTGTGGAATTGAAAAGTGAAAACACCAAGCTACAGGTGGATTGATTTGGTTGACTCTTGTGATTTTGGTCAATTTGGCCGATATGTGTGTGTGAGTCTGGCCTTCCAGAGAGACTCTGTGGCATTATGGCACTCTGTAACATTATGGTTGACTCTGTGATGTTTTGGGTGAATTTGCCAGTCATGAGTGTGAACATCGTCTGTCGTTCTGTCAAACATGATTCAAGGCCGACTTCAAAGTTTCTTTCTTCTCCTCCGCGTATTTTGCATACCTGACAACATGACAAAAATCATCTTGGAATGAAAGGCATCTGTTGACCTGAGTCTTGCTGATTTGCGCAAAAAGATTGCTGCGTTGGAGGAGCAGGTGGGCGCACCACAACATTCTTGAGCACATATGCAGTACCACGCCTTTTGTAATAGCCTTTGGAGTTTTCCCGGCATGCATGCATAGATATATTGCACACAATCATAGTGGCTGCTGCAATGCAGGTATCAAAGGGGAAAGATGCGCTCAGCCAGGAGCAAAGTGCCCACCAAATGGACAACCAGAACAACCAGCGTACACGGTACGCTTACAGTGTGCATAATCGACTTTGTGAGGGTGCCATGAGGGCGAGGCCTCGTGGGGCATGTGGCATTTTTAGTGCCAAGAATAAGAGTGACTTATTTGTTATCATGCTTGCACTGTCCATAGAAGGGCTGCTGCTGGGAGCCTTGCAAACACCCTGCCCATAATCAGGCAAGAGCTTGAAGGGTCGCTGAATCGGCTAACAAGTGAGCTTGAGGTGATGTGGCATGCTACATGCCTGTCATGCGATGCAGTCTCAGCAAACTCCGTTACTGGGGTTTGATTCAATTGGCTCACAAGTGCTTTGCTCCTAGGTGTCCCAACAGCAAGTCAAAGAGGAAAAAGCTGCTCTGAAGCGAGAGCAGGACAGTGCTGCAGCTGCAGCTCGCCAAGCTGCACAAAAGTTGAAGGAGACCACAGACAAGGTTTGGATTAGGGCGCTAATCAGGGTGCTATGCTGGGTTCAATCACATTACAAGTGTCTGTCATGTGGTTGTCACTCAGTCGAGGTATTCTACAGCACACGTTGCAAGCCACGGGGCTTTCTCTTTTTTTGCAAGCCACGGGGCTGGTATAATGTGTGGACGATATTTGTCGAGTTTCCATTGTTGGTTTGAATAACTGAAGCACGATGAAAAACTGTGTGTATGCAGGCCCAAAAAGAGATCCAGGGATTGATGCAAAATGTGGAAGAAGTGAAACAAGAGCATCAAAATACGTGGATACAGTTGGAGGGGAAAAGCGCTGAACTCGCTGAAACACAGGAAAAATTGGCATCTGCGATGAGTGCAGTGAAAGCATGCGAAGCTGAGCGTGATGAGGTTAAGTCTCAACTTGAGAATGAGACACGACGACTCAATGGTAATTACCTTATGGCACGATCAGAGAAGAAGGAGGCCGTGGAAATGTTGGAGAGTGAGCAAGCCAAAGCAAAGGCTGCAGCAGATGCAGCAGCGCAACACATCGCTGATCTGAACCAGCAGCTTGAGTTGAAGCAACAAGAAATGGAAAAATGTGAAAAAGCAAAGTTGGAAGCTGATGCTAGAGTTGAGAAAGAGAAGATGAAACGTGCGACAGCAGTCGTCGAGTCTGAAGCCGAACGCAGCTTGCGCGAGGCCACAGAAAGCAGCAAAATCTTCGACAACGTGAGGGCAGATGTTGTGTATGATCAAAAGGAGCGTTCTGATTTAGAACGCACGCTTGATGCCGCCACGTATCGTTTAATGGAGGTAAGCAATCAGAATCGCGCTATCCTGGGGCAATCACAGCGATATTTTAGGGGGCAACCACAATAATAGCATGCACGCGTCCATCAGCTGTCTTGCTTTGAGAGCTTCTTCAGCTAAGATCAAATTCAAAGGGATGCTCGTGCCTGTTTTTGTAACTTCACCCGTATTGAACGCTTGGCCTGTTGGCAGGGTAGGCCCCCGCATGCTCCCTGTGTGTTCTGGGAACATCCTGCGCTTGTTTTGCTCTTGTTCTGGGATCTGCGTGCGTGTTTAAGCCAGGGCAAATAGCACACAGGCCTTTTTTTCCCCCATCAAAAACCTGAAACATTCTACACCGGAAAAAAACCGCACTTGCTGATGCGGCAGCGCTTTCTAGACGACGATGAGCACAGTGACCATGGTTTAATTTTTGTTTTTGCTCAATAACAATCACGAACCATGGGCTTGCGCAAAAGCGCAAAATTTATCGTGGAAGCCGATGCCACCATCAATTTCCTGATCCTGCAGAATCCTGGGGCCGATCCCTTAGGTGTGCGTGTTTTTGATCCAACTAAAAAAACAGTTCACCCTTTGAATTCTTTTTTTAAAACTGGCCGGCGAGCCTTGACCCCTGAAGATGAAAAAAAGTTCACGAAACGCCTGATCAATTTGGTGGTGTATCTAAAAAGCGTAACAGCCCTTGGTGGTATATCAACGGCCGTCTATTATTAGATTGCCTAACGTGGGAATGGAACGCGAGGCCGGCCTGGTGGGTGGAACAGGCCTACGTGGTAACGAAGTGGAGGTTCGAGACGCTGACGAGGGTACTGATATTCGAGTTGAACAGGCACAGGTGGAGTGCGTCGATGTTCGACGCGACACGGAGCGAATCGGTGGCAGAGGAGCATGTGGTGACTCTGCAACATGGGGACGTGGAAATATCGACGTCGAAGCGAGTCTGTTTGTGCCAGCGCTGTTGTAGCAGAAGTTTATGTTTTAAAAAGGTCCGAATTAAACATTAAGTATCGGATTTGGGACATACATCCAAACGACGAGAATACGATGCTGGCACATTCAGATGAGGTTTCGGGGCACTGCCCCGAAACGCTGCTGCTGATTTTTCTTCACTGCACATTTTCTGCAGGTGAACGCCTCGTGATGGAGAACAATTCTGGTCTTCGCAGCAAACTTGCACTTTCACCCTCTTTCCTAATAAAGAGGGTGATTGGACCAGCTTGCCTAATCTGGATCCTGAGTCAACCCAATCAAGATAACCTCCCCTTTTGGAAGCTGCCAGCTGGAGAAAGAGAATGCCCCTGTCATTTGGGAAATTACCATCTAGAAGAACCGCGCCGTGCAGCATGTAGAGTAGTTCTGAGGTCGACTCATGTGCACGGCGCGTGCACTCTCCATATGGTAGATTCTGACAGTTGCATTTACGCTTTCTTTGGTTACAATGATGAGCGCCCAAATCCAGTCCGCTTTTGATGCCGTGCGCACTGCCATGCACACCGAAAGAACCGCGAGTGCCCAGGGAGCCGCAAGCCGCCAGGCGCACTTCGCTGCGGTTATGGGAAGGTCGATTGATTCCCTGATTCACCCTCATGATTGGTCTGTGCGTGGTACTCTCACGGAAAATGAGGAATTGCAGGAGCACGTAAGGAATTGCAGGTTGGGGCGAGCTGAGCAGCGGCAGCTGAACGCGCTGATTGAAGCGCACGTCCAGTGGCTGCTCTGTGAGTGTGCCAACACCCTGCGTGCTGATCTGAATGCTATATAGATCACCCTGCATCTAACCCTGACTCATCTGATCCCTCATCTGACTCTGACTCACTGGCTGGTGGATCGTCTTCGAACAGCGGAGGACAGTCGTTAGACTCACCAGCCGATCCTGCCAGTGTAGAAAAAGATGTAGGATTGGAAGGGGCAGAAGTTGACAGCCAACTCGATGCGCTTCTCGAGTGCATCAAGGAGGAGGCTCGAAACTCTGTGCTTCCGCCCGCTGCCGGCGTGGCGTTGTCGAGAGGCGGCGCCACGCCAAGGTTACGTAGTATGAAGTTCAGCGCAGAAAAGGACGCAGTTGGGGGCAGCCTGAAGTTTAAAGAAAAGCTTAGTGCAGACATGCTGTGTGCAGTGAATGAAATGCTTAGTGCAAATAAATCGGACGATGGCATGCTGAAGACTTGGATCCGGAAAAGACAGCGACGCAGGAACAGATACAAAGCGTGGTCAAGCAAAGGGGGTGGCACACATCTTGTGTTCCACAGTCTTAGCTTGCCTGTTCGCGTTTTGCGAAACAGGCGAGTGCCAAGGAGTCGCTGTGTGCATGACCCTGGACCGGCTTTACCGGCTGATGCTCGGGCTCGCGGAACTTGTAGTACGCTTTTGTTTTCATTATCGGATGCGCTGACATCCCGTAGATATATCTCTAAACTAGATGAAGTTATTCAGATTACGGGCCGTAGACTAGTGCCCTAGTTTGACCTTAGGAGGTTGGTAGGGCCACCTTAAGGTGCGTCCTCGCCGCAAGCACAACCAACCTCCCGCTTAATTAAAAAGCGAGTTTTCCCAAAAAAAAGCTCGTCGACGTTCTGAATGAAATTCTGGCAGCCATAAAAAAAGAGAAAGATGACCTAAAGATTGAAGTTGCTGTTGCTGCATCAAATGCTCGCCGTGCACTTCGACAAGAATTTGATGCAGCCACCGAGAAGCTGCAGAAGGTAAAGAGTGAGCATAGTAAACTGCTGCAGGATTTTACAGCTTCGAAGAAGATCGCTGTGAACAAAGAATGGATTGCTCAAACTGTGAATGGTCGTTATGTGTGCACTGTGTGCACTGCACATCAGCAGGCGCATGTTGGAAGTGCCGAACGAAGCCCATGGTTGGCTGGAAATGGAGGTGTCATTCCAAATCAGGATTTTTCGAAGCGTGCCATTGTTCATGAAGAATCAGACATGCATCAGCTCAGCATGGACCTCGATGAGACGCGCAAACAAGATCCAATCAGAGCTGCCATGCAAAATGCCCATGCACAATCACGTGCAGTAACAGCAAACTTATTTCGGACAGCCCTGGATGGTGTCATACACTATCGCTCTTTTCTCGATTATGAGCGTATTGTTCATTTGCAGGTCAACCCTCTCCTGCCACATGAACACATGGGTAGAGTGCACAAACTAAGCTGTAGGCAGCACAACTTCTAAGCTGTAGGCAGCACAACTTGTGCGAAATGTCACCCTTTCATCATTCATACATCATCTCATTCACTATGCCGCAGGAATTGAATGGCGTGCAGATTGGGGATTGGCTGCACCATCGAAAAACAGCTGCTTCAATGATGGAAGTCGCTTATGCTGAGTTTGATCGCCAATTAGAGAGCTTCCTAACCACGAAGAATGAGTTCACTGCAGCTCTGCCTTATGTTGGGACTGCCGCTGACAAAGTCTGTGATTCTGTGTATCAGCAATGGCAGCCCCTCTGCCACCGTGTGAATTTCAAGGGAAGGCCCATATCAGTGTTGCTCAAGTTGTGCAAAGTGACTAATGATGCAACTGGTGAAGCTTGCTGGCACAAAATCAAAGAAGCAGAGTCGGGCAAGAAAGTGCAGCCGTCACAGAGCATAAGCTTCGCTTTTGATGGAGAAGCATGCTACAACGGCAACGGAGAGCTGTCTGCAAAAAGCAGAATCAAGGCAGAAAGACCCACAGCCGAAGTGATCCATGATTATCCTCATGCAGAGGAACTGCTGAAGGATGACATGCAGAAAAAAGTTCCTTACACAACCGACGTTGTGCATGATATGGTACGAAAAGTGTACTCCCACATGGCTAAGTCGCCAAAGCGGATGCGTGGGATGCATGCTGTTGCAAAAGAGATGGAAGTGGACATTGCGCAGTTGCATTACCTTTTTGAGGTACGTATGGTCGAAAGTGAGACCATTGTACTCAGAAACTTTCTCATTGACTTTCCTGTCATTGTTCAATATTTGAGGGAGTGTGTGCAAGAAGCAGAGGCTGCACAAAAAGTGGAGCTTGTTCACATTCAACAACGAGGTTGGATAAAGCAGCTGTGCCAGTTCAAGTTCGTTTCATTTATGCTGTGCATGCTTGATCAAGACACCGAGCTTCGCATTTTCAGCAAGAATACCCAGAGCGACTCAGCGTACGCTTTGGAAGTCCCTGTGTTCAAGGATCATTTAAAGAAGAGTCTCCAGAAACTGAGCATGGGTGGGCACGGGCCGAATGTCGCTCGCAACCTTGAGCAATTGAAACAAGGCAAGTTTGCTGGCGTCAAACTTTTAAATATACCTGGCTCAGCAGCACAAGACGGTGAGCTACCGGAGGATGAGCTTGAAGTGCGCTATGTTCACGACAAGCGCGCTCGAGGATCAGGCTTCCAATATCTGCTTGAGTGGGTTGGGTATCCTGATGCAGCAGATTTTACTTGGGAAGCGAAATCAAAGCTCTGCCACTGCCAGCGCCTCATTGAAAATTATGAAGACAGGCAGGCAGCAAAAGCATCAGGTGACCACAACATTAGATAGCATTAGGAAGTACGAGTGCTGCTGTAATTTACACTAGCAACAACTTTATACACCTCATCCAAGGTCGTCCTGAGCCAAGGCCGAGGGACAGAGTGACAGATCGGCATCAACCAGCTCGAGTACGCACTGAAGATGACACTGAGGAACCTATTGATGTGGATGTGGAGACCAGGATTAAGCACTACCAAAAAATGATGGTGGATGAGCTGCTGAACAATTTGGAGCAGCGGTTGCCCATTCCAGAGGTCGTGTTCAAGTTTAGGGATGCTCTCGACTTCAGCCGCATGCCACATGATGAGAATGGTGATTTCCTGGTTTGGGGTGATGATGCCTTGAAATGGATTGTCAACAACAAACTTAAGCATCTTGATATCGGAACTGTCATGGACCAAGCCATGCACATGAGAATCTTCATAGCTGAAAATTGGGATAGATGGGTGAAAAAAACAACAACTATGACTGATGCTGGAGAAGAGGAGGAGGTTAGGAAGTTTGATTTGGCTGCACTTTATGAAACTATCTTCTCTGAGCACGTTCTTCCGTCTCCAACACCGCCACACCAGTTCCTTGAAGTGCTAGATTACAGCATCGCGTTTCGGTTCACACAATGTGACACTGAACGTCTCGGTCGAACAATGAATCTAATGAAAACAAGTGCACGTGCATCATTAGGAGATGAGCATTTTGAACAGTCAGTCTTTATTGCATACAACGCACCGCGCACTCATGACATTAACATTACAAAGCTAGTTTTAGAATGGGAAAAGAAGCATCATTTGGCTCTACAGAAAGATTCAAGAAGAACTGGAGCACGGTCATTGGAGGTGATTTCTCGTATGAAAAATAAGCATAAAGTAACGTTTTTGCATTAATGAGGATGCGTGCACTTTGCAATTGAACATACCGACCGCAGCTTGCATTCGCGATGCTGTTTTGGCTGCCTGGCTTTTGGAATGTGGGGATGTTTAATTTCGCAAATCTCTTTGAAATGCACAAGGAAAAAAACACCAAGCAGTGCAAATGAACCAACGCGACCCGAGCACTTTTTAAAAATTTTTGGTCTGTTTTTCATTTGAATAGCGGGCTGGCTTTTGATTTTGTGCAGAACCAAAATGCTGGGCTAAAACATTGGCGCCTGCCTTGAGTGTAGTACTTCTCAAGCTTTTCCATCTCTTTCTCATTTCGATCTAACGCTTCGATTGTCAAATCATCGGAAAGAGTGTCTCTACGAGTCTTAATCTCTTTCTTAAGCTTTATAGCCTTTTCGATCTCTCCGAAATGGGTCGCATTCGAATCTGTGGCCGATCTAAATCTAGCTCGAGTCTCCTCACAAGTCTTTTCGAGGGAGTTTCTAGCCGTGTCACTACCATGAAAGACTTCTTCCTCGCGATGCTTCATAAGTGCCTCCAATGTTGGTGAGAGGGTAGATATGATCTTATTATTCTCATTCAATAAGGATTTGAGTGTGTTAGTGGATGTGTTCTCATTGATATGATTATCGATGTTTGAGAGGATTGTGTTTATAGTTTCAGAATGGTGCTCGTGCACGAAACCAATGATTGCATCGCGTGCGGCGGACCATTTGTCATCACTTACCTCATCCTGGACGGCGACCTTGATGTCGTCGTCATCTTCGATTTTCGCCTGCAACTCTCGGGTCATTCTCGCAGCCTGTGGAGCCGGGCCCATAACTGTTGACGCCAGGGTTGCAGACAGGGCATTATGCAGGGAGGTATGCAGGGTGGCCAAGGCGCGCACTTGCCCGGCCATGTCGCTAACATATTGCCAAACCTCCTGCGTGCTCAGGCGAGCGCCCCCACTTGGCGCCACGCCACCAAAACTCAGGTTGCTCTCTTGCGCTGCGCTCATGTTCAAAAACGATTAACGTAGATTTCCTGACGCTCGATCTAGAAATAACTGCTGTTCTATTTTTGGGGAATTCTCTAACAGAAAATAACTGTAACGAGGTTTTTCTTATTCTACCTCGCCTTGTAACTCAAAATCCAATCAGCCTAGTTAGCGCCCTTAGGGAACTTGCGCTAACTGGAATCCAGATTTCTATCTAGACGCTAGTTATGGGAACATAGCGCCGTCTCTATTCGACTCAATCCAAATCCAATCTGAAAGCAATCCAAATCCAATCCGAGCAGACGTTAACCTCAAACCCGGTACGGCTATTTGTGGAAACTGGCTAGTCCACGGAACGGAACTTAACTTCCTTTTCCCTCTCCTGGAAGGCCACCTGGTTCGAGTCTAAAGAGGCCAGGGGCCAGTAGGCAGCTTAGTGACCCTTGAACGGGAGTTCTGATTATTTATTAGCAACGGCCGTTCATATTTCCCGGGTAACGAGACTGTCATCTTTTGTACCAATCCATGAGCGAGAGTAACAAAGTTCCGATTCAAGCAACACCAGAGCAGCAGGCCAGCATGGCAGCATCCGGGCTAGTTGGCAGCCTGTTTACACCTGGGGCAGCAGCCGGGACGCACTGCAGCAGCCAGGGACACGGGACTGCACCCACATCTGTTATGGGCAACCTTATTACAAGTTCTTTCGCTGCAATGCAGGATGAGAAATCTTCGGAGTTGCAAACGTTGCTCACAGCTCTAAAGAATGATAAGGAGTCTGGAATAAGTACCGTGTGAGAAAGCTGTATGGCTGGAAAATGTTTCGCATGCCACAGCCAAATGGATGCGAAACCAAGCAAAAATAATTACACAAGGCAACTCAGCACCTTCGAAACTACCATCAAACACCTTTTTACGGCTTTTTGAGAGGTTCGATTTTTTTACTGTCATTTTACTAATAAAAACATGCGCAAACGCTCGTTTTGTGTGGTTTTGTGCTGTTTTTCACCAATGGAGTTCTCTATGCTCATTTGGAGTTACGTGGCGAGCGGCACATCATTTTAAAGCCCTTAAACCAAATGAAAAGAAAAAAGAAGAAAAAAGAAGAGGAAAGATCAACATATTGGTCATTTTGGTGATTGGAAATTCCATGATTTTTCGACAAAAAAAAATTGTTTTTTTTGCATCTCAATCAAACATTTTGCTAGTAGCAGCAAGGCAAAAATTTTAGCTTTCGGATGGTGAAAACAGCTTTGATTGAGGACTAATGGCTATTGAGAAATTAACGTCCGATACTACTCCTCGATAATCCCGTAATAGAGTTTGCTTGCACTGTAATTCCACACTCAAGAATATACTCAAAGCTGTAAACAAAGATATGAAGAAAGTTTCTGAGTCGATTCCGAAACGTTTGGACAAAGATTTTGAGGAGCACATCGCATCGTCGATCGTCCCATTGTTCGAAGAGAAGGCAGACAAGGAAGTATCGAATCCTGTCGTCGAGAAGCTTCGAGTGACTCGCAAAAAGATGAACGAGAAGCGAAAAGATTTTGACGCAAAAGCGCAGACGTATTTTGAGGCGCAAGAAATGATGAAATCTGCAGGTGAGAAACTCGGAGAGTTTCTCAAGCCAGGTGCAACTGGAAATGCATCAACTGTACGTGAAGAATACAAGAACGCAGAGCATTACAAGGACTTTGCGTTGAAGGAGCTTTACGAAGTTTTGACAAACGTGCCTTTGAGTGAAGACAAATCGAAGTTGGCGATGCCGGATTTGCCTTCGACGATCGACTCGTCGAAAAGAAAGATGATGCTCAACATGCTTATGAATTGGTCGACCCAACCTGCGGTAATCAAGAATTTCCCTTTGTTGATTTTGAACATCAGGGCAATGGCGTCGATTATGGATCCAATTACAGGTATCTATGAGAAGCCTGAATTTCCGACAGATCCAAATGTGTTGGCAGCTTACAAGCAACAGGATTTGGCATTGGCTTCGTCCTTGATTGCGGAAGTCACAAATTTGGAGTATACCTCATTGTGGAATGGATCGACTTCGATTGGCGCAGGTGAGCACAAGGTGCTTTACCTTATTCAGGAATCTTCTGGGATTTCGATGCTTTATGCTTGGATATCGCAGTATGTGCTTATTGAAACAGGCACTTCGAGAACTGATGTACTTGTGACGCTGCAAGATCTTCCAAAACTTTTTATGGCGCCTACACCGATGGCTGAAAATGAAGTGAAGGTGAGGCAGATTCTTGCTCTTGCTAATGAAGCAGGAGTGGCGCCAGACTGGATCAACGTTGGGATCAAATGCGTTCGTCACGTTGTAAATCGTGGCCAAGCATATTCTGATGAGATCTCGGCGCAAGGATTGCGAAAAAATTCGCAGTGGTCTGTCGAGCCGCAGAGCAGGGATGTCACTCGTATGTTGTTCGACTTGATTCAAATAACAAAGAACATTGACAATGAAGAACATCTTTATGAAGCAGAATCCGACAAGAAGAAGGCGTCGACATTGAGTGCGGATGTTAGCACCAAGGGAGATGACAAAGGACTATCGGACAAGGTTCGAAAGAAGTTAAAAGATGCAAAGAAGGGCAGTATCAAAGTTTCTGATTCGCAACGTGAGAAGATCTCTACATTCATTTTGTCAGAGAACTCAGACGCGAAGGTGAGCCATTCGTCTCACAATTCCAAGTTCAGGGCGGGAAGCATTCTGCTCGACAATGGAGTCGAACTGACTACTGAGTCATTGAATGCTGCTCGCAACCTTTTGGGCAAGAATTCGAAGAAGAGAAAGGCTTCTGAGGATAACGTTTGTGAACAACAATATTGCAACGAAAACAGCGGAAAGCATATGTGGTGCAAGAAGCACTTCGATCAACTGTGGGAAGGAAAGACATTGTGGAACAAGAATGGTGAGAAGAAGCAATGGGTCCACAAGTGGTCGAATGAAAGTTCTTCAAAAGGGCGTTCGAAAGGTGGCAAAGGAAAAGGTAAAGGTAAAGGAAAAGGCAAAGGAAAAGGAAAAGGAAAGACCGTCCCGATCTACACTCAGTCTGGTGAGAGTGTGAAGACCTACCACCTCGATGCTTACTCGGTCAATCTTCTGAAACGTTTGAAGCGCTCTGAGTCGGAGACGTTGATGAACGAAGACATGGTGAAAGAGCACAAGAAGGCTACTTCTTCCGATGTTGCCGAGCTCCTCGCCTAGGAAGCAGCCCAGGATCTGGAGAGAGATCGACCGATCGATGATCCTGGGGGGAAATCAAATAAACGTGGAGGCTCCGAGCTAGTGCACAAAATCGAAGAGACGCCAGTTCTCAACTTAGAAGCAGGTGACTGACAGCCCGCAAACTTCGGGTACTTCCTTTCACATGTTTGCCAGCATTTTTGATGTTGTGTCCCGTGCAAATGAATGCATTTCAACATGTGCATTTTATTCCTGAAAAGTGCAGTACGTGCATTTTTGTGCGCTTATTTGTGATTCGTTGAATCATTGCTTGAGCATCGAGCTTATTTAACAGTGTCATATTCCCGATATGTCGACGAAGTGTGATCAGTTTTGGTCGAATATTCGAGGCTGTGGGACGTTCAGACCATATATGACCCGAAACGAATAACGTGCGCGAAATGGTCATTCGGAAAGACTAAATGTTAAATGTCATTCATGTATGCTTCAAACATACAATTCCGAAGGCGAAGGCGCATGGCTTGAGCGTTAGCTTTGATCTTTTGAAGAAGAAGCGCAATATCACTGAAGTGGTGATTTTCATGAAATTGAGCTAACGTGTTACCCCTACTCCGTTTGACTCGATGTGCAAAGGCAATCGGTCATGTGGAGTGTTTCAAGCCGTCGGAAGACCAAAATGACGAAAGTCAGGTCGATGGTCTTCTTTCACGCTGCAAAAGTGCGGTGAGTGAGAAAAGCTCGATGAGCCATGCGCAAGCATTATGGTGCATTGGCACTTGATGCTTAGTTTGATATGCATTCAGCATTGATATGAATGATTTCCCAAAACCATAAGAATGGTGATGATGATGTGCATGTCATATTGCCAATCATCACGTTTCGACTTGTCTTTTCAGAACAAGAATTCAGTTCTTAAAGATGACAAGGACACTTCTGGATTGCTCCGTTCGGCGCGATCGAAGGTCCGAGATGATGTCATCAATTCCGTAATATGTGGTTCCATGCGAAGGGTGCTTCGAGGGGGGCTACATTTATTATTTGCGCACTAGGCGGGCTCAGGGCGTGAGCCTTAGAAGCTACTTAATTACCCTATGGCCGGAACTGCACAGCCCGATTTAACTCAGTCCATGGAGTCCCAAACTTTGCCTGCACCCCCCACTTGAAGAAAGGGCCCACCCTCCCCAGGGGGGGGCCCACTCCCCGGCTGTGCGGGCCAGGTTTGTGCTTCCTTGAGTCTCTTGTCCGCGGGATGCCTCGCTGCACCTTGGCCCCGCCGCCTTTTTCGTGGGTGCTCTGATGTTTGTGTTTTTGCAGTTTTTTCATTTTTTTGGATTTTTCTGAATTTTACCGAACTCGGACCTGCCCTGGCCGGCGGGAGCCGGCCAGGGCAGGAATCCGCGGCGGGAGCCGCGCTTCCCCCCGCCGAGGCGGCGGGCCCGCTGCGGGAGCTGCGGCTCGGCTCTTGGCTCTTTTTTGTGTTTTCTGGGCCGTTTATTAGTATCGGGCCGGTCTCTTTTTTTCGAATATCGAATACGGCAATTTTCTTTTCCTTTTTTCGGATTTGACTGCTACCGTCTATTTGCAAAGACGTTATTTCGCATGCCTCTTTCTCTTCTTCGCCGCTTTCTTCCTCGTCTCTGCTGCCTTCATGAACCCTGCTGCCACTGATTCTGCCATATCGGGAGGTACTCTGTTCTTCGCCGCATCCCCAGTGTAACCCTCCAGTGTAGGCCGCGATCTTTTGTCTCCCTTCCCTGGGATCATTACCTGCTCGTGCCTCGTCTGGTTCCTGCAGTGGTGGCAGTACGCTTCCGCTTTTCTCGGCATCCATTCTTCGGTCGTCAAGTTCGTCCAGAAGTGGTACGTCCCCTGATGCTTTAGCCCATACGCACACCCGTTCACCTTTCCCTCCCTCGCTCCCTTTCTCACTCCCTCCCCAAACTTGCTTTGCATTTTTGCATAATGCTTCAGCCTTCCCTCCACATTTTCGATGAAGTATTTGTTGTTGACAGGGTCGATCTTCACGTATTTCTCTACCGCATCCAAGGCAGCATCCAACCCTGCCAACTCCTCCTTCTCCACTTCCACCCCACCTGACGGTCCCTTTGCACACCCTTTCATCATGCACAGGCCTTGACTTTTGCTCCAAGGTGCGCAGTTCGCCGATAACCATATCCCCACTAGCTCCTTTGTCCTCACCTTCCCTCTTTGCTTTACCACTTCGATTATTGTTTGCTCCCCTCCCCTTTCGAAGGTTGCAGTGATCTCTGGGTGCTGGAACCCTCTCAATTGCCCCAGGTTGTGCCCTTCCTTGTCCACTGTCACCACCCTCTCCACCTGCCTTACCATCCCATCGCATGCTCCCCAATACCCCGTTCCCAGCTCTATCACTGTGCTCATGTTCTGCATCTTGTCGATGATGTGTGGTGATGCCTGCAGCATCACTTGTTCTGCCTCTGCTGTGGTGTGCCCTCCCTCTGTGCTGAGCCACTCCCGCACCTCCTTGACCCAGTCCCTCTTGGCTCCCCCTTTTCCCACCAGTCTCATCTCCATCCGTACCCATCCCTCTGCAGCTAGTTTCATCAGTGCTGCATAGATTTCCATGCGTTGTACTCCCCTTTCTCCCCTTGAGGCTCCCCTCGTAAGGTCCTGTGCCATGGATTCCACCTGCCCTATCTTCATTTGCCATTTCCCTTCTGCGTAGGTTGCATACTTCGTCATCCATTCTGCTGCGGATGCCACCCTGCGCTCCAGCAATGCCTTCGGTGACGCTCCCTCCCTTGACACCCTCATGCCCCACTCTTCTCCCAATTGCTGGTGTCCTTGTGCCACTTTGATCGTTCCCATGTCTTTCAGGTGTGCCATATACTTCCAGAATCTTGCCGCCGTCCAGCTGCTCGCCACCGCCTCCTTCGCAGTCCGTAGGTCGTGTGCTGTTAGATATTTGCCTGTTTTCATCTTGTTTGCCCCCATCAACCCTAACCTGTCGAGCACTAACTCCTCCGTTGCGTATTCCCTTGTTTTGCTTGTCATCTTCGACTACGCTCGTCGCTCGCTCGTCTTTTGCCGTTAGATTTTCGTTCATTTTTTCTTCCTCTTTTGCAATTGTTATATTCCTCCCCCATTTGAGGTGCACCCTGTCCCGCATTCCTACTCTGTGTGCAGGGCGGTTCTGCGCCATGTCTCTCGCTCGCCGGCCTTCGCCGCTCCCCGTTCCCGTCTCTACTGTCTGTGCGTTTGGTGCTGGCTCTCGTTTCTCCTCCTCTGCTGCCTGTGCTTTCGCAGGTCGCTGTCCGTGCTCGCCCAACTGCCTTCCTCGCTCCACCTTCATCCTTGTCCTGTTCTGTGCTGGTGTCTCTCGGTCTTTTCGGCGGTGAGAACCGCCAGTGTTTAGTACGTGTGCCTCGTATGTTGTGTGTCCACTTGTTTCCCACCCTTGCTGTTCGTATTGTTTGTCGCCTGCACTGCCTCTGCTGACGCTGCTGCCATTGCCTCGTAGGCCTGCTATCGCTTGCAACCCTCTCTGCTTATACCTTATCCAATCCTTCTTGCCAGTATACCCTAGTTTTTGCCTCTTCACCACCATCTCACTTTCCATCCTCTCTCCGCTCACTCCCCTCACTGCTCCTCTCACTTTCTTGTCAGCCCTGTACTTGGCTTTGGCCACGGCTCCTCGCAGGGCGCCATTCCCACCAGCACCCTTGCCCTTGCCATTCCTCTCAGCCCCTCCCATCTTTACAGCTTTGTCCCCCCTGGTTGCAGGCGTG
>Ga0099797_100537_pt1 | contig 24272 bp, 21 predicted proteins | sample Uncmet_Sort48C_1_FD_89871 | JGI IMG/M metagenome (GOLD analysis project Ga0099797, IMG submission 89871) | Marine eukaryotic communities from CALCOFI LINE 67, Pacific Ocean - C012_Sort48C_1 | ecosystem: Environmental > Aquatic > Marine > Oceanic | place: Pacific Ocean: Monterey Bay | collected...
AGTCATTGTTAGCACTCTTTGTTGCATGTCCAGGTATTCGGCGTGAGTTCTTCCACATTTAAGTAAATTTGCTTGTGTGGTTGATTATAAATAGCTCCCCAGCACATTGCTTACCTCGCAACCATTGGAAACTAGTCCTACTATGTATAAGTGGAAAATGATTTGTTTGTTTTTTTACAAGTTTCCTAGATTTCTCCAAAACTCAGAAGACTGATCAAGTCACATCAAATAAATATTGTGTGACCAAACTGTGTGCTGAGGAGGTTGCATGATTGTAATTTTTGAATTCGGTTGTGTTTCCATTTCTGTTTATTGTTTTCATTTGGACCCGGCCGAAGTCTTTGTCTCCAATAGGGTCCGACGTTACAGCACTTTTGGGAATTACAACTTGTTTGTTGTCTCTCCTCTCAAGGACTTTATGCCAGTTCATTTGTTTTGCCTTGTCCTCTGCCTCTGCACTTCCCATGGAGGCGCCGACAGTCGCCGACAATTTGCTCGCATCAGCATCATATGTGAACACCCTCTGGAGTTTGATAATCAGGCCGCCGCGGGTGGAGTACTCACATGAGGAGTTGATGGCCGAATACCCCGAGAGTTTTGAGGTGAGTGGCCAGCTCGTGCACCGCACCGATTTTGTGATCATGAATGACCGAGGCCTTGAGCTGGCTTGCACTTTATTTGAACCAGCCTCGAAAGAGGTTGACGAGAGTGATGATCATGCTTGCGTTGTTTTTTGCCACAAGGCCTACTCTTGTCGAATGAGTGGCTTCGAGTTGGTGCCTGTCTTTCTCCCATTGAACATAGGGCTCCTGTGCTTTGACTTTGCGGGCTCAGGCATATCTGGTGGTGACTATGTTTCGCTTGGTCACTTTGAACAATCCGACTTGGCCTCGGTTATTGGACACTTGCGGCAGGAGCACGGCTTCTCGCGTGTAGGTGTGTGGGGGCAGTGTATGGGTGCAGCTGCAGCAATCATGTACTCTTCCAGTGACCCGTCACTGGCTGGCATGGTGCTAGACAGCCCCTTCTGTGACCTATGGGAATTGATGTCGGAGCTCTCCACCCGATTCGTAGGGCTCCCGTCATTACTGACAAGCGTTGCTCTCCGCGTTGTGAGGGCCATCGTTCAGCAGAAGGCTGGCTTTGACATCTGCGATGTGTCGCCCAGAGCAAGTATTGCCAGGAGCTTTGTGCCAATGCTCTTTTTGCACGGAGGTGAAGATGAGTTTGCTCTGCCTTCACACAGTGTAGCCCTTGCCCAGGCAAGTCAGGGAGAAACGCAGCGCTTGGTAATGCCAGGGCTTGGCCACCACACTGCACGACCAGACGGCTTTGTGGCGCGTGCGGCAGTGTTTTTAGTGCGTGCCTTGCGGTGGGAGGACCACCTCCCTCCTGGCGTTCCGGACATGCTTAGCAGATTCGTTGATGAGCACAAGTCAGAGATGTTAGCTTCGCCTCCTTCGGTATCTGCGGCCTCGAAGCAATTGCTGCACCGCCCTTCGAGAGTTGATGACCAGAGCCAGGCAGAGAAGTTGACCGAAACCTTGACAACAATTTGCTTTGGCACATCAAAGCCGCCCATGCTACTTAATGGTGGATATTCCTCAGACAAATATGTCAATGAGGCTCGCTCAAGATCTTCTAGTCCTACAAGGCGTGGTGACCTCCATGTGTGTCCAGTGTCGACTGAGGCACTCCACCAGGCATGCGCGACAATGACACACTCCATTCAATCAAATGCGCGTCCTGGGGATATTGGAGTTGGTTCTTGTGAGCTCTGGGACCCAATCAGTTGGCAGAATGCTATGGAGAAGCTGACCATGCCCAAAGAGCATGGAACTTCAAGATTCTCACCACCAAGTCCAACCCAGGCGACCTCTCGGAACACTTCCGTTGGCAAGCAACCGAGCACCCAGGAGACTTCTGCAAAAAAAGGTGCAGGGAAAGGATCAGCACCATTGCGGAGTGGGGCCAAAGAAAACGTGGGTGCCCAGAAAGGTGTGGGAAAGGGCGCAGGAAGTAAAGTGCAGCCACGCAAGCCCGAAGTCGTGCCCAAGGCACCTTTGAAGAAATTGTTCTGGTCGCCTATCATTGGAAGTTGCAGGACTGAATGTTCAGTCTGGGAAAAGATCCACAAGGACGGAGCAAGATTTGACCAGGATGAGCTGGAGCTGCTCTTCGCGCAGAAGTCTAAAGGAATGGTTGAAGGCACCCGACCCCGAATTCAGAAACGGTGCTTGCTTTCCGATCCACGACGTCGACAAATATGGTGCATGCTTGCATTGATGCCTGAGGTTCCGCTACTGCTTCAGGCGATCATCAGCATGGACATCTCCCTCCTAGGACATGATAAGATAGAGCTGCTTCTGGGGAATCTTCCCAGTCCGGCCGAGGAGGCATTGGTCCTTTCTGAGGCAGCAAAGGAGGCCGACGGCACGGATAATTGGGATAGACCCGAAAACTTCATATTGAAGCTTGTCAGCATTCCAGAGTACTCTTTTAGAATCAAAGTATGGGCCTTTCTCAGTTCACTGGAGGAAACAACCAAGGGCTTTGTGTCTGCATCAACCGAAGCCACATTGGCAGCCGAGTGCTTGCAGGGTTCAGAGCGGATCGAGAAATTGCTAGCAGTGATTCTTGGTGTAGGGAATTATTTGAATGGAGGTACACAGCGGGGGCGCGCTGATGGCTTCGATTTGGACATCCTGGGTAAGCTGTCGGAGTTGAAAGCTTCTCAACAGGGCAACCTCCTTGATTTCATCGTCGGACAGGTGGAGAAGGATGCTCCAGGTATGCTTCGAGATATGTTCGGACCGGGCATGGAATATGACAATGTGCATCGAGTGCGAAGATTAGACATGATTGAAATGAGGGACGAGGCAGTACAGGTCCGAGCACGAGCTGAGGATTTCTTGTTGAAGCTTGAGGAGCGGCCCACGGAGAGCCAAGATTCACTGGCACGCCTCACAAAACCCATGGCTTGTGAGGTGGATCGGCTGCAAAACGTGGCAGCCCAGTTCGAGGCGTGGGAAACCAGGTACAACGAGCTTTGTGCATGGTTCGGTATGGATGCAAACAGGCCCAAGGCCTCGCATGAGTTTTTTGGTCTCTGGGATGCCTTCCTCAGTGACTTGGAAAAGGCCTTGACAGTCTACGAACACAACAGACACACTCGCTCCTCTACGAGTGCTGTGTCCGTGCCTGCAGGACGGCGTCCCAGAAGCAAAGCACCATGTAATAGGAGATCTCGTGAGTCGAGTGGTAAAGCTACCAGTGGCGGCGCCTGATCTGCCATCACAAATTGTTGGACGCTCCTGGCCAGCATGAACGAATATCCACAGCAATTCGTTGAGGGGCCTTGAATAACCACAAATCCCCAATGCAAAACACACAACATAACAAACAACTCATACATACAAAACATCACAATGTCCCACAAATCCCCACCAGTTGAATTTGCAGTGCAATTGATTTGTTATGCCCAAGGCCACCAGTAACTTTGCATTGCGATTAATTTGTCATGTCCAACCAATTCTCACAAAGAGGCTGTGGCAGTTCAGGACCCCTCAAGATGGCCTTTGCAAAGGGCAGGCCCCATCAAACCACCCCCAAATTCAAGTTATATTATTATACAATGAACAAATGACACCACTGCGGCAGAAGACCCTAAACAAAGAAGGTTCATGACTATATTCTAGGGAGTCTGGAGGCCTACAGTCTCGGGCCACCAGATTTGGAACGATCAACGCCTTCACTCGATTGGGGGCCTACAATTGGGGGCTTGCAGTCTGAGGGCCTACAGTCTCGGGCCACCAGATTTGGAACGATCAACACACTCACTCGGCTTTACTCGATTGGGGGCCTACGGTCTGGGGGCCTACAGTCTCAGCCCACCAGATTTAGGACAGAGAGCACTGACTCGCTTTCACTCGACTGGGGGCCTACAGTCTGGGGCCTACAGTCTCGAGCCATCGGATTTGGAACGATTTCCGCACTCACTGGTTCTCAGAACAGTTGGGGGCCTACAGCCTGGGGCCTACAGTCACCAGCCACCAGATTTGCAACGATTTCCGCGATATACGACCCTTCAACGTGAACATTGTTTAAGGAATAAAACACATGCCGCCAAACATTCAGATCTGTGCAAAACAAAGTGCACCACGGGTGCCACTCATGTGATTATGCCACACATCGATGTTTGTAATTCGTGCAATTGTATTCTAATGTTTTTGTGATTGTTCAACTTGCCTCGGTTCCATTTGGTGTTTCCCCTTTGCTTTGATAGCCTTGAGAATCGGTGTGCTTTTGTTCACCCGACAAAGACTTTCACAGTTTCCGTAGTGGCAAAATTGAGCTGGTTTGCAGACAACGTGCCATCCAAATCCTCATGTACAATAATCAAATAAGCATATTCCTAGGGGCTTGGTGTTTGAAACCAGTCTTTGTTATAGCCTTCAGAATCGGTGCGCTATTCTCCACCAGACAAATGACACAGCCTCCATTCAAATAACTTCTTGAACTCTGGTAGGCCCGCACTTATCAAAACAGTGTGTTGGTGTTCCCAATCGTGTGATGTTTGGTGGAGCTTAGCCATCCAATAGGAATCGCATTTGCGCACTTTACTTTGAATTCACGCATGCTTTTCTTAGGTGCCCTTTCCCTAGCCGATCTACCAGATAGGGCGGCACTTGTCACTTTGAATTCGCGCACATGGGAAAATACAATGCGAATCAACCGGAAAGACAGTGAAGTGCAAATGTACTCTTGCACTTGCTTGCGGGCTTGTCTATGCATGTTTTATCCACAAATATTCGCAAGGCAGCGAATGCAAGATTAATTCAAACACACCCCACACCACGGCAATAAGAAATAGTTGGGGCCAGCCAGAAACTAAAATTCTTTTTCTTTGTAACAGAAATAAATAGGGAAACCAGGTTTTCAGACCAGATGCGATTATCTCCATTTATTATTGCCGTGTTTCTTATTGCCATGGGAGACCGTGTACGAAATAATACAAATCAAAGCCAGCCCCTCCCACTTCCTCCACAACATGGGGCCCATGGGCTCCTTTGGGGCGCCCTGGGCTGCCTTAGGCACAGAGTAGCAGTAAATGCAAAATTATTTAGTGGCAAATGATCACATCCCATTAAAATTTGTTTGCATTTAAAGCTACTCTGTGGTCCTTGGATTTTGATGAAAAGTCGACCACACTTTCCGACCAAATGGGCTCAATGTAAAGCGCTTGCACACAAACTCAAGCCTCCCGGAATTCTCACCCGGCTGCCCCTGGCTATCCGTGGACATAGTGTCAGGAACTGCTGCTCAGACCCCATGTTCACACGTGCTGGGGGCCAGGATGACGTGAGATAAACAATTAGTTTCCAAAAATATTTGCGATTTGCCGATCTCGGGCCCGGCAAGCATAACGTTTTGCCGGTCCAGTGCCAAACACATATTTGTAAAAATGTATACTGCCGGCCCCGATATCAGCAAATGAAAAATATTACATCATGTGTTTGATTTGCCGATTCTAATTTTATGTATGCTTCAGCATCTGAATGATTTGGGCAAACCGATGCTCCTCAATACGCTAATTACTATTGGTGCATGTAAATTACCTACACAGTGCTCGCACGGTGGGGTTCCTGGCGGCCTCTCTACAACCTCGGTAGGTGGCCCCCGGGCAATTGCCAGGGCTATGCCTGCGCTAAGTTGCTGTAAATATATAGTTAAACATGATGTCACCTCTCCTAAGCTCAAGCGAACAGGGAGGTCGCGAGCTCAAATGTTGAAAACAAATGTTTTTTAACAGGGTTTGCTTCCAGAGGCCCCTGAGCCTGCCATGCCAACCCCAGCCTCCCTGGTGCTTGCCAAGGGTCTTCCAGATGCCTCCCAGGTGTTTCCCAGGGACCCCGGAGACCCACCCAGGGACCCTCTAAAATCACTGTTTGGGTTCTCGTGCTAGGGTCATGCTTGTGTAGCAAGGTTGTGTATCTGTTTGCCCCGTCTGCTCCTTGCCTTGCCCCGTATTCCCAGCAGGAGGAAGGCGAAGAAGGCGAAGAAGGCGAAGAGGTTGTCGAGAAAGAGGAAAAGGTCGAGAAAAAGGCAAATGCTTCCCACCAGCCAGTCAGCCATGTGCAGCAGCCTACACCACTCGTGCCCAGGATGTGCGGTCATATGGACACTTGCATATACCCCTAGCACTCGAACCAGCACGTAGGGAACCAGATACTCGCGGAAACCACAGGACCCCAAGACACCCAGGAAACACAGGAACCCAGGAAGTCCTCTTGTAGGAAAGCCCAGGAACCAAACCCAGGGACTGCAGTAGTGCAGGAGCTCCAGAGACTCAAACCCGCCTGGAGCCTCAATAACCCCGGACCCTCAGAACTCCAACAACCCAAGAACCCCAGGAACATCATACAACTCAGGAACACCAGGATGCTTTTGCTCCTGGTGCCAAAATCGGTGCGGAGCCCCTAAACCTCATTTTCCGGCCCCGGATCCCTAAACCTTATTTTCTGGCCCCAGCCTCTCAAACCGTATTTTCGGACCTCGGGCCCTTCAAGGCAGGTCGGGTCTGTGTTTAAATGCATCTGGAGTGTTTGTTGCATGGAATTCGTATACGGAAATTGGCAAAACCATTGTACAATATATAAAATACACATATTTTCGGATTCTACAATTCTATGAGTTTGTGTTGCCAACCCTTCGGAGAAAACACATTCGCGAACTAACAAAACACACACACAACAAAAGCACAAATCAGTCCAAATATTGTAATTTTCATTTGGCTCATTTTCCATCGTAGAGTATTCTGGCGATAATTCCAGATGAAAAGAAAGACCTCCCGCTCAACACCGCAGGGAGTCGCTGGGGAGGCTTGTGGTGGCTCATGGTTTATCATGGTTTGTTTGCTTTTGTTCTCCACTTGCGTTCCGCGTTCTGCTTATCGCTTTCAGTCGTGGTTTCTTGCTGTTTGCTTCTGGCTCTGGCTTCTTGTTTCATGTTTTCTTTTGCCCTTTTGTTTCTATGCTTGCTCATTATTGTTGTTGGGTTCGCTTGTTCATGCCGATGTGATAACATGGCACACACCTCCACATGATGTTGACGAAGTACGCCAACTATATTAGTAGGATTACGTAATAGCAGTATCACACCATCGGTGGGAAGATGCGTGTTGCACTCAGTGTTTTTTAATTTTGACCCGGCTACGGCAGGCCCCACCCCTCACATAGGACGAGGAAATCGTCAATAATCGCCCCATAGGAGTGACAAAATGCAGAATGCAATGCAAATTCATTCCAGTGTCTCTCACCCGATGCAGGCCAAAAAGGAGAAAAAGGAGAAGAAGGCAGCCAGAGATGAAGAGGCAGAAGAGGAAGAGGAAGAGGTGAAGCCGAAAAAAGGTAAAAACGCAGCCAGAGGCTCAGCAGATGAAGATGATGACGAGGACGAAGAGGACAAGCGATGTATTGAAAAAGGGCGCCCGCATTATCACACCATTTGCTTGCTTCTTAGTTTGTTTGTTTTCCGCTCAGTTTGATTATCTCATGATTGTGGCTAAGGGGCCCAATTCCTTCAAAAATTAGGCTGAGCTTGGAATATTTGGGCCGTCAAGGCCAAACAAGGACATGCCAAGACCATACCCATATACTCGAATGCAATGGACAGGACAGGAGGCCACGGCCTTCGGCCGCCTTGTGGTGTCAACAACTTGAGCATATATGGGCATGGTGTCGGCATGTCCTTGTTTGGCCTTCCAGGCCCACTTATTCCAAGCTTACATTTATTCTTTTGGGGAAATGGGCCCCTCAGCCAGAACCGTGTATCTTGACAAGCGATCCTTGTGCTCAGCATTATGCAAATGCGTGTGTGTGTGTGTGTGTGGTGTCGTCTCGCCTATGCCATAATAGGTGCCTTAATTCGTTGAGGCCAAGTTTGCTTGTCATTATTCTTTCACAGGATTTCTGGCAAAGTATTCCATGTACAGTAAAGTTTAGTCGTGTCTCCAGGTGTGTTCGTTGAGCCTCCGTTGGCCAGGGATTCCCCTCACTTGTCGCCATGCAGTTGCATTGGCTTTGATGGATGGTGGGTACCGTTTGTGAGGTGTTGCCTTGGTCAATTGTTTGGTTGTGTTTTTTATGTAATACACCCACCACCACGGCAATAAGAAATAGTTTGGACCAGCCAGATACTTAATTTCTAATGTGTTTGTAATGGAAGTAGATAGAGAAGCCAGGCTTTCAGGCCAGATTGAGTATCTCAATGTATTATTGCCGTGGTGGGGGTGTAGGTTGCAAGCACACTTAGCCAGACCAAGTTCTGATGACGACAAGACGATTGCAGGATAACTTCTGCAGAAGTAGGGTTTAGTGTGATCGCATCGCCCTTTAGGAAAAATCATGTTCTCGGTTATCTGGATTCTGTCATCCGAACAGCCCTTCAGGCCGGGAACCATTGTGTTCGCTTGGATGTGAGTCGTAATCCAGAATTGCAATGGAGGTGGTATGACTCACCGCAAGCTTATCCACCACATGAAACACAATGTTGTGTGCGCAGTGGCATCCTGCATGCATGTGCATCAGTCCAATCTGAGAAAATCCTAGAGTCTTGAAGATTCCCGATGACACCGCATGACGGTTTTCTTTCTAGGCTCACATTTGTTAGGTTTGCGAGGTGCTTGGTCCAGCACGCTCGATGAGGAGACCACGATCAAGGTCCCAGGCTGATACATGATCAAGATCGGGTTATCAGCTTAATGCATCAATCATACACCGCCACAAGATACAGATTTCATTACAAAATACATACACCGCGACTCTGCACATATGCTGGAGGTTTGGCATGCAATGAAGAGTAAAATACATACTAGTAGGCTAATGCGTAACATTGCAGAGAGCTGTCAGATGCACTCAAAACCATGGATGCAAGGGAGAGCATGTCACACCTTACTCACTTACCCTTTGGGGTAGCGGATTTGTGTTCGACGCTCGCCATATCCAGTGGCTTTGCAGGAAGACTCCGACGACGACGATGATGATGGCCCAGAGGTGGACGAAGAGGAGATGGAGAAACAGTTTAAGCGAGTCATGGGCTTGAAATTGTGGGTTTCGCTTGCAGATACCTATCTGATTTAGTTTATGACTATTTTCTCTCTGGGCCCAAGATCCTCGGGACCCTATAGCCAGGGCCGGCCCGCAATTTCAACGATTTCGCCGCAGGAGTTATGCAAAGTGGTCGAATATGAGGTCGCGGATGGCTGCGTACCTGTTTATTTTTCATGAAAATAAGACAGAGCAATTATGAACGCAAGGAGGTTGATGTGCTCTCGAGGAGTTGTAATATCAATGTGATGGAACCCCGGCCATATTCATATACAAATCACATGTGACACCATGATTGAGTCTAACAGAACATTGCTGCAGCATTGCCTTAGCTTGTTTTATTGATCAGGGCTATCTCAAGGACATGCTAAGCTCATGGAGACTGCTGGCGCTCGGCAGTGCGTTGCAGCACCATATATATCAGAACTCACAGCTCGCACAACATAGTGGTTCATGCAGCTGTCCCCCATAGCCCCAGCACCCCATAACCTTACCTGAGCATACACCGCTCAGCTTGGTATATCAGAGCTCATATCTAATTCGGAAAATACCTCTGAATTAGATATGGCACTAGCACATAACATATAAGAGATTGCGACCGAAGGTGAAATAAGTGTAACCGGTTGTCGTAAGGTTGGGAGTCGAACCTAAGGGCTATTCCGCGTTGCGAACATTCGCAAACAAACAAACAAACAAACAAACAAACAAACAAACACCATGGTTGAAAAGTATACAAATGCGGGATCTGGGGTGGGGGGCGGCGGGGGCGACCCGCGCCCCACAAATGTCACAAATCGCAAAGATATGTTTGAAGGACATCTGGATGTGTAGATGTTCATATTGGTTCTGCATGTCCCCAAATCGACAACTACCAAAGGCAGCCGAAAGCATTTGCCTGCAGGCAAGGGTGCAAGAGGTTGGGAATGCACTCCAGGTGCCCGCTGACAGAGTACCAGCCGCACAAAGAATGGACGCCTTGAGGAGTAGAGTTCTGGGCCGCGCTGGTACGTAGCAATGTGCATGCGAATTCGATGTGTAGTTGTAGGCACTAGGTTCGGGGATCGGGCTTATGTTGACTCGTCTACTGTTGTCGTGACAAAAACAACTACCAAAGGATACCATGTCATTTGTTTTTAAGCTCATCAGTCTTCAATTCAATGTATGTTTTTGTGAACGTCTCCTAAGCATGCCCTTTTGAGCTCAACTCAATACCCACCAAAATTCGAGCATACTTTTAAACAAAATCCCAAAATCGATTTTTACCAATCCTGGTCCATATCGGAGTTCCGGACACATAAATACCACAAAACAAAACAGAATTTCGAGACGAATCCAATGGGACCAGTCCCGGGGTCTGAAAACCATATTTACCGGAAAACCGAATTGATTGTTTTTCATTGGTGCTCGATTTTTGAGGGCAATCACACTTTTAAAGCCTGGTTTGGCGGACAGGGTCGCACAATCGATGTTTGTCCGATTGGATTCCATAGAGGAGTTCCAGACACATACATACCATAAGTGTGCACACAATTGGGCGCCGCATTTGATGGGGTCAGCTTCGGTGCCCCGGGTCCCGACAAACCTACTTTCCGTCCCCGGGGCTCATCAAGACAGGTCGGGGACGTGTTTAAATGCATCTGCGTTGGTTTGTTGCATCGAATTTGCACATGGAAATGGGTACAACTATTGCACCATCGCTGAGATCCAAACATTTGGGGATTTTTGCAAGGTTTGGGAGTTCTGTTGCCAGCCCCTCGGGGAGAGCACATTTTCGAAAAACGCACCCAAAACGAAGATCTGTCCATAGTGTTGCTTAGTTTAGTCCACCAACCGGATGTGCAGAAACAACACAACCCGTTTTCTTTGTAATAGGTAAGCAAATTTGTGGGGCTTAGTTGCTTCATGTTTCTGTGGTGACGAGTACCTCGTGCGCATCCTATAGCGCAGAAAGCTGGGGTCTTGGACATATTATAAATTGACTTTACATCGAGGTATTTTGATTTGACACATATGGCCATCACAATGCACAGATGAAATATTTGTTGCTTCTCAGTCTAGCCCAGTGGAACTGCTACCAGCCGTGGGATGGTTGCACATTAAAGGGGCCTTGTATGTGTGCGTTAAGGGAGTGTTTTGAATTTCATATAGTTTTTGGGTATGGTACCTTTGTTTGTGACATGTAGCGGTTCTTGGGATAACTTATTTGTGACACTGCCCTTCGGTTGTTCCCAAGATCTGCTGCTTGTAGTTGTGGCGAAAGCCGCAAATGAGAATGAGCATGACTATAGTTGTATTGTGTGGGTTTGTCCTATGGTCTTGCCCTTATCCCGATGTCCACATCATGCACACGCCTGGGTAATCTGGGGAGTTACCAAGCTGATACCTTGGAGGTTAATTACCAGTGCAATTTCGAATTGGGGTCATAACTCCACATGCTACAGTCGTTACCACCCATAGCCTAGGGTGCAGCGTGTCCCTTTAGTGCTGAAGCTTTGCAATGCCAACGTTCGAGAACATACTTGCCTAGAGTGGCCCCCAAAGGCTTGCATAGCTGTGTTCTGCTCTACAGAGTTCTTTGCGCAGATTAAATTCGCCCAGTAGCCCCCACTAACCCAGGCCTTGCATGTTCAGTGGTGCTTGGGGTCCGCACTTTGGAGTGTTCGAATGAATTGCAATGTTCTTATAAATGGTCTTCTCGTATGCCCATGTGCAAAATGTAATCCCCTTTTTCTTTAGAGGAGTTCGAGGGGTGGAGCCCCTCATAATTCGCCGGGGGGTATGGGTGGAGGCCGGCAGCCCACCATCCTTGCCCCCAGAACGCATTTTTGGGCGGAGGGCGGAGGGGGGAGTGGGGAGGGGGGGGGGGGCGCAGCCCCCAAACACCGGGAAAGGCAGTAAACATACCAGGTTACCATATATGATTGCAGTTTATACTAGGGTGTGACTTATAAGCGTAACGGGAGTGGAGCGATAGGAAACATTTTATACGACAAATTAAAATTTATATACACACAGAGTTGTTTATACATGTGTATACAAGAAGGAAGTTGGATTCGTCCCCGCTTGTACTCACACCCATGCACATGTTTGCTGCACCTTGGGGTGCTGAATTGCGCTGCTAAGGAGAAGGCAGTGCAAACTGCTCTGCGATATCTTCTGACGAAGAAGTGCCCCGATGGGCACCTGGCTTGGACTTGCAAAAAAAACTGTGATTCATAAATACCTCCACTTTGCATATGCACAATTTTGCATGTGTTGAGATCTCGGCCTTGAGGCTGCGGTGCCCTCGAATTGTGTGTATTCTTTGTACATGTCACTTGGCTTGCACTTGCAAAAAAATCTGTGAATCATAAATACCTCCACTTTGCATATCTGCAATTCTGCTTGTGTTGAGATCTCGACCTTGAGGCTGTGGTGCCCTTGATTTGTGTACATGTTCGAGTAAAGGTGGTCCATAAACCAGACTATGACAACAATGGAACATTCACAAGGACATCCCAGAAAACACCTTCCAAGCTCATATGTAACTTTTTAGAGTACGTGTCTATCATCGCATTGCGGGGCTGTCTCGGGTAGCCTCGCGTTTGTCCAGCCTTGTTCTAGTGGGGATCCGAGCTCCAGGGAAACAATGGTCGGATCCTTTTCAAGTCGATGATGCAGATGCTAAGTGATGGATCTGGAATGTGAATTATCCAGAGCCTTTGGTTGGTGTGTGTTGAGTGCTCTTTGTAACTACGGTTGCTAAGAAGGGTGGATGTCTACATAGCTTGAGTTGACAACATGTTTCAAACTAACTGCGTCGGGATTAATGAAACCGTGCGCGCAGTCAGGTGTTTGCCTTGAAAAGCTGAAGAGGAAACTCGCATGTGCGATTGGCAAGTATGCGCATATAATTAGCTGCAATGTTAATAGCAAGAGCATGGGCAGTTTCCTGGGACATTGAAGGGCATGGCGCTGTACATGTCGCAATGAGTCGAAGACATTAGCAACTCCAGTGGCCTCTCTGTAGTTGCAAAATGTTTGGTGTGGTAATGCGTCCCATTGATAGCACAATGTGAAATGTGGGGAAATGTGGGAACTGGAAAGTTCATAGGATAATGGTTTCACAATATTTGGTAATAGTTCACAATATGTGTGTCATGATTTACATTCCACATTGTGTTGTTATGGTTTAGATTCCGCATAGAGCATCCTGGACTCCCGCCGGACCTCCTTAGAGGCCATCGGTATTTTCCGCTCGTGTTGGGCAAAGTGCAAACAAATGCAAGAAGTACAAAGTAATGTGTTGTCATCTCCTGCAATATGTTGTACTATTTCACAAAAATGTGTATGGTGGTGCAATATTTCATAAGACCTCGCATTGTTTCGTAATGTTCCCCCCAAATCCGTGTGATTGCTTAATATGTTCACTTTCGATTCCCACCGTTTCTCCTATTTGTTTCTGACCGCATTAGGGGCGAACTCGTCATAACATGTTGCACTTGATGGCGGGAAAGTCGCTTAGGTTGAAGTTCTCAATACCACATGCATTTGTCAAGTCTGTAGCACTTGCACCAAGGTTTCCTTTGGCAGAATTTGTAGCAAAGTTGGAGACTATCAATGTTAAGGGCTTCGATCCTGAGAAGCTGGGTTACAGGAGCCATTGCAGTTGTGAATCAGTCTGCATATGCCTGAGACAGGATCGTGCTCAGATGATGCGGAATGGGTTCGTGGTAACACATGCTGTGGAATATGTTTCACAATGGCGTGTCTTGAAGAGGAGCATTGCATGTATGATTGAATTCCTGACATTACACGCGTACACATCAGCGACATATGTGCTATACCAAGTTTATCATGCTGCGGTCACAAACCACTCTCGAGTTGAATGCTCAGAATGTCACCGATCCCTACGCTTATGTGCACCCAAGTACTTAATTTCCTTGCTACTAAATGCACCCCACCCTGTCAAAATTGGAGTGTAGCTATCGGGAACAGGCACTCTCACCCCACCCATAAACTGCACATGTATGGAGGTGTCTTCATTTGTGTTACTTGTGGGGCGGTAGCCAGGGCTAAGCCCAGAAACCTGACCTTTCCTTGTGCTAGAGCTACTTCGGCTGGCTCCAATAGCCTTACAGCTTATTCCTTTGGAAAAGGCCCATAGGTTGCACAAATTCTCCCTCCCGAGGGTACAACTATTCCCCGGATGAATAACATTCGGAAACCCCTTCAGATTCAGATGAGAGCCAAGAGTCCCATGACTCCTTGAGCCATAAGAGCTCAGGGTCTAGCTCCTCTGATTAAGTGCTCTAATTCTTTTGCTCTGCGCGGATAGGTAGACTCAGAAGCTTCGCAACGGCTTCCAAAACAGAACAGTGCAAAAATAAGTATGTAGTGTCGTTAACCAAGATCGATTCAAGTCTTATTTCAGCATATGGGCGCCCCACTAGGAGGAAATATTAAATTATAATGACACAATGACACTTACCTAGTATAAGTAAACATGTAGAAGTTCTGGCAGCGCCTTGAGCACATAAGTAGTGATTGATCGGCCGCTTGATTTCATCTCACCGCCAGGAGCTTGGTAGAGCAACATTGAGAGCAGTTTCATTTCATTTCTAGTCTCTTCTTAATTTTGGTTCTGTCGTTTGCCCTTATTGTCAAAAATCCTTCAAAAGCATGACTTCCCTATATACTCCGCATAACAAGCCTGACACTAATTGCATAGAATGGGCGCACGCAACTATGAATACGATACACTAAATAAAATTTCAAATGGTTCCACAGGGTTCCAACATATGAATTCTGGCAGGAATCTGACCGCCAAGGACGCTACAGACGCGAAACGACCGGCAAATTCGACGTGTTGGCGGCTTGAATCCAATGGAAGAAGTCCCGGACCAGGAGTCTGCCAACACTTGATTTTGCATACCCGAGCAATCCTTGGTCCACTATCATGTTAATGTTCTTTTGGATTATGCATGATTGCAACGCACGGTTGTGATGCTACACGCAACTAGGAGCCTGGAGAAGTTTGTCAAGTTTCAGCCGCCGAATGTGCTGCAATATGACAAGGCTTGCCATCTGCTTTACCAAATGTTGTGCGGGGGCCCCAGGGCGTATTAAGCCTTTGAACGGATTAATAGGCAGTATATAAGACGATCAAGTAAGTTATTAGTTTTCCAGTCATTTTCGGGTTTTGTCTTATATGGGCGTTGGGAACCTCTAATCTAGTGCAAAATTCTCACACAACAAGGCTAACCAAGCATTTGCCCACCAGGCAAACTTTCTTTCAGTTGGATTAAGTTCTCGATTTCTGTTGATTTAAGCCTCGCACGAAATCTGGCAGCTTGCCATCTGATTACTTGCATTAGGCGGGAGGAACATTGGAAATTGGACCTCCTATATCGGAGGCGCTGGAGGCCAATCGTTTCGTGTCTTTTGTGCGCGAGTGCCGGTGGTCTGGTTGTAAGGTGGAAATCGTAAGCAACTATACGTCCGAGTCCTTCCATTTTCCATTTCCCTCAGGCTAGTGAAACCCAAGTGAAACCAGTGACACCGAGTGAACCCACCCTTATCCCTCCAATCCTCCCATCCAACTTGAGTTGGATTTATCGGTGTGCATATACATCAAATTTGACTTATAAATGTGTTGCGGGTGTCAACGAACTGATAATTCTGATAGCACTTGCATTCAACAGGTTGCGTTGTTTGAGTTAGTGTTGAATTTGCTTTTTTGTTGTGCGTTGTTTTCGTAGTTTGGGCAATGTCGTTTGACTGTCACTTCTCCACGAAGCCGTCAAAAATGTCGGTGTCCATATGGGATTATTGTATGTATATGTAGGAAAGGTAGGTATTCCCACTTGCGGTTTCCAAGAGAATCCAAAGTTCTAAAACAAGGGCAAGTCTGGCGCAGAGCCCATATTGGCTTAGGAGTGTCCCGATCCTAGTTGCTGACATGCTCTTCTCACCTTCAATGTCGTTCCGGCCGAGGTTGACATCCATTTTGTTTGCCCGCCCAGGGGACGCCAAGGCGCCGCCGTCCGCCCTGGAGCCGCTTCTTGTATATGTATACACATACACATATATCAGTGAACATATCACACAAAAACCACACATAATGTGATTATTCATGGGCGAGCGCATACGTGCATTAATTGTTGTGCTGCATCTGAGAAGAAGCTTCACTAAGTTAGATGAGCCATGTGACCGTCCCACAAATGCGCCACTTCATAACCTTAAGACATATGCCGAATGCCAACCCCCATTGGATTTCCCGGATGGCCCTATAGGCAGTTGCATTTAGATGATGAAGTTGCTCGTCCATAACTTGCACGCACAAATTCACACCATTCAAAGTAACATGATTCCGGATGCTCTGCTAAGCTAAGCACCCATTTCTTCCAATTCCTCGAGGGCCGTTAGGAATGATAACACGTCTTGCTGCACTGAGGAGTCAGATTAAGTCGGACAGCATCACGAGATTGACCAGTTAAACTTGCCATTAATGGAACCGTGTGCAAACAGAAAACGAACAACGACTTTGGCCAACAACTGCCACCGCATTTGCGTAGAGTGTCGGTGCATGTTGTTTGTGGAAGTGCAGCGTGGAAAGTCGAAACATTTTATCCAAAATATGAACATTGTACAGTTTCATGTTGAAGCCTTTTTGGTGTTTCCGGGATAATTTGGGATGTCATGTGGTTGTTTGTCCAATATGTTTTGGCTGCTTTGCTGCCACACCACAATGACCTCGGCGATTGCCAGCTGCGTTTTGAAATCCATATGCCACCATGGGATGAATGTCGTTCCTTGACCACCCATTACTTGCCATGCCCTTTTCATTGATCCTTTCACACACGTTGAACAGACCGGAACATCCCCTTGAACAGACCGGACCTACCACGCACCGGCCATGTATCTTAGGCGACGGCTTCAGATTGTGGCTGCTATCGGAATCAGTGTGGTGTTTTTGTGTCGAGCTGGCATCGGGGGGGCCTGCGAGAGAATAAGCTGTTCTGTCGCAGTGTCCTGGGCGATGACCACCGGTTGCTATGTCATCGGTGACCTCAGCAGCCCGTCACAATATAGGCCTTGGCATCTTGCCGGTATGGTGACGGGTTTAGTAATCGGGAGTGGGTTCTAGCCTTACGATGCAAAGTCTTAGCCTTACGAGACTCTAGCCTGACGAAACACATAGACGCATTTGTCCCCAACTTAAGTTATGTCACCTTATGTGCCATGTTACATGTTATGTTACACGTCATGTGGCATGTTCTGGCGCGTGTTATATGGTGTGTTTTGGTGTTCTGTTGTGTGTTGTGTGCCTTGCCGTTGGCAGGCGCCAGGGTCGGGAGGGGGACCTGGCCCTGAAATTAGCCTAGAGGCCTTGATATACTTGCCCTTTGCCTCCGCTGCAGTTTTCTCAAAGTTTTGTTTGAGCAGGCTGGTTTTGTAAGCCATCGTTTCGTAAGGCAGTTGTGCTAGCGTCTGGTTAGAAGCCCCTCCTATAGTAATCTGCGATGCTATATCGTGGAATTTGTATAACAAGGCATTGGATGATCATTGCTTCCTTAGGTTAGGAGCCGGCATGAAGGCATCCGGGTGAAAGTTCATGTCATGACAGGCTCGTTTCGAATAGTTCTGATAACCGGATTTAAGACTTGTGTAGCATGGCTTTGCTGGGTTAGCTACTTGTGTAACAGGTTTTCAACTTTGTGGCTTGTACTCAAGAGGCCTTATACCCATGCTATGCAGTTGGAGTCATGAGCATATATGCATGCTCATGCCCTTGCTATGGCACGAGGCTAAGAAGTTTATTGCTCCTCCTCGACGGAAAGTGGAAGAAAGCTGAGATGGTTTAGACATACTGCAACATAGTCCAGCATGTCGCACTCAGTTATTTGAGAGCGAGAAAGTACATGCACGTGCAGATACACATGAACATACATTGGAACATGCCAAGGGGCAGCTCAAGGCATTATGTATTCGATTTGTTTATATGCAAAAGCTAGAATACCGAGAAGGCCAACTAAAGTTGGATAGGAGGATTGGGGTGGGGAAGGGGTGATCTCGCTTGGTCTCACTTGGTTGCGCTCGGTTTCACTTGGTCTCACTTGGTTTCACTTGCACTCCCTTGGTCTCACTTGGCTTCACTCGGTTTCACTTAGTCTCATTTGGTTTCACTTGGTTTCACTAGGTCTCATGTGACTCACTTGGTCGCACTTGGTTTCACTCGGTTTCACTTGATTTCGCTTGGTCGCACTTGGTCCCTCTTGGTTTCACTTTGTTTCACTTGGCTTCACTTGGTCCCACTTTGTCTCATTTGGTCCCACTTGGTATCCTTTGGTCTCACTTGGTCTTACTCGGTCGGTCTCACGCGGTTTCACTTGGTTTCATTCGGTCTCACGCGGTTTCACTTGGTCTTACTCGGTCGGTCTCACTTGGTTTCATTTGGTCTCACTTGGACTCACTTGGTCTCACTTGGACTCACTTGGTCTCACAAGGTCTCACAAGGGAAAAGGGAAAACCTCCCGAGCACAAAAGGGAAAAGGGAAGGGCACAACCGCACAATTTCATCCGATTTCCACCTTACAACCAGACTGTGCGCATGCACGAACGAACGAAACGAAACGAAACGATTTCCCGGTTGGACTCACCCCCCAACCTCCGATGTATTAGAATAATAGGTGCTAATAAGTACAGTCAGTATACATGTAAGTATAATAAGCACAATTAGCCTACTTGCGAGTATAGTATGTTGCAACACAATCCAGCATATCGCATTCAGTTATGTGAGAGCGAGAAAGTACATGCACATGCAGATACACATGAACATAGTTTGGAACATTCCAGGGGGCAGCTCCAGGCATTCATCGAAAAATGCTTATAGTGTGCCCGAGTTGGTACCAAATGTGAGCACATGTGTCCAAAGTCGATTCAAGTTGCAAAAATCGAAGAGTGAGCTGCCCCTGGAATGTTACAAGACATACCTACCATGCTAGGGTGCCGTAAGCTGAGTATAAAACGCAGCTCCATGATTGCTGTCATCACTGCTATTATCTGCATCTCTGGGCACAGAAAAATATGATTGATCGACCTTGCAAACTATTGTGATTGACAGGATTTCCGGATTTGGGTTGCCATAAGCAGCCCAAGGTAGCCCCAAGCAGCCCCACACACCTTGTGATTGCCAGGACTTCCGCACTTCGGTTGCCAGAAGTAGCCCCATGTAGCTCCAAGTAGCCCCGAGTAGCCCCAGAGCCATCTGGATCGCCATGGTTTCCACACTTTGGTGGCATGCCTTGGCGTCTGGGCAGCTGCACCGGTGAAGGTCACATGCCACAGGTGAGATGAAGCTCAGAGCTTGGTATTAAAGCACCCTGGTCATACCCCTGACATGGCAGAACAGAGATTGAGCATGCAGAGCTCCCAGAGTTGTGCTCAGCCCCTTCCTTGTTTGATTGCTTGCTCAAGCTGTTTGTTGGAGCTTGTACTTGCTAACCTTGAATCACAATACTATAGGTTCGTTAATAAATGTCCCAGTTTGATGTATCAGTTTTCTGTGCCGTAAAGCTTAAGATTACTCTGCCCTCAAAACCCTAAAAGCTATTTCAAGCTCTATGGGCTCCTCGGGCCTCAAGGGGTGTGGGCGCAAATTTGGCCCCAGTTGGCCCGGGCTCTTGAACAGAAACATTTAGTTACGAAAGTGACATGCATTGAGGACCCCAGCCATGCATTGATGACATCCATCGAAATTGACAGAGGCAGGGCTTGTCTGCAAACGTACTACATGTTACATATGCCCAACATAGGCACAGGTCACAGGCACGAGGTCTGTCATCAAGAGGTAGCTAATGGTCGTTGGCACGAGCGGGTCTTGATCAAGCCCAAGACAGGAAATCCCAGAATTTTCAAGAAATCCAAACGATTTCAAAGGCTATCCAAGAAATTCCAATGCGATTCCACCTCCAAATCCAGAAATATCAAATAATATGAAAAAATTGAAAATCTTAGGGGATCTTGAAAATACTAGAGAAATCCGAAAGTCCATATGATAGTCCCTTTTGTATTAAACCCTATCAAGCCCCCTATTATGTCAGTAGGAGAGTTTCGCACCTTTCTCTCTTTGGAAGTCTAGTGTCTAGGGACAAGCTGGTGGCACCTTGAATGGCTGAAGCAGAGCAGTCGCAGAGGCTACCCAAGAAAAGTCGAAAGTTGAGCAGGCGACTGCACCATATCTTGTGATTAATGAACTTGCCCCCTAAAGGCCCTAGAGGCCCATTCCAAAACATGTACTACTAAAATGGGTTCGGCCCGGTTTATTTGGCCCGGTTTCTCGTTGTCTTTTGATGTTACTACGAAGTCCCTCGAATCAGGTTTGGGACTTGTTTAAATGCATCTGAGGTTTCTGTTGCATCGGATGTGCGTGTGGAAATGGTCGAAACCATGGTATAGTCGGTAAGATCCAAGTATTCTGGGATTTGTATTATTTGTGTGTGCGCGGGGGGGCTTTTTGCCAGCCCTTCGGGGACAACACTATAAATAGTTGACCGAATTTCTGCAAGAAAACTCCGGGTGAGTAAGAACGCATGGTGAATAGCGGCCCGGGAAATAAGTAATCAATTAGTTATTTAGGTTAAGTTTACTTGGCACTAGTTAAAACAAAATCGATCCTAATCGATTAATTGTTATGTGTTTGGGATCCAGATGCCATGAGGAGGGGAGAACTACTTTGTATTACTCACCGGTCGCAACTTGTAAAATCGGGTTGCCGCTGATCTTATAATGATTTTAATGTTTCAGTGGGAAGGACGTATTAGTCACAGGTTGGGATTAATCATAGCCCACAATGGGATCAAGGGTAAGCAGCCGAGTGCCATTGTATCGGAAGTGGAGCTCATTGGCATAATTGGTAATTCCATTGTCAAATGTAAAACCATTGAAAATTCATAAGAAACTATAATTGTAAAACCATTGAAATTTCATTGACAAATCATTGAGTTTGGCCTGTCCCCCTGCCAGTCACGTATCAATGGTGTTTCGAGTAGTTCTCATGCTCAACTAACACCAATGTAAATTTGCGGTCGACAGTAAAATAATTTGTTTGGACATGACATGTATGTCATAACGTCTTCAACATGTGGTGCTGTCATCATTGAACAGCCTTGTAAAACTATCTCATACATTACTAGAATACCTTAGATGACTTTGAAACAGCTTCAATAACTTTGACTACAGCGTTTTTTAATGCAACCCCCAGTCCAACATACCCTCCACATCTCGGTGCCAGATACACATGGGTATGCAGGATTAGCTTTCCTTCAAATGTGGAGTCATATGCATGTGCTCCCCAACCCCGTCAGAAGCAACCAAAACATCGCACCACCCCGGATACCCTTGTGTATGTTATTTCCCATGTCCTTCAATGTGATTCCACATATACAAAACAAAAAGAAACACATACTCACATTACATGGGTGAGTGCCCCATGTAATGCGAAGGTCGACTTGTTGAGTACTATCAATGTTGGCACGCATACTAGACTTCGAAGCAGCACGCGCATCCGAAATGTACATTGGCGGTGGGTCGTCTCTGACTCAACCATGCTTATTAAAAAAACGTATTCACCGACGCAGACATACTCAAACTTCGCATTGTGTGTGTTCCTTGTTGTCCATTTTGCAGTGTTTGTGGTGTGTGTTTGTTGGTTTCGTTGTTGTTTTTTTTTTGCTATGTTGGTTGTGTTTTGTTTGCTTTGTTTTTGTGGTATTTGGTCTCCTTCGTTCTTTGACAGCAAAGACACGGAACCGCGCAACAACATCAAAACGTATATTTCAGCGTCTTGAGTCACTTTCTCTTTACCTCGCGTACGGGCCCATAAACTCGAGGATTTTAGTTCGATTTTTTTTTCTATCAGCGCTATATTTCTGTCCAGATTTGGGCCTTACTTTCTCTGTCGGCGTTGAGGATTTTACTTGCGTAAGAATGTTTGTCCACTCTTAGTTTGATTTTGTCTCGTGCTGTTCGTGCGTTGTCGTCGGAGCGACTTTGGGCATAGTGATGCCTCTCCTGTCCAGGTTTTAGTGAGCGGAAGTCTGTGCAGATATAAAAAGTAACAACGAACACGTACAGACGAATTTTAAAAATACAGGTATGCCGTCGAAGGCGAGCGTTGCAGAGATTGGCATGCCGCCGCTATCCCTACCTGCCGCCGCAAGACTACCGCCGCCGCGCTGCCGTTGCTGCCGCTCCTTGTACTTGACGTGATTCTGTGTGCGCAAAAAAAAAAATTATTGCTATCTCGTGGAAGTCTTTGTAAACTCAGCGCCAGCACGTGCAGAGAAAACAGGTGGCACAAGATCATTCCCAGTCGGAAGACACCGCGCCTTTGATAATCGCATCTACGTTCGTCACGTACTGTATGATCGAAAAATGAATTATTTTGCCTATACATGCACTAGATCATCTCAAGTTTCGCCTCAACGCGCTACAGCTCGCTTCACACATGCATGCGCCAATCACACAAGCATACAAAGTCAGGCAGACAAGCAGGCAGAAAATCAAACACACACAGGCAGGATATGCGCGTTGGCAGCATGGTTCTGACACACTGATGCAAAATACTAGCCACGACAACGTGGATCATGTGTGAATCGCCACTTTGGGTAATAAGTCCCGTATTGTGCACGCGCTACTGCTGGCAACTTCTGTTAAAAAAAAAACAGACACCCCTACAATCTATGAACTAACTCCTGGAGTATTGCCAGCTCGCAGTTACATTGGCAAGGCAGCAATATTTGCTGACGGTCATAGTGCCTGCCATGAATGCCACCGCGATGCCTGCCGTACATGCCTGGGGGGTCGCTGCACAGAGGCAAATTTGATTCATTGAAAGATTACTTGATTCTGCGTCATGCTCAGCTCATTACGGCCGCGACGAAGATTTCATCCTACTCGGAGGTCTTATGCATATGAAGCTCATGATGCGCGATATGGCCCTTATTCTGTCGCAAATTCGTCCAAAAATCAAAGCCTTGCTGCGATCAAAATGCCACTACGATGTGCGGGACATGATTGCGCAATTCGAAACCCATATTTGGGGCGTGATACAAGGCCACACTGGTGCAATACGCCATGCGTCTCGCTCAATACTCCAAGATCTTGACCTATGCCAACAGCATTACCTTCGTGCAATCGGGCTCACGGCATCGGAAGCTTTTCTACATTATAATTTTGCTCCGCCGGTACTCCGAAGACACATCCTTGGTCTTCTCCATAAACAAAGCCTCAGAAAATGTCATCCGAGGTGACAAGATCTATTGCCTTGGCTGCCACAACGACCTTTTCCAGAAAGGCATGATATGCAACTCTCTGGCCGCGTTCTCGAAGTAAATTCCCAGATTGGCTTATACCGTAGATCCATCTTTGCCATGAAGAGTGTGTATAATTGTTTGCCTCACTACGTGACTGATTACAAGAATGTGAGTAGTTCCCAGAGAGCTCTAACAGATACTGCTCGGACTCGATGTGCAAACACAGGGCGGAGATGGCAATACACTTTTGAGTATGTATGTATAATGTATGGGGCTTGTGGGCCCATTCTTCCTTGCATTGCCCAGTAATCTCGGCAGGTCATCTGTACATGCCGTCGCCTAGTGTAGTGGCGCGTGTGCGATAGTTGCCTGTGCTGCGAGATGACTTGCTCAGATATAGGTGCCTGTGGACAAAAAAAAACAAAGCATCTTAGGCAAGAAGGTGCAAAATTGAAATTCAAGAAGGCTTCTTGCTCGGTAAGCCCCAATTTCGGAACGAATCTCCTTTGAATTTGGTCAATTTTCTCAAACAAAATACTTGAAACATGAAAATACGTCCTGCAATGGCATTCATTCCACAAGACCCTGTATATGCATCTTATATTGATTGAGGAGATCAGCAGTACTGTAGTAAGCCCTGATACGCAATATCGCCTACTTTTCGGACAGATTTCGCTCAGGAGTTGACAGATCAAGGGGGGGCATTCTCAAATCAGGATGCATCATGCAGCCTAGCAACTTGGAAGCCTCTCCATGATGCTTTGCAGGGTGAGGAACAACCAGATGCTCCTTATAAGCATCGAAAGTCACCCTGTTGGCCTTGCCCCATTCATGGACACGCTGCCTGCACTTGGAAAGTGTGCTCATA
>Ga0099797_100538_pt1 | contig 24269 bp, 14 predicted proteins | sample Uncmet_Sort48C_1_FD_89871 | JGI IMG/M metagenome (GOLD analysis project Ga0099797, IMG submission 89871) | Marine eukaryotic communities from CALCOFI LINE 67, Pacific Ocean - C012_Sort48C_1 | ecosystem: Environmental > Aquatic > Marine > Oceanic | place: Pacific Ocean: Monterey Bay | collected...
TAAACTATCCAAAGTAACGGGAGACTGGTCCGGATAGTTCTTCTCCGGAAAGGATTCCTTCAGAGTCTTCACGGAAGAAGATGCAGATTCTTCCTTCATAAGGTCCTCCCCACTGTACGACAAATTTCCATTGTCAGCCGCATCATTGACATTATTCATCGGTTCACTAACTGAGTCAACCGAATCCATGCCACTGAACGGCCGATATTCGCGTATGGGCCGCGAATTGGGAACTTGCTGCGGGGAAGCTCGCGACAAAAAGTTCACCTAGAGGTTGTAAATCCGTGTCCCTGCGGGTGCTCCGCGCCACTTGGTCTTAATCTCTATTAGTAATACGAAAGATCTATCCTCATGTGTAGAATAAATTCAAGTACTGCTATATCCGTGGTTGCTGATATTTTCATTGCGGTTCATGAAAAATAGTAGTACCTTCTTCGCACCGTCTTCTTTTCTTGTTTCCCTTGCTTCTTTGAGCCACATCTCGGCCACCGAATCCGTACGCTCCCGCGGCCAGGGCTGGCCTGGCCGCAGACCACCCTCGGCTCCAGGGCTGCTGGTGTTTTTGAAAGACGACCACCACGGCTTGTGCTGCAAGGCAGCAGCTTCGTTCCCGCCATTGTCCAGCGCGATCGCCCGATCGGAGTCCAGCGTGACCATGGGAATGTGTTCCTTGGACCTTGGCCGGATCCGCATGCGCTCCTGAAGCGCCTCTTTGAAGGGGCTCTTCGGGAGGACTCGATTCGTCGAACCTTGAGGGACACTCTCGTGATCCATCGGTCCGCTCGGTGCCAGCGAGACCATCGGCACGTGGCGCTCGAGAGCAGAGCCTGAATATTTTTTTCCGACTTACCGTTGAATATTTTTTTCCGACCGCTGGTGTGCGGCGGTCTAGTCTTTTAATGTAAAGCCGGCTCGTCCCTTTTTGTCATAGTGTCTGTATTTCAGAACCAGGCGAGGGTCTCTCTTTCGATACGCGGATAGGCAATCAAATATATTTTTTTCCAGCCAATTCCATGCTGTCCTTCATTCTCAATGAATTCTCGATTTCAGAGCGATAAAGCCGTCTCTCTGAAGATCACTCGAAACAGCAGCCAATATGTTTTTTCCTGCCTTCCATCGTGATTCATCCATCGACGTACCCCCCCGTGAGAAACTGAATTTTCCATGTAGTACAGCATCACAGCCAATCTAGGGGTCTCTGACAAATATCTACGCAGACATTCCAGCGGTCCCACGTGAAAGTTCCTATACTGTCAGTATGCGTCGATTGTCAGTAGAGATTACTATAGTACACGACGTCATGAAGCCGTATACACGACGTCCTGGAGGCCTAGAATACACAATTTATACACTATAATATCGATATTATCTGTCGAGTACCAAAGAAAAAAAAGGAGACCAGCGGTGGTCTGCTGGGCAGCCTGCCCTACGGCCCGCTTGAAGAGTGCCTGCGCCGGTTTTCGCAGCCCCGACCTCGCGGCGGCCTTTCCGCAGCACAGGGCTGCCAGCACCGTGGCTCTACGGAGAGAACGAACCATGCTGATGTAGCTTATAACTTGGGGAATACGAAATAATGTAATTATTTAGGTGTGCTTTTTTGACATGAATAAATTCCACAAACTGTCCTTTGACAATGTCGTGGGCAAAATCTGCGAGCGTTTTGAATGCGAAAATATTCAAAAGCCAGAATTGCGAGGGAAACATTCTTTGTGTAGAATTTGCGTTTGCAGTTTTGGAAACTTTAGACCAAGATTTGGTTGATCGCTGTGGAAAAAAAACATTGGCTACGCTCCTTTCTCAGCATCAACAACCGACACACCGAATATGCGACAACACGGAAACATGCAACAGGAACAGGGCCGATCGAATGCTTGCAATTGAATCATGATAGTTGATCCTGGGGAGATGAACAAAACATGGCATGCTCACACACTTCAGCGGGTTTGTTGTGTCAAATAAATAAAATAATAATTCAAACGGCGATTAGAAATCATGCAGATACGTGCGAGAAAAACCATGCTTGATATTCATGCCACAACTTGCAAGAGAGAGTCAGGGTGCATTCAGGCAATGCGATGATCAAACAATGAAACACTCAACAACGGATGAAACAAGTTGCAAAAAAAGGACGTGCGGAAAAAAACAAGCCTGTCACTTGCATCTTCGACGCCAGGAATTCACGAATCCACGATCATTGCAGGAACAGATTTGGGACAGATTTCCGGATGTCAATGGCAATACGCTGCATAGAAACACCGAAAAAATTCTCATGGGAGAAATTCACGATTCCTACGGACATGTACTGCTGCTCACGAGAGGAAAAAAACATTCGTGAAACATTTACGCTCGTCTTTTTTGCGCTGGATTCGCGATTGCATGATAATGTTGGATCAGCGGAATTGGGACATATTTGTTGAACTGAATGGCAGTACACTGACGGTATATTTAAGGCTCGCCGGGAAAAAAATATCATATCAGAAAAGGCACAACTACCAGGGAGATGCCCACGAAAGGAAAAAAATATTCGTGCACCCGACATGGTCTCTGACCTTATCAAATATCAGAACGCACATGCTGTTAGAGTAGTTTATAATATAGGAAAAAAACTTTCGTATCGGACCTTCTACAGGCCCTTCTTCAGACACGCGAACCACGACGACGGGTACTCCACAGCCGGCTGAACGCGCACACGACCGGGCGTCCCCCACAGCCCTGGAATCGGGCCCGTGGCTGTGCGCGGTCCGTACCGCTGGACAGCCCGCATCCTATTTGCTCGAGCCGTCTCAACGGCTGCTCGTGGCGGTCAACGAGCGTCGAGAACCGAACATCAACGAGCGTCGAGAACAATACCGGCGGCGACCTGCGTGACTGTTTCTGCTGCGAACACGTCCTCTTTCGAATACACTAAGTGAAACCAAGTTTCGCTTGGCATTTCACGTATTAACAACACTCAGAATATGAGCGACCGTTTTAGTTTTTTCTTGTAAAAGATAAAGAAGACTTTTCATTGAAGTCAGTGTTCCTTTTTGAACGAGATGAATACTGAGCGAAAACAACACGCTCATATTGAAACTGCAGAGAGAAAAATATTCTTTCCGTGTTCGCTCCCAATTTTAATTTGTGCAAAATGGGCAAGAATATTGGTATTATTACATAAACTCGGATTGATAGCCTGGTAATTTTTAATATTGATTCTCAACTTATATTCAGCGTGATTGTGAATATTAGAAACAAGACTGCTTTATATGAACATTTCTTATGAACATTCAAGCTCTAGTTTATTATGCATTCGGTTTATTTCCTATAGACTACAGCAAATCCTTAAATGATGATTAAATATGGACTTAAAAAGACGCATCAACGACAGCAGGCTCAACAACAGTAGCATGGCTTTTACACGCAGCAGAGGGTTCCCATATTCTTGCCGTACAATCGCATGCAGCCGTGACCACAAGGGAGCCATCGACGGAAAACGCGGCACAATTCACTGCCCCGGTGTGCCCCTCCAGCGTGTGCACGCGGTCGCCGGTCGTGGCGTTCCAGATCCCCGCTGTGTGATCGAGGGAGGCCGTAACGATTAAAGATCCGTCTGCGGAAAACGCGGCACTACTTAAACCACACTTGTGTCCCTTCAGCGTGTGAATGGGTTTTCCGGTAATAGCATCCCAGAGCCGCGCGGTCTTATCGTACGAGGCCGTGACTAGAATCGTCGAGCCGTCTTCTGCGGCGGAAAACGCGGCGGACGTCACGCAATCGATGTGTCCCTCTAGTTTAAGCATTTGTTTTCCAGTAATAGCGTTCCAGATCCGCGCAGTTCGATCGTACGAAGTCGTTAAAATCAAAGAATCATCAGGTGAAAAAACGGCCGAAGTCACCCGGTCCTCGTGTCCCTTCAAAATTTTCACACATAAACCGGTCTCGGTATCAAAAATTCTTGCGGTGTGGTCGTCGGAGGCCGTAACAATCGAAGAATTGTCGTTTGAAAAAACGGCAGAATTTATTTTATCAAAATGTTCCTCCAGCGAACGCACGCAAACTCCGGTTTCAACGTTCCAGATTTTCGCCGTCCGATCGTAGGAGGTCGTCACCAACAGAGAACCGTCTTTTCCGGAGGAAGAAAACGAACCGTCTTCTTGTGCAGCATTCGAAAACGCGGCAGAACGCACTCCGTCGCTGTGTCCCTCCAATTTGAAAATTTGCTCACCGCTCAATGTACTCCACACCCGCGCGGTGCGGTCCAAAGAAGTCGTCACGACCAGTGAATTATCGGGTGAAAAAACGGTCGACGTCACCGACGCGCGGTGGCCGCTTAGGGTGTGCAGGACGTCGCCAGTTTCGACACTACGGAGGCTCGCCGTACCGTCGCTCGATGCTAGGAGAACCAAGGAACCGTCGTTGGAGAACGCGGCCGCCGTGACCCAGTTTTTGTGTCCAGCGAGCGTTGTCACTGTCCTTGCATGTGTATTTGATTTTTCCCAGCGCTGCGCAGCTGTGCACCGCTCACTTAGATCCCGCTCCAAAACGTCTGCCGGCGGCATCAGATCCTTCGTGGCCAGGGAAAGATTCAAATAATCATCGGGCCGACCGAGGAAGCTAGTGACGCTCGCACGGTGCGTCGAAAAGGGATCGTAGCTCAACACGCTGCGATAAACCGGCGGGGAATGCAAAAAATTCGCAGACGCCGACGATCGCTCGACGAGAAAACTTGCCGCGAGGAGGAGCCACGCCAGGAAGGCTTGCCTACAGTGGAAGGCTGCCATCTTTTCACTATGTATATTCTATGGTAGCCTATATAACTGATGAAAAAAAAAACAGTATGCGTATCAAGAACTTTGTCTGCACTACGTTAACGAAGAATAATACGAAAAAAATGGTATTAGTTGTACGTCATCTTGACATTTGCGAAGCTACCGCTCCTAAAAAATGGGATACTGCCCCTACGTCCTGGAGTTCTGATGATTTAGCTCCTTACTTACTGGTCGATTCGTCAACTGCACACAAAAACGGGCTTTCACATCACACCAGGTCGCAGCATTCCTGTTCCAGATCCTTTGTGATACAGTAAATGCACTGAGCATTCGGCCAGCCTGATGGTAACGAATACATCTCAATCAATTATACACACATCAACATCACAAAAGGCGGATTCGAAATGTGCTTTTTGAACAATTTCAGAAACGAAATCCACGGAATCATCAACACTGCGCACGAAGGATGAATAGACTCGGTCTTGGAAAATGCAAAAACGTTTATGTAGTCTAGAAAACGAGCTTCGCAGGAAGTTTCCCCCCCCTACATACAGACAGATACACCCACGAGACACATGAAATCATAATGCTACGGTCGGCATGGATACACGAGGCAAATCGACAACAATCACGCAGCTCAGACGAGATGAAAATTGCAATACTGCTCACTCAATGACGTTCACAGGGAATCTGATGGTGTCGCTGTGGGTACCCAAAGAACATTAAGTTGGAAAGAAAGACGCCCGCAATGAAGGGGCCGATTTTTTTAACAAAAGAATTCATATCCAAAAATTTTGAAACCAAAAAATATTTTAGACACGCAAGACTGTTCACAAAAAAAAATAATTTATGCACCAAAAATATTTTTGAAAAAATATAGAAGAATTTTTTTGAAAAAATTAATTTCAAAAAAATGGAAACACAAATCGGGTTCCGTAAGCGCAAAAAACATGCTCCCACACGGGCTCGAACCGTGGACCTTTCGGTTATTAGCCGAATGCTCTGACCAACTGAGCTATGAGAGCTTGGTGACCGTTCCGCAATCTCCGGAGACGGCCTGGCATGGAAACTCTCGGTGCCGCAACCCTTGCGAAAGATCGAAGCGAAAATTGCAAATGCAAAAACCGCGAATTGCAAACGCTGTTGCGAGAACAAAAAAAAACACGTATTATGTGTTTAATTCTATGCGCAAAAACAAATATGCGAAAAATAATGTGCGTACACGGTCTTGATACCGATCCCAAATAATATCGGTACGAAATTATTTGCGAGCTTTTCTGGGACCCACCGGAACACGTTTATTCACTCTTTCCTCTCATAATTAATGCCGAGTTTCCTCTCGTAATTGTAATATAGGAACCGGAATATCATTTTTTGAAGTCATACGTGCATACAAATAACTACAGCAATACCTCGTAGATCACATAGACAAGGCGTTCTAGCGTCATCATATGGTCACCTTGGGGCGGTATTCAGATGATCAATATCAATAATAACACTTTTTTTCGGCTATCACACTGCCACAAGGCGTACTAATTATAGCACAATCAGTACAGTCAATGTAACCAATATAATGCCTATAACTTCAGAGTTCATTTAATATATTATATTACTAATGTTTCTGCTGTTTTTTTTTTCGGAGATCTAAATTCACGGAGATCTAATGCACCGATTTAAAGGAATTTCGGCACTGATTTTTTTTTTTTTTTGACTGAAATCGAACTGCAGGCTAAGCGTGACAAAGGAAATTTCCATGAAAATATAACAATATTTTTCGGAAAAAGAATTACTGATTAGAATTTTGATTTTTCTACTATTGGAAATGCTTAATTTTTTTCGAAAATCTATGCGTGTAAATACTAATTCTTAATAATGCCAATCGACATAACTATTTTAGAATATGCAAAAGTTCAGGAAAATGAGAAGAACTTACTCAACTTCCTATCTGTGACATCATATTACTCTTTTCCCACCAAGTCTTCCCGCGACCGCGACGGATGTACTGCAAAAAATTTTGGCCCTAAGACGATTCGAATGGGTGAATGGATTATTTTTTGAATAATTCTACTGCTGCTATTTAACTACTATTCTATGCTATAATAATTGTTTTTGTCTATTTCAGAGTTCGTTTCAAGTGTAATTTTTTTTTTTTTAAATCTGCATAATATCTATATGGTGTGCCTGGGAGCGCTACCTGTGTATGTTATGGATACTTGTGGCAATTTTTCAACCATAAAATTAGCTAAAATCTGATCCAAACGGAAAAGAAAATCTTTTAATGTACACTTCACTGCCTGTTAGGGAATCTAGATTCTCCTGATCCGCCACTCACTCCTGATCTCGGTGCTCCGCGTCTTTCAGCCTGCGATAGGCGTCGCGGTAGTGTTGTAGCGCAGCTTCGTGGCCCGCCGGCAAGGCATTATGATTATCCTTCGCGGCTGTTTCCTCGTCCTTCACCACAACCGCCGCTTCAAACGAAAGTGCGTGATAACAGAGACGGTTCATGAATGCGAACTCATCCAAGGGGCCAGCCGGTAGCGCGCCGTCGCTGGCACTAGTGGTGGGGGCATCGGCAGCCAAGGACTCGCCGAGTGTCCCCTGCGCAAACTCCGTTGGACTCTTCCCAAATAGACCCGCAAATTCTTCCTGAAGCTCCCGAGCCAGGCCGGGGAGATCAGCGTGGGCATTGAGCTTCACATCAACTGCCAGCGTGGCCAGCAACTCCGCCGCCCGCTCGGGGTTCGGAAAGGAACGTGCGAACGTTGTTAACGCCACGCTGTTTCTCCGCACGACCCAACCCATCTTCAAAAGATCACGCAACTCCTCTGTTTTTACTTCGTACGGCTGGCCCTCTCTTGCAGAATGAGAATACTTCTGATATTTAGAAGATGAGCTTGCAGCAGCCCACGCCCCCTTCTTGGTCCAAACGTAGAGCGGCACTCGCTCGGGGCCCTGTGCAGAAATCCATGCCCACTTGCTCTCGATGGTACTGAGGCTTCGGTTGACACGCGTACTCGGTCTCTGTACGCTTCCGTACTTTGCGAACTTATCGCTCCAATGCTGCGGGGTGAAATCGGGGGCACTAGCACACCACTCCCAACGCAGCTTCTGTGCGTGGCGCCGCAGCCGTGTAAACGCGAGGCCGCGCAGTGTGGTTGCGGCCAAACATTGGTTTCCTATCTCCGTCGCGCGCACTAGACGCTCTTCGAGGAAGTCTTCGGACATCTTGCCCGTCTTCCTCTTCACATAGAAACCTTGCAATGTGGGGGGGTCCTTGCGCTGTATGGGGTCCCATAAATCAGACACTGCTGTTTTCGCGTACTCTGGCACTGACACTTCGTGCACGTCCGAACGTTGAACGTATCGTCCTTGTTCTCCGGATGGAACCCGGCCGTTGATTCGCACAGCCTGGCTGTGCTCTCCAAGTTCGCCATTCACGACTTTACACCCAACCTGAAGGGGCTTCTCAGGAATCTCGGAAATTTCCAGGTCCCGCACAATGGTGTTGCCGTATGTGTCAGAATAGCCGTCCACGTACGCCTGGTTGCCAGTCCACCATTGTTGGCAAAACGCCCTCTCCCGGTAGAAGGCTTGCAGCTCTTGCTGTGCTTCCTCATCTGTTTGTGGAGCCGACGTGCAGAGCAATTCACGAGCAGAGCAGCTTGTGTCACAATCAACACCTGGCAAAGCAGAAGCGTAAGCTTCTGCACGGCTCCAGATAGCCAGACGAGTGAGCCGATAAGTGACCGGGTGGACCCAACGCTGCAGGAAGGCGTAGTGTCCCTCAACACCGCAGTTGCCAGTCGTTTGCTGTGTCTGCGCGAACATGTCTGCTGCGACGTCCGGCAGAATCACAGTCGTGCACTCCGGGTTCGCGTCCAGCTGGGAAGTTACCGTCTCCACACGCTTGAACAGTCCCTCCTGTTCAAATTCTGATCGCTTCCCAGGAATCGTGTGTCTGCCGAGCTTTTTGAACACCGCGGTTAGCCCCTTGTTGTGGCATATCCAGGACTTAAACCGAGGGGACCTTTTTAGTTGGACCAGGTCCGAGTCGCGATCCCGCTGATGCCTTCCCGAAAGGTATGAGACCAGAAAGTTGGCCGAATCGTAGAGGGAAAACATCCGGTGGTCCTCCCCGACATACGAAATACTCGCGGGCAGAGCGTGACCGCTCAGGACGGCATACTTGAAGAGACGGTGCGGGTCCGTCTCCGTGACCTGATTTTGAAGCTGGGAGAGGAGTAGTTCTTGCGCCGTTGGCACGCCATCTGGGAATTTCATGCCGAGAAAGAAATCCCGTCCACACTCGTCTTCTTGGCTGTCCTCCTCAAAGCGGCCCAATTGTATATCATTGCACTCCTGGTGGACGTAAGACGAATCCTTTTGGACGTAAGACGGATCCAAACTAATGTCAAGAATTCTTCTAGATTTCCAAGGGAGCATCCACCCGCCTTCGCGCTTCACGTAATACGAAACCGGCTCACAACCGAAGGAGGAGAGGAAAATCGAGTTTTCATTCAATTCCTGCGAATACACTGCAGAATCGAGAGAAAACGGCCCCAAAATATAATCGTAGAGACTATGAGATCCGGGACGAAGAAACCCCATGATCGGGAACAAGGTTCCGTACAGATGCTCGGAAATCACACATTGATTTATTAAACTGTGGTGCTGGTTCACGGGTCTGGTCACGCCATAAGGTACATCATTAGCGTTCTGCAAGCCCCACGCCTTCGGCCAGGTCGAGCTACCGACAGACAAGGTTAGTCGCAGGACGTGCTCGAACATCGCATCTTCGAACGAGCGGTCTTTCAAAGCGGGGGCGGGCTTCTTGCCGGAAAGCTTCGAGCCGTCAATGTAGAAAAGCTCATCATCATCACGCGTCGTGTATGCGTTCACGACACCACCGCTGTAGAACAGCATGAGAGTCATACAGCTAGCGAGGAGGGCCGACGTCATCATAGGGTTGAACTTTTTTTTTTTGGAAAGACATATGAATTGCGACTCATGGAAACAAAGCGCGAAACATTCGCTCCACGAGTGAATCCAAAACGAATGCGCGCAGCAGAGCTCTTCCTAAGCAAGTTAAAAACACTTCGTTCAAATTTTCAACAAAAAATCGAAACCTTGCCTCCCATTGCAGTGTTCGAAATTTCAAATTTCGAAGCGCCTGTGGGTGTAATCCAAAATTTGACTAAGCGTATATTATTAGATAGTTATAGTGTACTATAGCTGTAAGCTATCAATGATGTCATAAATGCCGGCAATTTTACTATGGCAAATTTTCGCTGCGTTGCTTTTCGGTGGCTGTGGCCCTTCATGACTTTCGAATTACTTTGTGCAAACAGACATATTATACTTTGACCCCGCACTTTCAATGATTGGATGGGAAACTCCAAAATCGAGCATCACGTAATCACGTCTCAAGTCCATAATCCCCCACTGTGTCTGTCCGGAAAGCTGCTGCGCCCACAACAACACATCATGTCGTTTGAGCAGTGAGTGGCTGGCCACTCGACAAACCATTCTCGGATGAACTATTCAATTAATTGCACTTCCATTCAAAATGAATGTGCACTTCCCGCAAAAGAATCTGTACGAAGCTGTGCCGAAATCCGAATGTTTAAGTCTATGCGAAGTCCGAAGATTGCTTGCAGCCCCCACAGAACGAGAAAATGAACAACAGAAGACCTTCACATCACGTAAGGATAAATTAAACACGTCATAGAAGCATGGAGGACCCACGATACCACGATACGTCACGATACCATTCTCTCCAAATACCCTGCGGACTTCCGATACTATCACGGACATCTAATGCGAAAAATAATGTGCCAGCGAATATATTGTATCGGTACAAAATTATTTGCGAGCTTTTCTGGGAACCATCTGAACACGTTGTTTGTTGGAAAGCATGCTTGTAAACGAACTTGTCTTAAATTTCTCGTGAGACGGGGGAAGCGAAAATCAAAATGGACATTGCCAATTAGTCATTGTTGATATTACGACGCTGCTTATGAGCACGAATATCACATTAATCATTCACTGTTCAGTATACTATAATGTGCAAGGAGCAAGTAGTAATTTTCAATTTTTTTTTACGAATAAAAAATAGGGTGTTTGCACAGTCGCTCACTACATCAGGGCGCGTAGGGAAGAATTGAGAATATGATAGCGCATCATTAGAGCAGCTAAAACCAGCACACCACGAGACCTGTGAGAGACCGTATTCATATAACATGATCAAATGATAAATTCTATTTATGCACTGAAGCAAAGTACGAATATAATCAACAGAAGTAATAGAGGACAATGCTAGGGCGCCACGGGAACGCCCCTGAATTCGGAAGTCGGGGTAAATTCGAAAGTCGAGAACTATCGCGTGCTGTAGTGTACAACCGGGGGTTGCTGTAAGTATTATTTCAACATTGCAATATTATACTTTATATCACAGGGCGGACCCTATGATGCTAATATTGTGTAAATTGAAGGAAAAATGAGAGTGCCCGTTTTGGGACCGACAGCATTTCAGATTAATATTAATGACGTAGCTATGATGACATTAGTAGAGTTTAGTTGCTGTTTTTCAATACTGCTCGACATCAGTGCTTGCACATTATTTGAAAAAATCACATATCACATAGTTGGTGGCTGATAATAACAGGGCCCTTCTCCCTGCTGAGTAGAAGCTTCGTCCGGAGCTCTCATGACGTACGTGTAGCTGACGGGCGTTCTAAGCGAGCCGTCTCCATTCTTCTCCAGCTCCAGTCTGTATTCACACTTTTTAGCTCCAGTCAAATTTTGCTCCCGGGGGGGCCCCTCTTCTTCTGCCCTTGATGTGACGTCCGTTTCCCCCTTCACCTCTTCTTCATTCATCTCTTCTACCGGGCACGAGGAGTTCTTCCGGACAATACCGTCTTCTCCAATACATGCGTTCGCTATACTGCTGCTCTCGGAACTACTATTTGCAGCACCCTTGCTGCTGCTCTCAGAAGAAGACGAGGTGCTCTTCAAAATTTCGATCTTTTCGCCCACCTGGGAAACTCTGAAATCAGGCTTTTGTCCCACAGAGTCTTTTGGACTCAAAAAAACTTTCATGGCCTCGGAGCTGCGGGTAGCTGCCCGAAGGGTGTTTGAGAATCTTTTCTTCTTGTATGATAATTTGCTCCTCGAACTAGAAGGGGCCCAGGGCGGACGGAGTGCGTTCGGCGCTCCCAAATCTGCCAGAGGCACCCAATCCCGAAAGGCACCCAATCTGCCCGCAGCGCCGCCCAAGAGAGAGGCGTCGCGGCCTCGGCGGGAGCTGCGAAAGCCGCGCCTACGATTCAGAAAAGACCTAGTCGAAGACACAGTTCCTCGTTTGAGGGGAGCTTGTTGTGATTGGCGCCCCGCGCTGTTAGTGCTCCAACGGCTATTTAATTCATTACTACCAGTCATTGCTTTATTTTTTTGCCCAATTATGAGCTTCTCCTTCAGACAACTCCTCCGCTCCGAACCACCGTTATCATCCTCCGATGAGGAATCGGATGAGGAATCGGAGGAGGAATCTTCGGTTCTGCTGCCGCAGGAGGAGGAGTTCTGGTAGAGCCCTCCCAGTGGTTGGACGTTCGGGCTGGACGTTTGCGGTGGCAGCACTTTTGCGGCCGCCGCCGTATACGAATCTCTCACCGAGTTCTCCGTCACCGCCGCAAAGCTGCTCTGGGATCGTGAGCGCAGCTTGGGGCTGTGAACGGACCACGGGGCACCGACGTCAAGGTTCAAGGGCGCCCCTGCATCCTGTTTTTCGGTCTTCTTCTTCTTCTTCTTAGTAGTACTAGTATGCGTAGCCGCTGGTCTTTCAGGGGCCCTTGAAAAATTCGTGGCCAGGGGGTCGAAGATAATTTTCTGCCACAGTTTCTGTTTCGACTTATTCTCATCCTTGAGCCAGAAGTTCTTCTGCAGCTTTTTTGCTCCCGAGCTCTCTTCGGGCAGGCCCGCAAAAATCGTGTTCTCGAGCTCCAGGATCATCGGCTTCGCGGTCTTGTTGTAGGCGATTTCGGAAGAATGCTCGTCGTAGGGGACCTCGAAGTGCTTTCCCCCCTGTTGGTACACTTCGTCCAAAGTTTTCAAGCAAACCGAAACATCTTTCATTTGCGGCCTCCGCGCAGCATCGCGGACCAAACAGCAGCGCACCGTGCGCAGGTAATCGATCACCACCTGGAAGTGGTTGTGGTACGACACGTTCTCCCGCGCGAGAAAATTCTCGTTCAGCGATTTTTCCAAATCGCTATTGCCCTTCAGACTATCGGACAAGGCCCCGTTCATGCTCGAAAACGCGCTGTCCGGCATGTGCGCCAACCCGGGGATCGAGGGGCTCGGCGCGAATTTGCGCGCGCCGCTGCGGCAGCTGTTTCTGATCTCCCGGAGCTCCCCAATGGCCGCCGCCAATTCGGCGGCCGGGTGCCACGAGGGGTCGACCAGCCGGGCGTACGCGTCCCACGGCTGCAAGGCGGCATCCTGCAGTGGCGTTTTCCGAAAGTGCAGCTCGTACCCGATGGCCCCCGCACTCCAGACATCCGCTTTGATGGAATGTTTTTGGTCTTCATCATGCTGAACACGGTTTTCAAAATCACTTTTCGCAGTCACCTCGCGCGGTGCACACTCGGGGGCCGTGTAATTCATAGCGGTCCAGTCGACGCGAAAGGAGTTCTTGTGCTTCAGCGCGGACCACGTCCCGAGCTTTTGCGATTTGCGTTGTATGTCCTCCGCTCGCAGTTCCTTTTTTTGTACATACCGTTCTTGCGTACATGCCGTATTTTTATAGCCTTTGTAAAAGCTCCATCTTCAAATATTCGACATTGCGTGTAATCTGTCCTCGTATACTGCTATATTACATGGCTTAGTTATCATATACACATGCTATTTTGTACTAAGTATAGTATCACTAATGTACATTCAGGAGTCTATAATACGGACAGCGTGTGTTTGTAGAGTACCTTGTAGAAGCCGCAATCGTGCAATTTGAGGGTTGGCACTTCTTCCGTTTTCCATCCGTTGACCAGCATTTTTTTCGACACCGCACCAGCACCACCAGAATCATCTAGCACCCCAGAATCCCTCACTTCATCCTGCAAATGCTCCAGGTGTGCCGGGTTCCCCCCGCTACCGGCGTAACTCTGGTTCCCCCACGCTCCGGCGTAGGAGTTCAGGTGCACCGTGAACATACTCGGCTTCAAGCAGCCGTGCACGATGCCGCGGCTGTGCAGGCTCGAAACCGCGCCGGTGATCTGCGAAAACAGCTGCGTGGCCACCACGGAGTGCACCGGGCACTCACGCCGCCCCAGCCAGTCGCGGAGTAGACCGGCGCCGAACTCGGTCACCACCACGCCCGCGCGACTGTATTCACACATTTCCGAGCCGTATAAATGGACCACATCCGGCTCGTTTCTTAAATTTTTGAGTTTCGCAATTTCCTCTTTGATAACCTCGACGCCGGCGTTCGACCGGGCCAGCATGCATTTTACGGTTAAACTGCTGCCTTTGGGTACCTCCGTGAATTGGTCTGCAGCGCTGCGCTTAGGCATCACGCGAAAGACGAACCCGAACTCGCAACGCGCCATTTCTGCTACACACGTATAGACGCGATTATCGATTTCCAGCTCGTCGCCCGGCTGCGCCGTAATCAGTTCGTGCTTCCGCTTGCGCGGTTTTTTCATTGGCATTTGCAGTTCCTCATCCTCGGGGATGGTAGGCGGGACGAGGGCAGACTTTGAAGTATTCGAACTACTACTACCATGCGTATTATCTGCGACGACCAGTTTTTCTTCGAGTTTGGCTAAGTTTTGGCCGGCCGCGCGCAGCATGGCTTGAAGGGCATTTGCGGAGGACGACGGACTACTACTCGAGAAATTGGAATCTTTCGAGGCCCCTATCGAGGGCTTGCTGACGTTGATACCATTTGGAGTGTCGTCGTCGGTCCTTATAACCAACTTGAAATCATCACCACGATCACTAGAGCCGATATTAGATTCAGATTCTGGTCTTTGGAGGGTCGTCATCACGTCTTCGTCTGGAAACGATTGGGCTTCTTCCCCTAGAGAAGATGTGTCTTTCACGCGCTTACGGTCGTCGCACACGGATGTTCCCAATATGCCAGCTTGTTGTTCGCCCCCCTTGTTGTCGTCAATTAAACTACTGGCCGGATCGAAGAACACGAGGCTTTCCAGCACCTTCAGGAACCCCAAGGCGTCTGCAATGCGCGGTCGGCGTGTGGGGGAGCGCGCTACACAGCAACGCACCAACCTCAAAAACGCCGTGCTGGTCTCGTACATTAACGCGCTGTGGTCCGCGGAGAAGGGGTCGAAGTCGCTGAACTGCGTACATTTGCTCGAAGAACTACAATTACTCATTTGCGCCGACGAAAACGCCTTTTCGGAAACGAGCGTGATCGATTGACTAATTGAGTCCAGCAGATCTCCCCCCGGTCCTAACTCCGTTTCTAAGTTTTCAACTTGCCGCTCGCAGGCCATTTCCTCGAGAATTTTTGTGACTTCCCGTCCCGGCTCCCAGTTCTGGTCGGCCAGTCTCTGCAACGAGACTAACGGCCGCAAGTGGGCGAGCGGCGCGCGGCCGAAGTGGAATTCATACCCTAAAACGCCTAGCGCCCACACGTCCACCGGTTTTCCGATCTGCAGCGGTTGCGTTTCCCGCCCGGCGTACGCCGCTTCGGGCGCGCAATACGCGATGGTGCCGGCGAACGTTTCGCGCTGCGTCTTCGAGCATTCCTTGCGTAGGGCCTGTGAAAGCCCGAAATCGATCAATTTCAGAATCGGCACGCGCACAATTTTCTCACCTTCTTCTTCGTTACAGATCTTCTTCTGAGATGTATTATCACAGAAAACACCAAAATCTGCGATCCGCCGCTCCTCCGTTCCGAACACGACGAAATTCGCAGGCTTCAGGTCGCAGTGCACCAGGTGGTGCGAATGCACACCGTGCACCGCCGACGCGATCTGACTCAAGAGCGCCACCGACAAGGCCGGGCCCAAGGGTCGTTTCAGGCTCCGGTTTTTCTTTAATAAATCCTGCAAAGTGCCTTCCCCGCATTCCATCAATATGCCCGCGAAACGCTCCTCCGGACGCATCTCCCAGTGGTGCATCTTCACAACGTTGGGCGTGCCTTTTAAGCGAGATAACATGTCGATCTCGCGCATGATCAAATCGCAGTCCTGGTCGCTTCGCGGGTGTAAGGTTTTCAAAGCGAAAATTTCTTTCGGCTTTTCGCAACTCTGTAAACGAAACACAGACCCAAAACCACCCCTGCCGAGCTCTTCCAGCACGTAAAACCACCTGCCGGCCATCTTAAACGTTTGAAGATCTTCCTGCGGATTCCCCTCGTCTTGCGGAGGAGTCTCTTTCGTCTGCTCAGAAGAACCAGGGTTTGCTTCCTTAGCATCGGCTCCTCCGTTTGTCGTAATATTGTCGTCTCTCTTCTTAATACTTTTGTCAGTTGCGAACGTGATGACATTGTCAGTGACGTTTTGCTTTACCTGGTCTTTTTGCTTTCTAGACATGGGCATGCCCGTGTTGCCTGCGGGACAGAAGCCGAAGGTCGGCACTTCATTCGAAAGAGTAGTTTTCGACGTCTGTTGCGAGGGACTAGAAGAGTAAGAAGGAGGGGGGTCCATCTCCTTCTGCAGGTTGTACGAACGAAAGCTGTAGGGAAGTTTGTGTTTCGGCAACGCGTCTCTCCGGGCGCTGTAGGACGGCCCGGGATTGGGACCCGCTGGGCTGCCCGACACGTTCTTCCCGGTGATTTCCCAATCGTTAGACTTCTCCTCCTTAGCACCAGACTGACTGGGCCCCGTACCATTCTCTACCTGTTGTTGTTCGTCCACCCGCTCTGACGAAGAAGTCGAAGAAACCCTCTTCTTTTTGTCCTTTTTCTTCTTCTTCAGAGGGCTCTGGCTGCCGGTTCTCGCCGCTCGCCACTTCTGAGGGTCGCCGCCGCGCGCCTTCGTTCCCCGGCGCCGGTAGCCGTCCGGCAAGTCGCACGACGCATCGCTAGACTCGGAATCACTATCATGTTCACTAGCGGCGTCACCACTTCCGCTGGCACTATTTCTTTTTGCGCCCCTGTTGCTGGATATTGGCTCCTTTTCCAATGCAGCGACCCGCTGCGTGCGATAGGCGGCGCGCAGAGCCCCACTTGGGGACGCGGGATCGCGGACATCGTCCGGCTCCGAAAAGCTTCTAGTCCGTTTGTCCTCCGGCTTGGCCTTTCGTAACGGGCTGGCGGCGTTCCGCTCCCGGGCCGCTACCGTGGCCCGGAAGGCGGCCGTTTGGACGCCGCTGGATTTGAGGAAAACTGCTCTTTGGGCGGCGTTCGTTTTCGGCACGGCCGGAGGATTCTTTCCTAGGGGCCCAGTTTTTTGGGAGCTCGAGAAAGACCCCGCTTTGTTGTCAAAAAACTCGCTAGAATCTGCTGAACTAGCGCTGCTGATACGACGGCTGCCCGCTAGTGGCGCAATGACAGACGGACTCGGAAGATTGCCATCACTACTAGGAATCCAAGTGTTGCCGAGTAAAGTGGCTTCGTCCAGACTCGCCAGCGTGTTGTTCGGAGGCAGCGGCGGGCCCTTTTTGTTAACATTGAATGCATAATGTGCTCAAGGGCTTCTGATGTTTTTGATCATGCGTACATGCCATAGAATTCTACGCAAATGATATTCTCTAGTCTTACACCAACCTCAACTCTAGTCTACTAGTCTACGACTACCGATATTAATTTATTCATTACCAATAACAATCTAATACCGATTTGGACTCGCTGCTAGTACATCGCCAAGGTTCTGCCCCGGGAGAGCTCTTCATCATACCAATATTGAAGGAGCTCGCGGATTGGCCGAACGGGTGGTCCGCGTCCCAGGTGCCGCCCCTGCTCCCGCCGGTGCTGGACTGCTTTCCCAGGCGGCTGGGAATGTGAAAAACCCCGTCGGGAATGTTGCTTTGCGAGCCCCGGGACAAGAACTTCGAAACAGCTTGGGGTAGGTGGGGCTTTTTGTTAACCAGTACGTGCTTTTCCAGCTCGCGGGAAAGCTCTTCCTCCTCCTGCGACCGCTGCGCGGCCTGAGCCCGTCGGGGGCCCCGGTTGTCCACGTTGGAGTCCCGGGTGGGGCCGCTGCCGTGTTCCCCTGGGTGTTTGTACAGCGAGTTTCCGCTGTGGATATTATTCCCGTTGTTGGTATTTGTACCACTGCTGCTGCTGAAGGTAGTAGTGCCACTCTCGCTCTGCTGAGAGTTGTTCTCCCCTTCTGTAGTGTGGTTCGCAGTGGTGGTTTCTTCCGCTCCTCTCGCAGGAGCATTTCTACCGCTCCGGCCGTGCACGGGGCTCTCAGGAGCGGGGCTCTTAGCAGGAGGAGTTGAGAAAAATTGGCGCGGTGCCTCTGGCGGGGGCGCAAAGTTTTCTTCGAACTCGGCCGCGAGCAGCGTGTTCGGCGGTGCGCGCGGGACCGCGTAATAAGGGCCATTATTCCTTCCCGACGAACTTGTTGTGGTCGACACATCGCGGTGGTCGAACTGTTTATTGCTAGGAAAAACGACCACATGATTGTTTTCCTCGTTTTCTTTATTTTCCAGGAAGACGTCGTTGTTGCTTGCGATTATCTTCGAAGAAGAGGAATCGGAAAAATTGTCGTCGCGCAAACGCACCGAACTCGCGCTTGCAGACGCATGGTTTTGGGCCATATAAACACAAAGTTTCAAAGAGCCGCGTAATACTAAACACAAAAATTCGTAGAATGATGATACGCGACTCACCAATAGTGCGCGATATTATTAAACAAGATGGTAATTGAATAATACGTCAATCAAAACTATCCACTGCTTATGAATGGACGCTCTCGCTATTTATACAAATTCAATTAATAAACACTCGATTCAACTGAGTGAATACCTACTAAAAAAATTGGGTTCCTCGAGCATACAATAATGTCACAAATGATTAGAGTACAGAACCTTTCGTTCCCAAAGATCCAAACCCCACACACATCCTGCATTTTTTTTAGCCGGTCGTAAGAGGCCTTTTTTCCATAAACATCACGCAGCAGAAATCATGAGGGGAGGAAACACAGAATGATGGAATCACTTTTTGCAAAATTCAAATCAAATACAGCCATGATTCCACGAAACACGGGAGAGAATTGCGAACAGATATTATCATTACATTTCCTTGCGTCAACATCAGATACCTTGCGGAAAAACACGCTGAAAACTTTTATGAGGAAGAAAGCTTTTGTCGAGGTTGGTATTGTGATGGGTCCCGCTGCTTATTTATGTAAATAATGAATGGAAAGAGTCAGTTTTTACTTTTTTTGTAGGCTAATTTATACACTTGTAATTTAACTATGAAATAGACCGAAATATCTCTTCAACATTTCTTTGGAAATCGGATGTGGCGTGCTGTACTCAGAAACTGATTTTCGGAGGAAAAGATTTGGAACGAAATCTATCATTCATGTTTGTTATTCTATACGCGCTGTACCTTATGCACTAAAAATTGCTGTCAACACTTTTTATAATTGGGTAAATGTATATGAAATCATGCAGATTGATTCTTTGGCTGAATACTCAAATCGTTATAATGGGCTCGTGCCTAGACTAGTGGCAATGGCATTGTAATTGCGCTTCCGAATAGTAGTGATGATTTTAGAAATAAATGCCAGCTCTGATATAGTTCAGAATAGATACATTGAGACTCAATTGTAATGGATACAGAAGAAAACTAAATACAACGACCAACAGCCTGAAATAAGAAATCGAAATGAACCGACAATACACAAATTAACAATCTTCTCATTCTTAAAATAACTGCTAATATAGAAGCTAGCTTGATCCCTTCGACGCCTCCGCTGCGAGCTTGTGCTTCTTGGCTTGCTTTTCCAAAATTTTAGCACGCGCCTTGTTGTTAAAATTGACTGAAGACACGCGTTTCTTCGCCTTATCCAAGTCTTTGTAGGACTTTTGCGGGCCCCACAACGTCTTTTCCTCTTTCTTCTCATCGGCCACTTCCTGCAGTTTGATCGGGTCTTCGGTGTCACCTGCGACTATGGGCGGCGCGGCCGCGATCCCGCCTCGGCTCGCAAAAATTGTTAAATCGAGCAAGGGCAAATCGGGCGCGCGCTTCCCGTACTGCTTCCGCAAGTTCTCGACCAGCTGGATGTACAATTCGGCAGCTTTAGTGCGCGGCATGCCAAACTTGCCGTGCCACACGTCCCACTCGGCCAGCGTTAAGCCATTCGGCGACTCCTCCTCCGGCTGGATGACCTTGCAATCACCGATCGTAGCCTGCTTGTACAAAGCGAACATCTCCAATTGCTCCGGCTCAGCGGGCATCGCGGCCAGCCGCGGGGCCAATTCGGAGGCATCTTTGAACGCCGCGCACGGGAAACTGTCTTCCTCAGAAGATGTTCCTCGCGGATCGTCGGATCCTGTGTTGTACTTGCGCCCCCGGTCCAAGCAACCTTCCAACCCGCCTTCTCTCCTTTTCTTCAACACTTCGTTCCACCTTCGGCTCGTCTCTGCAGAGGGCTTATGTCGGTGCTTCAAACTTTCAGTGGTGTTCTGTGTGAACTCCAAAACAGGCTGGCCCGGGTTCATCGATTCTTTGGAAGGGAACGGCGGACCGTTGGGCTCGCGCGGGGACAGCGGCTTCACACTTTCTCGCGCTTGCTTCAGAACCGTGTTCTTGAAGTTTTCGAATTGCGCCATTACCGCGTCCTTGGCTCCGCCCTGCAGGCCGCTGCCGAGATTCGCGGCCAAGCTCTCGATCTTCTCCCAGTTGTCGAGCAGAGGGTTGCTGGCCGCGCTGCCGGAACCGGAGGAGGAACCATTTGTGCGGGCCCCGGAACCGCTGGGCCCCTGGTCATTCATGTTGGCGCCGGATCCGCTACCAAGATTTTCGTAGCTGCGGGCCCCGCTGCCATTTGCGCTATTTGCGCTGCCGGAACCACCGTTGTTGCCCTGCTCGCCGCTGCCACTGGACCCACCATTATCATTGGCTTGGCCTTGGTTTCCGCTGCCGGAACCGCTCCCGGAGGAACCAGAGCCGCTCCCGGAGGAGCCAGAGCCGCTCCCAACACTACGCGGTCGGCCGTTTGCCATCGCCATGATTAACCGCGGCCCCTGGCTGCTCCCCGAGCCGCCGTTGCTTCCTCGGCCGGCGTTGCTGCCCGAACCCATGCCACTTCCCGAGCTGCTGCCGGCGTTGTTACCGCTGCCGCTCCCGACATTGCTATTACTGTTAGCGCCCGAACCGCTGCCGCTGGGAGCCTGCTTGGGAGCCTGCTGACGCGACGCCGGGACATTCTGGGGGCTGGCTCTTTGACTCGGAGAAGGACCTGTGCCACTATTGCTGCCATTACTACTAGCAACGGCGCCACTATTGCTGCCATTACCAGATCCGCTACCGTTTCCGTTGCGATCCGAGTTTGCATTGCTCGCGGCGTCGTTTGCGTTCTCCCTCTTATCTGGGTGGAACGTTTGCGTCCCGCCGTCCCCCGGGTTCCCTGCGCTACCGGCGCGCGCACTCTGCGAGTACGCGCCGGAATTCCCATCCGCGCTCGGCGACTGCCCACTATTCAGATTTTTTTTCTGTGTACTGGTGTTGCTCTTTATGAATTTCGGTTTTTCGGAAGAGCCGCTGCCCGACGTGACGCCGAACTGCGCCCTTTCTGGGTGCATGTTGGGCACCACGATCGTGCCTTTCAATTTGGGGCCCTTCGTGAGATCTTCACCGGCCGCTCGGGCCCGCTCCCGCTCGATGTAATCCTTCAAATACGGTGGGGCGGGAGCGACCAGGGGGTTGTACGAGGACGCGGCGACTCTCTGTGGAATCGGGCCGCGGCGGACAATTTGCGGACCGCCACTGCCGTTGGAGGAGGGCGGCTGCTGAGGCACCTGTTGCTGTTGCTGTGCATCGGAGGACTGCTGACTAGCCTGAGGGTTTTGCTGCGGATTATTCTGATTCGCCTGTTGTGGCTTGTTAGTAACAGGGCTCTTCTTACTGTTCGCATTTTGTCGGGTGGTGGCCGCGCGGCTCGATGCCCCAGCCCTGGGTGAAGAGCCCGTCCGTGTCCTCTCCACCTTCTTCTTTTTCATCGCATTTTGGTTGTGCCCCTTTTGTTTGTGTCGGTCGAGACCGCCATCGCCATCACCGTTTAATTCTCCGTCCCCGGTATAGTCGCCGTCTCCGCCAGTGTCGCCGTCGCCATCGCCGTCACCACCCTCTGGAGAATCATCGCCGTGGTCGGAGTCCCCGGCGTGGCCGTTCTCATCTTCGTGGCCGTTCTCGTGGGACTCATCTCCTGACCCGTCTCCTTGCGGGTTTGCATTGTCTTCTGCGTTCTCACCTCCTTCGTGCTCTTCGCCGTGGTCTTCACCTTCGTGGCCTTCGTGATCCTCACCCTCGTGGCCCTCGTGGTCCTCACCCTCCTGTGCCTCCTCATTCTCACCGTCGTTGCCATCATCATCGTCGTTAGCATCGTTTTGCTTTGCTGTGGCGGCCCGCGATCTCTTCTCATGCTTCCGTTTGGGCCCCTGATGGTCGGAAGATGGCCCCTTCTGCTTCTTCCCAGAAGACTTCTTAGAATGGTCTTTGTGACCGTGTGTATCCTTCTTGCTTGCACTACTGAGCGTTTTGCTCTTGTCTTTCTTGGGCGTTGCAGAGACGTGCTTGAGCGCCTTTTTCGCGGCTGCGGTGTAATCGTCGTCGTCGGCAGAGCGCTCTTGCTGTTTTGTGTCCACATTCTGCGTCAGGAAATCGCTTTCTGCAGTACTATCCTCCTTGGCCTCCTTCCGATTAACAGCGGAAGAACTCTTTTTCGGTGGCGCCTTAGCCGAAGAAGCTTGCGCACCACCGTTCTCGTGCTGATTTCCATTCGTCGGTTTCGCCGAGTACTTCCTTATGCGGCTCTTCTTTGCCACCGTCCCGTGGGGCACTGCATCGTTTGCCGGAGAAGACTTCTCAGCAGCGGTGGTCTTCGGACTTGTTAGACTGCTGGCACCACTGTCGGCGCCACTAGCAGCGCCTCCGCCGCTGTAATCCAAGTCATAAAACATGCGAGCGAAGGCGTTCGCAAGCTTTGAATTGGCGTCGTCCGAATCTTTGGTACTAGATTCTTTGGCAGCGACGCTAGATGAAGAGGCTTTTTTCAGTTTGCCACTCGGCGTTCCGCTCCTCTTCTTACCGCTACTTTGAGCTCCCGCCTTTGCGTTCGTAGCTACCTTGGTGCCCAAGCGCGACACCGACCAGCTCTGTTTTTGGGACCCGGAGGATCCGGTCTTTTTTCCGACCTGCGGCTTGTTTGCTCCCCGCACAGTCTTCGGTTGCGTCTTCTCGGCGCGGCTGCGACCAGAGAGTTGCTCGCCCATATTCTGGGCGGACTCGTCCATAAGTTGAGAAATTACTTGTTGGTCCGCGATTTCTTCCAGCTCTTTGGCTGCGGTGTTCTCTGTTTTTGGGGCCTCGGCGGCTTTCGGCAATGCGGTTTCCGCAGGCGTACCAAGTTTTCCGGCGCTGGCGGCTTTCGAAACGATTTTCGCTTGCGTCGGATTGGGGAAACTCCTCTGCCTGTCACCCCTACTACGACCACTACTATTCTTCTTACCTGACGCGGAAGGCGCATCCTCCAGCGATTCCTTTTCTAAAAACGATGATGCACCAGACGCTGGTTCTACTTCGTCCTCACCAATGCTACTCATGCCAGGAGTATCGATTCGCGAAGAACTCGAACTGTGACGAACGTGCGATCGCTTATTCGCACCGGAACGGGGTGCATTGTACTCGCGCAACGCCTTGAACCGCTTCACCTCGGGCCGGTTGTCAGGGTGGGGCCGGGGGTCGAAATACCGCGCCTTCGGCCGGTGGTCCCACTGCTCAGAAGCCGCGTTGCGGTCGCCGCCCACGGCATGCAGGAGGATCTATTTTCGATAAAATGGCAATAAAATTCCAATTGCAAAACATGACTTACGTGAGCACAATAATATATTACAAAAATGATTCATCACTGTCACATTCATCAATGAACATCATCGCAAACATCCATTTCTCACGCACAAAGAACAACACAATTACCGCCTGCTTCTTGCTTCTTAACTCCCGAAACTGCCCGTTGTGCTTTCCGGCGGATACAAACGTCCCCACCGCAATGTTGGGGTGCCCGTTGGTGCCGTTCACCCCGCTGATGCCCGTGCCCAGCGTCGACGAATAGTTCCGCCCCGCGTACGGCCTCACCCGCTTTCCGACTGCAATGTTCCCATGCCCCGCATACTCGTTCGTCGGGTTCTGCGTGTTGAAGCCCTGCGCCACGTGATTCACGTTGTTGAACGGGTCGCGCGTGCTCCGGTTCACGCGCACGTTGGACTCCTTGATCTCGTTGATGTGGCCTAACACGTCGCTCCGGAAGCCCACCGCGATGTTCCCGTGGCCCGAATACTCGTTGCCACCGCCGGCGTTGCCGTAGTTGAACGCCTGATTATAAGCGC
>Ga0099797_100539_pt1 | contig 24265 bp, 26 predicted proteins | sample Uncmet_Sort48C_1_FD_89871 | JGI IMG/M metagenome (GOLD analysis project Ga0099797, IMG submission 89871) | Marine eukaryotic communities from CALCOFI LINE 67, Pacific Ocean - C012_Sort48C_1 | ecosystem: Environmental > Aquatic > Marine > Oceanic | place: Pacific Ocean: Monterey Bay | collected...
TCCCTCTTCTCTTTCTCTATATATTTCTTTTCCTCTATATATCTATTCGAGTATTATTAACAACTCTTGTTACTAATCCTCATTACTAATCCCTGCTACTAACCCCTTCTACTTGCCCCTATGATCTCCAACCCATACTAACTCTATCACACACACACAAACATGTGCACATGTATGCACGCACTTTCCAGGTCCGCGAAAGTCAGAGACGTCGTTACGCGTCTGTGGAGTTGGTGGATGAGATCATAGAACTAGATACGAGATGGCGCCGCATGACAGGTATGTCTGAGTATGTTTCCCTCCCTCCCCCCCTCCCTCCCTCCCTCTCTCTCTTTTTCTCTTTTCTCTCTTTCTTTCTCTTTCTCTCTATCCCTCCACGCGCAATCTTTCCCCCGTCTTTGCTCGCACCCAATCTCCTTATTCTTCTCATCTCCATTCCAATCAATGTAAAACCACAAATAAGGTGACGTGGATAATCTGAAGAAGAAGAAAAACGCCGCACAGAAGGAGGTGGCGGTGAAGAAGAAGGCCAAGGAAGAATGCGATGGGCTAGTAGCTGAGGTATAGACTCTGTTTCCTCCTCTTCCCATGAGTATTATCTATCTGAATGACAGTTTTCATTATTTTGTACCCTAATTTACTTCAATTTGATCTAACCCAGCTCCCTCGCCTACTCCCTCTCTCTTCTCTCTTCTCTCTTCTCTCTTCTCTCTCTCTCTCTCTCTCTCTCTCTCTCTCTCTCTCTCTCTTTCTCTCTCTCTTTCTAGGTGAAGTCGATCGGAGAAGAGATCAATAAAGTAGAGACCGAGCAAACAGTAGTCAAAATCAGGTAGGTCTATCCATAATAGCTCACAATCTATATGCCTCGTATATTTCGTTTTTGTATATCATCTTATCTTACGTTATCTTATCTTATCTCATATAATCTTGTCGTGTCTCGTCTTGTCTAGCATTGATGCCAAGTTGAATAAAATCGGAAACATCGTGGACCTGACAGTGCCTGTGGATAACAACGAAGACAACAACCTGGTGAGTGCAAGGAAGGAAATACACTTCTTCGTCGCTCTTCCAATATCATCAGTCTTAACAAGTACCTATACCTATGTGTGTATGTATGTGTGTATGTGTATGAGTGTGTGTGCGTGTCTGTGTGTGTGGGAGAGAGAGAGAGAGATAGAGTTAGAGAGAGGGAGAGAGAATTTACTTATTGCCTTGTAAATCTCAACTTCGTAACCGCGAATATCGTCTATCTCATCAATGGTATACCACCTGCTGCTGCCTTTGTTTCGTCCTTCCCAACCCAGGTTATGAAAAAGTGGGGCACTCCTCGAGATCCAGCAGGGCTATTGAATCACCACGATCTGTTATGGAGGTCCTTTCCTTTCGTTTTTTTTCTTTTTCATCACTTCATTATCTCTTTCTCCACTCCATTCACCACAATAATACAAGCTAACCAATTTTTCATTCCCATATCATTTTCCTCATGTACGATCGACTGTATGATAGAATTGGGGGGTATGAGCCAGACAGAGGAACGCAAGTGGCTGGACACAGAGGTTACTTCTTGAAGGACATGGGGGTCATGCTGAACCAAGCTTTCATCAACTACGGTCAGTCCATCCTGCCAAAATTTCGCTCACAAGGACTAACCCTAACCCCAACCCTAACTCTAACCCTAACCATCACAGGCGTGTCCTTTCTTCGCAAGAGAAACTACACTATCCTTCAGCCTCCTTACATGATGAAGAAGGTACATCAATACACATCATATAAGTCATTATCCATTTTATCTATATAAGCCTGTGTGTCGAATATCTATCTACTTATCAATCTGTTCATCTGCATCAATCCAATCATTTACCTCTCCATATCGCATTTTATGATATGTTTTGTTATTATTGTTCAACGCAGAGCATGATGGCAGGAGTGGCCCAGTTGGAGGAGTTTGACGAGGCTCTGTATAAGATCGCAGGGGATGGAGAGGACAATGAGAAGTACTACTACATTTCTTTCACAATCTCTCTTCCTCTCTCTCTCTCTCTCTCTCTCTCTCTCTCTCTCTCTCTCTCTCAACTTACTCTCTCACCTCTCTTGTTCACCCCTCTCTTACTCCATCATAACTCCAGATACCTCATCGCCACCTCGGAGCAGCCTATCTGCGGGTACCACATGGGAGAGTGGATGGACGAGAAGTCTCTGCCTATACAGGTACTCCCTCGATAGTCACTTTTACTATCTTTTACTATCAAATTTATCGTGCATACATTCATGTATCAATATTACTCTCCATGGCACTGCCACTCTCATTTCTTCCCTATCTTAACCCCTCTCTCTCTTTCCCTTTTCCTGTCTACACAGTACTCAGGAGTCTCCTCGTGCTTCCGCAAAGAAGCAGGCAAGCATGGCAAAGACGTCTGGGGGATCTTCCGCGTACACCAGTTTGAAAAGGTCGAGCAGTTTGTCATCTGCGATGCCGATCTGGAGACCTCTCAAAAAATGCAAGAGCAGATGTCTCAGGTGGGCATATATATTGTGTGTGTATGTAAATATATATATATATATATATATATATATGTGTGTGTGTGGGGGGGGGGTGGGTGTGTTAGTAAATATGTATATTATTATTCACATTTATCATATTTTCCATGAACTTACTTCATTTCTCACATTTCGTTTTTGTTTTGCTATCATATATTTGTGCTAGTGTGCTGAGGAGTTTTATCAGTCTCTGGGCTTTCCTTACCAAGTCATCAATATCGTTTCGGGAGCTCTGAACAATGCTGCTATTCGAAAGTATGATCTCGAGTGTTGGTTCCCAGGTGACATATCCAGCATATATATTTCATTATCATGTTATAATATACCATTTCGGGACGACACAATCAATCTTGTGCCTTTTTAATTATTGACCATACTCTGCATGTTTTCAATTATCCATGTGTATGTGCGTGTCTTAAAAAATCCAAACCAATCAGGTTACAACGCTTACCGCGAGCTTGTCTCCTGTAGTAATTGCACAGACTACCAATCCAGATCTATGGAGATCAGATGCGGACAGAAAAAAATGGGCGAGACTGGAAAAAAATACGTGCACATGCTTAACTCCACACTGGTGAGTTAAAACATAAAATTTTCCACTATAATTCAATTCCACATTATCATCTCTTATTTCTGACTTTGTTTTTTGAACATATTTTATCTACATTCGACGCACATTTTTATTTTATTTGGTTTTGACAGTGTGCTACTGGGCGTGCGATCTGCTGTCTACTGGAGACCTATCAAGAGGCCGATGGTGTCAGGGTGCCGGAGGTGCTACAGCCGTATATGGATGGCATTACCTTCATGCCCTTTGTTCGCGAGGCGAGGAAGGAGATGGGAACTCCCTCTAGCGCCAAGGCCAAAGGAGGGGCTGCCCCTGCCCCTGCCCCTGCTTCTGCCAAAGCAGCCTCCGTGCCATCGGCTGCCGCCGCAAGCGCACCAGTGAGCGAGGAGGTGCTTGCACTCACCACGGCCATTGCCAAGAAGGGAGGTTGTGCTCCGACTCTATCTATTACTCCCAACACCTTATCACACAAACACACTAACACCCTATCATAGCACCCTAAACCCAATATCCTAACTCAATACCACCTTAACCCCAACAAGATGAGATCAGAGAACTCAAGGCTGCCAAAACGGACAAAGCTGCCCTGCAACCTCACCTCGACGAGCTGATGGCTCTAAAAGAGCAACACAGGTCATTGCTTGCATGTAATGTTTATTTTTAATTGTCTGTGTATATTAGATTCATTTCAAGCAAACAATCACACTATCACACACACGCACACACTCTTGCTCAGAGTTGCAACCGGAGCCCCTACCCCTGCTCCTAAGCTAGAGGGTGGCGACAAAAAAAAAGCCGCCAAGCCAGCAGTCGCTAAAGAGGCCAAGGCGACTGCTGCTCCCAAGATAGGCCTGCCTCCTAACCCCCCCATATTCGCACCTACATACACCACCCCTGGTAAACAACTCTAAGTCCAAATTCTAATAAACCAATATTAAGTGCCGTTATGTGTTTATATACGTATGTTTGTGTGTGTGTGTGTGGTAAATATGTTTCCTTCAAATATTTTTACCTTCCCAAACCCTTTCAAACCATCTTCAGCCCCTATTGCTAAAGCTGGTCTTTTTGGGCCACCGGATGTATCAGTGTCTGCATGGAAAACCAACGATGCCGGTGAAGAGGTCCCACAATCTGCCAATATTCCTTTCATTTTTGTTTTTCTGGTCTGGATTTTGTTTAGTCTAAAGCGTATCTCATGTATTCCAATAACTCTTTTTTTACGGTAGGTGGTGGATGTGGCAGCTTTGGAAGTAATCCTATCCGACTATAGTTATGTCGGGGGATACGCACCTAGTGCTCAGGACAACAAGGTGGGTGGTTTCCTTTTGTCATGTGCTATGCTATGCTATGTTTGTTTTTGTCCTATTATTTTTGCTAAATATCTCCTCCTTACTTTATTTTTTCTCCTCTTATTTAGGTGCTAACTTTTTTGTACCAGAGCTCGACTGGACTGCCTGTTGATGCTGATTCGCTCAGGGCATGGATCGTTGGTAAGCAACATTCGCTTTTTTTCCCCGTCATTTTATTTACTGGTTTAAATTTTGATAAGGATACGTCAATTTGTTAAAATTTTGTTACGAGATATGTATGCACTGCTCGTTTACTACCAAGAAACCATACATCTCATCATTTTCTTCTCCTTTCTTTAATGCATTTAATTCACTCTTTAGATGCCCCACTGGGAGGACAGACCAATTGCACGAGGTGGCTGAGAAACGTTATATGCTTCTCTGATGCACAAAGAGCCGAGTGGAATTAGCATGAGTATGCCTTCACTTGATTCATTTGTTTTGTATCAATAGTATTCTTACGTTCTTACGGTATTCAGAGGAATCACGAATGGCTGATCAAGCAATGATACTGCTGGGACGGACTGAGTTGATATATATCCTAGCTATATTTCTTCATCATTCGTCTTGTAACTATCTTGTGCTTCCATGTATACAATCTGGTGCTTCCTCCAAACCAGATTGCCATGCTTCTACAAGATCTTTAGATCTCTCTGGTTCGTCATCCATAATTGAACTAATGTGATCATCAACGCCCACATTGAATAACAAGTTGTCCCTGCAATACTTTTGATACTCATATCTCATATATGGACGTAAATCCTCTCAAGAAGAGACCGAGGACCAACCGCATATAATTAAAATACTAGACTGCACTACTCACTACTTCAACTTTATTTGGAATTGGAAGAAAAAGCAATAATAAATAATGATATACAATATACAAGTATATAATATATGCTTAAAATAAGCTAGCTAGTAATGTAATTGAATGATATGTTATTGTCTAGCTAGATAGATTTAGCTAAGTATATACTTATGTATGAAGGACATTAGCTAGTAATAAACTTAATATTTTATTATCATAATATTATGGTGGGAGAAGAGATTGTGCTATTTACTCGGTTTGACGCTCGGAGAGGGTTTCTCAACGAGAGTCAATCAACGAGAAATAGATCGATCAAAGTGTATTTTTAAAATAGTAGAAATAATGCATCGTTTTGGTTCTCGATTTCAATCCATACTTCCTCAACATGTTCTCTATCATATGTAGCATTCTAGAAGCTTCTCGTTCTCTTAAGAACGAGAAAAGAGAGAATACTCATATGGCAGAAGAGACGTTGTGGAATACAGGAGAGAAACGAGGTCCGACACTTTTTTTTGAATAAGTTTTTTCTTGCAAAAAACTTGGCACTAGCTAATAGTGAAATACACCATTAGCGACACTGCCTCCCTTTTTCCAAGGACATATCTGCGATTGTTCTTGCTATTGAAAATATTACTTCTGGACGGTCTCATTGTTGCTTAATCTAGTAGACAGTTTCTGCATAGCCAGTTCGTCAACTACCGTTTTCTTATTATTATTATTACCATAAATGACTTCTGATCTGAAATCCAGTACTCCTTCATATCTCGTCTCCACTATCATTATAACAGAATTTATCACAACAAATAATTCTAGCAAGACTCAATAACCAAAGTACCATTATGTTACACTCGTGATCTCATCCAGCACTCACTCATCAAATCATCTCATACGTTACCGATATTCCATTACCGAGGATGTGTACTCAGTTATCCAATGCCATCACAAAGGACCATTTCATACACCACTCGGATTCCAAGGCTGTGCACTCAGTCATCCAATGCCATCACATTGGACCATTTCATACACCACTTGGACCTCAAGGCTGTGCACTCAGTTATCCAATGCCATCACATTGGACCATTTCATACACCACTTGAGTCAGATTCTCGATCTTACGTACCAGATTCAATGACTAAAATTATATTACAACGAGTATGTCATTACGGTATCTTTATTTTATATTTTTTGATTAATTGGGGGCTTAATCGTACGCCTCCAATCGGAATAACTTTGTTCGCTAAATTGTGAAACTCCACAGGTCTAAACGAAAAATCTCTTCCTTCCAAATCTTTGTCCCTGACGGTATACGATATATCTTTTCCAGGGTTCTTCTTCAATACTTCATATAGAGTGTAATATCTCTGTTCTGGGGTATTTGGAAGCTGCAACTTTTTATACCAAACAGATCCATAGCTTTCAAGGTCATGGTAAAACGTGTCTCCCACTTTTAGCTCTATTCTGCCATGCATGTTAACTATCTGGTCATTCTCTTGTTCTTGTTCTCTTGTTATCATCAATCTCTTCAGTTCGGGGTATTTCGAGCAATAATCTCTGAATTGAGACGTCTTCGAAAAATTTTCTTTAGCTGTATTCCATCGATCCCATTTTATCTCTCCATCAGACCACTGAATCATAAACTCCATGCTTGTCCTGTGAAACGGGTCTCCTTTATGAGCTATTATCGAATCGATGTAATATGAGTTGTTATCTAACAACGCGGCCGCTTCTGCTGACTCCTTATCTCCAATAAACAAAGTCAGCTCCTCCACGTGAAACATTTCTATTTCATTCGTAGCCATGTGCCTGGCTTTCACGTCATTCTTGTATTGAGACATAACTACCCAGGGTCCATGCAATCTAGGCATCAGCTTCATTGAATGCATCTTCTTCCTAGATATTGACAACACGTAATCTCCCTCTTGATATTGGTTATACTCAGTTTCTCCTAGTCCACGCTTTTTAGCTAAATCCAACTGGTATGCCTTCGACATATCTCTAATCATCTGCATAGAGTCAGTCATCTTCTGCATCACCTTACTGAATACCTTCTTACTCTTGGTGTGTCCCAGCAGGAAATAAGGTTGGTCATGCACTCCATATTTCAAGTCATAAGCCGCGTAGCCACCACGTTCAGACAATGGAGTAGTATTTAATATAAATCTGAGCGAAGAAATAATATCTGGTTCAGACCATCTCTCTGCTAACCTTTCATCTTGGACTAGCGCTGAAAGATGTCGTATTACCTCAGCTATCATTCTCTCAACTCCGTTGGACTCATGCCTGTCTGTTATGCTGAATACATGATTAATACCATACCATTTTTCCAAGCTTTCCAAAATTTTAGACTTAAAATCCGAGCCGGGATCAGTCCTAATTTCATCGAATACACCATTTCTGGAAAAATAGTCATGTAAACATCTACAATCGTGCTCTCCCGTTAAATCTTTGTATGGATATAGCTCAGCCTCTCCACTAAACATATTAACTATCACTGTGATACCCTTGTAGCCATCCTTACTCTTAGGTGTAATAGTCACATGATCTATACCTACCGCTTTCCTGAACTGTAAACTCTTTACCGTTCTGTACTGCGCCGTCAACTTATTATCTAACATGGGTCTATTTACTTTCTGGCATATTGCGCATGCTTGCACCCATTCCTGCACTACTCTGAAGGGTATTCCATTTCCAGGATGTGCATCTCGCAATTTCGTCCACGTTTTATACGCTCCCCAGTGTCCTAGTCTGCCATTATGTACGCTCTCAAGCATCTCCTTTGCACTCAAATGCCGTCGTTGGCTGACCATACTCTCAGTGGGGGTGGCCTCCTTGCCTTCTCCTTCATTTGAAAAATCGTCTGTACATGGCAATTCCTCAGAAAGTGTAGCTGGCATTTGGCTCAATTTTTGACTCCTCGTAATAGCTGCCATAAAAGATTCATCTATTTCATTCACTGTTCCCGCAACTTCAGCACACGCTAATAGCAACATATTAAACTGTTCTGAGCTGAGTTCGTATTCATTGGCTATTTTCATATCTGAGCTATGCAATGCATTAAAACTGAGTTCTATAGCTTCCGACGCAGAAGTATGTATGCTATCGCTATTCATGAACTCATCTTCCATCATAGCCATCATGCAGTTAACTTCCGTCTCATTGTACGTTCTGCTCAAATAATCAGCCGCGTAATTGTTCTTGCCTGGTATGTGCCGTATGTGCGTAATAAATTGCTGCAAAAAAATTCTCATCCTCGTTACTGCGGCATTAGTTGATGATTCCATCCAACGTAGATTATTATGGTCGCACTCTGTAATAAAAAACTTCCCCCTGAGGTGATCTTGTAGCTTGAAGACTGTGTAGTATATTCCAAAACACTCCTGTTGAATTGTTGACCACTTCATGGCAGCAGGACTGAATTTCTTTGACACGAAGAATAATGGCATTAACTCGATACGGCCATCTATCTCTAGTTCTTGCAACAACACTCCTCCAACTCCTAACAGGCTAGCGTCTGTTCGGAGGACCCATCTTTTTGAATAGTCCGGGTAGAACAATTTTTGCGCGTTTTGTAGAGCCACCTTGAATTCATCAAAAATGCCTTCGAAATCTTCTGTCCATTTAGTTTTGTCCCAATCGAACTCCTTTGTAGTCATTTGGTATAACCTCGCAGCTAGCGTAGCATAATTCTCTACAAATGGCTGAAAATATATCGCGAATCCCAAAAACTTCTGCATACCTTTTATGGACGAGGGAAACGGTATATCCTTGAGTGCTTGTTTTCGTTCCTCCGTTAACTCATAGAAATCCTTTTTAATTCTATACCCAAAAAATTCCACTTCATCAAATCCGATATTCGATTTTGTAATTTTTAACACCAAGTTATGTTTCTTGCACCTATCTAGAAATATTTCTATCTTTTCATACAGATCCGCTTCTGAAACTGCACAAATCAAAAGGTTATCGAACAAGGCAACTACCCAGTCTAGGTCATTGAAGATGTAATTGACAATAGCCTGTAATTCTATAGAAGCTGGGGAAACACCTTCGGGTAAGAATTGAGGCTCAAATTGACCAAACGGTGTAACCACTGATAGCCTGGCCTTGGTCACAGGCCCAATTGGAATCTGATGGAAGCCATTTGTCATATCAAATTCTCCAAAACATGAAAAACCACTAATTTTTGTGATAACATCCCTAACATTCGGTATAGCTCCACTAGGACAATTAAGCAACTGGTTGATCCTCACATAATCCCCACAGAATCTAATAAAGGGATAAGTGGATTTCGGTGCTATAACCAGAGGTGAAGCGATGTGCGAGCTAGATGGCAGGTAGAAATAGCCCCTCATCCTGGCAAACTCCTTCTCCACATTGTCGAACAATTTTGGATTCACCGCCCTCGCTCGTACCCTGATTCGAAGGTCCTTAATCTCCTCCTCTTTCCATGACAGCTCTAGATACCCTTGCGGGTATAATCCTTCTAAATTCTTCAGGCCTGTCCACTTACCATCAGGAACAAAAACATCTAGTCCCTTCGTTTTCAGGAGTTTCATAATTTTAGTCCTTTCTCTCATATTAATAGACACATGTTTATCTAAGGCTTCCATATATTTCTGTATGGCCTCATCTCTTGTGCCCGCCATATATGCTTGTGCTTCTGCGAACTGAACAGGTGTTGGCAAGTCCTTTTCTTCGGGAGCTTCCTCCAAGCTTGTTTCCCACGCTCTGATTAGGCCATTCGTCTCATAATCCTCTTCAGTCAATCCTCCTAGGCTATTTAGCCAATCGCCTTCGATCCAATTTAAATACTTGTTGTACTCATGCACTGATTTGAAGCCCATCACCGTGAAGTTCATTGTATCAAGTGATACTTTTATTTCTTTATCAATGTCTCTATATCTTCTGCTAGCTCTCTCTGCAGCCCCAGCACGTAGGATTTCAATAAAAGCTTCAAGATAATGGTCTAGAAGGTCAGGTAGACCTACTATTAACTTCAGTCCTGTGTCAAGGACCTTGCACCATATATCTGCCAGATGTTTCTTTCCATTGCTATCCATCACAGCCATTCTTACCTTGACTTCCTCCTTTAATTTTTGAGAAGTACGCGAATCACCAAATTTCACTTCAAAATCGATGTTCCTGCGCTCTAATATTGCTTCTGGGTGTTCCTGAACCCATAACTGCGATGCATATGACGAACCGAGGGCACCAGAGTCTAAAAGAGTATCGCACTTAGTCCAGGACATATCCACATTTTGGATTTCTGTTTGTACCAATACAGCTGCTTCCGTCGTTGCCACGAGAGCTAATTGCGACGTGTAGCACTTTACCCTTTCTTCCTCTTCCCTGCGTCTCATATATGCCTTATAATCGTCGCAGAGCCCTGTTATTCGGTTCTGTAAATCATTATCATCGCCTGTGTATGCCAAACCGGGCATACGGCGGTCCGTTCAGTATTGCTCGCTGAAAGATTCAGCAGCAGCGTCATAGGCAGCTGGAATCCCTTCCAATTCGCCTAATACATGAAAATTACTCGCTGCTACCGGGTTCTTTCTGAGCTCTTCTAAGTCTTTCTCCAAGTGTGAATATCTACACAGAGACCCCCTCGTGCAAGAGCCTCTTTGCTTAGCCTCCGCAAAGCAAGGTTTTTTGTCTGGCCGCTTTAATATCATCTTGCTTGGAGTTGCATTAGTTCTGTGTTGACTTTGAAAACCAGTGGGAATCTTCACAGGAGCTGTCCCGTTCACTAAATTGTATATGCGATTATGCTCAGCTGCCGTTAACTCTTGGCATTTGAGCTCACTTTCACGTGCAACTTCTTTGGCTTTAGCTAGCTCATCCTCTAAGAAACAACAGTGTTGAACATGTTCACCGTCATTACCAGTATTTTCTAGGCTCTCTAAAAGGTCTTCCCTTTCATCGCACCCTTCATCCATAGTCATCAAGGCACCTAGCATGTTGACAGTACGTCCTGCCTTGGATGTTCCCGCATCCGGCATCATCATAGCCAAAAACGGTTGGATCACCCCATCATGTACTGACACTGCTATGTTTAGGTTGTGTCTCATCGTCTCTAGCAAGACTTTACCAAACTCTGCCTTAACTCCAGGATACCGGCACAGATGCGTATGATAATGCTGCGTTTCTTTCTTAGCCACTGGCTTGACTATCGCAGGCATAGGTTTACCATTCAACTCTGCTCTGCGAGGGTGAAGCTTCTCAATCATTTCTGACGTCTTCAGCACTAGAGCCCCTGGACCTCGTGCAGGATCCCCTTTGATAAGATTGTACAATCTCAAAGGTAATATTTCTCCCTGTACTAATGTCAACTTCAATATGGCGTCATGGGTCTCAGGGTTCTTTGAATCAGATTGGACCTTGGACATGGTGTCGATACACGTGTTGTCATTCTCACCAATAAGAACTCCATTAACCAGCATACCTATTTCCCCACTCATCATCTTGTAAATCTTCTCGTACGTGTGCAAGTACTCTAGGACCGCTTGGAAGGTAGTCTTGAGCTGCAAATATAATGGTCTATTAACATTCACATTATGCTGCGAGACAAAAACCCTAATATCCTTCATAACTTTGATTAACATACCTTTCTCATTGGGCCTAATCATCAATACCAAGATCGACTCTATGTCGGATTCTGACAACTTGTTTAGGTCTTCAATCGTGACAAAGTCATAGCCGTTCAGTCCTGCCTCCTGACAATTGCCCAAGCTTAGCCACAACAATATTTTCTGCAACACGCTCTTGCTCAAATAGTTGATTATAGAGGTATGAATCCCCTGATTCATCAGTTCGTTCATCTTCGTCTGAAGATCAATTATAGCATAAACAGTGGCTTTCTTGGTCTTCTCTTCTTCGGGGACTGGGACCAACGCACGAACTACGTTGTTCACCGCTTCCTTGCTAACCACCGCTATCGAGTCACGTCTGAACTTCTCATCCACTTGATGCTTCACAGAACTAGCTGGACGATCCTCTTGCATATTTCTAATTTGACTCTGTAGCTCCAGAGTCATATTTAGTAGCATGGCTAGAGTGTCCTCTCTGCTATCTTTACTGTCTATACTCTTATCTTCATTGCCTTCCTTCTCCTTCGATGCTTTACCATTGACCTTCTTCTTCTTCTTCTTCTTCTTTGAGGAGTTAGGGTCAGGAAGGCCTGTCGTCTCAGCATCGCCTTGCAGTAAGGAGCTTAACGAGGGGCTAACTACTGACCCCATAGTGCTCCTCGAGGTCGGGGTTCGAATCCCACCATCAGCCGTACGACCTGCCCCTCCGCTGGGCTCTCTAAATTCCACTGTCTGCTCACCACCCTCTTTATGGGCGTCCTCCACTTGCTTTCTCTCGGCCATCTGAAAAGATTTCTACTACCCTGTTCAGATGCCTAACCAATACCAATAAATGAAGCACCAAAAACTGCACCAAACTGCACCAAACTGCACCCAAACTGCACCAAAACTGCACCAAACTGCACCAAACTGCACCAAACTGGGGGGTTTAGGATAGGGGCCTGTACAACTAAATCAGTACCACTAGGATTGGTTGTCAATCTCCCCTAGTGCACACTGACCGTCTGTCGCTCCTAGGAGATTAGACCAAGAGTTCAGTTCGCTGTGTTGAAGGTTCAGTACGGAGAGTCAGAGAACCAGATGAGTGGATCTCACGCCGAGTTTTACACTCGAAACGTACTGGGGTAGATACTGTGGACCCTTAGGTTAAAGCCTCAGAAATAACCTTCAGGAGTACCCTATGCCCAGTAAGTTGATCTCTCCTACCTTGCTGCGATGTGACTCGAGGCGGGATTTTCCTGGTTGATGTATGGTGAGTACAAACCAGGGTTGCCACGCAGGTGTGTCGGGTTGCTTTCCCCTTCCACTTCTTGCCTTCTCCTGCTCTTTACAACGGTGAGGTGAGCTCCCTCGTTCCTCACTCTATCCCTCCCCTTTCAGCAACCAAACCAAAACCAATACCAATACCAATACCAACCAGTAGCAAAAGCAAGATGTAGAAGCAAGATGCAGAAGCAACAGGGGCAGAGGTAGAGGTAGACTAGTAGGGGAAGAACACTAGATTTAAAAAATCAGTGCGTAGGGGATAGTGAAGGAAGAACAAGGAGTATGTGGGTAGGTAAGGTGCCTCAATGAGATATATAGGAAGACACTAAGGATGTATCAGCCACTCAAGGAGGTTAGGTCGGAGATAGATCAGGACGAAGAATCTCTTTGACGAGAGACTCTTCAAGCAGGGTGGCTCGTAGGTCTATACGTCTCCGTTGATGTATGTAAAATGTGTGTGTGTATGTGTGTGTGTGTGTGAGTATATGTATGTGTATGTATGTGAAATGTGTGTATATATATATGAATGTTGATCCTTGGAAGCTTTAAAACTTCCTTATTCTCCTGATGCCAACTGGAAGGAGTCTCCTCGTGGTCTTTCTCCAAAGGAATTTAATTGCAAAGCTGTTAGTCGACCTTACTTCGCTGCGTTCTCTCCACTAAGGTACTGTTTCAACACAAAATGGTCCAAGAACTCTTTTCCAGGCTACTAACCCTGGACGACACCGGTGTCAATTACGATCTATTTACCTCAAAGGAGGTTAAGATGAAGTAATTACTGTGCTATTTACTCGGTTTGACGCTCGGAGAGGGTTTCTCAACGAGAGTCAATCAACGAGAAATAGATCGATCAAAGTGTATTTTTAAAATAGTAGAAATAATGCATCGTTTTGGTTCTCGATTTCAATCCATACTTCCTCAACATGTTCTCTATCATATGTAGCATTCTAGAAGCTTCTCGTTCTCTTAAGAACGAGAAAAGAGAGAATACTCATATGACAGAAGAGACGTTGTGGAATACAGGAGAGAAACGAGGTCCGACACTTTTTTTTGAATTAGTTTTTTCTTGCAAAAAACTTGGCACTAGCTAATAGTGAAATACACCATTAGCGACAAGATGGAGAAACGAGAAACAAATTGATGATGGTACTTTCGATGAATGTGCCTATGTCAAGGATGATGATGATTTATGTGCTTAAGTATCTAGTATCGTAGTATGATCTATGATCTATGATGCTTAATGCTTAATGTACAATCTATAATTTGAATATAAATATCTATATTGCATATTACATATTACTTATATAGTATTCGATTTACAAATTACGAACCAAGATGTTATCCAAACCTAAGATTTAATCTTAGTCTTGGAAAACAATAGGCTCATGACTGTAATATGAAATTACTTATATATATATATATATACCTAGCTAGTAAATATAATTAAATAATATATTATTAAGTTGTAGTTGTAGTTACATCTTACATTATAATAAGTAGTATATAACAAAAAAAATTAATTAACTTATATAGTATGTAACTAAAAAACAACAAAACACCAGAAAAAAAAGAATTAGATAGTTAAATCATATATATAACATTATGGTGGGTTCAGAATTACATTGAACTGTTGCACTTGGGTCTCCGTTGCGTTCGTCCTGGGTTTTCTCCTTTTTCTGTTTTCGAGGTGTACTTTGTACTCTCCGAACCTGATTGGGCACAGTGCTATTTATAACATGTTCACCATATCATCATCAGTTAATTTGATTGACTCTGCAGTGTACACTGCATTTTACTCTACCTGTAATGCCTTTGCTCTATTCACCAGTTGTTCCAACGTCTCAGTCTTGAACTGAGAGCCTTCTCTATCGAATTGTTGACGCTCCTCTTTCATTAGCTTTTTGACCTCTCTCAGGTCTCTTCCGCCTTGCCACGTGGTGAGTAGATCGATACATCTCTAGACAATCCTTCAATGCCGCCTTCTGATGTAGTCTATACCTTTAATTCTTCTCCTAACTACCTCTAATATTTTCACCTCCCTCCACCTCCAGAGATAACTATGGCAGGATCTATCGAGATGTCTCCATCATCTTTGAACTCATTTCTTGTCATTTCTCCTGCCCCATCAGCAGTGAAGCCAGTGGAGCAGGCATGTAGATTAGATGCAGAGATGTGTCGCGTCCAAAAGGTCTCAATCGTGCTCCCTATTAATAGATAGATGAGATGAGATGAGATGAGATGAGATAGATGAGATGAGATAGATGAGATGAGACAGATGAGATGAGACAGATGAGATAGATTATATAGATAGCATAGATGAGATAGATGGGTTAGATGGGTTAGATGAGCTAGATGAGTTAGATAACACAGATAAGATAGATAACACAGATGAGATAGATAAAATAGATAAGATAGATATGACGAAATAGTGATGATATGCACAAACCTAGTTTATCTGGATTAGAGCTTATCTCACTGACCATGTGGTCTGCACTGCTGTGGCATGGATATGATCGAACCTGGGTTAGGGGTTAGGTTATTGTTAGGGTTGGTAGAGTTAGGGTTAGTGCGCTGTGGTATGGGATAAGATCAAACCACTGTGTCCCTCATCACTGAGTCCCAGTATCTGTCTCTGGCGTCACTCTTGATGCCTTTTCCACCGTCTCTATAGATACTCGACATTTTGCTATGTACATTGGACAGGATTTCCTTGTCCTTGGAGGCCTGAAGTAAGAGAGTTATGAGAGAAGTGTGAGAGAGAAGTGCGTATGGGAGTGATGAGAGAGAGGGGCGGCTAAAGAGAGAAAAGAGAGAGATGTGAGAGAGATGTGAGAGATACAACCTTTTCCAGATCGCAGGTGTATGCATCTATATACCTACACGAACCTGTAAGAGAGGAGTGTATGAGAGAGGTGAGTATGAGATAGATGGGGAAAAGGCGAGAGAGAGGTGAGAAATATACCGTGCGCTAAAGCTGTCTGGGAAAAGGTCGAAGACTCCATCGTCGAGGACATACAGAAATCTGCATGTCCAAGTAAATACCACTCCTGCATCGCATCCCTGGGGAGAGGGAGGGGAGGGTGAATGGATGAGAGAGAGAGAGAGAGAGAGAGAGAGAGAGAGAGAGAGAGATTTAGAGAGAGAGAGAGAGAGAGAGAGAGAGAGAGAGAGAGAGTGAGTTAGAGAGAGTAAAAGAGAGAGACAAGCACAAAGTGTACCTCATTTCGTGCCGCAAAAAGGTGCCCTCGTCCTCAGCGCTCAGACCCGCCGGTACCAGCAGCGTCTTGTTGGTCATAACCAGAAACTTTTCCGGTACGACAGTTTTGATTAAATTTTGTAGTCCCTGACTTTCAGTGGCGAAGAATACGTAACTGACGAGGTTCAGACTTGAGATGATATTGAGAGTAGGGGTAGAGGAGAGGAGAGGGGAGGAGGGTAGATGAAAGGAATAACAATAGAATTAGCAATTTCATGTTAGAAAACATTAATAAATAAAGTGTTCAATTTCACCTTATCATTTTATCGATGCACTCGAGAGATTTGAGCATGCCTTTCCCGGTGTCGTATCTTCCTCGAACATGCAAAGATATCCAGGGCTTGTGATCCTGCTGGCCTACTCCGTTTATCCGCTCTACATAGAAGTATGGATAATTTTATTATGAATCAAATCAACACCGGGAGAGAGAGAGAGAGAGAGAGAGAGAGAGAGAGAGAGAGAGAGAGAGAGAGAGAGAGAGAGCAATAGATAGAGAGATAGAGAGATAGATAGATAGAGAGAGAGAGAGAGAGGAAAGATAATGATATGAAGTAGGCACTAGACTAAAATGCGTACCAAGAATGGGCTTAATCGAGGTGATGATATCAGCACGTGTTCGGAATGTACAGTCAGAGAGCTGGGGGAAGGGGTTTTTGTTCGGAAACATCTTGAGGAGCTTGGGACCAAACACAGGGTTGTCAAACAGCAGAGGCACGAAGTACTGATCAAGGGGGTAGGAAATGTGTGGGTATGGGTGAACGCGAGAAAGTTTGTTGGATGGAAAAAGGGCGGGTCTGATTACGATGATCCAGGCTGCGAGGTAGCAGATATATAATAAATGGTTAGTTGGTTGGTTGGGTAACCTGGTTAGTACTGACGACAATGACATCGCACTGTTGATCCAAACGCATGGTCAGCTTTTTGTCCAACAGCGTGTGGAAATGAGTGAACTTAAGATGCAAGAGGTTAGAGAGATAAGAAGAGCAAGAGTTGAGAGAGATGAGAGAGGTGAGAGAGGTGGGAGAGGTGAGAGAGGTGAGAGAGATAAGAAAGATGAAAGAGGTGAGAGAGGTAACAATACCTTGAGATGCTCTGTCAAGTCCAATTGGCACTGTTAGGGTAAGGGTAAGGGTAAGAGTCAGGGTTAGGGTTAGGGTTAAAGATAAAGTTAGAGTTAGGGTTGACCTCCTTCTCCTCAACAGGCGGGCAGAGGTGGAGGTTGGGGTCCCCGGTTGATCGATTCTCTGGCCAGTTTTGTATAAGAAGTAGTTAGGTAAACTATATATATATATATGTGTGTGTGTGTGTGTGTGTGGCGACAAAGTTCAGAACAAGCTCTCTCTCTCTCTCTCTCTCTCTCTCTCTCTCTCTCTGTGTGTGTGTGTGTCTCTCTCTCTCTCTCTATCTCTCTCTCTCTCCCTCTCTCTCTCTCTCTCTCTCTCTCTCTCTCTCTCTCTCTCTCCTCATACGTACAAGCTCACACACAAAGACACACACACACAAAGTCTGACAGAACCGAATACGCATATGAATAAACAAAAAATAAACCTGGAAAGAAAACTCCGTAGCTCATCATGGCCTCATCGACCTAGGGTTTGGATGGGATAGGGTGAGGGTTAGGGTTAGGGTTAGGGTTAGGGTTAGGGTTAGAATTGGATAGGATTAGGGTTAGGGCTAACATGGCCTTAACGACCTCGAAGAGCTCGGAGAAGGAGCTGGCGCAGGACAAGGACTGAGTCCACTGTACGTACAAAATACGATTCATTCCTTTACGATTATATGCATTTAATCGGAATGCATCCACGTGATGTGATGGGTAGGTTACATTAACACGAGAATAAAGCATAAGGTGATAGGAGAGTTGTGATTAGGTGTAGAAGAAAATATAGGATAATAGATAAATGGATACAGAAGAAAGCTAATGAATGATGCAATTAAATGTGATTAAATGTGATTTGGACCTATGGCCATCATAGCTGCTGAGGTGATGGCCCAAAGCCGATTCCCCAACCCAGACCGTTCCACATCCACTATGATTTTCTTAACACCGCTCTGCAGACAGCACTTGGCCGGGCCCGGTACCAAGGGAGCCAAATTCTGTAGCATGCCGTACCCTGTACTCCCGACAACTCCTGGCGGCGTCGTGATCAAGAGGGAGAGAGGGATGGGTTATGGCATGATGTTATGGTATGGTGTTATGGCATGGTTTGATAGAATGAGCCCACCTGGCGGCTGCATTTGCGGGGAGTTGGGGCCACGCCATTCCTGTCCGGCCTGGTAGGAGCCAACGCCACCACCTGGTACTGGAGTTTGCGGCTGCTGCTGCTGCGAGGGCTGCTGCTGGAAAGGCCAACCCCACTGCCCTGAAAACCAACTCCCTCCCCCACCCGCCTGCTGCTGTTGTTGTGGGGCTGGCTGTGGTTGAGCCTGAGCTTGTGGTGGGGACGGCAGCTGTTGGCTTTGAGTGGTGCCACCACCAACAGTAGTAGCAGCAGTGGCAGTGGCAGTAGTCACGGCTATAGTCGTAGCAGCAGTAGGGGCGGCTGTGCCTCTCATTTTATGTCGCTTCAAAATCTCGGCTCTGGCTTGTAAGACCTAAACAGTAAAACAGGGAAGGGATGTTTGTTATAGGGGGTAAGAGAGGAAATAGTAACATATATTTATAAAAAAAATACAGATCGGATAGATAGATGAGATAGACAGATAAGAATGATTATGCGAATGTGAATGTGGATGATTCTCTACCTACCTCATCTTCGTTCATTTGGCTGATGTGTTCGGGCTCCGGCTCGGGTTTAGGAGCGGGAGCAGGAGCAGTGCCACCCGCTTCTTTCACTATCTCCTTCAAAAGGCCTGCTGCTGCGCCGCTACTTGAGTCGGAGCTGCTTGCCTATGATTTTTTTGGGATTAGGCGGGGTAGAGAGAGGAAGATAGAGAGAGGAAGATAGAGGGATGGAGAGAGAGACAGAGAGAGAGGAAGATAGAGAGAGGAAGATAGAGGGATGGAGAGAGAGACAGAGAGAGAGGAAGATAGAGAGAGAGATCGAGCACAAAGAATATCACACCTTTGTATTTATAGCCCCTGCGGGGGTAAGCTTTGGTTTCACCAGTTCATCGATGGATCCTGGATGATGTGTGTTTGTGTGTGTATGTCAGTGTGTGTGTATGTGTATGTTATGGGTGTGTGTGCATGTATATCAGTGTGTGTGTGTTATTTGTGTGTGTGTGTACGTGTGTACGTGTGTACGTGTGTGTATGTGTGTGTTATGGGCGTGTGTTATGGGTGTGTGTGTTATGGGTGTGTGTGTTTGTGTGTGTGTGTGTGTGTGTGTGTGTTTGTGTGTGTGTGTGTGTACATATATATGTTTGTATGTTACTGTATGTATGTGTGCAAGTATGATGTTTGAAGTAGGTTTTGAGGTGAGGTGAAGGAATTGAAGTTGTGATCATCGAAAGTCAATATGCATTCTATGGGTGCGAGGGATGAAATTGATAGCAACAAATGCAAAATTAATGGAATTTACACACACGCACCTCTACTGTGCTCTGAGGACAGGGAAGATTCGACTTCAGATAAGGAGAAGAAGACAAAGAGAGTGGTGAGAAGGAAGAAGAACGATGCTGCCTTCTTCGAGAGGCCTCTACTTACTTCCTTCATCCTCACTACGAGCAGCTCCAGGCACTCAATTTCTAGCTTACAGAAACCAACAAGGCACACTAGTGCATGGGACACTTTTCTTCTTCCTTTTCTGCCTAAAATATGAGAGTGTGATGTTGTTGTAAGATCTCATTATTAAAAATTGTTGGACTCATAACTGCGATATGCAATAATAAATATAGTAAGATGATGATACACAGCAACAACAGTAGTAGAGTGTATTATCTTAGTAGGTGAAGGAGGAGGGGTAGGGGGTATAGTGGGAGTGGATCGGCACAACTAGGCTGGGAGAAATAGAGACTGAGTTAGATATTCTGTATAGAGATTCTATATAGAGCTTCCGCCGAGCATGAGAAGAGCTCTGCAGCGAGCTGGAGGGAGTTTCCCAACTCGCGCACCGACCTCTGTCCCTCGCTGTCGAACCATGAGTGGCCTCACTCGATCTGATGACGTGCGGCAGATCACTCAGATAAAGACAGCATCCATCGACAAGGTACCATCCATTCATTCGTCTATCTTATCTGCCTATCTCATCTATCTGTCTCATCTATCTGTCTCATCTATCTGTCTCATCTACCTATCTCATCTATCTATCTATCTATCTATCTATCTATCTATCTATCTTCTATCTATCTATCTATCTATCTGTCTCATCTATCTGTCTCATCTACCTATCTCATCTATCTATCTCATCTATCTATCTATCTATCTATCTATCTATCTATCTATCTATCTATCTATCCATCTATCTATCTATCTATCTATCTATCCATCCATCCATCGTATATATATCAACTGTCTATCTCCTTCATGTCATCTCTTTTTATCCCCCACCACTCCATCTACTCCATCTTTATCTATAGTCACCAATCGTGGAGATGCTGTGGCGGGATCGACAAGCGCAGGCCAATGCACAGATCCCACTGGGACCGACACGGGCTCAGGTCCTTCCTTCTTGCTATCTATCTATCTCATCTATCTATCTATCTATCTATCTATCTATCTATCTATCTATTTATCTATCTATCTATCTATCGCTACCCATACCACCCACCTACTGCGCGTTCTTTTCCATTCCCTTCCCAGCGTTTCCTCCTCCTCCTATTTCATCATCGTATCCACCACGCCCACACACATACATACACACATATAACCTTCCTTTTCCCCAAGGACACGCTTGTGGAGAAAACATGTGAGGACAGCCGGACCACAATCCAGTACCTCTTCACCTCGGATGCACAGCTGAGGGAAGCTTACTCTGACTCATACGGAGAGGTGCTGATCGGTAAGGTCTTCGAAGACCTAGACGCCTTGGCAGGTCTCCCTAACCCTAGTTCTAGCCTTCACCCTGGCCCTAACTCTACTCCTTATGCTGATTCTAACCCTACTAACCCTAACCTTAACAATATCAACCCTAACCCGAACCCAAACCCTAACCGCCAGGAAACATCGCCATGACTCACTGTGATGACGATGATCCTGACACCAGGACCTTGAACATAGTGACCGCCTCTGTGGATCAGATTGAAATGGCTCCAGGTGGGCTCACCACCGCACTTCTCCATAGAATATGCATATACATTTGTCCGTCATTTGGAATTCAAAACCTAAACTTATTTCCATACTCTATGCATGTTGTCCTCTGCGACGGTCCTGCCAGGCGTGGTGTCTATACCCGTCCATGCTGACTATACCCTTAGTGGCCAGGTAGTGTGGGTGGGTAGGAGCAGCATGGATGTACTGATAGAGGTAGGTAACCCCAACTGATCTTAACTAGCTCTAACCCTAATTGACCCTGGCCTTGGCCCTGCCCCTAATCTCAACCCTAACCCTATCCCTAACTAATCTAGGTGCACCAGACGGAGGACGTAGAGGCTGTTACCTTGATAGACCCTTCCTCGAGGTGAGGGAATGAGTATATGTTTGTGTGTATGTGTGTATATGTATGTATTTATGTAGGTGTATGTATGTGTGTATGTATGTATCCCACTGTATCTATGGTTTTCTTTATGAACACACACACACACACACACACACACACACACACACACACACGCATACACACACGCACATACACTATATTCTTTCTCTCTCCAGTCGCACCCGAATTCTCAGCTGCATGTTTACCTTCGTAGCCAGAGACTGTAGGACAGGTCGGTCAGCTGGGATCAACTGTATCTAACCTCTCAACCCTAACTCTAACCCTAACACTAACCTAAACTCTAACCCCAACTCTAACCCGAACCGTAACCCCTAGGCATAATCATAACCATAACCATAACCACAACCCCTAACCTCTGATCCCTATCCCTCGTCCCTGACTCCTAATTCCTGGACCCTAAACCTACACCCTGACAGGCCGGTCTGCTGGGATCAACACGCTCGCTCCCTCCAACCCTCTAGAGCAGCGATTGTATGATGAGAGGGCTACTCAGGTGAAAGATCATTACATTTCATCACATCGTCGTATAGACCTTCATATACTGGAGTTATGGCTAGGGTTAGGGTTGTCTAGGGTTAGGGTTGGCCCTAAATGATCCAAACTTCAACTAACCCTAACCCTAACCCTAACCCTAATCTAGGTTTAGTTTACTTCTATGTGAACTAATGTTTGTATTTGTTTGCTTCACCTATACACACAACCAGGCTCTTCTCAGAAAACAGATGATGAAGGGAAATACAACTTATCACAGCGACGCTCGTATAACGTCATTAGTCGAAAGAGGTGATTGGCTGTAAACTCTTGTTCCCTCTACGTTGATTTCTTTTTGGTTCGATTTTTATCACACTCACACACTCTCTCTGTCTCTCTCTTTTCCTCTCACTTTCTCTTTCTCTCTCTCTCTCTCTCTCTCTCTCTCTCTCTCTCTCGCTGTGTAGGCAATGCTGTACAGGACATGCCAGCTCTGGCTCATCCGAATTCGGTTTGTCAACCTTAAATTTTAATATTTGTACTCCAACCTCTGATCCAATATTATCCTAATCCCAATATTATCGTAATCCCAATTTAATCCTGACCCTAATTATAAATCAAACTTACACTTAACTAACACTAACCCCAACCCTAACCCTAACCCTAACCCATACCTTAGGTGCTCATGAACCAAACTGTACATGAAAATACTCTTATAATGCAGCCCCAGAACGTAAACCCTGCTGGACGGGTGTTCGGGGGAGTGTTAATGCACAGGTTCGTACAATTCTTGTGACTTACTATTTTCTACTAATTCCCCAAACCTTTTTCTTACTTTGTATTTTAAATAATTTTGTGAATGCATTGTACTTACCCGAAGCAACCAACCAACCAATTAAATAAACGATCAAACAAACGAATATGCGCGTACATGCGTATGTACTGCATGAATGGAATTATTTCTGGACCGAACAAAGAGCTTATGATCTAGCTCTGGCTACCTGCTACACCTTCTCTGGGGCTTACCCCAAGTTCAAGGAGGCAAGTCAATTGAAATTATTATTAAACAAATTGGAATTCGTCCCATCGTCTATAGAAAACAATTTCTATAGTGCTGTCTGTCAATGAAGTGATATTAATATCGAATATTTATTTTAATGTGAAAAATGCACTTTTTTTGTTGTTTTTATAATCAGGTTGGCGAAATTACATTCAAGAAGCCTGTGGATATTGGGGACTTGGTGCGGCTAACGGTAATCCAGCCTAGCCCGATCATCATTGAAAGTCAACTAACTGACACCTTAAATTTACAAATTATTGATTGCTGTACCATTTTCGTATCTCCTATTAATTTTGTTTTGTCTCACTTGTACCTCTTCAACTTACTTACTGTCTCTTTCTTTCGATTTTGATGTCTCTTTCTTCGGATTTATTTTTTCTTTCTTTTTTTCTTTCTTTTCTTTCTTTATTTTTGAACATATGTGCACGGTCAGAGCCGTGTGATTTACACTTCGGATAGTCAGGGGTTGTTACCTACGCGAGCTCATGTAGAGGTCACTTGTCACGTAGTTAGACCGGAAAAAGCCACGAGCTTTGTCACCAACTCCTTTGATTTCATCTTTGGGTTTGATGAAGAGCACAGGCCGCTGCGACGCATTTTACCGGTGAGGAGAGAGGAAGCCGAGAGGCTGTTAGAGGCTTCGGGTGAATGTGAGCAAGGTTGAACAAGGCGTGGTAATTGGTAGTCTAGGCGGTGTCCATGTGACCACAAGTATAGGTATAGGTAATGGCATAGGTGTCCATAAGCCATAAGGTTCTTAGA
>Ga0099797_100540_pt1 | contig 24253 bp, 15 predicted proteins | sample Uncmet_Sort48C_1_FD_89871 | JGI IMG/M metagenome (GOLD analysis project Ga0099797, IMG submission 89871) | Marine eukaryotic communities from CALCOFI LINE 67, Pacific Ocean - C012_Sort48C_1 | ecosystem: Environmental > Aquatic > Marine > Oceanic | place: Pacific Ocean: Monterey Bay | collected...
TTGGAATCGAGAAAAATGGCGTGGAAAAATTGGTGCGGGGATTATGCGGCGAGTATGCATTTTGTTGCTGCTAGGTATGATGATAAACCGTTGTTTGAAAATGTTGGAGCAAATGACAATGAAGGTCCAGGCTGCTACGCGTACTTCAGCGGTTGCGAGAAGGAGTGGTGGGGATTGGAAACTAACAAGTGGATCAAAGACACTGGAAATAAACCAGCAGATAAGGATACGAATAAAAAGTCGTGTTTAGAAACTCGTTTTAAAAGTCTCGAAAACTATTGCGGCGCCGGATATATCGGGATGTGGTTCAAGGGCAGATCAGAAGCAGACTCAGAAGGAGTGAATGTTTTTACGGAGTCCTCTCCAGAAGTCCAAGCGCTTTCTAGAGATTCTGGACCAGAATCTGAGCTCCAAGCGCTTTCTATAGATTCAGAATCTTGCACTTCGAATGATTCGGATCGGAATCAAGAATGTCGCACATCACGGTCTTCTTCCGAAGAAATGACAGCATCACGGTCGGTTGAATTGGAGAAAGAAATGGTTGAGGAACAGGCTGTTATTGAGCAAACGATTGCAGATCAAATGACACAAATTCAATTGAGCGACTCTGAAGGCGGTGAAATCTTGCCTGATGATTCGACGGGTGGTGATTCTGATGAAATGAATGGGGGTGATGAAATGAATGGAGCGGCAAATGATGAAACAAATTTGAATTCAGGGGGTGATGAAACAAATTTTAATGACATTGATGACTTAGAAGAAGAAAATTTAGATGGTGAAGAAAATCAAAATCAGATGAAAAAAAAATCAGATGAGAAAAATCAAAATGACAAAAAATCAGATAATGACAAAAAATCTTCCAACTTGTTACGTATCGGTCTTGCTGTCGCCGGCGGTTCGTTTTTGGCTATTGTTTTGTTTGTGGTGTTGGGCAGCATGAGTAAAAATTCCGATAACTTTGATAACAGTAATAGGAATAGTGATGATGCCTTAGCAAGACGCAGTGCTTTGGAAAAAGGCGCTTTGGAAAAAGGCTCACTCCAGATGGCCTCGTATCAGGCAGGGTCTGGCCTCGTATCAGGCTCCGTATCAGGCTCTACAGGGGCACCAAGTTCTCTCAATTCCCAGTCTGTTGGCGTGATGTCTGTTGGCGTTATCTCGAAAAACGTGAATGACATCATCCCCGGTCAAAAAGGCAAGAAGAATGTGGCAAGCAAAGGCACGAGGGAGTAAGGTAAGAAGAATGTGGCAAGCAAAGGCACGAGGGAGTAAGGTAAGAAGAATGTGGCAAGCAAAGGCACGAGGGAGTAAGGTAAGAAGAATGTGGCAAGCAAAGGCACGAGGGAGTAAGGTAAGAAGAATGTGGCAAGCAAAGGCACGAGGGAGTAAGGTAAGAAGAATGTGGCAAGCAAAGGCACGAGGGAGTAAGGTAAGAAGAATGTGGCAAGCAAAGGCACGAGGGAATAAGTAGCCATGAACCTCAGCAGTAAAATTTACTGCTGACAGAAAAGATAAGTTCTCACTCAGAATCCGAGTGAAGGAAGCTTATTTATCCGATAGCCCTGGCGCGGTGGGCCCTCCCTTCCTGCACAGGAAGGGAGGGCCTACCGGGCCAGGGCCACTGGATTGTGTAACGTGTTTTTTTCCGAAGTATTATCAAAAAGAAATTTAATTGGAACTGCTTTTTTTTTTTTGAAATTTGGATCTTCCCCGAAGTATACATTGCAATTTGAATTGCAAGAAATTAGAAAATCGGAACACAGAGGAAATGAAAAGTCTAGAATTTGGAAGCGAGAGCATCGTTACAAATTCCGATAATTGCAGCAGCAGGAGATGCTTCAGTATCAGACGTAATCAACAGCTCAGCTGTATCAGACGTAGTCAGCAGTATCAGACATAACCAGCAGTGTTAGACGTAATCAACAGTATCAGATATAACCAGCAGTGTTGGACGTAATCAACAGTATCAGATCATATGTACCCCGAAGTATACCTGGAAAAGGCTATCTTAGAATCTAAGACTCGAAGAAGCTCAAAATTCGAATCTTTCAACAAGTTAACTTTTCATTGAAGTCAAAAGTCAAAAAATACAGTTGCAAGTAGTCATCTCTGCTGGCGAAATGAAGCTAAGGCGTGTGTGTTCATGAATGGCGTCGATTGTTCTGCGGTTGAGGTATTAGGTTCAATTCCTGGACGGAGCATTTTTCGTGTCAACTTTCTTTTGGTGTGACCTTTCCAACGGTTCGAATTCTAGGGTTGATGGAGATTCAGAGTCTTCAGATGCAGCGAAAAGTGCGATCTTGTTTTTTTTCTCCATGCCAGCAGCGAAACGATTTTTCTAAGTTTTCTTGGGCCAAATTGTTTGACTGCGCAGGATTGTTTCGTATAATTTTCGGGCAATCATATGGGCAGCGATGAAGTTAAACGAAGTTCGCACTTTGCGGTGATGTCAATTGGAATTATGGCGTCACGGGTGTCAGGTTGAGCAGAGACGGTGTATTCGTTTCGGTAATCCAAATTTTCCTGCCCGAGTGCGAAGGAATTGAATTCAGATCATCTGAAAAGTTACAGTAATAATTTGGTCCAGGTCAAGGAGCCGGTGAGAATTCGGCTGGGTCGGGGTGTCAAGGAGGACCCTGACATCATCATTGCCAACATCATTAATAATGCCGTCACTGTTCCCCGACAGTTTTGCATTGGCAATCCGTAAGTCGGGTCAAATCATCATCATCATTACCGCTATTGTGGCATTTGTTGTATTACTGTTTGTTCTACAAGAGAACCTGGATGCACTCGTGTCTTTTGTCGAACTTAATAAGACAGATTCGTCAAACGTTGCGACGATCCCTTCGAAAGATGACAGAACACCGCAAGAGCCGGCAACATCGTCAAAAAGAAAGTCGTGCGCAAGTAGAAAGTCACAGAAAGGAAACTATTTTGAAGAATGTTCTCAGCTTATGAGTCCGCTGAAGTGGTCGACGGATTTCGTTGAAGACACTGGATCAGGGGAAAAATGGTATTTCAGCGACTTTCTGTATCGCGGATGGCTCGACAGTAAGACTCGAAATATGAACAAAACAGCAGACTTGAACAAAAAAAACCAGAAGAGAAGAAGTAACTGCTTCCAAACCATGGATAACCCCATAGACAGAGCACTTCTGAAAGACAAGTGGTTGCTTTTCCTCGGCGACTCCCAGGGGCGCGCGCTCGCAGGTGATTTTTTGAAGGACATCTGGGATGATAAGAGAGTGGATTGGGGCTATTGGACTGTTAGAAACCGGCATGCAAGTGGATCAGATTGGACTGTTAGAAACCGGCATGCAAGTGTTCCATCTGATGCAGAATCAGTAGCGCTTTCTGTGCCTATCCCAGGAGGAAACCTACAGTGTGTCCGTATTCCAGACACTGTCGGTATTCCAATGACACCGGAGGAAATGATGGTACAAACAAGAAACTTGATTAAACGTCAACAGACGAACGGAACAACATCAACACCTGAACCTAACAAAGATCATCAGTCCTGTTCATATCTCCACAAAGGCCTAAATCTCACCGTCACCATTGAGTGGAAGCCTCTTGAATGGCGGAGGAGTGACATTCTGCTGTTTCGGAGTCCTGAAGAAGCCGACAAAGTTTTGATTTCTAGTGTTGTACAAGACCGGCTCGACCATTTGTATGGCAAGTCTTCTTCGGCGTTCGAGCAAAGAAGGATAATCACAACACAACCACCCAAAGCCCCATCCTCCGCAAGTCGTCTGGCAAAGTTTCGCCCCAAAGGTCGTCTGGCATTGTCATCTGGACCCGGCCCTCCGGCATCTGGTCCTGCCCGGAATCAGAATAGTCTACTACCAGACGCCATCATTTTTTCCGCCAGTGTGCATCCGTGTTTTTGGATGCCGTCACACACGGCTCTGCATGTTTCGGATTTTCGCAAATATTTCCACTTTTTGATGGAGCAGTATCGCGGGCCTGTAATTTTCGTGGATATCCAGGAGATCGGACAGCACCCGCGCGCTCTCTCTGAGGACTGGCTGAAATGTGTCCGTGCCCTCAACGCAGAGGCTTTCCGTCTATCGAAACTGTTTCGGAGAGTGGCCTACGTTAGACGAAGTGAACTCACGAAGGCGAGTCGAGGCTTTCAGTCGCGTGATGAATCTGACCATAGGAGAGAAACAAAGGGTCCTTTATCAAACGTCGAAAATTTTGATGGCGGCGTGCATTTCCAGAATGGGATAATGTACGGCCTTCAGCTTCAGTATGTGAATAAAGCGCTCAGATGCGTGTTGTGAGGAGGTAAAGCCTCCCTTTGCATGACGAATAAGTAAATTTAGCTTCATACAATGTTCCTCAGCTTGACAGTATCGTACAATGAGAAATCAAAAGACTTCATACACCGAGAAATCAAAAGACAGTGAGAAATCAAAAGACGAAATACATGAGGAAACGACTCATACAGTGAGAAATCAAAAGACGAAGTAAGTATATGACGCATACGGAAAGACTTCCAGAAATCAAAAGAAGAAGTAGCAGTATGCGGATGATAGTTTGTTTACATATCCACAAGGACGCCCTCGACATTTCGACTTTTTCTTCCCCCCGACACCCAGCCCGATTTCTATCCAGGATTGCAAAACCTCCTGAACCAGGCCGACAAGTTTTGCAACTGCCTCGGAAGCCTTTGAGAAATCGCATCAGGACAAGGTTTATGGGGCTATCTTTGGAGACGTCCGCAGGAGAGAAGAAAAGACTGCTAGGAAAAAGCCTTCATATGTTTCATGTTACATAAGTACGACTGTCATATCTTTTGAGTTTTTTACTCCATTTTGTATGATGCACAAGAAAAAACGAGCTAAAGAATGGAGCTGGCAGATGGGGAGTTCAGAGAAATCGGAAGACGAACCGGCTTGCGAACAAAATCTTGGGGACAAAAGTTTGAGTCAAAGGCAGGCTTTATGTGTGCGCATACGAACGAAATATTATAATTTTTGTGATGCGTAAAAGTTTAAAGAAAGTTCGTTCTTTCCTTCATTGCGCGGCTTCTTCTCAGCTTCTTCATTGCACAGGCGAAACCAAGTGACTGACTAACTCGGCCGTAATTTCCATTGGTTTTGTTGTTTTCAAATTTCTGCCCCGGCATCAGTCTTTGATTCGCGAGCTTTACTTTGAAACTCAAACTCACACTGTGACACATTGAAATTGCCCATCCATGATTCCGAAATTCATTATTCTGATTCCGAAACTCATTTTCTCAGCGATGATTCAGTGAATCATCATGATCAACAAGACCGCTCTACGTCTTAAGTTTAGTATAGGCGCCGTTTGGTCTGTTGCTATTTCCCAGTGTATTGGTTATTTCTCAGGCAGCTGCTGCGGTTTAGTATCATTGACATTAGCACAGGTATCTGAATCAATAATGGGCGTTATGTATGGTCTTCTGAAACAGTGAAATCATTCTGGAACTGGGTGTTTCGTCGTTGATTGTGATTCTCTGAAAGGGAACATTCTCCGCACGAGTCTGCACGAGGACAGTGCATTTATTTTTCTGCATGGGAGATTCAGCTGAGCTGAGTCCACGGACAGATCTTGCATGATTGAGAAAGAACGGCGAAATTGCAAAAGACATCTTCGCCGAGTACAGAAATCCACAATCCGAGTAGACTATACAGATTTGACACCGATAGAAACGACAACGAGGTCCCAATTTTCGAAGACGGCGAAGATCAAAAAGGGAGGAAAAATATCAGCGTGGTAAAAACGCAAAAAAAGGGCCCAGGGGAAAACAGCAGCGTAGTAAAAACGCACAACAGACCAGGCAGAAACAAATCTACAAAAACTTCTTTCGAAAGCTTTTTTGTCAAAAACACAGACAGAAACAAACCTGCAAAATGGTCCTGAATATCCTTGCTGCAATGGCAGGAATTACTTCTGTGCGAAATTCTATGAAAACGCAAGATAGTGCAGCGGGTCGTTTCAAAGCGACCGTAAGGGGCACGCGGCCTGCAGCTTCTCCAGAATTTGTGTCGCAGCCGAGTCCAGCGTCTCCAGAAATTGTGTCGGAGTCTCCGGCTTCTTCTTCAGATCAACGAAGTCCAGCTTCTTCTTCAGATCAACGAAGTCCAGCTGCTCCAGATCCGAGTCTGGCGGCTGTGGAAACAATGTCTGTGGTAGTACGAGCAGCAGTGCCAACAGCAACACCGCCAGAGATCTCCAAAGAACCCTCTCAGGAACCAATCATAATGGAAACGACACCGCAGCAGACTCAAGAAGAGAAAAAAGAAAAGACAAAAGAAGAGATAAAACAGCAATTGATCGAAGCTAGAAAACAGCAATCAATGGAAATAATAAAAGCTGGCTTTTCGCAATTTTTAGAACACGAATTTTGTAGATTGACTTTTCTGAAAGAACAAATGGATTACCAAATTTGCAAAATGAATTGTGATTCCTACTCAAGACTCACAAACCAAATTGAACAAGATCCTGATTTTAATTCCGATTTGTATAAACAAGTACCTGCCATGGATGGGCGGTCAATTGAAGACGAAAAAGCCTGGCTGAGGGAGTATTTGAAGTTACTGAAAAAACTTAATGAGTCCGAATTGAGGGAGTTGGAGGGCAAAAATCCTGATTTCAGAAGGGAAAAAAAAGCGGAATTTTTTGACAGACAAAATTATGACACAGATTTGCAATGGAATTTAATAGTACAGAAAAGTCTTCTACAGAGAGTCGGCGGCACAACGAAAGAGCTTCATGCCCAGAAAAAAGGGTTTGAAAAAGACATCTTTGATGGTTCGGGAAAGATTAATTCTATTGGTTAGGGAAAAAACTCAGTTACTACGTTTCCGAGTCATGTTGATTGATATGAGAAGTGTATCGTTGAGAAATTATCATGCAGTGTGGCAAAAAGATGTGATATGATATGATGGAAAAAAATAATGAAGTGGTCTTTTCGTTGATACAAGGGCTCTTTGCAGTGACAGAGGTTTTTTGCAATGAGACAAGGGCTTCGTAGTGACGAAGGTTTAATTGTTAGGTGAATTCGAATTCGGTTCGGTAGTAGTGAGCCACTAAATGGTGTGAATGTAAGTCAATTGGTTTTTTAGTGCAAGTACGAATCTATTTGAATTTCGCTACGATGTAGTATGACAACGCGGGAAAAAACGAGTGACGAAAAAAAAGTGACTCCGGGAGGTTTTGTGATAATTTTCAGTGAAGAAGTGGTATATGTGCCAAGAAGTGGTATATGTGCCAGGAAGTGATCTCAAAACTAATCATTTCTTCGCCATCGTTGATCCTTCCAATATTTGATATTTCCAATATTCGATCCATTCTATCTTCGATCCGTCCTATCTTTGCCTTGCGTTATCTTTCCTGGCAAGGTACAATGTCAATTTCTAGCAAGCTAAAATGATATGATTCCTAGCAAGGTAAAATGATACGACTCCTAGCAAGGGACAATGATACGACTCTAGTCATACGATTTCAGTCGTATGTAGTTCAGCAAGGGTAAAAGTGCCTTCGTGAAACAGAAACGAGACGCATGTGTTGTTCAGAGTCATTGTGATCTTCAAGGAGCAGCTGCCAAATCATGGAAAAAAGGAAAACGAGTCGCTCATCGTGAACTAAGACCTAACCTGGTCCTCAATGAGATCAACTCACCGGTCTGAATTTGTTTCTTCTAAATCCCTCTTCTAAAGCAGAAATTTGAAATTGAAACTTGAAATTTCTATTTTTTGCCAAGGTCCATCGGTCTGTTAGTATGAATAGTTTCTGTCTGTACACGGAAATCCATGAGTATGTACGGTTCTGTCTCCGTTCTGAACTTCTGTACACGGAAACCCATACTCTTTAGTTTTCTCTCTTCGAAGCTACTATGTTCTGTACACGGAAATCCATATTCTGAATCTTTAGAAATTAGCGTTCTCTTCAGATTTCTGGTATTACAGAACCAGATCGTGTGATTCGTGTCGAGTGAGTAGTTTTCTGTTATATTATGTCGAGTATATTTCCTCCACAAAACTTGTGTCAAGATTCATAAGATGAGTCTGAATTTTTTGAACTTTTTTTTGAATATTGATACGATTCGAAAGAATTTTCGAAGAGACGTTTCAAGTGTCAAGAGTCAAGATCTAGTGTCTATGAGTGAATTTTGGCATCAGTTTTTCATCTGACCGGTTATCACGGTCCATATGATCAAATCTCAAAAAGCGTTCGGCGATTTGAGGGCGAGTCGCCAAACAGGAATTTCTGAATTTGAAAACACGTGATTTTGCATTGAAGTTGGAAGATATTATGTCGTATTGTGTTCCATAAATTTTGATTTTTTGAGAGAGTTCTAGATTGATGACCAGGCGTATTGACCAAAATGAGGGAACTTGATTTTGATGTGACGTTGATATCATCTTGAGGTAGACGAGGGAATTTTGGAAAGACGTTTGGTTACAGGGAGACAGTTGCTTATCGAGATGTGGAGAGAAGGAATCTAGGAGGGTTGTGATTGCCTGACTCATGAGAGTCGAGGCAGACAGTCACAATATCTCCTCGATGCAAAAGCCTGAAGACATTGCAATGTTTGACGCCGGTAGTATCCGATTCCGGAGACGCAAAGCAAGGGAGCCAGTTTTTTTTTGTCAGAACGTCATCAATACAGTTTTTGAACTTTTTTTGTTGCCTCACAAAGGCATTTTTGAACTGCAGCTGAATTTTCTACATCTGATCTGAATCGTGGATGCAGCACTTTTGATTTCAAAGAAACATATGACTTTATTGGGGGAAGAGAACGCCCTTACCGTGATGAAAATCTCTGACACTCTTTGAAGCAGCCAGAATCCCCAACGATGAACGTGTCTCTCCCAGAAGGACAGATCCATTTCGGCCCGCTGCGGCCACAGACTGAGGTTGTCAAACAAAATTTCGAAGACCTTGCGAAATGGGCATCTCAACCCACAGATCTCAACGCAAATCTAGAATTGGAATCTAACAAATGGGAAAATCTCCGTTCTAACCAAGAGCAATACATGCGCGAACTGGCCGCTATCTATCCCGAAGTCGGTATGATCGCGAAACCTAATGCGTTTACCAATCGTGACTACCAAAATGGCAATGGAAAGCACGGATATTTTTTGATGAATGGTCACCCGGAATATTGGGTCCCGATTCGAACTGGCAAATCCAAATTCCAATTTGTATCGCCGGTGCAAAGCTGGTGGCTCCAAAGAGAAGCAGCGCAGAAATTCTGGGAATGGCTGAAACCGGATTTCACCGATTCCAGTAAAGTCTCCAAGTCGCCGAATTACAATCCCGGTGTTATAGACCCGAATGGTTTTGCGGGGACAGATACAACGGTGTTCAAAATCCCGAGCATATTGGGGCTGAAGCAGAATGGATTGTTGAATTCCGTGACGAGTAATGGAATAGGGAAATGGTGGCCGGATTTCCCGACTTCGTTGGAAGATTTAAACCGACATAGGGTGAGGTATTCTTCCGAAAAACCCCTTTTGATCGAAGACAATACGCCGCCGGAAGCGGTGATGGAAGCTGTGCCGAGTCATCCGAAAGGCGTGTCGAGCCAGCCGAAAGCCGAAACTTCAAGTTCTTCGCTTGTAGAAGTAGGGAGGACTCCTTCGACGACCACAACTCCGAGTGGCAATGGTGTCACATCAAGTCCGGAGGAAGATGCCTCCAATACAGGAGAGCCAGGCACTGATGATACTAACGAGCGCAATGTTGCTGAACAAAACGACTCTAACGAAGACAACGAAGAAATTAGTGCAGAGGATCAAACCGTCCCAACACACCGCAACATCATAACCTCGATGTATGAGTTTTTGACAACTTCTAACGAAGGAGCGCCTTCACTTCCACGAAGTGGAAAACCGCCATCACGTGGCCATTTGCAAATCGGTGGATCGTCATCTAGCACATCAACCGGCCACCGTGCAGCCTTAACAAACCATCATATCGCAAAAAAATTGAAAACCAACTTCTTCAAATTCGAGCCGATGCGTCGCGCCACGCCGCCCGCTGCCATAATGTACCGCGATCCTGCCAAAACGTGGCGAGGTTACGATAATGTCGGCCCTAATGCGCCGGAAACGAATCCCGATATCGTTGATAAACCGAATCCAAAATCGCTGACCGATCAATTCATGTGGTATCGCGAGCCCGGGCCGAGTACGCGCTCAAAGCGAAGTATGGACGCGAATTCCGTTAACAAGAACAGCATGGAAGAATCTTATCTGAAAGCGAAAAACAAAGCCCCTTTACCGGTCCGAGGAAACAAAGACGAAATCAATGAAGTCAACGAGCAAGCAGAGGAAGAAGAGAAAGGAAAGTTCATGAAGTTTGCTCTATCAGGGCAGAAGAAGTTGAAAGAACGATTGATGAAAGTCGGTCTCGGGGGGAAACAGCTGTTCCCAGAAGCTACGACAGGTGATTGGTTCGAAATGAACTCTATGCGAAGACCGCAGGGCTTAGAATTGCGAACTGGAGGACGTTACCCTGGTGTCCCCGACATTAAGACTTTGCAAGATCTGGAATCAGCTTCGGAAGAACTCTATGTCGAAAATGAGCCCGATTTGATGGACAATATCGCGCATCGGGATATTGCTCGATCAAAAAAAAGCGCGAAATTAAGCATGAAAGAAAAACTCGCTGACGTCAAAGACGCTTTGAAAGACAAAGTAAAAGAAATCAAAGATGGTTTCGTCGGCAAAAGCATACAAGAGTCGCAAGACCCTCATTTGGAGGAGCTCCCGCCCGTCGAGATGGCAAGCAACGATCCAGGACGTGTTATGCGAATAGATACGAGAGACAAATTGCCTTCGCAAAGATTCATTGAAGAACAGAAGGCGAAGAAATTCGACATCATTCCCGGCGCAATCACGTTAGATCCGGATCCTTGGACGAAAGTGGAAGTTCAGGTGAAAAGGCCGGGGGAAACTATGAGGAGTGTTTCCCAGAAATTGTTTCCGAGATATGGATCATGGGACTACGCTATCAATCAGACGTTGGCTTTAAACCAGAAACATGCGGGGGGGATGGGCGGCAGGAAGTTTGGGAATGCTGTCGGCGATGCGAAAATTGGAGAGGGGCTGCCGAAGAGTGTATAGATTTTTTTCGAAAATCGTGGTTGCTAAATTTCAAACTTGACTTCGTGCATTCATTTTGTCCTTTTCAGGTTATCTGGAAATATTTGTTTTGTTTTGACGTAGCAGTGTTTTTCTCTGGTTGACGTTCTTCGTATTTGCAAAAACAGTTCATGAGTTGGTGGGGTTGCAAACTCCAATTTCATTGCAAAACATTTTTCAAAAAACAAATTTCAGGACTGTCTCCAACGTCTCTATCACGCCGGAGATTCGATGGAGTCACTCCCGCTGTGGTTGTTTGCAGCGAATGGCGGTAACGATACAACTCAAAGGATTCTGGCCAACGGCTACGCTCCATCAGATGCAACGGAAGAATATTTGAGCAATCTCCACAATTTCGTCAGGAAAGAACATGCCAACCAATCTTACGCCTTCTTCGCGGATTCTCTCTATTATCGGTTTCTCCGTGAGGTGGAGAAGTTTATGACAGAAGATCCTAGTCAAGGATCTACAGGCAACAACTTCAAGAACACAAAGGAAGCTCAAGAAGCGCGGCAAAAATTCCTCGAAGAATGGAAAGCAGTTTGTGTGAAGGAGGAAGCCGATGGCATGCTAGCCGATGAAGCGGCGGCATCACAAGATGTACACAATGGAGATCACAATGTGGACGTGCCGAATTTGAAAGAGCGAGGAATTGCAGCGGCGTTTGTGGTTAGGTTCATTGATACGTTATTGGAAGGCGATTTCGTGAGGCACGGGTCAGTTTTGAATTTCACTGCGGATATTGGGTTGTCGGATATGTATGAGGATGACGACAAGTCTGAAGCGTCAGCGTCAAGCAGAACACTGAAAGTTGAAGGTGGTCGTCTGCAATTGATGCTGAACATGCTACCTTTACAAGGACCCGGTTGGGAAAAGAAGCCTCAATCCACTGGACAACCTGAAAACGACCCTATCCCCGATTTGCGCCCGCGACCTTTAACGCAAACGATCTGGGCCAAGAAAGAGTTGGAACTCGCGAAGTTGGCTTGGGCCAATCATGGATTCGCAGGGGGGAAAGGCTTCGAATACAGAGCCAAACGGTATTTTGATCCGGTTTTGGCGAAAGAAAAAGATTATGACGCTGATGGTGTGGAGTCAGAGTCTGGGGAAGGTGCAGGTGAAAATAGTGAAGATAAAAACTTCTCGCAAATAGACTTGAAATCCAGACCCTGGAATAGCGCGCGCACAATGCGCATCGCTTTGAGAGAAGAGTTTGAGAACCCGGTTGGGAACGATCCTTCACCGGAAGAAGATTCCGCTGAAGGCGGATTCTCAACTTCACAAGAGCGCCTGGACCTGCAACACAGATACTACGCCACATATGAAGCCGATGCGTTTTCGAAATTGAAAAAGATCATCCGTTTCTCGCCGGGATGTAAACGTGCAGAAACAAGCGCAGACGTCAGAAGGAAAATGTATGGCGCTCTGGATGGTATTGGAATTTGGTGGACTAAGATGGGAAAATTGGAAGAGAAATATCAAAAGCTATCACGGCAGGCTGAAAGTAGTTCAGCAATTTCCGCAGGAAGACAGGGGTCAGGACAACAAGACAACGACCGTCTCTGGAAACAACAACAGCAAGAAACTGCGAAAGCTTTTATCAGCGCTATGGCTTCGCGACGGAAGGAGATGGTCAGAATACCAGGTGAAAGATCAGTACACAATGTTGGTGATTCTGAAGAAAACTCCAAGGTGCGTGACCGTGAAGGAGAATCTAACACAGGTGAAGAGACCTCCGAATCCTGGATAGCCAAGGAGGCATCCGGAATTTTGGATTTGCAAAAGGACTTTCCGGCTTTGCAACGAGATCCAACTCCAAACCCAACAGCAAAAGGCGAATCATCAAAACTTCACGGCTATCTTGGTTTTTCAGACGGACTCGGAGATCTTGCTGCTGTAGGTGGTAATGTCAGCACTGCAGGTGGAGATGGGGACGTTAACACGAACCCTGCTAACACGAACTCCGTCAACCTGCAACTCTTAAAACTCTGGATCTCTGAAAATCCGAACGAAGGGAGTGTCGCCGATGAAGATGCTCTCAATGCAAAAAGAGAACTTTTCAAAGAGTTTTTGGCTCATTCGCAGAATAAAAATTCTGGGGGAATGAACGGCTTCGATAATCATTCAAATGGAAATGATGCGGCGAAAGAATACGACAATTTCGGCCATCTTCCTGACCCAGATCCCTCAGAGCTTTTCGCCGCTAAAAAATCTCTCGAATCTATGCTAAAACAGGGTGGTGACGTGAGTCTTTTTCCTGGTTTGCAGAAAGAAGAAGACAAAGAGCAATTAGCTTTGCAGTTTGCCAAACGAAAAAAAGCTCTCAGCCGATTGATTCCGGTGGAGAAGTTGGATGAAACATTGAAAGAATGGGATGAGCACCCTGAAAAGTTCAAACTCTTTGAAAAAGAGGCGATTTTCGCTCAAAGGATGGACAATTTGGTATTGAAAAGAGATCCCGATACCGCGGCGTATGACGAGGAATCGAAAATAGGGACTTTGGCCAATGATTTGACCGATCGGGGAGAAGCGAAAGCGAATTTTGAAGAAGACCGTGGTGGTAGTAGCACTTCTAAAGTTGACAAAAGTGTTGACAAAAGTAAAACTCATGAGGACAGCAGTGCTGATGCGGCATCTGATGAAAAAAATCCTTTCATAGCCCACCCTGAAGCTCTCACCAACGATGTGCAGCGTGATTGGGCTTCATTCTGGGGTGATTTCGGGCATCGTTATGGCGAAACAGCCCTAAAATCCTGGATGCCATTATGGGAGTCGCAGAACCCTGAGATGGCCAACTTCATAAAACCACATATCATTTGGCCCGTAGATGGAACGTCGTTTGATGGTGGAAATCACAACTTGCAAGCCAGTACTCAAGGAGGTCGAACAAACAGCTTCGGACACCGAACAAGTGGAAGGAAGTCGTATTCAACACCCGAATCTCGACGCATAAGGAATGAGATTATGAAGCAGATCAGGAAAGAAAATGGGACTGGAGGATTGTGGTGGGAAAAGGATAACGATTATTTCAAGAAGGAGATGATGGAAGTGAGGTGAGTCATGAGTTGCTATTTTGTCAGTTTCGTCAGAGGAGTTTGTCATTTTCCATACAGTGAACAGGACTCCTCAGAACTTTTGCCTTTCGCTTTTGATTTGTCTTTAGACTTTCAGTACTGTTCTGAGTCTTGACTCGCCTGTATCTTTTTGTGCCGGATCAGTGACTTGGGTTCACTAGGACGAGTTCGTTGCCATCGAATCTCAGTTTTGCAAAACATTTTGATTTTGACAAGCGTTTTGATTTTGACAAGCGTTTTGATTTTGACAAGCGTTTTGATTTTGACAAGCGTTTTGATTGGCTGGGGGCCTACACGATTTTGGGCACTACAGTCTTAGCCAGGGGGACGATTTTAGCAAGCGTTGGCGATTTTGAGTCATTCGACATTTGGTGAGAAAGACAGCCTCTGTGTGGTATGGACTGCCATCATGTGGGAACCCAGTGAGTTTTATTCTGACGCAGCTGCGACTGCGGGAGGGTAATTGAGAGAGGATTTTGCTGAAAAAGAGGACTTTGCTGCAAAAGAGGATTTTGCTGTAACTTGAGATCAAACAGCAGAGTTTCGACAGCTTGCAAGCATGATGGATTTTTCTGTCTGTTGAATCAGATAGCCGTCCAATCACGTCACACATGATGAAGTCGTTTTGACGGCGCAAATTCTCTTTCTTTTTTTCATTTTGCGAAACAGTAATCGCTTTTGCAAGTCTTGCATCTATCGATGACGACATGTCAAGAAGTTATTTTGCGAAGAAATTTTGAATGACTGTTATTTTGCCAAGAAGCTTTTTTTTAATCGTTCCGAATGTTTGAGAATCATTGACTTTCACCCCAAGTGTTTCCAGGCTCGCACAAAGGATCCAGTCTTCAAAGGACAAAATAAGATCTGAAAATCATTGAGAAACTATTGTAGCCCTAAAACTTGAAGAAGTTACTAGACCGTTATAGTCCGGGTAAATCTAACCTGAGAGAAGTTAGTCCTGAGGGAAGTTTTCATTCAGAGAAGTTTCAAACTGAATCGACAATATTCCGAAAGTATCAGAAATTGAAAGAAAGAACCCAGGCTCTATATAAGTCCTGCTGTGTACAGCTATCTGATCTATCTGATCTATACAGTAAAGCAAAACAGACACCAGTTGCTATCTGATCTATGCTGCAGTTTGATCTATCCTGAGCAGTGGCACAGTTTGATCTATCCTGAGTTGTGACCAGGTGCGGTTTGATCTGTCCTGAGTAGTGATAGGAGACGTTAGTTTCACGAGAAAGTATTTGGAGAAAGTTACGGCATCTGAGTGAAAGTTTTTCAGAAAATCCAGAGGCTGTTTTTCTGATCAGTACCAACTGTGCAGTTGCAAGAGTCGTATAAACTGCACGATTCGTATCATGGATTCTATTTTTCCTCTTTATAGATCGTCTCATTATATTCCTCGATCCTATCGATATGCTCGCCTCTTCTTTGCGTTTTCGTTTCTTGACATGCCTCTTTCCTTGGGGGTCTTAATGCTCAATAACAATAACGAGTCTGCCATCATTCCCAACGCCGGAACATCATTGCCAACTTTGTTGACTACGTCTCTCAATTATGATGGTACAGTTGCTAACACTGACAGCATTCAACAGGGCTCAGCTAAGTTTGGAAACGCGACAGTTATCAGCTTGTCGGACTCGGATGCCCAGGGTGATGAAGACTCCACAGAGACTGGGTCTAACCCTGACAGCCCCAGACGCCGGATTGATACCGACTGTGTCACAGACAATGTGTTCCGATGCCGGATTCATACAGAAGAGGCGTCGCCTGGCAGCAAAGTCCAAAGATACGCAGACTCCCGCAATTTGCACGCAGCTTTTCTTTTTGCAAGAGAGCACGTAGTGGCCCATCGGCCCTGGATGCCGGAAGGTCAAAAAACTGAGACTCTCAAAGCTCATTTCAGTTCAGGTGGAAAAAAGCAGCTGAACGCGTCAAATAATGAAAAGACGCAGCTGAACGAGGCAAAGGGTGAAAGAAATAACAGTCCTTCGGATCAAGAACAAAAAAGTGAACAACGGGTAGGAACACTGACAGAACAACAGGTCCAGGATGAAAGTCCAAGAAGACTGTTTCGGCGGAAAGATAGTCAACGGCGCACCAACGAAAATGAAAATACCAGTGCTGTGACACTCAACAACAACAATTTTTTCTCCACGAGTATCGCTGCCAAGTGTGAGCCTGACCATCTTGCGCGTCAGATCGAAATGGCTGTGCGGGAGATCCGGGAGCATAGATTTGATGTTGATCTGGGAGTACGGGAGTCGGGAACAAATATCTGGACGAGAAGAAAATCACGAAAACCCAAAACCCAAAACGGGCAACCAGGAACATCGATCACCTTCGTACATACATCAGAGGAATGTCTGGACCGAAGCAAGAATTTTGTCTCTGACAGTGACTCACACACGAAGAAAACTCTTCTGGATCAACACACTCTGAAAAATGCCACACTGGTCGCAGTCGAGATTCCGAAGTTTGGACCGAACACAGAGATTCCGAAGACAGAGATTCAAAACATAGGGGACAGTCTGCCAACGCAGTCAAAATTCAATATTCGAAAGAGTCTTCTTCGCAGACTCAGTGCGCCTGTATTCAATGTCAGGGAGAACAAAGAAAGAAAAGAAAAAAGTGTCCTCTTTGCCTGTATTCAATGTCTTCCAGACAAGGATCTGAACTTGGATTACTATGACAGTTGGGACAATGATGATTTTTGGACGGGAGGTTTAGGGAGTTCTGGTTTGGATAGTGCTGAATCTCGGGAGGGTTCTTCGGTTCAAAGGGAGATTGGTCAAGGGAATATTAGTCAGGCCGATACCAGTCAGGCGGTCATAAGCCAAGAAGGGAACACTATTGCAGATCCTCTGCCAGAGGATTCAAATGAAAGGGATTCTATCCCACCGTCGCCGAGAGAGGGGCTATTATCGGGGAAACAAGAGTCAAAAGAAAATCCAACCAAGACGCTTTTGGGATCAAGGCGGGTATCAAGGATGGTTGATAACATCGCTGGTAACATCACTGATAGTTTCAGAAAGTTGCGAAGGCAAACGGTGGAGTCTAGAATATCCTTCTTGCAAGTCGAAAGTTAACCATGACACCCTTGTGAAACGAAACGAAACCGTTACACCCGTGCGGACAGCAGTACTAGTCGACGCGATTCGTGTAGACTAACTAACTTCTCCAAGACGGCACCAGACGCAGACAAGGCACGTAATGCGTCAGACAAGACGCGCTGAAGATCAAAGGAGCCATCCCCTAAGGAGCTTGCTCTCTATACTCTGACCCAAGTTCCTGGCTACTACCGTGGTGTGGCAGACTGTTTAGTGAATGAAAGATGAATGAAAGAAAGAACGAAAGGACAAAGGTGGGACACTGACAGTATGAAAGAAAGATCGACAATGATAGACTCATAGAGTGTGGAGTCCGTACTAGGGTCAAAGTTAAAAAAAATGATCGTATTGAGCTCGTTGACCAGCAAGGTCAACAATTGACCAGTAAGGTCAACAATTATTTATTCCAGGTGACTCGCTCGGTCAGAGATTGACGACCACTCAATCAGAAATTGACGACAATCATCGACATGTAACAACTATCAATAGGCTGCCGCATGTACTACCGGGGGGGGAAATCGAGGTAACGACACCTAAGTATAGGGGGTAATCGAGGTAACGACGCCTAAGTATAGGCGGAGCAGAGATGAGGTGTAGGGAACAGAAAGAAGAGCGTCAAGTATGACGCTCTTTTTCAAACTTCAAAACGAGAAAAGGTCCAGGTTTGTTCTCTATGAAAACTTCCATGTGTGTATACCAGCTGCAAAGTGGCGGCAGTGATCAATATGGATAGGATTGAAGTAGCTATTGCAGTGGTAGATATGATTGATAGCTAAGTTACAGGGTGGTTTGTAGTAAATCGCACGAATCGCACGTGCGATGTGCGATGTGCGATGTGCGATACGCTTTCCGATTTCGGCGTATCAGTCCATTCCATGGCATGCAAGGCTCAGTGATTGTGGGCTCTGTGATGTCTGACTCTTGCTGTATCATCATGCCTGAAGTAATGGCGCAATCCCATAGATTGCACCAGTGCAATGGGGTAATGTGCAAGTGCAATCCCGATCTGGCGAAATTGGCGCGGTTTTGCGCAAAGCCACAGCGTTGCTGCGCGGCGAGCCTGGATATGCTCAAAAAATCGGAAAGCGTCGCTGCGCGGCACGACTGGACATGCCCAAAGAATTGCAGTGCGTCGCTGCGCGGCAAGGATGGATAATAATGCTCAAAAAATCGCAAATCATCGCTGCGCGGCAAGAATGGATGTGCTCAAAAAAGCGCAAAGCGTCGTTGCGCGGCGAGCATGGATATGCTCAAAAGATCGGAAAGCGTCGCCGCGCGGCACGACGACGACGTCACTGGACATGCTCAAAAAATTGCAATGCGTTGCTGCGCGGCAAGGCCCGGGTGGATAATAATGCTCAAAAAATCGCAAATCGTCGCTGCGCGGCAAGAATGGATGTGCTCAAAAAATCGCAAAGCGTCGCTGCGCGGCAAAAGGTTAATGGATATGCTCAAAAATTCGCAAAGCGTCGCTGCGCGGCATTGCGTGAGTCACCGACTGCCCAGAATTCGTCGTAGTCTGTCGCTGTGTGGCAAATTATGCCAAGCGGTGTAGGCAAGAGCGACCAGCATTGGCATACCGTGCGAATTCTTGACGTTGTCGACCTTACCATAGCGCGCCACTGCAAGGGCCAGGCTTCGGCTAAGTAAGTTTAACAGCTGCATTTGCCTTGGTCTCGAGTGAGTCGCTAGACTAGAGTTTACAGTCATGGCATGACTTAGCCGACGAGCTGGCTGCCGACCAAAATTTGCATGCAGCATCCCCCCAAAATTCACGATATCGCTCCTGTAAACGACATTGCGGCAGTGCGCGAAAAGAAGGGAGTTGTATGATTGTTCGAAACATGGCGCGTTTTGGGTTGCAGTGGTGCGCCTGGCCCTTTTCATAGCACGAAGCGACATGCGTAGCTGTCTTGTCAATGTATGACTCAAATTGCATGAAAGGGAAGGTGTTGCGTGGTTCAATTGCATGAAACGCGGCGAATTTGCCAAGCCGTAAGGGTGTGCCTTGCCGTTGCATGAAAAGAAGGGTGTTTAGAGTCATCTGGTTCTATTTTGGATGAAACGCGGCGAATCTTGAGCAGCAATTGTGCTCGAAAGGGAGGTGCGACGTGCGATGTGCGATGTGCGATACGCTTCTTCATTTTGAGAGAAGTTACAAACCACCCTGTTACGTTTAAACTATGAAGTCATGTTGACAGGATTCTGATTCGTGGACTCAAGTAACGGTGGGAAGCAGTCCTGCAGTGCGGATATAGACTTACGGTAGATTGGGTCTGACCAGTACCAAAAAAAAAAAAAAATCTGTCCTGCTGCAGAGAGAGCCCCAAATGGATCTGATGCTATGCAATGCAAACAAAGCCCCACAACGGCTCAGGAGATACCAACAAAGCCCTAACACGGCTCAGGAGACTGGAAATTTGTCGATATTCTTCTATCAGATTCAAATATTTGAGGTTTATGCACATCGGCCCTTAAGTGCCCTGAGTGATAATTTCAGAGAGCGAAGAAAGCTTAGCTTAAGGCTGGCCAGTTGTCTGAAAGACAGAGGTGAAAGATGGCAAGTCTAAGCCCAAGAAATTCTTGGCGAGAATCAAAACACTTAAAATCGAAATTTTATGTAAAAGCAACACGCCTAGGCTCTAGCGGAGCAAGTTTTGTCTAGAACTTCAATGGGTCCCGTGTCGTGCCGTATGTTAGAAGTCTTCTAAGAAGGTGGGTGACAATGAATGGATGAAAGGTGAATGTCAATGAATGGATGAAATGTCAATGCTAGAAATATTAAAAATAACAGAGTTATGATTCTCTCCTACGTTTCCAGTGGCCAGGAGTGGTGCCCCAGTATCAGTATCAGTGTCTACTATCAATATGATCTGCTACGTTTCCGTTGGAAAGTTATAATTTGTTGTGCTGTGTGTTCGGATGCAGATGCATGGGATGACGATGAGGATTCTGCCACAGATCTTCGAAAAGAAGTCTGAGTATCGAGAGAGAGGACGTCTGATTCCGAACTTGAGGGGAGAAGAGAGTCTTATTTTATGAGAGCGAGAGTTTTCTGTGAAATCTCGATGATCCTATTTGGAAAAGCTATGCAAGAGAGTTTTCTGTGAAAACAACTTTTTTTCGCAACAGACACGTATACTACCCTGAAATCACAAAAAAATGGTCGTCGACACGCTGGTCCTTGACCGGCATCTGCATTATCGCATCACCCCTAGCGATAGTCCAACGAAAGAAGTTATCGCCCTCCCTTACGAAGATGTCGTGCTCCGCAATCTGTTTTCCATCACCCACGCTGATGGCACGAAGGCTCCTTACATCGGGCCGGAGCCCAAAGTTCTCGTGGAGGGCGAAAATAAAGGAGAAAAGAAAAAAATGGTCCCGCCCTACAGACTGCATATTTCGCATGAATACCCTTTTGAAAACCGAATTTTCCTCGAAAAATATTGGAAACTGGAGAAAACCGGGCAATATACGATTCAGGTGAATAACGACAAAAAACATCATCCATTAGAAACGAATAATACAAAGTCAACTTTCTACCATGAGATGAAATCGGAATTGGCGAAGGGAACCAGTTTCGAACGCGCGATTGCAGAGGGTGATTTCATCGGGATGAAAGGAACGGTTGATCAGGACGGATTTTCCTTTTTGTCGGAAAAAGAACGATCTTCTTCCACTATGAGTTCGAGCAAGGAGAGAGCTTCCGGCCGTCCAACGGTGGGAATGAGTAATCTCGGTGATGCGACCGACAAATTCCTTCCTGCGCCGACACGAATTATCGGTAGTCATCGAACCTATTCGGTTTTGGACGATAGCGGGGTGAGTGATCATATCAATAATCTCTACAATGCGGAAAAAAAGGTCGAATCTTTGGACCAAGTCCATTTGGTGTCGGAAGATTGGACGAACGCGAAGAAAAATAATTACACCGAAGTGCAAATGTTACAATTGTCTATGGAACAAGACATCGACTTGCACAAAAAATTTTACAAGAACATGAAATCCGATCCAGAACAGAAGTTTCTGAATTCTTACAAGAAATTCGTGCAGTCGGTGATGCGGTTTTGTTTTCCAGACGAAAAATGGATGCTGTATCAGACGATGCCGAATATTCGTTTTCATGTCCCAGAATCCGCCACTGTGCCGCCACACAGGGATATGGATATTGGAGAAGATAGAACGCCACATCCGCATGGAGAAGAAAACTTTCTCTATACCTTGACGAGAGCACACCAATCTCGATCAGTCATTATGGAAACGTCGCCGGGTCTCGGAGATTGGACGTTTTTGGAACAGGATGCCGGGGAATTGCTTCACTTTTATGGAAACAGATGTGTACATCTGAATGTGAAGAATTCGACAGGATTGACGCGTGTCAGTATCGATTTTCGTTGTATTCGTGTCGAAGACTATCTGAGGAATCAGAAGTTGATGCAGACACGGTCAAACGCGAATCGTGAGACATATTCGTTGGTTTTGGGCAGTTATTACGAAATGATGCAGCTGGCTCCGGATTTTATCATGCAGATGCGTCCGAAATTCGACGAGAAGGAAGCTTCCGCTTGTTATCAGTATTTGCTCACCGACGCGTTCGTGACTGAGTTCAAGGTGACGAAGAAACTGGAGCAGGAATTGGCAGATTTTCTTGGGATCAAGCACTGTTTCATGAACTGTAATGGGACATTGGCAATTTCTGCAGCATTGAATGCTCTCGGAATTCAACCGGGAGACCAAGTCCTCGTTCCAACATACACGATGGTGGCATCGGCGAATGCGGTCCGTTTCATCGGTGCAGTTCCGGTCTTCTGCGACGTTTCGAAAGAGACTCTCACCATCTCTCCCGACATTGTCAAACCGTATTTGGAAAAGGATTCCGGGTTTGATATTAAATGCGTCATCCATGTTAGTCTCAATAATCGGATCAACAAGCTGGAAGAAATCGCCAAAATGTGCAAAGAGAAAAACATCTGGCTCCTCGAAGATGCAGCACAATCTCTCGGTGCGTACTACAAGGGGCAGCATATCGGCGGTTATGGGGATGTGTGCACATTGTCTTTCTCCTCTCCAAAAATCATTTCGATGGGCCAGGGCGGCGCGGTGTTGACGAATAACGATAACGTTGCGGCGAATCTGAGGAAAAATAAGGATTTTGGGCGGCTGAAGCCGGGTGTTGAGGAATATGACGACTTTGGAATTAATATGAAGGTCACAGACGTGCAATCCACTATTGGTTTGGTGCAGATGGGAAGGCTGCCGGGGAGGATTCAGCAGGTGTTGAACATCCAGAAAACATATGAATCTGTTCTTGGGAATTACATGTTGACAACAACCTCCACCTCCCAAACGCAAGGAATTAGTTCGAAAGAGTGGTCCGACCCGGGATGGCTGCCTTGGTTCATCGAAATTTTTCTCGAAGACGAGTACACGCGCGACCAGCTCTCCACATGGCTCAAATCCATCGGTGTCGGCACCCGCAAAGTCTATCCGAGTATCCACTTGCAACCGGCATACGCATCGCAAACCAGCGACTCGTGCATGTACAAGCAGGTTGCCGATTGTGCGGGGAAAGAGGGCAGTGGCGCGAACAAGAACGATGAAGATAAAAAAACTCCACAATCCAGTAGTGCCGAAGCAGCAGATCTTGTTTACCAGAACAACAAAAAACATTTGCCGAATGCTTACAAGGCGATGCAAACCGGTCTTTGGCTACCCTCGTACGCAGATCTCGAACCGAAAACGGTACATCAGATTTCTCTCTGTATCAGGGCGTATTTGTCTACTTGTTCGAAATTCACTAAGAAGCTTGGTCAGCCCCCAGCTCCGGTACCTGTTACTGTTGCTGATGGGGGTGGGAGTCCGCATCAAGCTAGTCTTGACCAAAGGTTGAACGAGTTGGAAGAAAGTCGTGGCTACGGTATTCAGAAAACTGATCTGGGAGCAAAGCAAGCTGAAAAAGCTTCAGACATCAGAAATCTATTGAATACTGCGTTTGGAGCGCCAAATTCGACCAGCAACAGCTCTAGCATGTCCACGATTGCGGAAGCTGTTGCTCCGGGGAATAGAGCTTAAGGCTAGTGTCAGCGAGTCTTTGAGAATAGGGCGCAGGAGTGGGCCCTAAGAAGAAAGCTGATCAATCATGGTTGGGATGAGAACAGTGTAAATTCGCTGTAAACAGACTTCATTTCGTGGACAGGAATGTCGATACGTGAGATTGAGAGAATCGTCATTGCTATCGTGTTTGTATTTTTTCACATTGTAAATTTGTAATTTGTGTCTCTTGCAGTTCCTAAATGTTTGTATTTTCATTGTTCAAATTTCAATCAATCGTGTCTATATCGACCTCAATTATCGATCGAGTCACCAACTTCAATTATCGATCGAGTCAACAACTTGTTTTCTGATTTTTTTCATCTCTTTTCAGTCATCATGTTTGCGAAATTGAACAACTTACAAATTCCTATTCATCCCTGGTCTATGTCTTTAAACATTTTCAAAGATATGATATCAAAGATTTCGTTGGCAATGGTTGCTAGGCGTTGACACAGTGGCTTTTCAGGTCTGGTGCGCAGCCATTGTAACTGTTGACATTGTGATAAGTTTAACAGTTTCAAACTCTGACTGAGTCTGTGTATGTGTATTATGGATGTATCTTCCTCCTCGATGACATCGAGGATGTATTGATTGTCATTTCAGCTTCAACATTGTATAACCGATATTTCTCCTCTTTCCTCTTGTATATAATCGACATTCGATTCGGAAGTTCTCGCGTATTCTTCAAAGCTCTCGACTATCCAATGCGAATCTCTCACAAACTCATGATTCTATCGAGAAAAAAAACTCTTCGAACCACGATCAAACTCTTTTTCTTTCTTTTTCCAACCCGGCCAAAAATGACCCTGCCAGGACTCGAACCTGGAATCTCCGGTTCCGTAGACCG
>Ga0099797_100541_pt1 | contig 24232 bp, 18 predicted proteins | sample Uncmet_Sort48C_1_FD_89871 | JGI IMG/M metagenome (GOLD analysis project Ga0099797, IMG submission 89871) | Marine eukaryotic communities from CALCOFI LINE 67, Pacific Ocean - C012_Sort48C_1 | ecosystem: Environmental > Aquatic > Marine > Oceanic | place: Pacific Ocean: Monterey Bay | collected...
AGATGAAGAACCTTCCCTAGACGATGACGTTCCGAAATTCACAACAAAACCAGAGTTAGAGGTGACGGACGAGGAAAAGAAAAATTGTGTTGAAGAGGTAATGAAGAACGCGGGTCCGTTTGATTCCAGCCATCAAAAATAAATCGCGGAAGCCATAGTCGGTATCTTTGTCGATATATTTCATCATCCCGGTCGTTTTCTCCGCACCATCAGAAACGCCAAGACTTCCGTCAACGTTAAAAAAGAGGTGTGGAACCAACCGCCGAATAGAGCTTACCGACTAGCACCTCTTGAGGCCGAGAAGTTAAAAGAAACCATTGAAGAATGGACCCGTTACGGAATATATATCAAAGGTGTGTCCCGCTATGCCTCGTTCGCACTCGTCGTCTTCAACTCCGACCGTACAAAGTTCCGGGTGGTTCAAGACCTTCGAAAGCTAAACTCATTCACAGAAACGGATGTGTGACCACTGCCCAATATACATGACTTAGTGGCTGAGGTTAGCCGAGGTAAAAGATTCACCGCGGCTGATAAACATAAGGGATTTTGAGCAATACCGTTGGATGAAGAGGCATCGGAGCTCTTTGCGGTAGTGACATAGTTTGGCACCTATCGTAATACACGGCTACCATAAGGATACCGTTGGGCCTCCAGCATTTTTCAGAGATATATGGACCGTGATTTCACATCGAACAGGGACTTTTGCCGCAACTATATTGATGATGATACTATATACACACGCGAAGAGGAGTAGCCGTTGGGTTTATTGGAAGAATTTTTTCTTTAGGCGGTGGAGGAGGGTAGAGTGGAGCGAAAAATGATGGAATTGGTAAAAGAGGAAAAGGATGTTCTTTTTATACTTCATATGGAGTAGGTGCTTCTCTATTTTTTCATATGTCGGCGCTGTCGGCATACTCTCTCCCCAGCGAAAACCCAATTGTACAAAGTGAGTATAAAATTATTAGGGTTTCTTGTCTCTGGTGCTGGTGTGGGAATGTCGGAGGACCGAATTTAGGGATTCTTGAATTGACCAAGACCTATTGCTGCGGAGGTGGTGGAGGAGAAGCGTGAGGGTGATCGATTCCATAATATACCTGAAGACTGTATGTTCGTGGGTGGGAAGGTATTGGTCCCTAAAGTTCGCTCCTTCTTAGGCAGTCTGGGTTATCATCGGTCTTTAATTATAGGTTTCGCAAAAAAAACCGCGAGATTGAGGGGCGCCACAAAGAAGACAAATCCTTGTTGGACGATTGAAATGGAGAAGGAGTTTCGTAGCCTAATACAAACAATTTCGTCTGAGCCCTTCATGAGTAATTACGATGCGCTTCTGCCAACGGTTATTGAAACGGACTGGTGTAAAGATGGTTATGGAGTTGTATTGTATTAAATCTCAGGACCGTGTTGCGAGAAGGTTTTAGATGAAAACGGCTATCCGAAGGCTGCTGTGGTATCATCAAATAAAAAAACGTTGGAGTTGGGGCTGGTGAAGAAACCGGTGGCTGTAGTGTCGCGAGCATGCACCGAGAAAGAGAGTATGCAGGACGCCCGTACAGGCGAAGCTTCAGTGGTTATTTTTGGAGTTATGAAGCTGCGGGTTTTTCTATGAGACCGAAAAACTTTGTTGTTGACCGATCATTCAAGTTTGCGATGGATGGAAAGTGCGTAATCTTCGAAATTGGGGCGCTGGTGGTCCCTTATACAGGAATTTGATTTACTAGTAGTGTGGAGGAGGGCAATCGAACATTACCTTGCGGATGGATTATCTAGAAACAGCCAGGGGGCAGAAACTATCGAAAGCGAGGATGAAACTTTCAAAGAGGCGCTAGATATTTGTAGTGTCTTTTGCAAAGTTTCAGGGGGGGGAGAAGAGATGGGGATAATAAATTAGATAGAAGAGCGGTGGGAAGATTTTGAGGAGGCTATGTCAATTTTTATGACTGTATCCAATGTTTCGGAGAGTGGTGTTGTTTATGGTGTAGGTATGAAAAGTCTTTCTGAAGGGGAAGATTTGGATGCAGAGGGCTGGGAGCTAGTCGATCTGGCTGATGTAAAGCACCGAAGTCGCTTGTACCAATAAGTGCCGGAACCACCGAGGAAAATAAAAATGACGGCAACTAGGAAAGACGGATCCGTGGTGGAAGAAAGAACAACTTGTTGCAGAGTTTATCCCACGTTACTTGGGCGAAATCGTTCATACTGGTTGGATACACACAGAATAGTGTATAAAGATGCGGTTAATGGAAAGGTGCTCCGGAAAATTCAGCTGGTAAGGAAGGGTGAAGAAGAAGAAATGGGGTGCTAATCGGTGTAAGAAGCAGCGGACCAACTGCATTGGGGATGCAAAAAGAAAAACTGCGTAGTTTGTTTACACAGTAAGAAGCCCAGGATAGCGAGGGGAAGAAAATATGAATAGGAGGAAAAACTTAAGTTTGGGGATAAAGTGGCGGTGGATGATATGGGACCTTCAGAACGGTCTATGGATGGGATGTTGTATTCGACCAACGGGGTGGATTTCGCCACACGGTGAAGGGAGGTGGTCCCGATCAAATCCAAGGACCAAAACTACCGTTTTATTGATCACTGGATACTGAATACGGGGGCGCTGAAAGGGGTGCGGGTGGATGGAGGATATCAGGGCAAGTTTAAAGCACTTTGTGCCAAGTATTAAATCTTGATGCAGATTGTTACACCGTATGAACACAATAGAAATGGGCTAGTGGAGCGTCTTCAGCGCACCTTGGTGGAATCTAGCCGTGTTCTCATATTTCTCTTCGTTAATCGGTCCGAGTTTGCGGTGTTGCTTCCGCGGAGAGGGGAGGAGCTGTGGAGCTACGCGATTTGTTACGTGGCCAAACCTCAAAATTGCCTTCCTAGCAAAGCACTGAACGGAAACTCACCGTTTGAGGCTAGATTCAATAAATTGTCAACCGAGGCTTTCATCCAATTTGGCGCGACGGTGGTGTTTATACCGGCTAGAGAGTTAACAAGGAAGATGCAGCGGTTTTCGAGAAAAGGTAAAACTGGGGTTTATCTGGGAAACAAGGAGGATTCTCATTTGGTTTGGGATGTGGAGAGTTGGCGGGAGGAGAAGAAATGGTTGGTGGTGAAGACGAAACATCTATGGGTGGTAAAAGGGCTGGAAGAAGTCGATGGGGATGAGACCGGGGGGACACAGGAATAAGATTAAGATTTACCAGCGATTGAACCGATTATTTATCATTGGAAAGATATATCTAGTAGAAACATTTTGTTTATGTCTTATGTTTTTTTTCAAGAGATTTGGATAACCATCGCCTAAATCATTGTAATAGTATGCATTAAATTTGATCGGACATAAGGGCCGTTATAATTATTCAAAGAAAAGAAAAATATTTCTAATTATGCTAAGTTTTTTTATCATCTCATTATGACGCGTTGAGTTTTTTTTAAATCTAGTTTATGATTGTCAGTTCATTGAAGAGTTTGACTAGTATTCGCCGAGTTTTGCTGGCATGTGGGCAAAAATAAAAAAAGAAAAGAAAGAAAAAAAATATTTAAATAATAATTTGCTCACAGTGCCTTGTTATATGATTTTCTCTGTCCACGTCTAGAAAGCCGAGTCGGTTTGGTGTCAATCTGTCGTGGGAGTCAATTTGTTGGAATCGACGACATTGGGCGGTGAGGTGCGGTTTAACATATCAATACTAGTGAGACTTTTAGATGATTGTAAATGGTGGTTGGAAGGACATGCTCATCAGGGGCAGATGGACTCTAAGGGGTGACCAGATGAGAGACGGTATAACTGGTGCAAGAGCGGTGGGGGCGGGGGTAGGCAGTAGTTTTACAATTATAGTCTAGTTATAGTATTGATTCGAAGTGGAATTCGAATCTTTTTTAGTAGGGGGATTGTTAGAGCCTTATGATATTTCTATTTTATTGGTAGCATCACAGTCCTATTTTTGATATTAAGATTTGAGTTGTAGATTGAGACAACGCTGCTGAGTGGCGACAGTACTTACAGAATTAATTTGAATGTAGCGCACTGGGCAGTTTAACAGTAAAAGAAACTCAATTATCTTTGTTGTTACATTCACGGATTCTAATTCATATGACACGGCGGAACTGTAGGTTTTGTTTTTCTGTAGTTTTGATATCCTTATCTATTTTCGTGAAACGAACGGTGCGAAGTTGAGTACGGAACGTTGATCTATCTGTTCGTAAATAGAAGGATTGCGGGTAAGTATTAGTCTTATCTTATAACACCCATTAAGAGATGCAAAAATCACCAGTTTTGGACTCTATTCACTCGAAAAACAGCAAAAGGCTCTTTTATGGTAAAAATAGAGGACTTTTGAAGTTTTTTCCCTACAGTCTTGCCGCCTAGTATCTTAGTTTTAGAACCAAATTTGAGGTCAAATTCAAGCTTTTTTGGACAAGTCCAAACCCAAAATTTATTTCTATAGCACGGCTAGTATCTGGGGTTTGAAGATTAGATGGATCAACCGATCTATATCCAGCAGCCTGGGCTGCTGCGCTGGGCTGCCTGTTGGGCTGGGCCGGGCAGCGAACTAAAAAGGCAAGGGAGGGGGGCGAACCATAAGACCGAAACTATAGAAATCCGATTATGGATGGAAAGATATGGTTGGCTCACCGGGGCATAACCGGACGTTAACCGGTCACCACCATGACCATGGTGGAAAACGCTGGGATTTAGCACTATAGTAGGTTCACTATGGTGACTTTACCATGGTATTTTTACCGTTTTCTCTCCATAGTGCACTGACTATAGTGCACTGCCTGGTTTTTCCCTGGCTTTTCCCTGGTTTTTCTCTGGTTTTTCTCTGGTTTTTCCCTGGTTTTCCTCTGGTGAAATTTTAGGCTTAAATTTACTCTTCCGCCCTAGAATCTGTTTTATTTTGCCGTTTTGTACGGCAACCCCCCCAAAACAACACGCACGAAACCATTAGTAATTACATAGACATGTAGTAACTAGTATACTAATGGTGAACAAGAACGCTGGTGTTCGAAATAACCAGGAATGTCGAGACCCTAGGAGGAATAGTACACAAATCCTAAAAAACTGTCACTAGTGCAAAAAAACCTTACATCTAAACTCGTTTTCTCCTAGGGACTGTCCCCTTCTAGTGAGGGGGGTGACATTTTGCCTCTAGAGAGGAATGGGTCTCCTAGGAGCTGCTTTTTTACGTTTGTCTAAAATCTTCTAGGAGTTTTCTCTTTACGCCCATAAGCTGCACGTGCTTTCTGATGCTTATTTTATCTCACCACGAATAGACTAAAGGGAGGGGGGACAAGTACAGTCATCGTAAATAAGCTGAAAGGAAGAGGTAAAATCTCACTGTAAATAGGCTGAAGAGGCCCGAGGCTCATAGATGTATGCAGTGAAAAATAGTGCTAGACTGTTTGGGTGGGTTGCAGGGGGGGGGATTTTCAAAATCCCCCCCGCATTAGATGTCAGATGCCCTCAGTATCTGTCATAAGCCTCTAGTAGCTGTTAGACAGGTGGGGTGAGAGTTTATACTTGGGAATAGAAATGCTCATATGATGGATTTAACACATAGAAAATCACATGATGTTTGAAGCTACACGCGTTAACTTTAACTATGCGAGAGTTCTCCATGCGATTGCTTTCTCTATGCGAGAGTCCTCTCTATAGGATAGCTTTCCCCATGACAGTGCTGGTTCTTATTAGCGTTTTTGACGACAGTTAAAAGCACTGACAGTGAAAATGATTCACGATTCTTCCATTTTTGTCATGGCAATTCTCTGCAGACTGGGGCGTCGCTACCAAGATTACTTATTGTTGCGTCACCAAATCGGTAGCGTCCATTGTTCTGAATTGTGGTGTCAGTGTCTGATAGGAAACTGTCTTCGACGATTCAGCGTCTTTTCAGTACCTGTTTAGCTTTCGACCCGCTGAGTGATTTCCCTAGCTGGTCCAATGCCAGTGGCAAGTTTTATAACAATCGACTTCTAAAAATTCTAGTTTTCTTTTACATTTTTTGAACATTTTCTCTCCGTTTAGAATCTAGATAGTCTCTAGATTCCTTCGAGATGCTACCTAGACACTCTCTAGATTCCTCCAAGATGCTCTCTTGACTCCCTCGAGATGCCATCTAAAAAGCCGTGAGACCTCACGAAATTCGCGCTAGTATCGCGAATCCTTACGCTGACCGTAATTAATCAATAAAATACAGGCGCGGAGCGCAGATTGACCGGTAATAGTACTAATGGTGGTAACGGTTCAGGTACAGCTTCAAGCACAGTCAACTCGACGAATACGACGGTCCCAGTGACGGGTACTCAGACGTCAGGTAATACCAACAATACAAATGGCAGTTCGGGTAGCGGAGGAGGTTCTTCAAGTTCAACAACGACTCCCACCCCAAATGCTACCACAACAACAACTTCGACAACAAACCAGACTAATACAGCAGTTGTGAAACAATGCGGGAAATTACGGGATGAAGCGAAGTTGGTAGTGGACAAATTGGAACGTCAGATTCAACATACCGAGCTTTTTAAGAGCGAGTTACAGGGGTATGACATGATGGTAGAAGTCAAAGGCCTCGTGAGCAAGAACAATGCCGCCCGTCTAGCCGTCGCAATCCGAGGCTTTGTACTCCGATACGGGGCGAGACATCGGAACCAGTCCCGCGAAGTCGGCGCTTTACCCGGTCTTTCCAAGTTCAAGTACAATTTGGCACCGAGTGTCCTCCGCGATCTCCTCGTGAAGGAGGTTATCCCGAGCCTCCGTGTATCCGAAGAGTTTTCTCAAATCGAATTTTTGGGGGTGTTATAGCAGCAAGATAGGCACCCTGTTCATAAATAGTCTTGTATTCTTCAGGGTGATTTAGTTTGTTCTCACATTTTCGCTTTTGAAGGGAAATTTTTGGTGTGTGTACTTGAGAACCCCCACGTTGTGCGCTTATATGCTGGGCACCATTGTGCTTATCCCATTTTTTTTATATCAATCGTGGCGTAATTTTTGTGCTATGCAGCTCGACCTGGCATCAATACATCGCGCTGAAGGTGGTCGGGTACAGAAATAGAAGGGTTCGGACCTTGTGTCAAGTACCAAACTGCGTGCAGCATCGCTTAGCCCAGACTACGCGGGTTCAAGTGGCGGTCCAAAACACTATAAAGGGCGTCTTTAATCGCACCAGCAAGGCAATAAATTCGACTATCCTCTCAATGAAACAAAGAGTGCACTTGGCAGGGGTGAGTTGGACACCATGTGCGAATCTTATCTAGATTACTGTGAGCCCAACACGCCGGTATGCAATGGGAAGGTTATCGACTGGTCAGATCCCCTACCGCAGCCACTCATATAAATCCGCCGCCCCGTCTTAGATAAGCGCTATCGGCCGAGCGTCATTCTCTTCATTGAAGATAGTCTGTCTTAAAACTTATGGAGGGCCAGCAACGCTACTTTTTTTAGGGCTGCTGGATTCATCGCAGTCAAATCCATGGTGTCGTTTCCGTATACAACCGAGGGCAATATGATACCTCTACACTACGGTAGTGTCTACCTCGGCAGGTTTCTGACGCCGTCGCAGAAAAATCATCTTCGTAAGCACAACATTTTTGAAACACTGAACTCAGGCAAGGCAGAACGTAAATTCGAAGTGAGCCGCCCTGTGGGCGCGCATGAGAAATTTGAGAAATTTTACACTGGATACACACATGCATATGGCTATGTGGATCTAGGCCCGAATAGAAAACCAGTAGGGCATAGGTCTGAGCATCCCTTATCACTAGTCGACCAGTGATCTGGCTGGGATGCAAGTCTTATGGATTTTTTGGGCCAAAATTGTTTGGGAAGTACAAAATATGCGGAGCTCGGCCGTATTGCCAACGGTCGTTACACAACTACCTACCTGCGTAGCTGGACCATGTCGTTGACAAGGGGATTCCCGTTTGGAAATCTTTTCGTATCCGTGTTCGATGCCGTTTGTCATGACATATGGCTTAAGAGACCTGGAATGACACTTTTCCCTGGCAGTAAAAATGACATCCTCAAGGCACATTGTGTTCATGCATACCGAAAGGAGGCTCGTTTGCTTGTCGAGGAACTTCGTCAGCTTGGGTAGCTCGAGCACACACTTGTTATTCTGGGTGGTGACCATGGACATTATGATTCTAGCTCCTCCGACGCTGCCCCTTTCTTGGAGTTTCGTTTACCAACATAGCTGACACGCCTATACCCAGAGCTCGAGGCAACGCTCTCAGCGAACGCAAAGTCAGAAAGTTTGTGGACCTGGTTAGATATACGGGAGACATTTGAGAAGGTTGTGCAGCAGTGCTCATACAGGGTGAACGCAACGGGGGGGGTGTATGATTGGGTATGTGTTGGAAATTTCAGCCAACCGGGTGTGTTCACTAATGGTGGAGAAACACTGTTTAGGCCACGTACATCTGTTCGGAAGTGCCAGGATACGCTCCTGCTGCCCAGTTCCTGTCCCACCAAAACCCTATCGGAGGGCGCACTTGAGACACGTCTCGCTGCTACTAACCCAGACATTGTATTTTTATCCGCCATCAGTGACCTGAAGGTCCGTTGAATGGTGGCGATATAGAATGCTATCGGTACATTTTTGTCATCGCTCGCAAACCCCAGATGCCTACGGCACCTGGAGCTGTAGGTCAAGAGCTACAAATTTCGAATTTCCGAAGGAGCATACAACTATTAACTTTGTCCGCAAAACCCAAAACGCTGCATGGCACAGACCTAGCAAAATAGGTATTTATTAGCGTCTGTGGTTACCAATGTCCGAGGGCGTCCTTTTGTCGAGTTCCATGCTATGTTGAGCGCACGAATCGGCCAGAGAGGTTTTGGAAAAGTATCGAGTGCGGTCGACCCCCGCCGCGAGTACCCGCTAGATCTGCAATCAATAGTTCGACAAGACAAATTTGGATGGCCGCGCTGTCTGACTGGTGATATGGCCCAAAGGCGCACTGGTAAGTTTGAACAGCGTTTCTGTATATGCGAATCTTAATCTGTACCCTCGGTGCGAGCATGGCCACTCAAGGATGAACCAAAAAAATAATAAGTGTTGCATGTGTATTGAAATTAGTTATGACTTTCTACGTTTCAAAATACGTTTTAGACACTGTTGAAACTCAAGGACTTCCCCGCCGGAAACCGCGCGACTATCTCCATCGACAGGACATACTAGGAATATTTTTGGTCACAGTAACAGCATCTATTGAAGGGTCTATAGATTTCTATAGATTTTACCCTTAAAAAAAACAAAACTAAGTAGTGCATAGTCCCCAATTGTTAAAAAGTGATTTTTGCAGCTTTTTTGAAGAAACAGTCATATAGAGAGAAAATATTCTGTTGAGAAATAAAATTGAGAAATGACAAATTAACCTGTACAAGATTTTATTAAGATTTCATGCCCTTTTGTTTTGATGGTTTGGATACAGAACATATTATAAATTAGAAGATACATGCCTGGAACAAGTCACAGGACTTAGGAATAATTTATCTTTATCACGATGAGTGAAATATAACAGCATGGCTGTGTGGTATAAAACCACCTACAGTTAGATAATCAAGACAAGACATTAATACACGGTTTCACAATTTTTGTAGTAGGTGTATTTAGAACCTAGAGAACAACAGGGTATGATTCCTAATAAGTGTTACTGCTTAATCTGACTTCCAGACTCCCCCTAGAGAACCATGATTAACTGAGTGGTTCTCTACCATCAAAGTCAGATGTAACGTGGCTATCTACCAATTTCAATTCACTATTTGTTTTCAATTCAAACTTTATTTCAGGCTATACAATTTAACTATCAACAATGTCATGCTTTACATAGAAACGAGTGTCAGTATACAAAGGATCTTAACATCTATTTTACTATACATAACTACACACATAGACACCAATTGTATTTAAGGTACGTACAGTTTCAATTTGAGTGTCACAACTGTCATAAAGAACTAAGTGGTTATAAGTTTACTTTCGATCAGATTCATCTTTTTCATCATTTCATCTCTTATCATCATAATTACATCGCATGTGGGAACTCCGATATGCTAGAGGCTAGTTTCACTGTGATACCACTGGGTGTGGCACAACGATCTAGTCCATTCTGTCTAATTAATTCAGCGTTTTTGACGATTAGTTCATGAACGTCTTTTAGGTTCCTGACATCCATATTCATATCATCAATTTTCACCATACCAGAAAGTTTCATTTCATTCGCCATATCTGGGCCAGATAAAAATTTGGTTCCAATATTGGCACTATTTAGTTTTGTTGGTATTTTAGCCAGGAATCTTCTATATCTCTTACCGATGCGACGAGCAGTTCGGCGTAAATATGTTGCACTCGTAGCCAGGGATCGGCTTTTCCGAGCTACGCCACCATTTGTATAAATAGTCATACTGGGATTGTTATCACTTTGAATCATCTCCAAATCTCCACCTTCATCTTCACAAAAACGCGCTAAGCCCCAGTCAACAATTTCGTGATTAATACTTATATGTTGTCCAATACCGGTCTCGTAATAGCGAAACATTCGGCCTCTCGACATGAAGCTGTTTTACTACCAATACGACTACTGTTAGCATCAATTATTGCACCACAAAAGAAGGTTTTCACATCTTCTTGACTTCGAGCACCAAAACTCGCGTCCACTTACGTTTATAACACTTACCGATAACGATTTTACTCTTCATCATAGTGTAAAACTGGGGTCAAATTTAATACACAGAAATTGCGATCTAGCCACGCGGCTATGCCTTAACCCCACTATTGGGTCTCAGGACATGGGGGAAGAGAACCAAACTATCTCATGGTGAATACTAAATGTAAATTTGTGAGAAGCATAAACTGATAAAGTCCGGCATATTTCTATTTTATTCGGAGGTATTTTTCATCTACACCATTCCTTTCAACAATTTTCTCAACCTAATCAAGGATATCAATCGGAAGCGGGCATGATGGTACTTTCACTCTTTTCCCTTTCAATTGGGTAAATCCCTTCTAGTTTTATGTCTCGAGATTAACTTTCTTAAAATGTCTCCGATCCTTTTCTATGAAATTCAATCTTCTCCAGGCTAAAGAAATACTTTCCGAAGACGAATCAAATTCCAGTTTTATATACAAAAAGAAATAGCAATCTTCTAAAGGTTTTATATACAAATGGCAATCTAGTCCTATCAGCAAATAGTAATTCAAAGGTTTCCTATACGAAATATGGTCGAAGATTTATATACGAATTCAATTGGGTTTCTTTACGCCGTTTGGCTCAAGGTCACGGTAATATATACGCAGTGATTTCAAGGTCCTACCCGCTGGAGGGTTTATTTACGTTTTTAGAGACTACAAAGGCTTACCCGTTGGAGGGTTCAATTACTAGACGAATTATATACTTTTCAAGGCGTTTTAGTACGCACATTCTTTTATACTAATTAAAGGCCAAGTGTTCAACGACGTTCTATTAGAGAATCCGGGACTTGATTTAAGCAACTGGGGGCCGAACCTTTTCCTGATTTTACGTCGAAGATACGAGGCTGGGTTTTACCGTAGGTAAAACAAAGGATTTTGTAGCGGAAAACCGGAACAACAACGGTTTGGAAAAGCATTTACAAGCATTTATTCTTCTCATTGTTTCTAGATACAAATTAAGAACTTATTATTTGTTGTAGTTGCATACGCATTACCAATTTAAAACATCTCATTCAAGGGTGATCAAAAAAAAAAATTAGATTAAAAGCATTATAAACCAAGCAATATCACAAAATGGCCGATCGGATTCTTTGGACCGCCGGGCGCAGTGCCGTTATAGGTGAACAAAAACACATTCTCCTGAAATCAGTTGGAGTTCGTAAAAACAAGGGCAAAGACAAGCTTTTCGCAGTAGAGACAAATGAAGAAAATTTTGATGCAGCGGAAAACGGGCAACACTATCTTTTCCGGGTCTTACCCATCGAAACCTTCTCGACGCCGTGTGAGAGCAGGCAGCGGGCGCTAACGGTGGCGCAAGTAAACAACCTCATCCAGACCTACAACGAAGAATTTTTGGAACACGAGGAAAGCCAAGAGGGTCCACCGGAAGAGCAAAATCAACAACTGGAAAACCAGCAGCACGGGGGGACCCTGGATTTTGGACGGAGAGAACCCGTCCAAAATCAGGCGTCGTCCCAGCAGCACGAGCAACAGCAACAGCAGCAAGCCGCTCCGCAAAACCAACAACAGGAAAACCAGCATTACGAGCAGCAGCACCAACAGCATCAGATTTTGAACCTGAACAGTAATAACAACCCTAGTACTAGCAACCACAACGACAATAGGTGCAATCTCAACGACAGAAGCAGTTCCAGCCGCGCGGATCCAGGCACTATTGCTACCACCACCACTAATGGAACCCATGGCTCTAGCAAATTTAATTACGGAAACGGCAGTAGCAGCAGTGGGTCCACATTAAATTTGAGCTCAACCACCACCACGAACTCCTTAGGGGAAAATATGAACAACCATATTCTCAACCACAACGGAAACCAACCGAGCATGAGCAATGATCTGGAACAAGAGCGTGGTCTTAATTTTTTCTCAGATGAAGAATTCCCGTTACCCGGGGGGGGAAGCAAACGCGTGCCGCCGCTAGATCTAGGGAAACTGCGCTCAAGAATTGGAACAACGTTGCAGGCTATTAATGAAAGCAGTGACGAAAGCTGGAGCAAAAAACTGTTTACGGCAAATGACAAAAAATATCCGGGTTCGCCACCGCCAAGCCGCGGCTTCCGCACGCCCCTAACCAGTTTTAAGCCGCACAAAAGTACCATTAATGTCTACCGAGGAGAATGGGGAAAAAGCGCCGAAAGAAGACGCCTGATGGACAACAGCGAGGAATTATTTCACGGGCGAAAAGAGTTACAGGGCTTGGAAGACGAAGAAAATGGGTTCATGAAAAACAAAAAGAAAAGCTTCCGCGCCGCGCCACAAAACAATTCCCGGCCGCAAATGACAACAAACGTCTACGAACCATCGGTTTTCATGAGCGAGAACGACAGCGACGATTGTGCTGACGACGAACAAGAAACCAATTTTGGCGGAGACCTAGCCACGGCAGAACGGGGCTTCCGACGGGCGGAAAATAATCTGGACTTGGCGCTAAAGGAAAGAACAAAAACGCTGAACGCACGCAAAAGAGCCAAGAAAGGTTTTCCGACGGCAGACCAAAAACCACCAGTAGGGCAACGTGTGAAATTCAAGGAGAGCACCGTAACAAAGATTTTCGACCAATTGGAACCGGGCGACAAACACCATCTCACCAAGTATTATGGGCCGGAAGGGCACGGCAGGATAATCTCCCACGGGGTACCAGGCGATAACGGTGTGGTCTTAGTGCGATTTGAATCCTCCGGTCAAACATGCGCCTTTGCGCCAGACTGGTTAAAGAAAATAAAGGATAAAAAACGGGCTTCACAGGCTATTTTGGATCATGAAAATGCCCTAGAAAACCTTGCTATGGAGACAGCCGCAGGAAAAGCAGGGGGGAGAGGAAAAACGACAGCAGCAGCAGCAGACGAACAACGAAAACCGATAACAGATAAAGAAATAGAGGAAACGGATAGCACAGAGGAAGAAACACAGTCAGAAAACTCAGAAGCAGAAACAGGGGCGGAAAACGGCGAGAGAAGAAAAAGAAATTTAGAAAAAGGAGACAAGGAATTAGCGGCGTGGTTCGAGAAAAATATTTCGCCTCTGGGGGCCGGAAAACCAGAAAATTCCAGACGCAGAACGAAAGACGGTGCTCTGATATCGGTGCGATGGAAGGCCGACAGTTATAATAACAAAACGCCTTTGGAACGGTTCCTGCTCGAGGAGAAGATCAAACAAATTTTTACCGCCCGTTACAAAAGCCTGGAGATCACGGTAGATTTATCTGAAGGTTCCCTAATAGCAGACATTCTTTTATCAGCACCAAGAAGCAGGCCCGGATCGAGTATGGATGAATTATTACAAAAGGCGCTAGAAAAAGGTTTGTTTGGTGGAGACCATGGCGGAAGTAGCGGCGCGTTATCAAAGTTTCAGAAGCCACCACTGCCGAAAGTCGTTTTAACGGGGGAAACCCAGAAAAAAGCTGTCCTGGAACTCCAAGAGTATCAAATCTTTCTTTCCGAGTATAGAGACTCCGAACTCATTGGGTGGATGCAGCTAAAAAGCGGATGCACTGGGCCCGCGTTGCATATCTATAACTCGGTGCAGAAACAACTCGAATCAGAAAATGTTGTCAAAACAAACAAGCTGTGTGCGGTCCTTCTCCACGAATTCGAGAGGCTTTACCGATCAGAAAACGGTATAACAGACCAAGTTGAAAATACGATACTAGAGGAACATCTTTTTGAAATGCGGTATGAGTTCAGCAACAACATCGGCAGCTCCCTCATCCGTTTCAGAGGCGAATTCGTAAATCGGCTCAAGCTGCTAATGAAATCTCGAAAGAGGACCGGGAGCAGTTACTATTCGTTAGACACCCGTGTAGGCTCACACCTTGAACGCAAAATGTACGTCAACGCCGTTAAATACAACCTTGGCTTGCCGCCATGGGTGTCCAATAAGATTGATGATCAGTTTACAGCTGAGGAGAAAGATATTTCTCTTCAGAACTTAGAGCAGGTGCTCGAGAGGATTCGGTTCATCGGTCTCCAGGAGCAAAACAAGGCGACGGCACAACAACAAAGAGGACAACAACAACAACGAGCAAACGGAGCAAGACAAATCAACAACATACTACCAAGAGGAGCGGGGCACCCACTAAACCAACAACTACAAGCAGATCAGGCGCAGCAAAATTTGAATCAGAAACAAGGACAAACATGCTGCGGTGGGAGAGGACACTTACAAAAGCATCATCAGCAGTTTTTGAGTTCAGTACCTGTTTCAGAGCGTGGTAAAATTTTTCCAGGGTGTCCTACTTGTGGCGGAAGCCACGAGGCGTTTTTGAAGCCAGGAACCAACAGCTATGCCTGTCCAAACGATTTCGTGACCGGCAACCGTGAACAACTTCAGCATTTCACGTGCACACACGGAATGGGGCAGCAACAGAAGGAAAAGCAGCTTCAGCAGAACCCAAACCGAAGAACGGGCGGCACATCCTTCAGGCAGAATTACGGACAACAGGCCGGCGCAGGAGCGGGGCAGAGCTACGGACAACAAAACCAACCGGGAGGGCTCCCAACGATAACCGAGCCACCAGACGTCAATAGCGACCCCAAAATTCAGGCAGCGGCGAACAGAGGCGTTAGGTCCATCAGAAGACGAGTAAACGGCATCCGGAGCGTAGGAAAAGGCGCCACTACTACCACCACTACTACTACTACCAACAATACTGAAACGGCAACGCCCGAAGGATATTTCGGAAAATGTTACATTGAGGATTCCTTGGTCTGGGCTTTGTTCGACACTGGGTGCGACATTGGGGACGTAATGCCAGGGTCTCTTTACCGCGATTTGAGATCTCTCTACCCGGATTCAGTCTATCCCTTGTAGAAGTGCGTAGAGAGAATAGAATGTGAGGCCGCGAATGCAACACCAATCGTGCTTGAGGACTACACATATGTAAAAGTTTGTTTTTATGATTGTGAAACGGCCAACTTCATGGAGCTCTGGATAGAGGTTTATGTGTCAGAAGAAATACAAGATTTCATTATTGGAGAGCCCACACAAATGAGACTCGGCGCCACAAACAAGGAACATATTTTGTTGAAAGATGGATTTAAAATAGCCCGCGGTAGTATGACTGCTCCGAGGGCAAACGTAAATTCGGTGGTATTCGGAAAACAGAATAGGGACGAAGACCCATTAGCAGGAAACAAAATGAACACGGAGAATTATGAACTAGCCGAGTTTCCTCTACCACATGATTTGCAAGGGTTAAATGTAGTATCAGGACCTGGAATTGTTGAGGGGGTTGTAGATGCATCCGCCACTAAAGGCAAGAAAATCTGACTATATAAAAAGAAGGGACAGGGTGTTAAGTGTGCAGATTTAAATTTCACTGCTGTCGAGATTGGGAATATGGAGAAGAATATGGAACTGGGAAATAATTTTAAAGAGCTCTTGACCTAAATAAATACTAGTACTACCAATAAAGGGGATTTGCAGTCAGATTCCGACTCATCAAAAAACGCGAATCCACACATGTCACGACGAGACAAAAGGCCATTTTCTGTCAGGCTTTCAAAGTATAAGAAAAAGCTGGCGCGGCAAAGGGGGCAAAACGACTACATCGACCTACTAGCAGAAATAGAGCAAAAACGCAAAAAAGAAGCTTGCTGGGACCCACAATCAGACGAATGGCGCGCGCACGTCAAGGCGGCCCTCGAAGAGAAATTAGCATCAGCAAAACTGACACCGCTACAGAAGGAGAAATTAATGAATTTGAATATGAAATATGCGCATGTTTACCATGATCAAGGATCACCATTCCCACGTGTGAAAAACGTCGAAGCCAATATCAAGTTAAAGCACGACGCAAAAACCAAGGTGGCGCAGCCCTATTGATTAGGAAAATTCGAGGCAAAGCAACTCGAATACTTGATGGAAGAGGAAGTGAAACAGGGTAAAGTTGTCAAGTGGGATTATACCGAGCATGGAAGCCCAATAATAGCATGTCCTGCATTTACAGCACCGAGGAAAGGCCACCTGGCGGGACGACTAGTGATTGATTATAGGCCATTCAACACGGCAAGTGAGGACATAGCATGGAATGCACCGGACGTAAATGATATTTTCCAGCGGTTGAAGCCTGAGAATTATGAATACTTTTGTGGTTTTGATTTGGCTCTGGGTTTCAACGAAATTGGTCTTAGTGCTGAGACTTCTAAATTATTGGCTATTAGCACGCCAGCCGGTGTATTTCGTTCATTGGTATTAACACTGGGACCAAAGCAATCACCCGCTTTATTTCAAATGGTCACCAGCAGCCATTTTGGTACACTTACTGATGATGAAGGAGAATTTGTAGCGGTGTATGTTGATGATTTATGCTTCGGAGCAAAGGATTTTGAGCAGCTTTTGACTAGGTTAGAAAAAGTGTATCATGTTTGTGATCGTGATGGGTTCCGTTTATCGTTGCGCAAAACACAATTAGCACAACCGGAAGTTGGATTATTGGGATTCAAAGTATCAAAAAACGGTAGAAACATCGACGAGGACAAAGTAAAGGCAGTGCAAGAATGGGGAGAATTTGAAACCTCTGATGACCTACACAGCTTTTTCTGTCTATGTTCGTATCTAAGGGAGTATATTCCTGAATTACCATATTACCACGATAAACTTAAGAACTATTGGCTAGGTGGCAAAGTCAAATTCAAGGAATTTCAGAACGACAGTAAAGCCCAAGAACTGGTTAAGGAACTGCAGAATAAGGTGTCCAGCGAAGTTTTTTTGATCACACCGGATTATAACAACAAGCTGGGTTTTGAAGTTTATGTGGATGCATCTGATATAGGATATTGCTGGGTCATTTGTCAAAGACCAACTTCAGAAGGGACACCACGGCCAATAATGATGAGAACAAAGTCTTTTACAGCGACTCAGAGAGCATGGTCTGTAATGGAAAGGGAATTATTTAGCATAGTAGATTTTGTTAGGACCGGCTTTAGTATTGTAAAAGGGTTTCCTACTACAATTTTCTGTGATCATAAAAACAACGGAAGTCAGGAGTTAGAGTCAATTATATCAAGGCGCGGCTGCAAACCTAAAGTTATTCGATGGGTCAATGAAATTAAGATGAGTTTAGCCCAGATGAATCGTGTGTGGCTAAAAGGCGAAGAAAACGTTTTGGCAGATTATGGTAGTCGATCAGGGTCTAAATCCGAAGCAAATAAAGAGAAAGACCTACAGGACAAGGAACGACAAGACAACAAAGTCAGAGCTTTCATAAATTCTCTATTCGACCCACCTGGTGAAAAAACGGCTTTAAAAGACGAATTCAAGAACAAGGAATCCTGGCCAATTGACCCATACTTGAGCTCTGAATCGGAATCGTCAGAGGAGGAGGCGTCCTCGCCGCCGGTGGAACACAAACCTGGGGGCGGAATGATGAAAGCAATTTCTTGGAAGAGAACTTCAAAGCCACGTGTTTATAGCGTTAAATCTGGGTCAGGGGTGCTTCAAAAATTTTTTCCACGTAATATATTTTATCAAAAGGCTACTGGAAAGTGGGCTGTAAAATACAGGGATGTTTCAGACAACAAATTTCATATTAAATCGTTTTCTGACCAAGACTCCTGCTGGGATTGGGCTCTATCGTGTTTGAAAACAACTGAGAGGAGAATACCGGATTTACCAATAGGGGAATTTAATGGCTTTCACGGTCGAAAAAGCACTGCCAACCATTTTTATTGTTTTACAAGACCAGAAAAATCATGCTCTCTATCTTTATCAGGACTATTACACTGGGACCCAGGGGTACATTTTTTCAAGGAGCCCAACGAAATCTGTAGTAATAAAAGACTCATCCGAACCGAGTTTGTAGGGGGATTAACAATGAAAACATTCGAGTGTTTAGGCCATGGTGATCGTGAAAAGTGCGCTTCTAATGAAACAATTATAGATGACAAGATCTGTTTACCGGAAAAACCATTAAAGAAAACTGTTTTCATGAAAGAGGACCAGCTGGGGGCGAGTGCTATTTACAAAGCATCTTTCTTGAGGCCCATGAACAAAGAATTCGTGGAGTTGAAAACTAATGTGACAGAATGGAAGGTTCCGTATGGTTGCCAAGGTATCCAGGTGGCGCAGGTTACAAACCAGGAAAAGACAGTACAAGAAGTAGATGTAATTTCACTTGAAGATGATAGTTCCACCAAGTTAACTACCCATGGCTTTAACGTGAACTTGGTTTATGGGCGCGGCATGCAATTCGGAATAAAAGGTGAAAATTTAATTTTGGAGAGCGGCTGCTGTCTGAGTGGAAAAATGCAAATTTCTAGCTGTGGGAAGTGAAAAGTTACTTAGCAAACACTTTATTACTTTAGCTGTCTCTCACAGCTAGAATCTTATCCCACACAGCTAGAAAATTTATTTTATTTAGAACACAGAAACTAAACTTAGTCGGTTTTATGTATACTTTTGAGATTTTTTCATCTCTGAGACAATAGTCTCTCGAATGTTTCCCATACACTTTTTTATAATTTTCAGAAATACCAAACTATTTCATTTTACTACCCTAATATCGTATTTTTTCTTAATCTTTTTTGTAACAAAATATCTGGAACTAGCTGCAGAATGCCCAAGATTATTCCAGCAGTGATAGTAGCAGTGCTAAGAATAGTAAGAATAATGTTGATAGTGATGCAGAAGCATGGAGATGCTTAGTTCGATCTCAAGTACATCACAATAGTCTGCAAACATGATAGTAATGGTACTGATAGTAATACTGGTTATTTCTTTGTACTATAGTAGTATAGTAGCTGGTCTTTGAAGTTTTTGGCTTGGTTTAATTGATTTAAATAATATATTTTCTTCAAAATGTCTAATCTGATGCAGTAGCAATCCAATTGTAATGTGTCTATATATAAAGATTCTGATGCTAAAGAGAAAGTGGTGACGTTTCTAATGGTAACATAGATGGTGATTCTGATGCTAAAAAAACGACTTCCCGAGATTCTAATGACAAAGAGGCTTGACAGTAAAAGTAATAGTAACACTTCTAGTAATACTAAGGTACTTGTATAATATTAGCTGTTTTTTTGTTTCTATAGTTATGTTCACAATGGCTGATTTAATGCAGTAGCAATTCCAATTCTTTATTTAGAGATTCTGATGCTAGGAAGAGTAGTAACTATTTCAATGGTTGGATAGATGGTGACTCTGATGCTAACAAAATTAAGGATTAGTCTAAATAACACTAAGAAAACAAGTTCCCATTCTCTCACTCCTCTGTATTTCCCATCCAAGTTTCGTTCAGCAATCATAGTGCCCCGGATTCTTCGAGCGGTTGAGGAAGGAATGCGAGTTCAGATAGTCAGCACTACCGTTTTCAATATGGAAGTTATGTCGCTTGGAAAGATACAGTACCATGAAGTGGTGGCGGTTTGGCTACATCTCATTCAACGAAGTACAGTAATTGCGAAACCAACTGAATACCTGCTCCGATATGGATGTGTTGATATTACGGATGCGCTTGGTGAGTCTTGGATTTTTTTGCGGTTTATTCTTGCACCGGGAATAGTGCTTTGATCCGTGCCATTTGTCGATGGGGTAGAACTTGGTGACTTTTAGGCTGGGCTTTTTTTTGGCGGAGGGTTCGAAACGACAATTCCGGTCGTAAATACTACAATTAATATTCTTGTAGTTTCGGAGAGCCTTTTGTATGGCTGTGGTTACGATTTCATTGTTTTCCGGTTTTCTCATTGGCACTACCGACAGAATCCAGCCGCCAGGAACCGAGTCAGGAGCAAGTTCCCTCTTATTAGTTCTGGATGACTTTCTTTGCATTGTTGTCATCTTCTTCATCATTGGGGCTTTGGTTTTCGGCAAGTACAGATGAGGCCTGGTAGTCATGAACCACCCGTTAGAGAATGGTTTGCCCTTGGCCTTTCCTTTACGTCCATCATGTTTGGTGGCTACGCAGGTTTTCATCATGACCTTCTCATTTCCATCAGAGGAGATCTCTTGAACCTGGCTGTGATGACGATGAACGAAATCAACATTGTGACACCGATCATCATACTGACGCAGATAATCACTGGAGATTTCGTCACCAATCTGGATCCTCATCAGCAGCTCAGGAGCAGGGCACTCGCGAATGGCCAAAAACAATTGACGAGCTTCATGGAAAAGTTCTCGAAACCAATTTGCCTCTGAGGGCGCGATACCGAATAGTTTTTGGGCGGCATAAGCAACTGCGCGGTTTGATAATCCGCAACGGAAAAACAAATCCGTATGATATTCCAAATAATCACGATCAAAACCGATATTTTCATTGATGAAAAGGACAGAAATATTATCGGGATCCAGGATGGTGTTAGTTTTACAGAAATGCTGACTGAGGTAGTTGAAACGATAGTATCTCCCGCAGGCCTTCGTGTCCTCACACCTTTTAGAAAAGTGCAGCACATCCCGAACTCCATTCATTCCGTATACTTTAGCTTTTGTCGGTTCCGGATTCTGTTTCAGATGACATCCGCAGTGGAGACACAGTTTTTTTGGATATGTATATCGCAGAAGACCTCCAGCTCGCAGATTCAATAACACATTATGTTTTACAGAAGCTTCAGCAGTAAAATCTTCCCCCAGACCGTAAACAAGAACCTTCGGACCATCTGAAGTTTCTTTAATCATGTCATAGAACTTTTCCAGACCGAGTGTTAGTTTTTTCCCGTTGTGAAATAATGTTATATCCCGATTGTTCCCACCTACATCCGCGGCAATACATTGTGGATTCCCGTCGTGTGGAAAGTGGAGCAGATACTTTCTTCCTGCAGCCAATGTCTCAGTTCCACTACCGTCCAGTGGGCCAAGTGCAGTAATCGCCACGTTGAATTCATCGGTACACTCGATATAGGAACGGGTCAATTCTTCTGGTATCTGGTTGGGCGCGTGGATGTTTGGAAAACCGAGGGAGTGGAGGGCCAGTGGGATGCAGTTTCCGTGTTCAAAAAACGTGGCTTCAGGTTGTGGATCAATATCTACAGGTTTGCCTTCAGAATGTAGATTGGAAGTGAAGAATGGATTGTACTTTGGGACCATTTCTATATTGAAATTGGTTTCGTGGTGGATCACTTCGCTTAATTTCGAGGAGAGTTCCAAGTGCTGTTCTCTCGTTTTTAGCCCGTCAATACCAATGCGAACGCCGTCGAACTCCAGGGACAAATGGGAAGGTTGAAGACTCAAACAGTACTGAATAGCAGAAGCCATACAGTAATCCTCTGCACCAGATAGCATGTAGGATGCTGTTGTTGCCTCCGGCCAGTCCCTATCGTTTTGGCAGAAGTACTCATACTGATGGGGCAATATCGAACATGCCAGTGCCCGTAAAAAAGAGGATTCCGCGGCCAGGTCTTTAAGTTCCTGGGCGGAACCCTCTTTTGGTTTCTCTCCCTGCATGACCGCGTTGATGCGCTCCTTCGCGTACGCATAATTATCGCTGATTTTGCGACAAACCGACCTCCTATCGGCGTAAATGGCACGCATCGTTGGCAATTTCGCGATCGGCAAACCAATATTAGTAATCTCCAACATATCAACCAGATCTATGGCAATGCGAAGATACATAGCCTTACCATCATGCTCCACCAGGATGATTGTTAATGGTGCTACTATACAACGAAGGTCCCTGGAAAACGCCTGGTACCCGTATCCCGCTACGTACAAACGGCTCCGAATATGGGAGACAGGATAATAATAGCAGTTATTAATACAAACTAAGCCGTTATCTAGGAGAACAGAATCCAAGTTATTACTATTGGTGGCGATTAGAGTATCTATTTCCTGAAGCAGCTTCACACACTCACCTTCCCGATGATGAATACGAGTAATTTGTTTTTCCAACTCCTTCACCTCTTTTTTCACACTCGGCATGTTGAACCAGTTTTTCTTTGACTTCAATAAGGAAATTTGCTTCTGTTTCCACTCCACAATCAGGTCTAGGTTTTTTCTACGCGTGGTATTATTGACGAATGCGCGGAGTGCGTCTACACTGATTAGCTCTGGAAATGGTTTATTTTCATAGGGTCGTGGTGAATCTGGGACGATCTCTTGGTAAGTTTTTTTGGTTGTGATCTTGACGGCGTACTCATCGGACTTCGAATTTTTCCCATGCGGTATCCACAAACCCTTCCTTTTCATCGCGTCCCAGTTCTTTGTTTTCTCGGATTTGCTACCACCCATGCACTGCTGCGACGTCGCCCACTTGTCGGTAACACTGATGTGATTTTCGAATGCGAGAGTCGCGAGCTTTCCAGATCTCGTCAACAGTTCCTGATTCCGCTCCTCAAAAGGATCTTCGGGCGTATCAACGGCAGTAGGTTCTTCGTCGAGTCCACAAGCTATGCGCATATATTTTTCAGTATTTGAATTCTTTGCATACTGCTCGATATACGACTTACAATCTGCCTCAGTATTATTAGCGATGAAATTCATTATTGTATGTACTCCCGCGGCACGGGCTTGGTCTGACTTCAGAAAGTCTTCGAGGTGAGGTTTTGCTCTGAATTTCCCTTGGGAGCGTAGGGTTTTTTCAGAGTTGGTTTTAAGCATGGTGTCGTAAACTGATGATTCGAAGAACTTACCCTTTAACTTCGTCACGCAGGACCGTCGGAGAATCGAGTTGAAGTTGAGTTCTGTGACGCCGTGGATATCCATTATCTTGTTCGTCTCCCATCGTAGCCAGGCATAGAAACAAACGGTCTCCGTAACACGACCATAAGGCAATCGTGCCATGATGCCTTCGTGGGTACACATTTTTTTCCAGTTATGAATCTGTAACTCATGCTTGAAGTTCTGAGGCAACTCCTGGAATGTAACACAGAGAGCATTATTTGCCGTCAGAGCAACTTTTCGGAGCTCCTCATCCAAATAAAGGATCATGGGATCCATGATAGCCATACGATCACCAAGTACGTTTTTAACGTGCTCGGTAGTTAGGGATTGCCCTGCTCCTCCTTCGCCGATCGAGATGTCGAACCGATTACATGGTCGGTTCATAAAACATAAGGAAAAATAGCACCAAAATTTCTGGAGGGCATCTGCGTTAGCAAAGTAGGTCGAGAAATAAAATTCAGAGACCTCTTGTATGCAGTTCGCGAGAACGGGATCTTTGAGGTTGATCGGGATGAATACATAAACATCATTATCTGGAGATTTTTGCACGCCTTGTAAACGTGGAGAATCAGCAGAATCGCGAAAAAGGATGCAGGTGTCATTGAATGAAATACCAGCATTCTTAGGCTTCTTTTTGGAACAGAATTTGACAACATAGTTGGCGAGTTGCTCAGAATGTAGGAGCTGATTCCGTATTTCCCTGGAGATAGTGTTACAGATTTTTGCAAACATTCTCTCCCAGCACTTGTTTTTTTTATCATCACTATCAGGATCCCAATCATTTTCAAGAATTTTCATCTGAAGAATCTCACGAGCCTTCTCCTCCACAGCGGTATCAAAATCCGTGTGAGTGGGGTCCTTCAAAACATTCTCGGACTCAGAATCTGAATCAACCTGAATAGGACCACTAATACTACTCTCAATGCCGGAAGGATAAG
>Ga0099797_100542_pt1 | contig 24230 bp, 20 predicted proteins | sample Uncmet_Sort48C_1_FD_89871 | JGI IMG/M metagenome (GOLD analysis project Ga0099797, IMG submission 89871) | Marine eukaryotic communities from CALCOFI LINE 67, Pacific Ocean - C012_Sort48C_1 | ecosystem: Environmental > Aquatic > Marine > Oceanic | place: Pacific Ocean: Monterey Bay | collected...
ACTGAATAAAGTCTGGGCCTTAAGCAGAGTATTCGATTGGTCGTTATTGTTTCAGCAAACTCGCGCCATTTTACGGTATTGGTTTGTGATGAATGTTCTCGGTTTCACTTTCCTGGGTGTTAGCGCTCTTTTTCTCCTTGACGTGGAAATTTTTGCGATATCCGAAAGCATCATCGTGAAGACATTGCGTGGCTTCTTTTGGAGTTTCGTGAACAATCTCTTGTCGATGATGCAGGTGTGGGCGGTCGAAGAGGCGGATTGTCCGCCCAGCATGAGAATCCAATGCAAAATGGTTCTAGGAACGTCGGTCGCCTTGTATTTGCCAGTTGCTATTGGACAATCGCGAGATGGTTTTGCGTATGCAACGTTTGCTGTGTCACATTTTTTCTCCCAATTCTATACACTGTTTTTAAATATTCCGATCTATACCAACCGTCCTTGGGTGAAAAAATTAAGAGAATGGAACGAGTCTTACCTACCCGACCCCCCTCATGGAGTGAAGATTTGGAGCTTTAAGATTTTCAGAATCTCCGTCTTGTCGAAAATAACCACGTGGTGCGCTCTGATGGCCTTTCTGTCCTATTTCCCGGCGAAATTTTTGAAAGACAGCGATGATTTTTATGAGAGGCAGCCGCAACCGGGTGTGGACTCGATCACCGAATTTTGGGATCCAGAAGTGGGAAGAATGAGATTGCGCGCGGTCGTTCTTGGGAATCCTGAATCTGATAACACAGACGCACTGGAATTCATTCTCGACACATGCCGTCGGCAAGACGTAATGTACGACTTATTCTTTCCGAACGGCGAACAGACTCAACTGTTCTTGTTCCTATTCTTTTTACAAGAACTTAGCTATGATCTGTTTATCAGACATGTCGTGAAAACTGTCTACGGCGAATCTCATGCGCAATTTGGGCGTTATGTGGGGCATTGGACACACAAAAACACTTGGACGGGTACCCTTTTCTTCTTCGTGCCAGTGGTTGGCTCAATGTTTATCATGCTCGATATAGGTTCCAATGTACAGCTCGAACGTGGGGGGCCATTTCAACATTTGGAAAAATGTTACGTGGAGAGTAAATATTTGCCCTGTGGAGCGGAGTGTATTTAATTTTTGCCATAATTTACTAATGGCAAAGGTTGGCCAATGGTTATTCCGTGGTTGGGGGTTGCGGATGAGTGCATGACTCTGTGGATCGGAGTGCATTACTCTGTGGACCGGAGTCACGGCGTGTTGAAATTTAAAGGTTTGTTATTCCAGAGTCCAGCAGTAGAGCGGGAAACTTTCATTGCCTTAAGTTTCTTTTTTTTCATTTCAAAATGATTTGCCAAACCCGACAATGATTTGTGTAAAAAAACGTGGAAAAAGTCATGCAGTATTTGAGTCGTTTTCTGTTAGTGTGGCTACGGGAATCGGATTTTGGACGTGCGATTTTGGAATCCGATGCCATTTGGTTCTTTATGATTCTTTTGCTACGTGGTATTCATAATTCAATACTTATTATTTTAAAGACAGCTGGCCAGGTCACAGGTGCAGCTCAAAAAATTATCTGTGTCAGTACTGTTCTCATGATGAGAACTTCACATGAGATAACCGAGACCTCAGCTGAATTCAAAATTTGGAACTCAATGACGAAGTAGTATATTACAGCAAAACTTCCTCAAGATAGTTTTAAAAAGAACCAAATGAGACAGGAACTATGAAGCACGGTCTAGAATTTAAGAGTCACAAGCTTTTGCAAGCGTCAAAACGTATATAGTATTCACTGGACCAAATGAGTCAGGAGCCTGGCATGGAGTACCGGCTAGAAATTAAGAGTCCATGAAGAATATAGCAAACATGATCAATACACGAATAATATTAACTGGAAATATTAATAATAAAACGGCCGCAATTATTATTCAGTCCTGATCCTATAGTGTGTGCCAGGTCTCTGGGTAGAGTCACGTGTATTTTCGAGCTGTGCTCTGCGAAAAGTTAAAAAATCTGCCCTGAAGGTCCTGAGGAAAGAAGAAAGAAGACAGTCTGTAAGTGCGACTTTAATACAAGGGGAGAGTCTTTTGTCGCTGCCCCTACCTATCAGTCAATCAATATTATCAGTAGCGCAGTCCGTATACGACGAGTTATGACGATCATGATTTTGATGATTCTGAATCAGTGTGCTCTTGTGACGACCATGGTGGACCTGATTGACAGGCTGGTCCGCAATTTTGATCTAGTTTGAATTTTGCAGTAAAGTTTTCAGTCGCTTTTTGTCTTTTTTTTGCAGACAAGTTATTTGTTGTTGTTGTTATATGAACTCATTAGAAGTAGACTTAACCATTATATTCGCGCGCGCCCGTCTTAGACGCGAATGACGTCTGGATTTCAAATCATTTGATTGGGTGATCATATCATTACGAAACGAAAAAAATAATTTGAAATTTCAGCTCATGATTCAAAATTTTGCAGCAACAATGATTGAAATTTTGAATCTGTATGAGCGCAAGAATCTGAAAGAGCCAATTTGAATTGGTTTCTGCAGTGACAGTTGCGACCCGGTTAGAAACAGTGCAGGATGTTGATTTGATTTGTGTGAATGCTGATTTTTTGGCTCACGATCTCGGGTGTTCTGCGTCTGTTGTGAGACAGAGATTTGGTCTGGCATTCTGTCGGTCGATACATCGTCATGGTTTCTAAGTTTTTGTGTCTGAAAGCGTTTTGTATGACAGTTTTAAGGGCCGTTGCAGTATGTTGTGGCGTTGTCTTGAGGACCATTATTTGTGTGTTCGTTGATTGTGGTTTGAGCAGCGTGTTGCGGTATCGTTCGTAGCTGTACATGCGATTGACAGCGACAGTAATAATTGTCATGTCTGTCTGCCAAGGGCGAGCTTTGCTTGGTTTTGGTTGACAAAGAGTCCAATGACATGTATTGTTCAGTGCGGCGCCGTGATTGCGTTGATACAGTTGGACCGTAACCGTAACCGTCTGTGACAGTCATTCTTGATGCGTGCTACCTCTGAGGGAGTCTTTGTCTGAAAGCCTAGGGCCGCTAGCCGTCTGCTACGCGTCGTAGTAACTATTCTGATCAGTGTCTGGGCCACAAGATTCAAAAAAACAAAAAATGATAATTGCTTAGCATTAATGGGTCTTCGTCCCTCATCATCATAAATGATAATTGCGTCCAGGTTCGATGATTCATCTGGTCTATTAATTTAGAGTCGGACTGACTAACTGACTGACTCGTCACATCTGATCATCGCGGTTTAATTTTTTTTATCATATCGTAATCCATTATCCTTCAAGGTGGATTCTGAGACTCATTTTGAGAGATTGCGACTTCTAAACTACTGAGAGACTGTCTGGGGAGATAATATTTCTGAACTACACCGTACACGAGTAACGTTGAGGTTGGTAGTCTTGGTAGATTATCAATTTATTATCATGTCAAATCATTCGGAAGAGGAGCCCGACGAACATATCAATACGCGGCGCACCAGTGGTATACCCGGCGCAGTCCCGGATCGGGACTCTTCTGACAAGAATCAGATAAGTTTGGGAGGCGTAAATGGAAATCCGTCCAAAGAAGCACCAAAAAGAGTGTCCACGAACAGTGACACGCCGAATTTCAATGGTGGAAACAAACACCCTGAATTCAATGAGGCCACGAGTCCGATTCCGAGTATTCCGACCTATGTGAAAGACCCCCTACTTGCGCCTTCGGATAGGAGGTCTGGCAGTTTAAATGCTACCGAGCGCAGTAGCGAGCGCAAATCTACTATGCAGAATTTCGCTGGCCTTACTAGTTTGTTCCGATTAGCAACAAGTTCCGGGAGGTCCTCAGGAAGTGGTGAAAAGACAGACTCTGAACGCGACAGAAAAAGCAATTTCGACAGAAAAAGCAGTAAGAATTTTGGCGCTATTCGTTCGTATATGAGCTCTACCAGAGTGGCCACTATTCTGTGGGCAAATGTCGACTTTGAGGCGATGAATGAAGAATTTGAATCGCCAAAAATTAAGAACCCACTCTTGGGGTCAATCGAGTTCCAAGATGCAGGCCCGTGCACACAGTTACTTCTGATTAAAAAGCTGGAAACAGAATTCGAGTTGAAGGGCTACTGGGCCACTCTAAGCGACCCCTCAAATCCTCTCCCCGATGGTTTTTTTCCCGAACTATTAAATGACATGATGGCGTTTGGTCGATTTGTTTTAATTATGTATTTGCTGGGTATCGTTACAGCTCTCATTCCCTATCAAGGTAATCCCGAAGGAACGCCGACGACACGTTTTATTACCGTTTTTTACAGACATTTCGTCGCTTATATGCCCTTCGCCATCGTTGCCGGCTCCCATGTCGACCTTGAAAGGATAGTGCCGAATTTGGTAAAGCGATTGATCCTTCAGTATGGTGTAATTATGGACCTTCATTGTGTGGAATTAGAAAAAAGACCGAATAAAGCGGAAAATCACGTACGTACACAGTTTGTGATGAACTATCTCGCTCCAGCAGGACATTTTTATATAGTGCAGTATCGGACCAGTAGGCATTCTAAGCCAGTTTATCCCGAAAATCCAGCGGAGATCAACGAAATGTGGGCCTTGCGCAAAATATTCGACTGGTCCTTGCTCTTCAAGCACACTCGTGCCATTTCACGATATGCGTTTGTCATGCTTGTCCTCATGTTTTCTATCGTCGGTGGTGTCGCGATTTTACAGATCGACCTGCAGGTTTTAGCGATATCCGATAGCAACGTTGTGATTACATTTCGCGGCTTCTATTGGAGCTTTGCAAAGAATATTTTGGCAATGGCGTTGGTGTGGTCTATTGAAGAGGCCGACGCTCCGCCTGTCATGCGACTCCAATGCAGAATTACGCAGGGTACGATGTGGGCCTTGCTTTTGCCAATCGCTATTGGGCAGTCGCGAGATGTTTTCGCGTATGCAACGTTTGCTGTTAGTCATTTTTTCTCACATCTGTATGTTTTGTTTTTGAATACTCCGATCTATACTAAAAATCCTTGGGTGAAATGGCTGAGAGAATCAAACCGGTCCTACATGAGCAACCCTCCTCATGGAGTGAAGATTTGGAGTTTCAGGATATTCAGGATCTCCGTCTTGTCGAAAGTAAACACGTGGTGCGCCCTGCTGCCCTGTCTGTGCTATTTTCCGGCAAAATATTTGAAGGACAGCGAAGATTTTTATGAAGTGCAGCCGCAGCCGGGGGTGGACTCGATCACCGAATTTTGGGATCCAGAAGTGCAAAGAATGAGGTTGCGTGCGGTCGTTGTTGGGAAGACTCCTGGTCCTGAAAATGGTGAAACGAGTCAGGAATTTATTCTCGACAAATGCCGTCGGCAAGACGTAATGTACGACTTGTTCTACCCGAGTGGCGAAAAGACGCAACTGTTTCTATTTTTATTCTTTTTACAAGAACTAATCCACGATTTGTTTATTCGACACGTCGTGAAAACCGTTTTCGGGGAGTCCCACGGACAATTTGGGCGGTATTTGGGGCACTGGCGACACAAAAACACCTGGTCTGGTACGGCTTTCTTCTTCGTGAATGTGATTGGCTTTGTGGGTCTCATACTCGACATAGGTTCCTCTTCGCAGATCGAACGCGGAGGACAATGGGACCATTTGGAAAAATGTTATGTCGAAAGCAAATATTTGCCCTGTGGAGCGGAGTGCATATGATTTAAAAAAGTATCTATTGCAGTGTTACAATGATTAAATGGAACTTTAAGGATGCCAGGTAGAGTCCATAATAAATAGCTCCTCTCTCTCACATATTCAGGATAAAAGGATGTCATGGCAGAGGTTGGCTTAGTATTCCGTGTGGAGGGGTGGACTGAGTTTGAGTTTCCGTGGGGGTTGCGGAGGAGTGCGTTATTCTGTAGTTCGGAGTCTGGACAGACTCTGTAACAGAGTCAATTGACAATACAATATACTACTGAAATTAAAAAATTTAAAACGGAATCAATGCTATTCGGTGTGATATAAAAAAAAAAAACCGGAGTGCGAGTGAAGGGTTGTAACTATTCTGTGGATCAAGTGGAGTGCGAGTGAAGGGCACTGTTCTGTAGATCTGATCAACGGTGACTGAACAGAGTCACGTGACAGAACAGAGTCACGCGACTACAACAATAATTGGAGACAGTTTCGATATAGATCAATTGATGATGTTAGTAAATACGACTCAAAAACTTTCATGATCATACAACGGGCATGATTTTGATACTTTTGAATCTCCTTCTACTTTTTGAAAAGGACGTTGCTGTGTTCTCTTCGATTTTTTTGTAGGAACAGGTGTTGTGTTTATATCTTTCCCGATTGGATTTCGAACGGGAACTTTCCCGATAGGGTTTCGAACGGGAATTGAAGTCATTTTAGCACTTTTTTTTGTTTCATTCTGTATCGTAGGGCTGTGCGTGTATGACAGTTTGTCTACAACACGCATTTTGATGAGAGACTGACATCGGATAATATGATTTCTGGGCAATGAGTGAGATTTGCGAAAACCGATTTGAATCTGAAAATTTGAACGTTTTGCAGTTTGCAAAAACCAATTTGCGTGAGTGGCGTGGCGCCAAAAACAATTTGCGTGAGTGCCATGGCGAAAACCAATTTGCGTGGGTACCATGGCGAAAACCAATTTGCGTGAGTGCCATGGCGAAAACCAATTTGCCTGGGTACTATGGCGAAAACCAATTTGCGTGAGTGGTGTGGTGCCAAAACCAATTTGCGTGGGTACCATGTCGAAAACCAATTTGCGTGAGTGCCATGGCACCACAAATGTTTTGCGGTGCAACGCATTAATGATTCGGAGAAAGTTTTGAACGCAAGAATGGCAAGTATCTACTCAATGACTCAGAAAGTCACACACTGTCACAATGTGACATTGTCGCCTGCCATCTAACTCAAACAAATGATTTTAAATCGCAGTCGTTACCCGCTTGAATTTCTGCCTTGAATTCTGGAATTATAATATTCTCTCAATTTTGTGCCTCTCTATTTGTGCTGGTCAAACTTGCGACACACTGAAGGACGAAGTCGATTCCTCAGACTTCGACTCCGTTTGTGATTCTGACCTGGCCGAATCATTGAAAAGAAATAATGAGCTTCGTCAGCAAATTCTCCAAATTTTCCAAATATGTGTTCCTCCATCTCGTATCTTCCAACTTCGCAAATTTTGCCATCTTCGCAAATGTTGCAAATGCCCGCGACCGAATTCCGTTACTGTCTGCTGCAGCTACCGACAATGATAATCCGGCAAAGTCATTCGTTGGCCCGGTAGAATGTCCGGTGACGTTCAGTGCTTCGAGTCTACTCGACCTTAAGAGAAAATCTCTCGAAGTTAGCTTGGGCAGCGGCTTAGGCTTAGGCTTTCCGAATTTAGGTCTTCCGACTTGGATTAATCCTCGAACCTGGGTCCGAAGTAACAGTTCTACGATTTGGATTCATCCTGAAATTAATGGTCTCTCCCTTGAAGAAGTCAACAAAGGCGCAAATGGCGTTGTTTGGCGGTTCAAAATTTCCAATTCAAATTTAGATTCAAATTTAGATGGTCAGCAGGGTGCTAATGGTCAGAAGGATGGTCCTACTACTGCTTCTTCTCTCCATGTTCTCAATGCAAAGAACTGCAGCAATGTAGTGCTCAAGGTTGTGAGAGACGGTGCAGATAAAATCTCAGGCGAAATCCGGGCTGCTCTCGATGGACCGTTGAGGAACAAAGTCGGTGTGTTGGGTTTCCTGAAGTGGCAACGCTTCGGAAATTTGGGAAATTCAATGTATGAGCTCCAGGAGTCGTCATTCCTATGGATGCGCAAATTGGATCAGAACTTGCGAGAGTGGATGGATTCGAGGCCGAGCTTTGTCGACAATGGCAAAAATTTCGTCACGATAGCTAGCCAAACAAGCAAAGGTCTGCTCGCATTGCAATCGAAAAGGCGACAACTGATCCACAGCGATGTCAAGCCTGCTAATATCATGCTGAAATTTGAAGATTCTGAGTCTTCTTCGAATGGTGGATTGTCGTCGCAGAAGAAGTCTATAACAAACGCGAGCCATGTTGATTGGGATTATTCAATCTTCATAAGTGGATTTGGTTCGAATGACACAACTCAACCAAGAGGGGGGACGATAGACTATATGGCCCCAAACCCCTACCCCACCAACGCATATTACGCGAGAAACTCTTACTACAACGTTGACGACACATATGCGCTTGGAGGCCTCACATTTGCCGAATTGTATTTGGTTGCTATTGATGCAGAGGGAAATGGAAATACAACCCAGAGTCCTGGCAGTTTTCTCATAAAGAAAAACATCGCGCATCTCAAAGCGAACCTCAACAAATCCACATCGCCGGGGGTGAACGCAATTGGGAACCTCGCTTTCGGCATTCTGAAGATGTGGGATTTGGACTGCTTTTCAGACATGCGTGCCGCGAAACTGGGGAAATATTTGACATTTGCGCGAATCAATTCCCATCCTTCAGGTCCACCAGCGGAAAGCGAATTAGCGGAAAGCGAATTGCGCGTATGGCAGAGCGAGGCATCCAAGACAGAGTGCGGGGAAATGTGGGCGCAATCCCATCGATCTCTGAAGCTCTTGGGGGTTGGGAAAAATTCGGACTACTCATATCTGGCCGATGAAGATTCATCTGCCTCCTTTGTCAAAGGAGTCTCCTTCGTCACAACCGTGACATTGCTGATGGCAGCCGTCTTTATGTTCTAAAACGTCTTTATGTTTTGGGACGACTCGGAAGCGCCTGTATCATGCAGACGCAGCTCTACTAGGACGAAACGTTAGCAGGGTTCTATAACAAAAGGTTTGCAGGGCTCTAGGACGAAACGTTAGCAGAGCTCTAGAACAGACGAGTAGCATCTGGAACATGGATCAGGAACAGAAAAAGCGAAATGGAGAGTGTTTTCTAGATGGATCAGTAGCAGAAAAAGCGAAATGGAGAGTGTTGATGATGTTTTCAGAAATAGAGTCCCAGATATGGCAAGACGCCGCTTCACCTGATTATCGTGATGCTGTTGGGCATCAGCGGTGCCAGCCTGGCCACAGTTTAAATATCGTGATGCCGTTGCACCATGATCCATCGGTGCCAGCCACAGTAATTGGAGAGAGCGTAATGATAATCGCAGTCAAGCTAAGTTTCATTTGAGTACTGTCCAGGATTGCAAAGTCCCGTCGTGCTTTTATTCAGGCACTATCTAGTATCGACGGTGTATACAGCGCATTGCATGCCAGAGGGCACTAGACTAGCAGCGTTTTGGTTTCAAACTAGTACTACACGTCACTTGTCAAGGTTGTTGAAGATTCGAAGAAGATTGTTTCCGATCGTTTTAGGTTTTTTGTAGTTCAAAGACAAATCCCCTGTTGCAGGTTATTTGAGAGCGTGCCATCTGTTGCAGGTTATTTGAGAGTGTGCCACGGTGACGCATTTAACGTAACAGGAAGATATCATTATATACGGCGGGGAGAGTTGCCAGCGAAACAGCGCTGTTCATGGGCGGTTGTGTCCATGAGCGCGTGACATGTTCCAATGTTGCTGCCAATGATTTCATCCGTTCCACAATAATCATGGGGTTTTGTCAGTGTTCTCGTCACGAGATGTGTCCGCCAGAACTTGAAGTGCCAATCTTGTTAAAAGCTTCGTTGAAAAGTTTCGTTGAAAGTGTGGCTCATTGCGAAATATCGTTGGAAGGCCGTGGCTATTCTTCGATTGGGTTGATCAGTGCGGGAATTCTTTCGATATCTTTTTCGGTCTTTTTTTTGGATATTTTCTACGGATCGAGACGATGAGGAGTCGTTTTTCGTTTCTTATTGATTATTTTGGAAAAAAACGTGGTTGATTGCGAAATATCGTTGGAAGGCTGCGGTTATTGTTTGAGTCTTTCAATCAGTGCGGGAACTTTTTGCCTATCTCTTTTCATTAAAATTTATTGTACAGCTTTGGTGCTGAATCTTGTTGATTTTTTAGATGTCATATAGTAGAGATAGAGCTGCTGCTTTTTCATTTCAGAATTGACATTTTCAGTTGTAGAAGTATCGTTGTTGTGCGGAGGTAATTTTGCGAATTTGATTAGAATCAGATGCTTAAGTTTTCTTCTCCGGACCCAGCCAAGACAAGAGCGATTTTGCGGATATCATGCGTTTTAAATTTTGCACAATCAAAAAAGAGCAGTGCTTTTGCGGATGTCAATGATTTTCCCAAAAAAAAATGATATGGTCTTAATGAGTTTCCCTTTTCTGAATCCCTGCAAGATCTGCAAGATTTGGGCGCAATCATCAATGATTTATAAATTTGAATTCCTCAAGATCGGATCGATGTGAGACTATCGGAGTCCCAGACTGATAGACTGATTTCATTCTCAAAGAAACGAACAGGCTCCTCATTGTCACTGTGAGAAAATTATCTGCGTTTCTTGATCTTCAGACTGAATTTGTGTCCACTGAAGAGCTTCACCGTTTCTTTCTTGTCGAGTTTCTTATTTGAATTCTGCACATCTAAGTCCTGTGCACAAGTATAATTGAATTCTTTATAACAGTCTTAAGTGTCGGACGCCGTTAGTATACGTAACTAACACTGGTTAGTAACTAGCTCGAGACAGTCCGTGTTGAATTTGTAGCACATTGCAGTCCCAGACTCGGCATTGTCACGACCAATTGGATAGTAACTGAGACCAACTTCCTTTAGTATTACGATAAGCGCACTTGAATTGGCGCAAGCTCTAATCGACTGCCAAACAGTACTGAAAAAATGACGGATACAGTAGCTTTCCACCTCTTCATGGTCACCTATATTGGAGCGGATCTTGAGTTCGTCGTGGGTATGGATGGCATTAAGACTTGGCGGGGATTCAATCCCTCCAACGTCACGGTCAAGACTCCTGATGCAAAAGAAGCTGTGACGCATGCTGTTGGGTCTGCTGCAAAGTTATTCAGGAAGCAGGTGGAAAAGGTAGAAGAACAATTGTTTCCAGAGAGATATTGGGGCGCGAGGGAGGAAAATCGGAATCCGGCGCACAAAGAACCCAGGACTGAAGACAGAGTTAAAGAAGCCCTGGACGAGCAAAAATGGCTTCAAGATTTGAAGGTGGACAAAACTAAATCTGAGCGGCTCACCTGGAATGATTTGGGTAAAAAGTATTACTTTCACGGGTATTCCCTTCATCAGGACAATCATCGTGTTGTGCGAGATTTTTCGTTCGTCCAAAAACTCTTGTCTTTTCTCGAGGGTCTGGAGGGATTCTCCGTGGACGATTCGGAATCTGAGACAAAAGTAACGACGACTCTTTCACCTGGATCTTTCTATGTTGAGAGACAATCAGGACCAGACTCGAAGGAGCAGCTTGCTTTCCTCGGTCTTGATTTAAGGTCCCTGAAATTTGAGATAACTTCTGATGCGAATTTCCTTCGAGATACTCTGTTGCACAACATGCGAACCATCGCGATCATACTCTTCTTGATGATAGCTCGCACACTGCCCAAACAACTCACCACTGCACAAATAAGCAAAGTGGTCACTAGTGAAATATTTCCCGGGCCGTTGGAAAATCTGAAGTCGAAATTATTCAAACCAAAACATCTCCAAACAGTCTCTGATACTGCGCAAAAAGCAATCCTTTTTCTGTTGCAGATGAAACTCGTGGAGTCGGGCTCGGAGTCACACTTACAACAACTGGAACAGGACCCGATAGGGTATGACAATGACAGAGAATACAGAAAACGGATTGTCAGAGAATACAGAAAACGGATGATCGAGACAGCAAAAAGTATGTTACAGGAGATTGCGCCAGAAGTCTAGACAAACCAAAGAAGTTGCGCCGATGTCAGAAGATCGGGCTTCCGGATGAGAGAGAGCAGTTTGATTCCAATGGATTTTATCCGTTGGAAAAGGTAAAGACAATGAAAAAGCGAAATGAGCCCTGCCACCTATTGCGGATTACGAGAGTAGTAACCTGATACAGATCTCGACTACCAGCTTTATGCCTAGCTGACGTCCCTACGTGACACAGATCCCAGTACAGGAAGTTGTTGTCCCTGATGGCAGGATCTGAGTGCAGGTGCAAGCGGAAGAGGGAGACACGGAAATATGAGTCCTATTATACACACGAAGGAAAGTGTAGTACACACGAGAATGAACACAACAAATTTGATGGCTCCTTTGCATTCTGATTCCAATCAGTGAGCTGGAAATCAGACCGCCGTGCAGCTCAGTGAGTTCAATTCTTGATAACAGTTCAGTAGAACCCAAAAGGCTAAGCTTTTACAGTCGTGATTGTTTTGCGTTATGGTAGTTAACCAACGCCGTGACTGATGTTATATTTGTGTCGTGACTCTTTTCGATGTATACCATGGGGATAGTATTTTCGTATGTCGATTCTTTCATTGTTGTATAAATTATGGCCCCCAATGGGGCGTGAAAAAGTGGACTGAAATTTAGTATGATCGTTGTATGTCTCTGTCGTTTCTGGTTTCGAGTGAAGTCCCAAAAAATGAAGGCTGTGGCCCACCATTGTGCAATTGAGTTTGAATTTCGAGAATCATTCTCATTCCTTGGCGTGAGTGTGATATGATGTAGGGCCTAGGCGGTGCGGTGCGGAATGATGTCATCGCTGAAGTCTCAGTCTGTAGTGTAGTGCAGTAATTTAGCGAGGTAAATTTTGTTACTGTTTCGAATACGCAGAATCGTTCTGATCAGGGTATACAAAAAACAAAAACAACACCTATTTCAATCCCGGGTAGTTTCTGACACAAGCCGGTCCTGCCAGGTCTTGATTATCACAAGGAGATAGTACACATGTGACCAGTTTGAGGCTACCTTGAGACTTCAAGCCATATGTCCTTGGTCCGCTAGCCTAGCTGTATACTATTCTCGTGTGAGTCGGGGCCTAGCTAAGTTGACTGATCGAATGGGGACTGGGATATGATTGAATTGGGATAATAATTGATTGTCCCGGGATGTTACTAAGGTATATTGTGCGTACCATAGTATACGGTACACACTGAATGGGCGCCGTTGTTTCACAATATTTTTCCCTGTTGAGATATGGGCTTGGGACTCAGCAGCTGATCACTGTCCGCCAGAGGTAGGCCATCCAGTTGGGTTTTTTTAAAGGGGGGCAAAATAATTATATGAGTTTAGTTATCATATATTATAAATTAAAAAAAAAAAAAATGAGTGTATTGTGTTTCCAAAAATAATTGAGGTTAGAATTAGTGTTCTCTAGAAATAATATACTGGTTATAATATATGTATGTTTTTATATTAATAGTAGTAAACTGAAGTCTGAATATTCATTTTTTAAAAATACATATATTACAAAAAAAGATAGAAGTAAGCAAAAATATATATTTCATTGTTGAGGAATATGATATCAGTTCAGTGGGGCAGTCATATTTACCAACTCATATTGGAAGGTTAGTTCCAGTATATTGTGATGTAATTCAGTTGCTGAGTCCAGTGACTGAAAAAAACATTCTAAAGACTTGAGTGGTGTGGAGACATCGTATGGCTTCGACGATCCCCTGGCCAATTTCCAGGATGCGAAGCTAGTCCTGGAGCCGCAGAAATGAAATGACCTGGCAGAGATAATTTACGAGGGACCTGCCAGAGCAGCAGCCAGAGTAGTGAGCTCATGCCTATCGGTAATAGTATTACGGCGTCAGACTCAGTGGGTTACTCCTGTCAGATTCTTAGACTTAACATTGCCGCACTTTTAACGTTGTGTCGTTTATGCGTTCCAGTATCTAAGGTGCTATCTAATGTTCACCAAGCGGCGTAACCGTAGTCCACTGTCTAGTCTCTTTCCGCATCCACATCCAGTCTGAAGTGTGTGTCTAGAATCTGTCCTGCCGTCTGCAGGACAAAGAAGGGGCTACAGAGTCTAAGGAGGGGCTAACAAACTGCGGCCGTCCCCACGAGAAGGAAAAAAGTAGTCCTTATGAAAAAAAAAAATAATGCTGCAGTTGCACGACGTCGAGATGGTGTGGGCATGTTCGGGTTTAGCTCTTTTTCTTCTCAAGATTTGGGAACTCTCCAGAAATTTTCTCTCATTGATACACGCGGAAACTTCTGAAAATGCGAGTCTCAGTCAGTCAATTACTATTTTGCGGATTCAGCGGAGTGTCAATTTTGCGAATGCGATTTGTCAATTTTGCGGATGCGTTTTGTCAATTTGAGTGCCAAGATTCCTAAGATTTAGCGTCAGTGATCATTGTTTTCAATCAGCGGGACACTCTTTCATCATTGTTTTCAATCAAAACATTTCATGACTTTGGCGTCGCGAGATGTAATCATGTATCTTCCATGATTTGAAGTTTTTCGCGAACATTTACCATGTCCATACTTTGATTTCGGACAAGATGAGACTCATTTTTTGTCGTCGCATTTAGAATCTAATCTCGAAACAATTGTCAATCTGGCAGGAATTTCAGTGAAAAGCATTACTCTGAGTAGAAGCATTGATACGTAACTTCAATTGGCTCGCAAATTGACAAATTGTAACTGAAGAGTCTTCAGCCCGATTCTCATCACGGTTCGACTCGTTCTTCGTGTACAGTTTCATACTGAAAGTCATTCGCTAATAATTGAAGGCATCTCCAGAACTGCTCCGCCTGAGTGTTTCAAAGGCATAATACTGGCAAAAGAAACGCCATTCGTTGTCGCAGAATAAAAAAGTAGTGTAGTCATCGGCGCGGAGCGTTATTGTAGTGAGTGAGACAGCAAGAACGAAAACAGCAAGAAAATTCTTGACCCCAAAAGTAACGCAGCAGTACCAAGCAACCAAGTTTCAGTGAATCCGAACAGCAAGACGATCCAGAGGAGGTCAGAAAAAGGCGCTGAGTATAATTTCGGAAGGAAAAAAGCAGTGATTCTGATGAGGCATAATATGAAGATGAAGCCCAGTCCTATGAAGATGACACCCATGAAGACTCTCAGACTGATGCGAATGAGATTGCCTATAATTCTGATACAATTGAGCTTCATAGAGCACCACCAGCAAATGAGTTTGGTTAACGGATTGAAGTGGCCTACGTTAAAGGACTTGTTCGCCATGAAGTTGCCGGCATCCTGTAATGATATAGAAAAAAAGACCAACATAGTAGTACAGTGGGTGTGTGTGGCGGCTAGGGTTGCCAGAAAAGTCTGCAAGGATCCAAATCATCCAATAGAAAAAATGAAAAAACAGAGCACATACAAAGATCCTGAAATGTTTCGTACGAGTCTGAAGAACTTCAAAAACGCCAAAGAGAAGCTGTGTGAGTCTGAAAAATATGGTAAGAGCCCGGCCTTCAAGGATCTTATCAGTTTCGACGATTCCTCTCCGACAGATCAGGTGATCAGATCAGTTTTTCTGAACAATTCTAGGAAAAGTTTGGCGAAGAGTCTAGCAGAAGTTGGAGAGTTTTTAGGATCGTCGGGCCTTCACCATTTGAGTCTGATGGTGCACGACAGTGGGGTTTTGCATCAAACAGTCATGGTACAAGATGAGAGAGACGCTATCAATGCTGTGTCGCAGCTTCTCTCCACGAAACCCAATGAGATAGTGCCAGCCGGTTTAAGAAGAATAAATAATGATGCCCCTTGGATTTGGGACAACGTTGAACGATTCTGGCACAAGCTCGACGACATGAAGAAAAAAAACTGGACAGAAAAAAAACGGAGACTCTGAAGAAAAAGAAAGCAAGACTCTGAAGAAACAGGATAAGAAAAATGACAAGAAAACGGCTAAAAAAGAAAGTACTAAGAAGTCAAAAGAGCACTCAAGCAGTTCACAAGGTCAGCAGAAATCTCCTCAACAAAAACTGAGAAAATGGATACAGAAGGCAAAAGGACACTTCAGCAGTTCACGACTGAAGATGCCGACGTCGAGTTGCGACGATGTACCAAACGGCACGAATAAGATGATTGTGTGGACCTGTCGCGCGTCCGCAGTGGTTGCGCAGACCTGTCGCCAACACAGCTCGTCAAGTTCCAAAATGCAAGGCTCGTCTTCCAAAATGCAAAGTAGAGACATTTTGTTACTGTGCAAGAATCCTAAGGACACATTCTTCCAAAATCTCGTAGAATTCAAATCAGGTCTTAAGCCAAGTTGGATGATCACGAAGCTTTTTCTTGATTCTCACAAGTTTCCCAAGGAGAATACAATACCTAAACTAGAAAAATTTCGTAAAATTGTTGAAAAAACGGACAAAAAATCAGACAATGTAGACCTTCCTGACACTGAGGAAAGCGCTGACACTGAGGAAAGTGACACTGACACTTCCAAGAATAGTAACAACATTGACACTGATTCTGATGCAAATGCCCTTCATGTCTTGAGTTTGTTTCTCAGCGAAGATTGGGAGACGCTGGAGAAATTTGTCTCTCCTAACGACCTGAAATCTTTTCAAAAATATTTGCAAAAGGAGAAAGAAAGAAAACTACTGGAAGAGAAGAAAAGAGAAAAGAACAGAAGAAACCTTCTAGCCAAGGAGACGTAGAAGAAAAATCTGGCCAATTGACTGCCGCCGAGCAGAAGGAGAAGAAAAATCTGGCCAATTGACTGCCGCCGAGCAGAAGAAAACTTCTAGCCAAGCAGGAGAAAAAACAGACGGGAAATCTCAATGACTTACTAAGAGCCCTCTTCAAGAGCCTAGAGGAGGTGGCTTGCTGGTTGGTCATGGGAGGAGTTCAACTGGAAATAAACAGGCCAATAGAAGAGTCAGACTACTGATGAATGAACTAAACTGGCCAATGGAAAACAACTAGTGAAAAGTGGCGAAGAAGCATTCTGGTGAAGGTGCATTCTGGTGAGGGATAATATTGGTGAAGAAGCATTTTGGTGAAGGTGGATTTTGGTGAAGGTGGATTTTGGTGAGGCAGCATTTTGGTGAAGAAGCATTTTGGTAAATGAGAATACTTATGCCAAAGGAGAATGGTATTGGTGAAGGATAACTCTGGCAAAGGATAATTCTGGCAAAGGATAATTCTGGCAAAGGATAACTCTGGCAAAAAAACATCCGGCGATGATCATACTTACCAGCACAGCAAGATAAACGAAGCGAAGAGTGAAACTGTTGCAAAGGAGCTACCGTCAGAGAATCAGATAAACCAAGCGAAAAGTGAAACTGTCGCAAAGGTGCTACCGTCAGAGAATCAGATAAACACCCAGGTTGATTTCTTTTTTGCTATGCCGTTGATTTCTTTTTTTGTACTATACCATTGATTTCTTTTTTACTATACCACTGATTTTACTATTTCATTGATTTCTTTTTTACTATACCACTGATTCTACTATTCCATTGATTTCTTTTTTTGTGCTATGCCACTGATTGCTTTTTTGCTATGGCATTGATTTCTTTTTTACTATTGATTTCTTTTTTACAACGTTTTTTGGGCTTTTTGTTTCTGGATTTATAAGACTAAGCTAAGTGTAAATTGTTTTTGTTTCTAAATTCTGTTGATGTCAATGATGTTTGTAGCTTTGTTGTTTTGAAATTTCTGTCTTTAAAGCCGAGAGGATCAGCCAGGCCCTGAGCCTGAGATTCCCAAGTCATTGTCGGCCTCAACTCAGCTGTAGTCACAGTAGCTAATAAATTTCTTCCTCCAACGTGATCACTAATTTCTTCCTCCAACGTGATCTCCTGACTCACAATTTTGCGTAAGTTTTATAGCTGACATTATTGATGAAACCCCTGGCCGTAAGTCTCCCTGAATCGTGATCTCCTGACCCAGATTCAGTGTCAATACAGAGGTGGTCTCCGTGATCTCCTGACCCAGTGTCAATGTAGAGGTAGTCTCCGTGATCTCCTGACCCAGATTCAGTGTCAATGTAGAGGTAGTCTCCGTGATCTCCTGACCCAGATTCAGTGTCAATGTAGAGGTATACTAGTGTTGTCTGTTTTTTTTTCCCTTTTCCGGGGTATGAGTTGCATCACAAACGTCGTCAAGAGCAGGTAGGTGTCTGAGTCTGACAGTGAAGGTGAAAAAATTGAAAAGAAGTCGACTGGAAAAATCGGAGAGAAGAAGTCGTTTGGAAAAGTCGGGAAGAGAGAAGCCGAATGACATGCAACTTGATGTGTGCAAAACCAGAAAGAATCACTAAAACTTTTCGCACGACAGAATTTGCGTCCCACGTGATCGATCGGATCGATCACATTGTGTCCAGTGACTTTTAGATAGAATCTCTTCACTGCAAAAAAAAAAAAAATCCTTTCTATCGATGTTTCCCGTGGATGGAGTTCCAGATATGGGCTTCGTTTCTCTCTAGCCTAAATAATATTTCTCACAGAAGGACTCTCTTGCCTTCTTCACAAATAATAAAAAACGACTTTCTGTCTTTTCCTTGTAACGATTTCGATCTGATTCCTGAATTGTGATCGTTTATCATGCATATTTTTCCAGAGTCGTTCGTGGATTAGTATCGTACCGGGGGCAAAAAATCGTTAGCGATTGTCGTAATAATATTTTTTCGATCAAGTTTGATGTAATTTTAGCCAGTAACTACCTGAAAGAAAAAAAAAAAAAGCGTTGAAATTTAATGGAAAGGATTTGGGTTTATTATAAGATGTCGACGATGATTCTGACCGTCTTGGAACTAGGTAAATTGGTGGTGGGTAATTTGGATTTTGGATATTAATTTTAGTTAGGACGTGTCTTAAGTTCTATTAACTCAAAAAACAAAAAAAAAAAAAATAGATAGGCTCTTGGTAGTTTTGATTTCTCTTTCTGTTATGGTCATTATTCTCTTCTCAGATTTCTGGTATGGTAAATTATTTTTTTGTAATGCATTGTGGTAGTCTCTTTCTTTGTTTGGATATTAAATTTATAATTTTTTTTGTTATGGTCTGTCATTCTAATTTATTCTCTTCTGGTATGGTAGACAGTAGACTCTTTCTCTGTAGTGGTAATTTTAATTTATTCTTTCGGTATAGACAACTAGATAGATTCTCGGAAATTTCTTATTTTGGTCTACCGTATGGCGATTTCTTTTCTTCTTACGGACGTCATTCTTCTCTTCTGGTTTGACAAGTTCGGTCTTTGTTATAGTGTGTAGCTTTTTTTTTTGTTATGGTAATTCCTTTCTTTGTTCTAATAATTTCTCTCTTTGTTATGGTAGCTTCAATTTGTTCTCGTGGTCATTTCTCAGAAGCATTTCTCTTATGTACGACAGTGATTGAGGTCGTCAATTTAACTTAGCATAACACATAAAAAAATCTCGAAAATTTTAAAAAGCAGACGTCCTGTGAGGCGAAGTGAGAGTCTGCAGATTTATTATGGCCATAATATGTTTTTCTATGGTCCAGAATACACATTCGCCGGAGAATGATAGTGATCAGGATGCGGATGCTGATGCTATTTCGGAGAATGATAGTGATCAGAGTGAAAGAATCTTCTAAAAGACAAGCTTTTTCGATTCTAATATCTGACAATGTAGTGAACACGCTGACTATGAAAAAAAAAAAAAACGCCGATGTGTCGTGATGTCTTTCAGATAATTCGGCGTTCTCGAGGCAGCAAAAAGCTCCTCTCAAGTGTATCGCAACCATTCAAGAAGGTTTTTTTTTTTTTTGTTGCGTTGCGTTGCGAGAAAGGCAAAGAATCGTATTAGACTCGAGGCGCATGCAATTGCAATCACAATGGGGCGACTTTCTTGCAATCGTCGCAACATTTTTGAGGGATTCAAATTCAATTCGCCGCGAGTCGATGTCTGGGTAACGCAGCAAGCAGTGTCGGGCACATGGTTTCGGTTTTTCAAAAATTCAAACTTTAAGTTAATCTCAATCATGTCGAGCATACGTCTGATTGTCACTTTTTTCCATTTCGCGACTCATCGATATTATTTCCAAAAAAATCTACCAGGTTGTCCAAAGAAATCACCTCCAAGCTCTGTTGTCTTCCGTAATATTATTATCAGAATGAAGTAGGAATGCAAAGAATTTGGGGACAGACAAACTTACTGCGGGAATTTCATGAGTTTTATCGGAGTCTTGCGTGAGTTCTGATCTTTGGCCTCAAATCACGTCTAGAATGATCCTAATGACCCTCATGACTCAGTCATGACATCGAGTGAGTTGCTTCTTTTCCAATTTTTGCGACAGTTATAACAGAATCTTTGCAATTGAGCAGCACAGTCACAACAAAATCTTTCACAGTCGAGATATCATCGGTTGAAATATTCAGCCTGAATGATCCAGTGCCCATTGTGACTTTCTGACAGTGATCCTAGTGACAAGAAGCTTCATTGTTTGCGTGATTTGATAAATTTTTGCGGTGAAATTCAGCTCAGTTAAAAAAAAAACAACTTTTTTTTTGCGAATCAATGATGCGAAATTCTGAATCTTTTCTCCAATTCAAATTGAAAAAAAAACTCTGAAACTTTATTTTCCTCTGGTTGACAATTCGTGAGCTCCTTTCTCAATTTGAATTCCAGCAGATCCTATTTGTGTCAACGTGATTTCCAGACAGATTGAACAAACTCATTGCGTCGTTCTGGCAGTGATTGAGTGAGAGTAACATTCAGAATCACAGAGAATTTGCATCAACTGCAAGATCAAAAGCCCAGGCTGCTAAATTTAAAGCTGTCCACTGTAATTTGTCAAAGCTCCATTAAGCTCGACAACACACCAAACCTAAACGGTACCTCAGCTTGTCATCTGAAAGCTCAACATCGAAAAAGAAAATGCCCTCCGAAAGCGTGACTTCTTCCCAGCAAAACGCAATGAGTAAGTCGACGCCTCAAAAGGCAATGAGTCAGGCAATGAGCAAGTCAACGTGTCCTCCGAGTCTGCAAAAAGCCAGGAGTCTGCAAAAAGCCAGGTTGCGGAAGAGTGTGTTTGCAAGTGCATTGCTCTGCCACTACGCGCGTGCGACACGTGCCAATGACTCTGTCCCCACCACCGGAACTTCTGTCCCCAGAAATGGTGAAGCTGACCCAGCTGCTGGGCCTGATCCAGCTGCTGTCCCCAGATGCGAATGATCATGTCGCAAAATTCCTGGGCCCGAAAGATTGTCCTCTCCACTTTTCGCCGTCGGACTTACACAGTCTATATGATTACGTCACTCTGCTGCCTGATTCACGCGGGATTTGTGGTCGACCTCCGGCAGGAAATTGGACGCATCCGAGGTACATGCAGCAAGAAGGCGGTGTATCTCTCAAAAAAATCGGGCAAGGGGTGTACGGAGTGGTGCTTGAGGTCCAGGTCGTTGAAAAAAAAGACAATGCTGATGATTCTCAGAATCATTCTGATCAGAGCGCAAAAGACAAAAACTCTGAAATGCAAAAACAGCTCGACGGATGCAAAGACATGGTCTTGAAAGTAATGAAATGGGAAACCCCCCGTTTTGATGCGGACGGGCGCCGCAATGGTGGCAAAACGCTTGTAGGATCCGGAATAGATGCAGAGGTCTATGCTCTGCTGAGCAGTTCCTTGCTCAGCAACCAAACTGGTATTTTGGGTTTCCAACCGTGGCAAACTGAGAACTTCAGCAAGCCTGTAATTTCAGAGATGCAACAACAACAGTGGGAGCTGGCTGCTAACTACGTATGGTCCCAGAGAATGGATACGAGTCTGGACGAGTTTATGACATCGCCTGAACTGTACACAAAAGCGCCATCGACCTCTTTCAGTACCATCGCCAGTCAGCTGTCCACCGGTTTGCTGAAGATGCAGACTCTGCCATTTATCTCGAAGGGAAAACGCCTGCTGCACACGGATATCAAGCCGGATAATATCATGCTGAAACTCGGCTCAAACGAGAAACTCGGAAACGATGGGCCAATGCAAGCAATCACAGAGGCGCGTTTTGTCGACTGGGATCTGGCAAGGCTGCAGGATCCGGCGAAAGATCTGAAGTACGGCATGGGTGCGGAGCGTTTCAACTCGCCACGTGGGCATACTGATGACACCTTCGCACTCGGGATAACATTTGCAGAGTTGTATTTCGCTGCACTCGATGCAGAAGAAGTCGGACAGGCAGGACAAGAGCCACTGTTGTCTAAAAAAGAAAAAAATACTGGAAGAACTCTGCTCGAGGAGTTCCGTTTTATATTCGGGTCGCAGCTTTTCGCAAAAGACGTGTTGAGTCGCATAACGCAGCTTCTCGAAGACAATCTCGGCAAGTCCAAGCATGCCGAAGTGAATCATATTGGCCATTTTTCCTATGGCATTCTTCGTATGCACGATCTGGAGTGTTTTTCTGATATGGAGCATCGCGTTCTCAAACACCTCATGCTGGCCAGAGTGGCGGCATTCGCCAGCCCAGAAAAGTCGAAACTGAGAGACACACTGGATGATGGTGAACCAAACAACGGCCGTTGTGAAGCTTTGTGGAGCAAAGTCCACAACGCGCTACAACATTTTGTGCCGGCAGAAGACATCAAAGAAGCCGTTGCAAAGGGTGGGCTAATAGCCAAAAAAGACGACAGAGTCGATGATGTCAGCTCATCCTCTAATACAAAAATATCATCGATGACTGTATTCATCCTGGCGATGACAATCATTGCCCCCATCATTGTTTTCGTCCTCTAAGTTCGGTGCGCCTGATATTTGAAATTACAATATGATTCACAAATGTTGAATCATATATGGATCATATTAATCCTGCTATTTGGCCAGAGTTGATTGTCCTGCTATTTAGCCAGAGTTGATTGTCCTGCTAATAATTTAGCCAGAGTTGATGATCTCACAGAAGCCAGGATTTGATCAGAGCAGATCATGTCGGCATGAACAGAGAAGATCGTGCAACCGTGATTCGGGTATTATTCGGATTCGATACTGAAAAAAATCGTCTAGATAATTTCTGGAAGTCGTTTGAGACCGCCGGCCGAAGTCGTTTGAGACTGAAGTTCGGCGGCCGGATTGGTGTGGCTCATTGCGATTCATTGCAGTGAGGGGCCGTACGGGTATTATCGAAGGGCTATTATCACTGTTCGGGTATTATCGAAGGCCTATTATCATTGTCCGGGTATCATCGAAGGGCTATTATCATTGTTCGGGTATTATCGAAGGGCTATTATCATTGTTCGGGTATTATCGAAGGGCTATTATCGAAGGGTTATTATCGAAGGGCTATTATCGAAGGGTTATTATCGAAGGGCTATTATCGAAGGGTTATTATCGAATATGATTAAGAGGTTGCATGAGGTTGTACAAGTAGTCTGGCAATGAAGGTCTTTAAATTCTGTCAAGATTGGCAAAAGAAAAAGAGCAATGCAAATTGTAATCCTGTGAAAGAATCAGATGTGTGACAAAAAAAGCGATGTGATCTTAGTGCGAAAGAGGGGGGACAAAAAAAGGGAATGTGATCCTGTGAAAGAGGTGCGTCTGATGCTATGAGACTTGCATTGCTGCCAACGGCAGAGTCAGGAAATCCAAAGAAAGTCTCGATGAATAGACTCCAGAAAGATGAGTCCAGAGAAAATCACGATGAATTCAATTGAATTGAGTCAAAGGGTTGAGTCGGCAGCCAGCCTTGTGGGAGTCGCAGGTTCTCCTTGGGATAGACTTACCAGGAGAGTAGAACTAAAGAACTTGTAAGTTAAGACCACAGATCGCCGCAGGGGAAAAAAGTCCAGCCAAAGTCTAAAGAGAGAAACACTTTATATCGTAAAGTAAAAGCGGTCGAAGCAATTGGAAGCCTTGGCCATTGGGGCCAGAAATAGCCCGATGCATCATGGCAAATTTGCCATGCCAGACCAGAATAGTAATTCAAATCGAAATAGCGACCTCTATGCTTCATCTAGGAGAGTCCGAGAGCATTGAAAGACTCGAGTGGTGTAAGAGTCTTCAATCAAATTCCTCGGATTGTGTGGCTCTACACAGCCTGTCAACGAATTGACAGTCTTATCCAGGTCACTCAATGAAAAAACCCTCTGTGTCTTGACAGGAAAAACCCTCAGACTCTTGTGTCGATTTTGTGTTCGAGCAGGAATATGACTCGCATTATGCGACCCAATTTCTCCGATGATTTGAAAATGAAGTAGGAACGCAAAGAAAAGAGGGACAGACAAACTTACTGCGGGAACTTCGTGAGTTTTATCGGAGTCTTGCGTGAGTTCTGATCTTTGGCCTTGCATGAGTGACTGTGTCTAGAATCCTAGTGAGTCATGACCCTAAAGTTAATGACTCAATCACTCAATCATGACATTGAGTGTGAGTTGTTTCTTTTCCAATTTTTGCGACAGCTATAACAGAACAGCTTTGCAACACTACAGTCACAACAAAAACTTTTACAGTCGAGATCGGT